>Ga0070752_1002895_pt1 | contig 10824 bp, 12 predicted proteins | sample VirMetDEL_Aug_30_FD_77440 | JGI IMG/M metagenome (GOLD analysis project Ga0070752, IMG submission 77440) | Aqueous microbial communities from the Delaware River and Bay under freshwater to marine salinity gradient to study organic matter... | ecosystem: Environmental > Aquatic > Marine > Coastal... | reverse complement strand
TAATGTTGCTGTACTCAGATCACAATAATTAGAAGAAGTTAACCTGAATTGAATTGTTCTATTATTATTTGAGTAGGTAGAACTTCCCTGTACGCGAAATTTCTGTGTAGTGCGATCACGGACCGCGCTACTCATATTGAGAACTTTTCCTTGTAAGAGATCTCCTAAATTTTTAGGAATTATTGAGCTTTCGAACTTGGATTCCATATAACTTAATAAAATAAAAATATTTTATTAACTTACTTTAATTTAAAATATATTAATTTTTATATATATTTTATTATTGAAATGGAACAATTTCTGCTATAGCTATTTCATATAATCCATCTAAATAAGCTTGAGCCTCTTCTTTAGTGTAGAAACATTTATAATATCTTTTTTTATTTATAGTGACTTGAGCACAATATTTTTTTAATCTATTTTTTCTAATACTAATACATCCAAAATTCCTTTTTGTATTTATAGATTGATTATTATACATAGCATCACAAATTTCCAAATTTGACTTTTTATTATTTAATCCGTTCCCATCTTTGTGATTTATCATTTGCTTATCTCCGTAATCTAATCCCATTATTAATCTATGTATTGATATTGCTGTCTTTTTTCCATCAATTTTTATATTAGCTTCACAATATTTAAGACTACATTTATGATGATGATTAATATGCCACGTATATTTAGAAACCTTATGAAAATCCTCCTCATCTATTAATACTGTATAATCCTCGCCCTTAGAATGTAACACAATTTCCATTTTATAATTTTAATAAAATAGCGATTTTATTTTTAAATCAAATTTTTTTATAATTTGTATAAATTTTTATCATTTTTTCCTACTTCTTTATTATTAGGCTTTGGTGTTATAATCTTATTATTAATATAATCATTTGCTAATACACGATTATTTTTGCTAGATTGATAGCCGTTGTTTGAAGTTTTTTGGCTAAATACACGTACTTTGTATGGCTTCTCATATTCTCTTAAATAATTCATAATATATTATATTTATAAAATAATTATTGATAAAATTTTTTATTATCTTCTTTAATATTTGGGTTATCTATCATAAATTGTTTTAATTCTTTTTTTATTTCTAAACTCCAATCAGCCTTAATTTTGAGTTCATTGTATTTTATAATATTTTTAAATTTTTTATAAGTTTCTTCATCTATTTTTTCCATCTGATAATCTGATTCTATATTACCCATCTTATCATATATTTTATCTAAGGCGTCAACACTCATAAGGATATTGCAGTGTATAGGATGTATCTTTGGGTCTACTAAATCAAATAAAATTAATTTCTCAACGTCGGTATACATCCCATAAATCTGTTTCAACTGATCATGATTTAAATATACGTCTAAATCTTTTATTAAATCTTTTTGTTGCTTCTCAAAGAATTCTCTTTGGGCTTGGGATAAATGGGGTAGTCCGCTACGAGTTTTTAAAGGATTATAAACTTCAATTTCAGTCATTCTATATATATTAAATATATAAAAAAATATTTAAATAAAAATATTATAATATAATATAATGGAAGAAGAAAAAGATAATTCTAATATTCCTGAAGAAATTCTAAATGATACTAGTGAAGAGCAAATTATAGATGTTCAGCCTCCTGAAGAAGAGAAAAAAAAAGGAAAAAAACGTTTAACAGACGAACAACGTGAGAAATTAAAATTAAACATAAAAAAAGCCCAAGAAACGAGAGAAAAATACAAAACAATTAGAAAAGAACTCGGTTTGGGGAAAAATGACCCTATCCCAGACAAATATCTTATAGAAAAAGCACCAGGATATAAAAAAAATCAACCCTATAAAAAAATTGAAAAAACAATTACTAAAGATGATGATGAGCAAGAATTAATAAAAGAAGTTGCAAAAAAGAAAAAAGAAAAAATATTAGAACGAGATAGAGAAATGGAAGAACAAATTATAAAAAAAAGAGAATACAAAAAAATGTGGTTGTCAGATATAATTTCTCGTGAATTAGATTATGCTTTAGAAAGACATAGAGATTCTAAAGAAATTATTAAACGTTCTAAGAAGTTAGAAAAAGAACCAGAAGATAAACCTCAAAAAAAAACTGCTTCAGTTCAACAATGGAAGACTTTAGACGGAATTGTATTTTAATTCTAATTAATATTTAATTAATAATAATTAGATTTAAACTTGGATAGATGCTTCTGTTGGTGGGGGAGTTCCTCCTTTAACAACTCTATGGATTTCCATCCCGCAACATTTAATTTGATCACATCTTGATAGTCTTACGGCAGCGCAAAATCCGCTAAATAGCGCTGTAACAGCTCCTAACAATAATATTAAATCTTCTGTATTTTCTATCATATATATTATATTAAGATAATAATTTTTCTAAAGTATCTGGAGTAATCGCCAAATCTTCAAACATAGCATCTATAAATTGTATATATGTAAATTGTCTTATAGCTAATTCATCAAGTCCTGGAATAAATTGTAATTTATTTAATTTCTCAATTAAATCATTACGGTTAAATAATGTTCTAATAACATCATTACTTATATTTTTATTTAGAAATTCTCTTAATTTTTCTAAGGTTATATCTCCAACAAATTGATTTCCTAATGCTCCTTTTAACAATATATATACTACTGTTAATATACTTTCTGGTTCTCGATTTCTAATTTGAATAATTGCTCTATAAAAATTACCAAATCTGGATATTTTTTCTCTATTGCTTAAATTTTCTATATCTCTAAATAAATTAGTTATTTCAATTATTCGTGGGTCTTGGGCATCAAAACCTAACAAATCAGTTAAATATTTTTCTTGTCTTAATTCAGTTTCTAAATATTCTGGGTCTTTCCCTTCTATAATTTTTTTTAGTTCATCGGCAGTCATTATATTCCTTTCACGCCAAGAATCTGAAGCTAACGATGTAGATAGTTTTAATAATAAATTATCCATTAATAAACTAGCTAATTTATCATAACCTATCTTTTCTATAACAGCTTTTATTAATTTACCTGTTACTCCTAAACCAAAAAAATCTTTAGAATCTAGTAAATAATTTATTAAAGTTTGACCACCGCCTATTGTAACTTCACTAATTCGTCTTGCTTGTTCTCTACTCATAAAAAACTCAGCAGTATTTGTTAATAATGGTCTTAATATATTAGGTATATAATTAATTAAATTTTTATTTTTAGTTCTTTCAATTAATTGTCTAGTAGTTAACTGTTGAGCACCTGATAAAATTATATTAGCACCTATTCTAAAAAATAACATTAAGTAACCAATATAGAAATTACGGTCTTCTTGTTGTTGTTCTTCTTTAGTGCTTGGTATCGTATGATTTTTTGCTAAGGTCTGATTTAAATCTTTTACACTTTTATTAATATAAGCAAATAATTCTGGCGAAATAACTCCTATATCTTCACCGAATTCTTTTAATCCTATAGCTGTTTTAGCTAACTGAATTTCAATATAATATTTTAATTTAGCATCTTTTATATTTGAAGCACATTCTCTAAATTTAATATCAGCATCTCTTATATTTTTTTCTGTATTATTATTTCTACTAAAAACTGCATCGTGGTTATAAGCACATCGGTCTAATTCATTAATAGGTATATTATAAGGTTCTGTTCCTACTGGTTTTCTACCTGCGGATATCATCATCTGTTTATAGAAATCACTACCAATCATTCTAGCAGCGAATTCAGTACGAGGTCCTAGAAAATTATAACCAGGTGGATGTAACTCAGGTCCTCTTTTACTTGCTTGTTCAGCACTAAAATATGGATCGGTTGTTTCGGTATGATTATAATCATTCTTATTTAACCCGCTCCACGAAGTCCCTTGTTCGGATTCACCGAAAAAAAAAAATCTACAAATTTTCTTCTAAATTCTACACTCATTATAGGCGTATATCTTCTTGATACTATATTGCTTATAACCCGTCTTAAAATATCAGCTACTGAATAATTAACACTTGATGATGTATCACTTCTATGTAAATAAAATTTATATAAAAATTTAATATCACTTGAATCTGGTCCGTACTGACCTCTTAAAATATCTTCACCTAATGGTAAAAGCAAAGAATTTCTTTTAGAAGCATCTACATTACCATTGTTATTAATAATAGTATTAATATAATTTACAAATCGTCTATAATTTTGTTCGTTATTTCTATTTGGTGCTATTTCTTGTTCTCCAACATCTAGAGCTCCAGGTACCATTGACTCTGTTTCTGTATCAAAATATTGTTTATATTCGTTTATAAAATTATCATTAATATGAGGCATTCCTTTATTACTAAATCTTAATGAAACTAACAGACGATAAATTGAATTCCACCATGGTTCTGTTGGATATTGTCTTCTTATATTAGCATATGTATCTAGTATTACTGTTCCAGGTGGTCCATACTTGCTAGATAATATATTTATTCCTAATTCACCCATACTATCTTTAGCCTCCTTAAAATTACTACCACTTAATAAAGACCTAATTTGTCTAAATAAATGATCATACGTTTCTTGAGGTAGATCATGAGATACTGGTAATGATTCGGATTGTTTAATATCTTTTCCTATTTCAGTATCATCACGATCACCGCTTGTATGACCAGATTGGGCTACATTATTAATAGATTCTTGATGACCTTGACTAATAATATTTTGTTTATCACTATGTTGTTGATTTGACATTTCAGGATGGAGTCTATTATCATGAATTTCATTATTATTTGATTGTTGATTATTCGGTGTAGCTTCGGCTTCATGTTGGATTTCTGGATCAGCTCCAGTTTGAACAGGATGACCCCTGATAGCATTAAATCTAATATTCTCCATAGATACTCCTGTTTCCCTATTTGTATTTAATGGTGTGTTCGCATGAAGATCATTATAATGATTGTTACTTGGATTCGCATCGAGCCATAGGGGAATAGGTATTCGTAATTGTCTAAATGTATTTATTAACGAGGCTTTTAAAACGTGATAATAACTAACATTTTGAGGACCTGTCCTGTTGGCTATATTGCTTTGAACATATTGTAATAACTGTGGAGTGTTGACTATCGCATATAATATGTTATAATCATTTATAATGGTTTGGTCACGAGCTATTAACCTATTTTGAATGATCACGTAGTCTTCTGGCTGTAATGTTGTATTAGGATGATTAACTAAAGCATTCAACGAATTTTGAACTCTATTTTGATACTGGTAATACAATCTCTCATCAGCTCCTTTCTCCATATTATATTTCGCATAGAACTCATTTGCTCTATCTAAGTTTAGCTTCTCTAACCGACCTTGTTCTAGATCGTATTTCGTCAGCGGATCGTCTTCTCGGTTAGCTTTTAGGAATTGTTTAATATATTGTTCGGGAGGTTGGCCTATATAGCGTTTAGGTATAGGTTGTTCTACTGCTGGATTAATATATTTATTGTATTGAATAGCAGGTTTCACACTAAATTGATGTGGATTTAGTTTATATTCTTTTAATTGTTCTGGGACATTGTAAGTCTGTAGTTCTTCATTATCCTTTAATTTGGAATTTACTATATAACTTCGCTTATCAAATTGTGATGTACTTGGGACTCTATTAATCATATTTATAATATTATTTAAACATATTTTTTTTTCGTTCTTCATATTTTAATTTTTCATATACAAGCTCTTTTTTTAGAACTGGAAGTAATTTATTTTCATTTCTAATAATTTTATCTCGAACTGGATGATGTATTTTATAAGGCATATATTATATATAAAGAAATTATTTATCTAGTTAAAGATTATATCTACATAGAGACTTGTGAAATAATAAGATTAAATATGAAAAAGTATGATATATATCTAATTTGGGGGAAAGATTGCGATGGAAATATTTTAAGATATTATGGGAGCACTGCTGACTTAATTAAAAGGAAAAGTAATCATAAAAGAAATTATAATGAGTGGGTAAAAAATGGTAGACCGATTAATACTAAATGTTCGTCAGTCCATATATTAGATAATGGCGATTGGAAAATGGAGAAAATTGATGAAATTGTTGGTGAACGTTGGGAAGCAAAAAAAAAAGAAGGTGAATTTATTAGAAATAATGATTGTATTAATATTCAAATAGCATCAAGAACTAGGAAAGAATATCGGGTTGATAATAAGGGTCAAATAGCACAAAAACAAAAACAATGGAAAAATGCTAATAAGAATAAAATATCTCAAAAAAATAAAGAATGGTATGATGAAAATAAGGATGAAATAAAAAAAAAAAAAAAAGAATATTATGATAAAAAAAAAAAATCTATATCAGAAAAACGAAAAGAAAAAATTACTTGTGAATGTGGGGCTATGGTTTCAAAACAATATCTATCTCAACATCGTAAAACCACAAAACACATCGATTTTATAAATTCTAATAATAATGATTAAAACTATCTTATATTATATTTTTTAATATTTTATAAGATGATTTATACATACTTTTTAATGTTGAAAAATACAAGATCTGTCCCAGTGCTGGATGCCACCTCGTAATGAATTTTATAAGCGGGAAATGATGGGTTGCTATCGCTACGTATAGTGAAATCAACAAAATGTGCTGAACTACGCTGAGTGAAGTCATTTTCTAAGGTAGTCAAAAGCATAGGGTTTCCACTTGGAAAACTTACACTGTTCGTGCCTACGTGCGCATAGGCATATACATCAGTTATTCCTGTTAAACCGTCTTGTCTTAAATGGATCTCGTCTAGACCATCCCACCTAATATTAATTATACCATCATTATAAAATGACGTATTACTGTTTTTAGTAAAATTACCATATACTTCTGTTGGTCCAGCCGGTGGAGCGACATAATTTCCCAATCTTAATGTATTATCACTTATCCAAATTTTATTAGGTTCACCTGCATCATAACTTGTAGGTAGTACATTACCTAGAACAATTGTATCTGCTTTTAGTCTTAACTCACATGAAGCGTGGTCTATACCCATTGTTCCGTCAATTATTGCGTGAGCCTGTTCGTTTCCTATCATCAGGCGGTTATTGTCGGTGTTATTCAACCCTTGCTGGTTACCGAGCAATACACAATTGTCTCCCGTATTTCCCCTTCCTGCTTCAACACCTATAGCTATTGTTCCTGTTGTAATAGCCGATTCTCCTGATAGATTTCCAATATGAATAGAATCTTCTATACCTGTTGATGTCAAATTTCTACACGAATCTTTACCTATTGCTACAGAGTCAATAAGATTTGTCGTAAACTGCCCTGCATAATGACCGATAGCGGTGGTTCCTGTTCCAGCATTACATTGACTCATACAATAATGACCGAGTGCTGTTAAATTACTACCTGTAGACCCTTGAAAGGATCTTATTCCTAAACATACTATTTGATCTCCACTTGTTCCACGTGCTGATTGATATCCTATACAGGTCTTTTGATGTGTAGCATTTCCTAAACAACCAGATGATAATCCTATACAAATAGATTCATCCCGAGTGGATTTATTAGATTCTTCGTGGTCGCCTATATTTATACAATTATTAGATTCTCTATAAATTCTTAATCCATCTTCAAACGTGTTTTCTGTAGTAGTTGTAGTAACTATTCTGTGATTATCTGTTGTTTCTGGCAATTGCGGGGCATCCGCACTAGTAACATAATTATTTAATTCTGTTTCTATTTTGGTTGATGAATAGGTTGTAGTAGTTGACGCTGTGGTATCATTAATTTCTACACCTGTGGATTCTTGGATTACTTGAAAAGGCATTATATTTATATTATTATAAAAAAATATAAAAATAATATTTTAATTTAGATATTGGGTTGTGAATCTTAATTGGTAACGGGTTTTCTTGGGATTTTTGTATCTAACACAAAGGAAAGAGTAGGGCTGGACCTGTGTCGCATATTCATAGATGTTAAGAAATCGTTCTTGCTCTAGATTTTGTTCATCACATATGTCTTTCAATTCGTTATTATTAGCTACCTCAAAAAATATGCTTTCTGAGCAGTTCATTCTCACGGGCTTCGGAATAGCTTTATATTGTTGAGCTAATAGAATAATACTCCCGTTGAAATGGCGAAGTCCAAAATAACTTTTCTTTAAAAAATCTTTTCTTTTAGCATCTAACTCACCTACAACATCATCTAAAATTATCAAAATGGGACTACTTTTTTTTTTTCCATATAATTCTACAAGATCTTTCTGTTCCCTAATAATAGAATTTAAAACTTCCGTATCAAAGGTGTCGAATACATTATTTTTTTTAATATTTGTCATCCCTTCCATTGAACCCATTTTAAATGTGGGACTAAATATAAAAATGTTCTCACCAAAGTATTTTTTGTATGGGAAGTTATCACTACTTATTAAATTTGAGACCATACAGGATTTGCCCACGTTACTAGGCGCAACTACAATTAAACGAAAGGGAGGTTGTGGAAGCGTTGTGTGCGGCCAGAAAACTTTTTCTTCTTTTACCAATGGTTTGATATTATCGAATTTATTAGAATTCATTATATTATATATATATTTATATAATAATTTTATGTTTAATCTTTTTGTAATTTTAATAAAATATTAGACTATATCTTGTTCCTGTAAATTCCTGTGTGAAGTGTGGGTGTCTCACACCATTAAACTGAAGAGAATTTTTTTTTATATCAAATAAAGTAGTAGAAAGATCATCTTGTATCACATATAGATTTCCTTTTTCAAATTTGCCCACTGTTACTATTATTGAATCACCCACATTGGAGCTGTCCACATGCGGTTTACTTACACAGTTCTTAGTAATATACACAGAATTGAAAATAAATTTCGGATTATGCTGTTTCATGAAATCTATTAGTAGGTTATCTAGGTCGGGGTGCTCGAGAGATAACTTAGAAATCTGTAATTCCCCTCTATAAATAACCACCCCTGCAACTGATCCTCTGGCTTCGCGCTGATCTAATGCTCCTATTTTACGGGCGTGGTGATTATTGGCGGTCCTTGTATTTTCATATAAGCTCTTTAAACAATTAGGATTCAATTCTAAATAATTATATATTTTTTGTAGATTTATTAGATCTGTGCTTGTTAATTTTTTTAATTTATAATCCATATTTATATATACTTAGATATTTTTTTTATATTTTTTTATAAAGTGATTTAGATATTATATATTTTTTCACCCTCTCCTTCTTCTTTTATAAAGGTGGTATAGATATATATTTATATATTTATATATATATTTTGCTCTTAATCTTCTAACAAATAATAATAATAATAATAATAAATAAATAAAAATAAGTAAATAAATGAAAAAAGTCAAATTATCAAATTATCAATTCTTGCCCCTAAAAACAAAAGTCTTCTTAGAAAGGGAATATAAGAAAAGTTTCAGAAAAATGGGCAAAAATTGATAATTTGATAATTCATATAAATATCACCATAATTGAATAATTAAATTTTAGAAGTAGTCGCCCCAGATGCTATTATATCTAGGTCATCTTCGTCTTCTATAAATTTTAAATCTTGTGAATTATTATCATAAACTTCTGGAATTATACGATAAGATCTAATAACATTTCTACGACACATATTATTTATATGTAGTTCTTCTTTATAATATAATTTAGTGTCAGGGTCTCTACGAAATTTTTCAATAAAACTATTATATGAACAAGCTCGTTTCTCTTTCTTTGTTAGATTAGTATAATCATCGCATAATTTATAAGAAGCAAAAATATCTTTTATACTAATAAAATCATTAATATTATCAGTCTTTTCAAATTTGCTATTAAACCAACATTTAAATGGATTCGATTTTGTAATATATTTTAACCCTAGTTCTACAATATGTTGAGGAATAAACTGATCAATTTTTCTATTTTGTTTAAATAATTCAACAGAATAAGGAACAAGTAAATGTATTAAATTCATTTTAAATTTATCGTGTGTTTCTTTTTCTAATAAAGAAGGGTCAGCTAAATAAGAATATTCAACATTTGGATCTGGTTTGTTTAAAAAGCAACTTCTCATCTCCATTTCGATGATGCGTCCCCTTACCGCCTCTCCATCAGAAGTTATATTTAATGGTATATCATCATTACAGGCAATCCAGAGGTCGCCACAACATAGAGTTTCTGTTTTTCTAGAATAAATTTGTCTAGCATTAATTTGTTTATCACCCGTTAATTGTTTTATTAAAGTGAAATCGAACTTATCTCCTTCTTTTGGTTCTGAACACCATATAAATCTTTTTCTATCACTTTTAGCAATCTCCTGATTTGCCCCGCCAGACTTAGAAGCAGAAACACAAATAGAATTACCTAAATTATAGCTAAAATTACCTAAGGTAGTAGATAAAAGATTTAATAAAACAGATTTTCCATTGCGTCCTTCTCCTTGCAGAATTGTAAATCTAGGATGATTATAGCCGTTAAGAGTATGAGCTAACTTATACATAATTAATTCTCTTTCATCATCCATTGGGAAAATTTCTTTTAACATTTTTTTAATTTGATTTTGTATATCAGTATTAACATTAAAATCGTAGTCATAGCCTATTGTATTTGTTATATAAAAATTTTTGTTATAGGATATTACCTTACCGTTTTTTAAATCTAAGAGACAATTATTAAATGGTAATAAATCTGGTGTATCATCGAAAATAATGTTATTATTATCAATAGGGATATAAATTGAAACACCAGTAGCAATATCTTTAATAGATTTAATTTTTCCTAATAATTTCATACAGAAGCTATATTCTTCTAATAATTTATTATATTCATCAGTATAATCTCTATGAATTCTAATTTTATTAAAATAT
>Ga0070752_1002892_pt1 | contig 10827 bp, 14 predicted proteins | sample VirMetDEL_Aug_30_FD_77440 | JGI IMG/M metagenome (GOLD analysis project Ga0070752, IMG submission 77440) | Aqueous microbial communities from the Delaware River and Bay under freshwater to marine salinity gradient to study organic matter... | ecosystem: Environmental > Aquatic > Marine > Coastal... | reverse complement strand
TTATCATAACCCTTTTCAAATTCACCTTCTCCTTCCCATCGTATATCAAAACCAAAATACGGAGCGGCTTCATTTACAAAATCTCTTACTGAATATTGCTCTCCAGTTGCAATAACATAATCACTTGGAACCATGTTTTGTAACATTAACCACATTGCTTTTACATAATCTTTAGCATGACCCCAGTCTCTACGTGCATCTAAATTACCAAGACTTAAAATATGTGACTTACCATCTCTAATATCTCGCAAACCATTGACAATTTTCTTTGTCACAAAAGTATCACCTCTTCTCGGAGATTCATGATTGAATAATATTCCAGAACAGGCATACATTCCATATGCTTCACGATAGTTTTTTACAATCCAATATCCGTATAGTTTTGCTATACCATATGGTGAACGAGGATAAAACGGAGTTGTTTCTTTCTGAGGAACTTCTTGTACTTTACCATACAATTCAGAAGTAGATGCTTGATAGAAGCGTACTTTTTTTTCTAATCCCAGAGTGCGAATTGCTTCAAGAAATCTCAATGTTCCATTTGCATCAACTTGTGCTGTATAATCAGGTACTTCAAAAGATACCTTCACATGAGACTGTGCTGCTAGATTGTATATCTCATCGGGTTTTGTCTTCTCAATAATGTGTAATAGACTTGAACTATCAGTCATATCACCATAATGTAATTTTAGATATGGATTATCATAGATATGGTCTATTCTTCCTGTGTTGAAAGAAGAAGACCTTCTGATAATTCCATGCACCATATATTCTTTTTCAAGAAGTAGTTCAGCTAGATAAGAACCATCTTGTCCTGTAATACCACTTATCAATGCTGTTTTCATAATATATCCTGAATGATTCTACTTTCAGTTGCACCTAATTGTTTATTATACTTTCCTTGATATGGAGTATCAACCTTACTGGATAGTTTAACATACACTAATTGACAGATTCTCATACCTTCATGAAGAATCAATTCCATACCACTTTGATTTTTTAATTCAAGTGTAATCTGACCTTCAAATCCTGGATCAATAAAACCTGCATTTTGAACTTGTAATCCCAATCTTCCAATAGAACTTCTACCTTCAACATAAGCCGCCATATCTTCTGGCACTCTGATATATTCGTTTGTTGATGCTAAAATAAATTCGTTGGGATTCATTTTATATCGATCAGAAGTAAACTTATCATACACTAATTCATTTTCAGGATTTATAATTCTGACCACTGACGTTAGTTTAGCATATGATGGAGATAAAGTCAAGTCCACTGAAGAAGGACCAATATAACATGTTTCTGGAAAACATTTCTGTTCTCGCAGAACTTTCAAATCAACATCAGATAAAATCATGTTTCTTCCTTGGATTTATATTGCCATTCACTTGTGTGACCAACAGACCATTTTGGTGTTGTCTCTACACTATAATTTTGACTACATACTTTAAAATCTGGAGTTTTTGTATCAAGCGGAATTAAACTAGAATCTTTCCAAAGAATTCTATTATTAGGTTGAGCAGCAAATTGACCGTTGTCTAACTTAATGATATTAAAAGATTTATGCTCTGGGTCGTACTCACTGAAATTAGTATTTACAGTTGAGGATTCTGAATGACAAGAATCAATGGTGAACAAATAGCTACCGCCATACATTTTTTGATTCTTTGCATAGAATTCACAACGAGATAACATGGGCTTTTTGATTACTGTTATATTGTAATCAAAACAGTCCCACAACTGTAATGTATCTAAACTTAATTCTTCTTCGGGAGTTTTCCAAACAAATGCAGATATAGGAAGTTTATCGTATAACGCACCATATTCAAACAACAGTGTTTCAAAGTAAAGTGCTTTGCCTTGAACACTCTTTACACTTATCCACATACCAGGAGTATATTCTCCAAATCCTTTTTCTAAATCATACAGATATTCTTTTCTAACATCAACATGAATCAGGGGCAAATTGTGTACTAAAAACGCCATTATTGCTGATTTATTTTATTTGAAACTTTTAGGTAACTTACAAATTCAATAAAATTATATAAAGAACAATTTATTAACTCCCATAATTTTCTAGAAATTTCACGATTATCTAACATTTCATCAACTCTACTTTCTAACAATATGAAATATCTTTCAACATCATCAAATAATTCATTTGATAATTCAGATTCTTTCATTTTTTGTAGTGTTTCTTTAATATTGTTTATATAATTTTTTAACTCATAATCTAAAACAGTGCTTTCAATTGCAATTTCAATAGACTCCCATTTACTTATTACACTTGTTAAAAGCCTCTCTTGTGTTGACATATTGTACCTTGATTTAAATTAAACGTAAATATTTAATATATTTACCATACCAATTATATCAAGCAGTCAAGTCTATATAAAATCTACCTTCATATTTTTCTACAGCATCAAAAAACCATTCTGGTGTATTTTTTAATTTTTCCCATCTTGCAAAATGTTTTTCCATAGCATAATATTTTTTATAAGAAGCAACTGAATCATCTTTTATTTTGCAATAATCAGGCATAGCCGGAGGTGGCTCTACAAATCCATTATCTTTAATGTTAATGGGAGGTTCTTCTAAAATTTTATATAGTTTATCGAATGAAGCATGTTCTTTTTTGTATCTTCGCATAAACTCTATACTCAATTCTATAAAACATTCATACAACCACTCATAATGTTTTGAACTACTTCTTGTCCAAATATTTGAAGGATGATTGACATGAGATGCTTTATAGAGTTTATGTTCTTTCATTGTGTTATCAAGTCTCCATCTTTTTATTTTACTACCATTTTTAGTTTTATCATAATATAGTGTACCATCTAAAACACGATGACTTGTTGAAAGTAGTTGTGCGTATTCAACAATCATTTTTACACAGTGTTTATCGCAATGATATTGTGCGGCTTTTTTGGGATCACTATCAAGATAGAAAACATTCATAATAAAACCTCATAATATATAATTTATAAAGGCAAAGAATATAACACAAATAGAATAATTAGAGTATCTGCTCCGGCTAGTGTTGATGTGTAGTGTATTAAATAACCTTGAAACTTTTCAAGGAAATCTAGAAAAAAGTTATAAATCATTTAAATGCCCTGTACTAAATCTTCATCGAATTCTTGAGTTTCTTCATTTTTATTTTTTTCTACATCCAAATAGTCTAAGTCACAACATAATTCACATATTTCTTCTATTAATTTTTTTTCTTCTTCTTTTGTCATAGGTTAACACAATTAAAAGAAAATGTCAAGTTAAAATAAAAGTTTCTTAAAAAATTTTACTATTTTATTATTTTTAATTTTTCTTTTATAAAAAGATTTACGTTCTTCCCATTGATAATTTTCATTCAATACAAATGACTTATCTGGTTTTGGAAGAATGTTAATTGTTTTAATACTTTGAATCCAATTTTTAGTTCTTTCATTCCATACATAATCTATACCATCATCAGGTTTTGACACAGGTGGAATCCAACACCACATCTCTTCACTAAACTTCCAACTCATATATGGTCTTGGAGGAATAAAAACTTTTCGATGTTTTATTTTTGAATTAAAAGATTTTTCAATATAGTAATATCCTATGCCTGGAAATACTTTACCTATTCTTTGATTATAAGAACATTCTACAAAGTTCTTAGGATCTCCAAATAAGCCACTATTGACTTGCTTTTTTTCAATAACTAAAATTTTTTCAACTTGATTTGTATAAGGATTCACATAAGCATAATGAGCCATCAAACCTCTTTCCAACTTTTAGTTTCTTCATTCCACTCATAACTTCCATCTTCTGGTCTAGAAATGGGTGGTTCCCACATTGCTCTTGGAATATCACAATCTACATATTGTTTTAAAATCCAAGATGAATATGGTTTTGGTGGAAGAAACATATCTAGTTGCCTATCATATGTATCTCCCACTGCAGCAAATTTATTTCTAAATTTATGATTGTATGAGGTTTGTATGTATTCGTGAGGATTGCCCATCACACCATTATGTATTGCCGCCGGTTCAGCGGCAATAACTTTTAATACTGTACCATCATATTTTATTTTCGCAAAATGAGACATAATCTAAACTCCATATTATGCTAACATTGAACCTGCATATGCTGAGAAGTTATCATCTAAGTGAACTCGTACCATTACAAATCCAGAACCACCATTTGGTCCTTGAGTAATTGGTAAAAATGCATTATCTGTATTTAATAATCTAGAAGAACCTCCGGCACCACTTCCAGTATTTACAGCACCAGCACCTCCAACTAATTTATCAGAATCCCATCCTAAATTAATTCCATATTTTCCACCATATCCTTCCCAATAAGTTTCGGCATCAGTGCTTGTATTTACAGATTGTCGAGTGCTTGCACCTCCACCACCTCCACCTTTTCCACCATTTCCAGGTTCAATATCTTTTGATGCGGCTCCTCCACCTCCTGCTCCCCAATAAACATCATTGTTAACTCTATATACATGTTGGAAAACTTCATTTACCCAAGATAAGGTAACACCATCTCCACCTTTTCCACCTTTTTTACCTTGACCAGCTTCACCTTTTTCTCCGGCTCCTCCTCCACCACCAGCTTGATATGTATTCATATCTTGATAAATTCCACCATTAGCATACAACACAGCATTTAAAACTGCATCAGAATCACCACCTTTATTTGTATAACTAAACACATTTCCGCCATAATATGTTGCTGTTACAGTAGCATCTGAAGTATTATTAGCGCCTAATGAGTAGTCAGGCGTAGCTGATGCGGGTTGTCCGGTAGCATCAACAATATCTCCTCCACCAGCACCGCCCCCAGAACCACCATCAGTAGCTAGTGTATCGTCTGAACGGAATCCACCAACACCACCACCAAGAGCGATTATTTGATTAGTGTCAATAGAAGTGCTAAATATAGTATCGTTTCCTTCTGAACCTAAAGCAGCAGTAGCTACAGCACCTGTATAAGGATTTGCTGTATTTGCATCTGCAGGATTAGAAATAGAACCTCCAGCACCACCAGCACCTATTTCAACTTTATACAAGTCTGCAGTAAGTGTGGCATTTTGCACTTCTATTACATCACCTGCTCCAGAACCTCCTGATAAGTTACCAATAGTTCCTCCGCCACCACCACCAACAATTAAAATATCTGCTGTCTTAGCTTCCTCTAAAATAAAATTTCCAGAAGAATAGTATGTGTAAACCGCATATGTTTTATTGTTTGATTGATATAAAGTAAAGTCTCTATTTTCAGTAACATAAGTTCTCAAAGTTTGATCAAGGTAACCAGGACCTACCTGAACCAATTTATCTAAAATTCTAGTAAGAGCCATTATTTCTCCTAAATGTTTGTTCGGTCTTAATTATTGTTTTCAATTATTTATATGATAAATTAATCAAGAAGTCATTAATTTTTCTAAGGATTTTTGAATATTTTGATATGAATTCCAATTCAATTTGATTGATGTCTTTCTTTGTTCCAAACACTTTTTTTATATAAACATAAATTCTAATTAATAATATTTGAAATCTTTGGAAATTATGCTCATCCATAGATTCTTTATTAGAAATATGTTGTGTAAGTATCCAGTTGTCTTATACTATTTATCTTACTCTTGATTTCTTTAAAATATAAATAATGTATAGTATAAAATTTATTACAAAGGTAAATGCATGAGCTTTTTAACGGACCACATTAGAGATACAGAGAATCCACAAACATATTGGCAACATGGTAAATTTGCTTTCAAGAACAGTTCAATTGTTGCTTGGGCAGGTATATTAGGAATGATACATGCTGTGTTTCCTTGGTGGTTTAAATTTCATACAAGTACTGCTGTGATAAAAAGTTTTAAAAAATTAGTTGACAGTCGTAGACATCTTAAAGAATTAAATACAATTATGCCAGAAGGCTATTTAGAAAGTAAACACTTAAAGTAAGGAACATTTTTTATGAAATCTTTTTCTAGTTTTACAAATAGAACATTAGTAGAATTTGTTGAAGGACCTACTATTGTACCGGGATTCCAAATCAAACCACATAAAGAAAAGTACATGCCCGGTGGAAATATCAAGTCAAAAGAGCCTGTACCTTTAATGAGTTTACAAGATTTTTATTCATTAGAAATGCATCATGGTCGTATTAAACCTGCACCAAAAAAGAACACAATTTCTGATGCTCATGTTTTGATGGAAGTATATGATAAAGATATCAAAGCATTACCATTTAATCCAAGTACAAACTATCATGGTGTTGGTACGTTTATTAATGACATTCTTACTAAACTAAAAAACATCAAAGTTCATGGAACAAATGAAGGTGGTAAAGTACACAAAGACGGAATTAAATATGTTCTAGACCATATTAATCATGTCATATTAAATGATCATGGTCTCAAAGGACATTTAGAAGCTTTCAATAAACTTAGCGAAAGAACTTTCAAAACCGTAAGTGCAGACAAAGCATATGCATCATTACCTTCTAAAATGAAATCAGAATTAGCACACGTATTTGATAAAGGTGTGCCAATGGATTTAATTTATGATGCAGATAATAATGTAATGAAAGAAAATAATATTAAGTTGCTTATCAAAACTTTTGAAGAAGCATATTCTATTACATCAAAAACATTTGATTCTGCAGAAAAAAAAGGTTTGTTGCATAAAGGATTTTTATATGATGATGGTGGATTGGTTGATGATGATTTACTTAAAAAATATCTGAAAGGTGAAAAAGATATTGAGCCTGGATTATTAAGCGCATTCAAAGAACGTTCATCTAAGCCATTGAAAAAAGAAGATATTGAAAAATTATATGTTAGGTTTATCAATTTATTTGCTAAGAATCTAAAGAAGTCATTTAAAATTAAATATGATTTTGAAAACTTGGCAGCAATGACAAGTTTACCGTCAAACAAAATTAATATTATCTTTGGCGAAAAGAAGTCTCCTGAAGATGTCAAACAAATACAGAATCAATTTAAAAGTGATATGGAAGCCGCCTTGCATGATTTGTTCAATGATGAATCACAAGGTTTAAAACTTTACATGTACAACCAAGGTGGTAAGTTTAAAAAAGTTGATATTAAAGATTTCTCAAAAGTAGTTAAATCAATTCACCGTAATTTGTTTGCACAAAAAGGTGACACTGGTATTAAAGAACTGTTTAAGGTGAGTGCTGTAAATACATCATTAGGTAAAAATGTAAAGGTATCCAACACTCAAAAGAAAATGGATTCTCTTGATTCAAACAAAAAGCTAAGTTCAACAGAAGGTACTGTAATGGATTTTACATTACCAGCATATCGTGGATTAGTATTGATGAAAAGAGAATGGACAGATATCTATGGCAAAAAACATCCAGGAAATTCATTGGCAGTAATTAACACATGTCCTGCTGCGGGTAAATGTAAAAACTTTTGTTATGCTACAAAAGGTGGATACATCATGTTTAATAGTCCACAATTACAAGCTGCAAAGATGTTAACCAAACTAGTTAATGAGCCACAGCAATTCAAACAAGAAATGATTTCTGCAATAAAATCAGCAAGTAAAAGTAAAAAATTAACTCTTCGTTGGCATGATGCTGGTGATTTCTTTACAACTGGTTACTTTGAACTTGTAATGGATATTGCTAAAAAAACACCAGACGTATTACACTATGCATATACAAAACGTGCAGACTTGTTGAAAAAATCTATTGCCGGTGAGATTGCTGCGATTCCGGAAAACTTTGTGTTTGATATTTCAAAAGGTTCAATCTATGATAAATCTATATCAAAAGATCTTATCAAAAATGGAATGAAATTTTCTGATGTAACTCCTACTAAATTTAAAAAGAGTGAACTAACACCAGAAATACTAAGTCAATTAAATGATAAAAAAGATATAGACGTTAGAGAAGAAGAAGTTATATTTAAATTTCCATCTAAAGATGAGCTTAAAGCATTAGATGGAGAAAAAGATGATGTCTATAAAGATTTACATGACGGATATATTATGGCATTGAAACACGTGTATGATTTTAAAATTCCTATTAAGACATACACAGAGATGACTAAGATTAAAGAAGGAAGTGCTGGTAAGTTCCATGTATTAGTTTATGGAGATGATGGTGACGCTGGAGCATTCCGCAAGGATGTTGTAGGTTCACTACTTGTAATACACTAAAATGAAATTAGGAACACTAGTACCGAGTTATATTAAAATAGGAATCACTGCAGGATTTACTTTAGCAACTGTCATATCGGTGAGTTTAGTTGAAACGTTTTTTGATGTTGATATCAGTAGACCTGCTATGATTCATGAGATACATAGAGTAGAAGATGAATTAAATAATTTGCGTAGAGAGAACACAAATCTTAGAACAGTTGTTATTTTAATGAGTGCAGAGAATCGCAATGAACATGTTATACAATTACTTTTAAATAATGAATAAACTACCTGCATTTTGGAAAAAAATCAATGTTGAATTTTAGAGAATATCTAACAGAAGAAAAATTACCTACTAATCTAAAACCATCTTTATTTTTAGGTGAAAAAGAAGAATGGGATAATTTAGATCAATATAAAAATGACCTTCACCAAGGAATTGATAATTTAAAAAATGAATCAATTACTAAAGAACACAAACAAGTTTTACATAATCTTGTGAATAATCCAGATGGTAATTGTTTGAGAGGAACAACTTTTAAAAAAGTTGCTGATATTGGAATTCAATTTGCTAAAAAAATAAACAAAGATTTTGGTGAAGCAATTGGTCCTATAAAGATAATTACAGATCCATCTTACATGTCATGGATTAATAGTTATAAAAAAATATATGTACCAAAGAAATCAAATGAGCCATTTTTAGATTATACAATTACCGACAAAGATAATATTGAACATAAAATATCCGCCAAGTCCGCAAAAGCATCCGGAAATACAGTCAAGACTCCCAACATTTTAGCAACAATTGAAAATGCATTAAAAAAGAAAAGTAGTAAATATATTATCGACCGTCTTTTTGTAAATGAAGAAAGTAAATATAATAAAGAATATGAGTTACTTATAAAAATATTTGACATTGTAGAAAAAGAAAAAGCACCATCAGGTTATGTGAAAGTTGCTGCAGAATTAGATAATGCTTATGGTGATAAAAAGTATTATAATACAATAAAAAATTTAGATGAGAAGTTTTTTGCAAACCTTCCAACAGATAGAAAAACGGATTTTTCTCAAATAAAAACGCCATCTGGCAAATCCGCAAAGGACTTTATGAGTGAAGCGGATAAAATAATGAAAAGATTTTCTTCACCACCATACCCCATTAATGTCGCATTAAAGTTATTGATTAATATTGTATTCAAGGATGAAATTTATTTTGCAAAATTTGGTTTAAATTCAGACGGTTCTACTCTTTGGGAATTGAGAGGAAGAAGAACTAATTATTCAAACCTATATGTACAAAATAAAAGCGGAACTTCTTTATATACAAAATTACATTTAGATGCTAAAGGTGCTAGAGGAGATGAGAAACTTGGTTTGCGAATAGAAGAAACTGAATTTAGTAAAGAAAACTTATTAAATGAAAGTAAAAATAAAACATCAATTGAACTACTTGGCTGGCCAAGAGCAAATGAATTTACAGGATTAAAAATGAAATATGCAGATAAAATTAAAATAGCGAATGAGAATGCGAAACAAATTGGAGTTGGTTCTACAAGAGTTGCCTTTGAAATTGATTTTAAAAATAAACCAACCGTGATGAAGATTGCAAAGAATGAAAAAGGATTAAGACAAAATTTAGCAGAAGCTAATTTGTATAAAAAATACAAATATAATCCACCGTATGCACCACCAATGATTGATTGGGATGACAATGATGATGCTGATACTTCTTGGATTCATATTATGAAAGCCGCTAAGTATGAAGAAAGTGCATTCTTCAGACATTTTGATACCTCATTTACAGTATTCAGCAGAGTACTTTCTAAGTATATCAATAAGCAAGAAACAAATGAAATGAATGATAAGATTAAAAAGTTTATAGAGTTTGTTGAAGACAATGATCTTATGCTTGGTGAATATAGACAAAAAACAAATTGGGGAATATACAATAGCAAGCCAGTAATTCTTGATGCAGGCGTCACTAAAACAAATCAGGAATTAACTCTATAAAAAACTTGACATTTTAAAATGGTTATGATATGATTGAGGACATAATATTAGAAAAGATAGCATTAACATATTTCAAATTTTTTAATAAAAAAGATTTGTTAGGAATTTCAGAGTTGATTGCAGAGAGTTCAATCTATTATGATTGGATAACTGTATATTCTGGTAAACCTATGATTGTAGATTTGTTCAATCAAAAATTTAATGAAGATCAAGATCAAGTTTGGCATATAGATGATATTGCAATGAATGAAAGACGTAAAGTATTTGCTAAACTATCTGTCATGTTTACTGATAAATCTGATATTAATGTTGTGAAAGTATTTGGGTTTAATGAAGAAAATAAAATAAACTTAATACAAGCGTATAAACAATAGGCAATATGAGTAATAGATTTCATCTAGCTTTAGAAGCTGGTAATTTAGAAAAAACACTTCCTTTCTATACGGATATTTTAGGATGTACTTTGGATATGAAAGAAGAAGGAAGATGGCAAGATGTGGATTTTTGGGGAAATGAACTCACACTGCATCAATCTATTCCTAGAAGTTATCCGGAAAGAACAAGACATAATGTAGATATGGGTGCCGTCTATGTACCCCATTTTGGTGTACATTTACCATTTAATCAATTTAATGAAATAAAG
>Ga0070752_1002887_pt1 | contig 10831 bp, 12 predicted proteins | sample VirMetDEL_Aug_30_FD_77440 | JGI IMG/M metagenome (GOLD analysis project Ga0070752, IMG submission 77440) | Aqueous microbial communities from the Delaware River and Bay under freshwater to marine salinity gradient to study organic matter... | ecosystem: Environmental > Aquatic > Marine > Coastal... | reverse complement strand
GTGCAAGGCATCCCTTGGCGGCGGTGCTGCTCTGGCGCGCGATGATTGACGATACGCTCGATTATGGCCGCGCACCGCGCTATCCCGCCGCGATCGAGCATCTCGCGGAGTGCGCCGCAGTTGATGCCGTGATCGACGATTACGGGCAGTTTTTGCCGCATGAGCGCTACCTCAAAGCCCTGCGAGCCGAGCATGATCGCAAATCCTCCTTCTGGGCGGTGGTGTAGCGGTGCCCCTTGATGCTGGCGACCAGTGAGGAGGCCGCATGCCTTCTCGGGAGGGCATTTCCCGTCGCGCAGAAAATCAGCCCGCGTCGGGAACCAATTGCCGATCTGCGCGTTGATTGACGAGTTTAACGAAAAGGAACGACCGATGCGTAAGTCGCTGTTTATTCTGCCCGTCCTCGCTTTGACGATGTTGACCGCTTGCGAAACTGTCAAAGGTGTCGGCCGTGATGTCGAAAAAACCGGGGCCGTTATCACCGATGGATCCCGTCAGGTTCAAAACGATATGCGATAACGCCGAAGTCTTCGGCTTTGCGTGAGAGATGTTGACGGGTGGGGGGGAAACCTTCACCCGTTTTCGTTTCACGATCCCTGTGCTGACCCTCGCGACTGGTGAGGCTCATCACCGCGCGGCATACGGGTTGACTTCGTGCTCGCGGCTTCCCATCTATACCGCATGATCATTCGTGAAACATACGCTCGGTTCCGCCTTCTGAACCGCCTGATTGCTCGGGCGGTCTGAACTGCGGCGTTTCCGCGATCTCCCGAGGCGATGTTTTCCCCTACGACAGCTTAAAGCGATCTCGTCTGGAGTGCGATCATGCCCCCTTGCGACCTTCTCCGCAGTTCTGCGGAGCCGTGTGACATTGTCTCACGCCCCCACCTGAACACCTGTCTTCTTCCGTCTTGCGTGAAGGAGCAGCTTGCCAAACTGATCAAGGATCCGGCGGGCTTGCCGGATGGCGTATCAGATCTCTTGCGCGCCAAACTGGAGGAGGCTGCATCGGGCAATGTGTCCGAATGCGAGGGCCGAGCCCTGCCGGAAAGGCGGGTTGTCTATATGGTCAGCGGCGGCGGGGCGCAGAGCGCCTATCTGACGGCGGAGGGCGCGCCACAGGCTGGCAAGATTCCCGTCTCCTCGCTTCTAGGGGCAACCCTTTTGGGAATGGGACGGCTGCAAAAAGCGCCGCTTCCGCAGGAGAGTGGCGCGGTGGCGACGTTGGTGGTGCTTGGCGTTTCCGACAGTTGAGATCTGCCCCGCTTGGGCCCCCCGAACCCGAAATCTGAACCCGAAACCAGACGCATCTGCCGCGCTGGCGGCTTTGAAACGCGCGCCGCGTCGGCGGCATTGAAAGGATACACATATGACTACGGTCCCAAACCGTCGCCCATCGCGGCGCCAGCCCAAAATCGTGTTGGAACGCGATACAATCGAGCAGCTGGAGGCGCTCGCTGAAGGGGCGATGCGCCGCACGCCGGATCTGGCGGAACGGCTCCTGACGGAGTTGAGCCGCGCCAAAATCGTCGCCAAAGGCAAGCTGGGCGTCGATATCGTGACCCTTGGTCGCGCCGTCACATTCCGCGACGAGACGAGCGGAAAGGTGCAAACCGTGACTCTTGTATTGCCTGAACAGGCCGATATCTCGCAGGGACGGGCATCGCTGATGACGCCGATCGGTGTCGCGCTGATTGGTCTCTCTGTCGGGATGACCTTCCGCTGGAGCGCACGCGATGGGGAGGAGCGGTCTCTGACGGTGTTGGAGGTACATCCCGACGCGGACGCAGGGGAGACGGCTGCCTGAGGCCGCGGCACAACTTGCGGGATCGCCGGATGGCTGGCCTGCGCCTCCGGCGGGGATATTTGATCTCTTTGGAAGTCGAAAGCATGCGGTTCCACAGAGGTTAAATATCCCCCGCGGAGCGTGGAGGGTTACAACTTGGCGAGCGCGGGTGTGAGGTCGCCGTAACCTGTAAAGCGCCGCTCATAGCGCAGGCCGAGGCGATCCGCCGCCTCGCGGGCCTTCGCATCCAGGGCGGGGTCATTGGTCTGGGCTTGGTAGATCAGCCGATCATAATTTCCGAAATACATATTGCGCAGCTCGGGGTGGCGATCGAGGCCCATCGGTTTCCAAACGAAAGCATCGAATTGGCGGGTGAGAAAATCGGTGAGGTAGAAGGCGGTGAACTCCTCCTCTGCTTTGGCGGCGAAGGCGGTGTTGCCCTCGAAAAACGAATAGCAATGTGGGCCTTCCACCATCTCCACGCCCAGTTTGGCGCATTTCGCCTGCAACAGCCCGCCGGTACCGCAATCCGCATAGACGATGAAGATCGAGGCATATTCCGCGCGATGTTTGAGAACGGCGGCTTCGACGGCTGCCGGAATCCGGTCGGGATAGAGATGCAGGTTCGCGGGCAGGCAGGTGAGATCGAGATGTGACCAGCCGTTCGCGGCTTTCAGATCGAGGATCTCGCGCGCCAAAGCGCCGCAGGCGATCAGCAGAACCTTCTCGCGCGGCAGTGCGGTTGCAGGGTCGGTCGCGTCATGGCTGCTCGCAGCAGGGGTGAGCGCGAGGCCGCGCGTCGTCAGGACGTCGTCACTGGGGAGGGGCAGGGAAGGCGCGTCCGGGATCGTCATGATGCGCACAGCTCTCGAAACAGGGGGAAGGGTTATTCTACCCGCGTCATCATCCGCACGACGCCCGCGCCGATCAGGGCCCCTAGTGCGATATAGGCCGCTGGAACCCCGAACGCTGCCAAGGCCCAGAGGCTCAAAGCCGCTGCGATCAGGACGACGACAAGAAGGGTTAGAAAATGTGGCAGGGGCATTTTACTCTCCGATCCCCTCTAATATGGGACCAGATGCCTCAAAATCCAAGCCCCCGATGCAGAAAGATCAGGGGCTTGGGGGCGGATCAGGCTTGGTTGTGCTTACGCGCGACCATCTGTTTCGCGGTTTCCACCGCAACAGCCGCATCGCGGCAATAGGCATCCGCACCGATGGCTTTGCCGAATTCCTCGTTGAGCGGGGCCCCGCCGACAAGGATGATATAATCGTCGCGCAGGCCCTTTTCGACCAGCGTGTCGATCACGACTTTCATATAGGGCATCGTGGTGGTCAGCAGCGCGGACATGCCGATAATATCGGCCTCTTCACGGGCAGCAGCCTCCAGATAATTCTCGACGGGGTTGTTGATCCCCAGATCGACAACCTCGAAACCAGCGCCTTCCATCATCATTGCGACGAGGTTTTTGCCGATGTCATGGATATCGCCCTTCACGGTGCCGATCACCATCTTGCCCATGCGCGGGGCGCCGGTCTCCACCAAGAGCGGTTTGAGGATGGCCATGCCGCCCTTCATCGCATTGGCGGCCAGCAGCACTTCGGGCACGAACAGAATGCCGTCGCGGAAGTCATGGCCGACGATGGTCATGCCCGAGACCAGCGCTTTGGTCAGAACGTCATAGGGCGTCCAGCCGCGCGACAGCAGGATATTGACCCCTTCTTCGATCTCTTCCTTGAGACCGTCGTAGAGATCGTCGTGCATTTGCAACACGAGCTCTTCATCATCAAGCTCCGAGAGAATGATATCGTCGTCTGCCATGGTGTCTGCCTCCCTGACGGTCCTAAGATTCTAATGCCGCTTGCGCGGGCTGGTCACTATGCGAATTGCGACATAAGCGCGCTGGTTTGCGGCGCGGAGGATGATTTCAGCCTGAAAGCGGAGGATGTGCGCCCTGAGGCAGGCTCACCATGACCGCTTAGAGACCAGCGCTTAGCGGCGCCCACGGCGGGCGCGGGGCGCGGGGCCGAGATCGTCGGTGCCATCAGAGGCGGAGGAGAAGCCGCCCAAGGCTTCGGAGATTTGCTCCAATGTCGGGCGCGGCCCGATCTCATGCGCCTCGAGTGCCGCCCGCATCGCGCGCAGATGCTCGGGCATCGTGCCGCAGCACCCGCCGATGATCTTGGCGCCTGCGTCGCGGGCGAGGCAGGCATACTGTGCCATCAACTCGGGTGTGCCGTCGTAATGGATTGCGCCATCGACATATTTCGGGATGCCAGCATTGCCCTTGGCGATGATCGGCACCTCGGTTCCGGTGGCCGCAAAGCCGAGGATGGTGCGCATCAGATCCGAGGCACCCACGCCGCAATTCGCGCCAAAGGCCAGCGGTGGATAGGCGAGCTTTTCGACCTGATTGACAAATTGCGCCGAGGTGACGCCCATCATCGTGCGGCCTGCGGTGTCAAAGCTCATCGTGCCGCACCAAGGCATCCCCGCCAGCCGCGCGCCTTCTGCGGCGGCCTTGTATTCCTCGGGCGCGGAGATCGTCTCCGCCCAGAGCACATCCGCCCCGCCTGCTTTCAGCCCCTCGGCCTGCTCGTGGAACATCTCGACCGCGATCTCATGCGTCAAGGTGCCCATCGGTGCGAAAATCTCGCCAGTCGGGCCGACAGAGCCCGCCACGATCACCGGACGGCCAGCCGCATCGGCAATCTCGCGCCCCAGTTCCGCGGCGAGTTTGTTCAACTCGAACACGCGGTGCTGCGCTTGGTGCAGTTTCAGGCGCGAGGCATTGCCGCCGAAGGTGTTGGTCAGGAACAGATCCGATCCCGCTTCGACCGCACCACGATAGAGCGCGCGGATCTTATCGGGCTGATCGGCATTCCACAGTTCCGGCGCATCGCCTGACGACAGGCCCATATTGAACAGGTTCGTCCCCGTGGCGCCATCCGCGAGGATCCAATCGCGTTCGGCGAGCATGCGGGAAAGGGCGTTATCGGGCGTTGCAATCTGCGACATCATCAACCTTTGTCTGCGCGCACACCGGCACGCGGCGGCGCTTTTGTCTCGGCGAAGACGATCGTCTGCGCCTTTGCAGCGCGGGCGAATCGCGTGAAGGATCGTCTCCATGCCCGTCTTTTGCCGCTGTGCATGCCAGTTTGCCAACAGAAGGGCAAACGCGCAATTCCGATAAAGACGCGGTGTCATAAAACGGCGACGTCCGGCCTAGGGGCTGTGTCCCAACGCGCTATTGCAGCGGCGCGGAGTGTTGGGTGTTGCGCCGGGCTCCTGTAGCGCGCCTCGGAACCGCGCGGTTCGCACGGGGCTATCCTTCGGCCCGCTTGCGCCGGTTGCGGGCGACAGGGCCGGTGGGCAGCGGCGGCGGGCGGCGGATCGCGTGGGAGATAGAGGCCGCTGCGAGCGTCAGCGCGGCAGTGTTGGGGGCGGCGAGGTAGAGGGTTTGCCAATTCGGCGCGAAGGCCGCTTTGAACTGCCGCAGCCCCGCCGCGCCGTTTTTGGTCGCGGCGCGCTTCCATATCTTGGCGGCAACCCCGCGCGCCTGATCCGGTTCAGGGGGCAATGCCGCGAGCGAGAGCCGGGGGATCTGATAGGCGCGCGCATCCTCTACCGCCTTGGCGATCAAGGCGTGCATCGTGCCATCAGGGGCCTGTGCGGCAGGGCGCATCAGGTCGAGAACCCATTCGCGGGCCCCCTCATGGAAGGTCGCAAACGCGACCAGCTCCGCCCCCTGATACGCGAGATAGACGCGCTGGCCCGAGGCATAGTCCGGCGTGTAGCGGCCCATTGAAAAGCCGCGCTCGCCGCCGCGCGCGGCAACCCAGGCCTCCGAGAGGGCGGTCATCTGCGTGATCGGCAACGCGTCCTCTGCGCAACGGACGCGCAGGCCGGATTTTTCCGCCTTCCGCAGTTTGCGGCGCAAGCCGGCAAGGGCGGGCGTATTGAGCGTGAAGCTCTGCGGTGCGAGCCATGCCTCGCGGGCCACTGGCATCACGCGCCAGCCCATCGCGCGTGCGGTCGCTGCGGTGCGCGGGGTGATTTTATAGAGGCAGGCGATCTTTCCCTGACGCCGAGCCAAGGCGCTGAGGCGGGGTAAGAGCGCCTGCGTCAACGCGCGCTCGGCCCCGCCGAACGGATCCAGCAGCCCGACCAAAGCGCGCCGGGCATGGCCCATCATCCATCCCGCCCGGGCATTTCCCGCCAGCAAAACCGCATGTTCTCCTTGTCGCAACAGGCCCAGTTCGGCGCGGGGGGCGCGCTCGACCAGTGCCGCGAGGCGCGGGGTCAACTCGGTTGCGGGAGGGGCGATGGCGTCGCGCAGCGATGAATGTGTCGCGCGCGCGAACTCGGAAAACGCGCTGATTTTCTTGTCCGGCTGGGCTTTGGGATGGGGCGCATTGCGCGCCGCGTAAGAGGGCACCGGGATGCCGGGGCGCTGGGCAGTGGCCTCGCGCGTGCGCTGATCCGCGCGCGGCCCCCGCAGCAAAGCGACGCCTGCCACGCTCGCGGGCAGGGCGAAATAGATCCCGCGCCATGCGAGCACCGCCGCAAGCACGGGCGTCTGGTCGGAGATTGGCAGCAGCGCCAGCAGCGTGATCTCGAACGGTCCGATCCCGCCCGGTGTGCCCGCGACAAATCCTGCCCCGAGCGCGAGAAGGAAGGCGGGCAGCAGCACGGTGAAGGCTGGCCCCGCATCGGGCGGCAGCAGCATCCAAAGCGCGATCCCCGCCGCCAGCGTATCGAGGGCCGCGAGCAGGAAGATTTTGGCGACGCGTTTGGAGGGCGGCAGGGGAATGACCCGTCCGAACAGGGTGAGCGTTCGGAAAAGCTGCGGGAGGGCAAGCGCCATCATTCCCAGTGCGACGCCCAAAGCCCCGAGGCCGCGCAGTAGGCCATGCCAACCCTCAAACGCGATGCCCGCGCCCGCCCCGCTTTCCACGGGGAGGGGCAGCGCCAGCAGCACCGCGCCGGTGATTGCAGCCCAGCCCAGCAGGAAGGAGGCGGCAACACTGGCGGTAATCGTTGAGGCCTGCGCAAGGCTCAGCCCCGCCGTCATTCGCCAACGTACCAAGGCGCCCGAGATCAGGCCGAATCCTACGGTTTGCGAAATGGCAATCGCGAGGATGCCCGCGCGGGCCGCCGCGCGCGGCGCGATCTGTGTTTTCAGGGCGCGGTGGATCACCGCATCATATTGCCCCAAGGACCAGTAGCTCACCGCTGTGGCGGCCGCCGCCAGCGCCCATTGTTGCATGGTGACGGTCTCGAGGGCGGCCATGATCGCGGGCAGGTCCAGCGCCAGAATGCGCGCGCGCAGCAGCACCGCAAGGGCGGCTAGGGCGGTGAGAATGAGCGCTTGGCGCAGCAAGGCCCGCCGCCAGATCTGAGCCTGCCAGATTGGGCCTTGCAGGAGCGGCGCGCGCGGCGATGTCAGCCGTGAGTGCGGGCTGATCGGTGAGGTCTCGCCGTGATCCGCGAAATCAGCGCGCCGTTGGGTTTGGTTAGCCCTCTTTGAGCGCGGCGCATAAACAAGTGGCTCATCGCTTGCCAATCGCTGAATCTTGTCGTGGCGCATCGCCCATCCCCCATTGCTTCTCGTCTTTGGGCGCGTCACCTGCCCGCACCTGCCCGCACCGCACCGCACCGTGCCGATTACAGGCGACGGGCGACCCCGTATGGGGATACGCGCGCAGGGTTCAGGAAGGTTTAACGGGGGAGGGGCTTTGGGGGATATTTTGCCCTAGCCCATAAGAAAAAGGCCGGGCAGGGCCCGACCTTTCAATCACGTGGTTAAGGCGTGGTTCTGTCTTACAGATCCGCGGCGATCTGCTCTTTCGCGGTCACCAGCATCTCTGCCATTTTGAGCCGAATCTCTGCATCTGTCGCCTTTGCGCCCAGATCAGCGGTCAGCTTGCGGACAACGTCCTCATGGCCCGCTTCCTCAAAATCAGCCGCGACGACTTCCTTGGCATAGGCCGCAGCCTCGTCACCGGATTTGCCAAGCAGCCCTGCTGCCCAAAGGCCAACGAGCTTATTGCGGCGGGCGTCTACGCGGAATTGCAGCTCTGCGTCATGTGCGAATTTGGCTTCAAACGCATTTTCGCGGTCGTCGAAGGTAGTCATGGCGCTTTGTCCTCCAGATTGGTTTCCTTTGATATGCCCCTCCTAGGGGCAGGCTGCAAGGGTGTTGCGCGCGGGATGCAGTCCGGCGTTGGATGCGCCTTGCGGATGGAAGGCTGCGCTTTGCCTTGCAGGGCGGGGCCTGTTGCCCTATGAGACAGCAAATGCCGCCCTTGTTATGAGGGTCCGGCCCCTATTGTCTGTTTCCATCCGTTCGGGACATCACTCGTGCGGGGAGAAACCTAAGCTTACGGAGAGCCCATGGCACCGCGGCGCAAGAAGATTTACGAAGGCAAAGCCAAGATCCTGTATGAAGGCCCGGAGCCGGGCACGCTGGTCCAGTATTTCAAGGACGATGCCACCGCTTTCAACGCGCAGAAGAAAGCGACGATCGAAGGCAAGGGCGTGTTGAACAACCGCCTGTCGGAATTCTTCATGACCGGCCTGACCAATATCGGCGTGCCGAACCATTTCATCAAACGCCTCAACATGCGCGAGCAATTGATCCGTCAGGTGGAAATCGTGCCGTTGGAAGTGATCGTGCGGAACTTCGCCGCAGGCTCGATCTCCAAGCGTCTCGGGATTGAGGAGGGCACCGCCCTGCCGCGCCCGATCGTGGAATATTCCTATAAGAACGACGAGCTGGGCGATCCGCTCGTACCGGAAGAATATATCGTGGCCTTCGGCTGGGCAAACCAGCAAGACCTCGATGATATCGTCGCCCTCGCGCTGCGCGTGAATGATTTCCTTTCGGGGATTTTCTACGGTGTGGGCATCAAGCTGGTCGATTTCAAAATCGAGATTGGCCGCGTTTGGGATGGCGATTTCATGCGGCTCATCGTGGCCGACGAGATCAGCCCCGATTCCTGCCGTTTGTGGGATATCAAGACCGGCGAGAAGCTCGATAAAGACGTGTTCCGCCGCGATCTCGGCTCGCTCACCGATGCCTATACCGAAGTGGCCAAACGTCTCGGCGTTCTGCCGACCAACACCACGACGATCAAACCGACCCTGATCAACTGATCGGGTTTCAGGCGGCCTTTTGAGGGCAGCTTTAAGAGAACAGAGCCCTGCCGATACATTCGGCGGGGCTTTTTCTTTTGAAATCCGCGCAGGCGGATGTGCTAGGAATAGGGCAAAGCCCGTTGAGGCTATGACCTGCAGGAGCGAGCGATGCGGATAGGCGTGTTAGGATGTGGCACGATTGCCAGCGCGGCAGTGCGTGGGATCGCGCAGGACGGGCATGTCATCACAGTCTCGCGGCGCAGCGAAGAGCACGCAACGGCGCTGGCAAACTGCTACGCCAATGTCGCCATCGCCGAGAACCAAGCCGTTGTTGATGCAAGTGACGTGATTCTTCTCGGGCTGACGGCTGAGGTGGCACAGGATGTCTTGGGCGCTTTGACCTTCAGGGAAGACCAGCGCATCATTTCCTTCATGGCGGGCGCAACCCTGTCGCAAGCAGATGCCATGGTCAAACCCGCGCATGCTGTCGCGATGATGATGCCCTTTCCCGCGATTGCGCAGGGCGGAACGCCGATCATGATGCAGGGGGATGCCGACCACGTGCGCGAGATCTTCGGGGCGCGCAACAGCATCTTCCCCCTGCGCAGCGCCGAGGAAATGGCCGCCTATCTTTGTGCGCAGGCGGTTTTGTCCCCTGTGGCGCGGATGATTGACGATGCCGCAAACTGGCTGGGCGCAGCGGGGGCGGATCGCGCGCAGGGGGAGGCATTTTTGCGCGCGCTTGTCACATCGAGTTTGGCTAAATCCGAGTGCGGCCCGTTGATCGAGGCGCTCAACACCCCCGGCGGATATAATCAGCGCTTACGGCAGCATATGGAGACGCAGGGAATGAGCGCGGCGCTCATTTCGGGGTTGGATGATCTGAGCTGAGGTTTGACCGCAGAGCCTTCGCTGGATGCTTCGAGGGCAGTTGGCCCGCGAAAAGCTCCTCCTAAACCCCTGCCGCAATCATCGCGCGGATTTTGACCGCCTTTTCGAAATGGTCGAGCTGATGGGTCTTGATCCACCACTCCGCCGCTTCCATCAGTTGCTCGGGCGTGTCGTTCTTATTGGCGAAAAAGGCATAGAATGAGAGGCCGACCGTCTCGCCCTTCGCCGCGATCTTCGCGTCGCACACGGCAATTGCCTTTGCCCTCAAACTGTCCCGCATCGTTTTTTTCCTCAAAGCACGCCCCTGTGGCCGCCGCATTTGGATAGCGCGCCAGGGCGGCGAAGGCGATCCGTTTTGCGCCGCATGCGTCGTCGCGCTTTCCAAATGTCGTCGCGCATTCCAAATCCTGTGTTGTTCTTGTCGCGGCTTGCGTTTCCACAGAGCCTAAATATCCCCGCCGGAGGCAGCCTTCAGATCCTGCGCTGCCGGTCTCGCGCCGCGCCGCGCGGGTTTGTGCATCAAATGCGCCGTCAAAGCGCAATCGCCCGCGCATCTTGGCTTGTCTCATTGCGCGCAACGCGGTAACACGGCGCCCAAATCGGGGCCGTTTCCGCCCTTGAGTTCCGCAGAGGAGAGATGCGATGAAAGCCCGCGTTCATGTCATGCTGAAAGACGGCGTTCTGGATCCGCAAGGCGAAGCTGTCCGCCACGCGCTCGGCCATTTGGGCTTTGCAGGCGTCGAAGGCGTCCGTCAGGGCAAGGTGATCGAGTTGGATCTCGCGTCGAGCGATAAGGCCAGCGCCGAGGCCGAAGTGAAAGCGATGTGCGAAAAGCTGCTCGCGAACACTGTCATCGAGAAATACACGATCGAGATCGCCTGATCTGATCGTTTGATCGGGCAGGGGCTTCACCGCCGCCGCCCGCAGTCCATCTACCCATTCGCCTACCCATCCACAAAGGGGCCTGCCATGAAAGCTGCTGTCATCACCTTCCCGGGGTCGAACTGTGACCGT
>Ga0070752_1002886_pt1 | contig 10836 bp, 8 predicted proteins | sample VirMetDEL_Aug_30_FD_77440 | JGI IMG/M metagenome (GOLD analysis project Ga0070752, IMG submission 77440) | Aqueous microbial communities from the Delaware River and Bay under freshwater to marine salinity gradient to study organic matter... | ecosystem: Environmental > Aquatic > Marine > Coastal ... | reverse complement strand
GTTCGGATGGATATCGGCTTTCATCGTGCTTTCCTCAGGGTAGTCGTGCCGCCACCCGACCAATGTCAGGCACCGCACAGAAATAGGCCGCGCATCTTACCAGACGCGCGAGTCGATGCAAGCTGCGCAAGGCGCCGGTCGTCGCGTGCTAAGATCGCCGGCCTGTCAAAGGAGCTCCTGGCTTGCCCAACCTGATCCTGCGCCTCGCCCTGCCCTCGCCGCTGCGCCGCCTGTTCGACTATCTGCCGCCTGCCGGCGTGTCGCGCAGCGCCTTGCAGCCAGGCGCACGCCTGCGCGTGCCCTTCGGCCGGCGCGAGATGATCGGCGTGCTGGTGGAGGTCGACAGCCAGAGCGAAGTGCCTCTCGACAAGCTCAAACCCGCACTGGAGCTGCTCGACGCCCGCCCGCCACTGCCAGCGCCGCTGTTCAAGCTGTGCCTGTGGACGGCGCAGTACTACCAGCACAGCCTCGGCGACACCTTGAGCTGGGCCTTGCCGGTGTTGCTGCGCCAGGGTGAAGCGGCCGAGACCCGCCAGGAGCGTTACTGGCTGGCCAACACAGGCGCCAGCGTCGAAGACCCACGGCTGGCCCGCGCGCCACGCCAACGCGACGCGCTCAAGGCGCTGGCGCAACATCCGCACGGTGTCGCCCACAGCCTGCTCAGCCAGCTGCAACTCAACCGCGACAGCCTGCAATTGCTGCATGAGAAGGGGCTGGTACGGGTCGAGGTGCGCCGCACCCAACCTCACGCCAAACCCGTGCACTGGCTGGCGCAACCGGAACTGCCGCTCAACGCCGAACAACGCGCCGCCGTCAACGCCGTGGCCTCGGGCTGGGATCAGTTCAATGCCTTTTTGTTGGCGGGCGTCACCGGCAGCGGCAAGACCGAGGTCTACCTGCAACTGATCCATCAGTGCCTGGAGGCTGGCAAGCAGGCCCTGGTGCTGATCCCCGAGATCAACCTCGGCCCGCAGACCTTCGACCGCTTCGCCCGCCGCTTCAACGCGCGCATCGCTCTGCTGCACTCGGCGGTCAATGATCGCGAGCGCCTGGACGCCTGGCTGGCCGCGCGCGATGGCGAGGCCGACATCATCATCGGCACCCGCTCGGCACTGTTCACGCCGATGAAGAACCCGGGGCTGATCATCGTCGACGAAGAACACGACGCTTCCTATAAACAGCAGGAGGGCCTGCGCTACCACGCCCGCGACCTGGCGCTGGTGCGCGCCCGCCAGGAAGATGTGCCGATCGTCCTCGGCTCGGCCACCCCCTCGCTGGAAAGCCTGCACAACGCCCACAGCGGCCGCTATGCACTGCTCAAGCTGACCCAGCGCGCCGGCGGCGCCAGCCAGCCACGCTTCCTGCGCCTCGACGTGAAGAGCCGCCCCCTGGACTCGGGCATCTCCGGGCCGATGCAGCAGGCCATCGCCCAGACCCTGGCGGCCGGCCAGCAGGTGCTGGTATTTCTCAACCGCCGTGGCTTCGCCCCGACCCTGCTCTGCCACGACTGCGGCTGGCTGTCCGAGTGTCCGCGTTGCGATGCCCGGATGACCGTGCACCAGCGCTACCAGGAACTGCGCTGCCACCACTGCGGGCATGTGGAGAAGCAACCGAGCAACTGCCCGAAATGCCAGCACGTCGACCTGCGCCCGGTCGGCGCCGGCACCGAGCGCGCGGAAGAGCGCCTGGCGGTGCTGTTCCCTGATTACCCGGTACTGCGCATCGACCGCGACAGCACCTCGCGCAAGGGCGCGATGGATCGCCTGTTCGCCACCATCAACAAGGGCGAACCCTGCATCCTGGTCGGCACCCAGATGCTCGCCAAGGGTCACCATTTTCCGCGGGTGACCCTGGTGTCGATTCTCGACGCCGACGGCGGCCTGTTCTCCGCGGACTTTCGCGCCAGCGAGCGCATGGCGCAGTTGATCGTGCAGGTCGCTGGCCGCGCCGGCCGCGCCGAGGAGCCGGGCAAGGTGATCATCCAGAGTCACCTGGCCGACCATCCGCTGCTGGTGCAACTGACCGAGCAAGGCTACTTCGCCTTCGCCGAGCAGGCGCTAAGCGAACGCCGCAGTGCCGGCCTGCCGCCGTTCTGTCACCTGGCCCTGTTACGCGCCGAAGCGCACAAGCCCGGGCAGGCGGAGGGCTTCCTCGATGAAGCCTGCAGCGAGGCCGAACACCTGCTCGGTGAGCTGAATCTCTCCGGCATCGAACTGCTTGGCCCGGTTCCGGCACCGATGGAACGCCGCGCCGGCCGCTTCCGCGCGCAACTGCTGGTGCAGGGCAATGCCCGTGCGCCACTGCACCGCCTGCTCAACCACTGGCTGCATGCACTCGAGCAAATGCCCAGCGGCCGCGCGGTGCGCTGGTCGCTGGACGTCGACCCAATCGACCTGTTCTAGGATAGGGTGCGCCATGCGCAGTGACTGCCGTGCACAGCACAGCCCACAAGTTATGGCCTGCCGCTCGCTGCTGCTTTTATAATGCGCAGTTTTCGACCAAAGCCCCAAGGCAACCCGAGCCGAACATGAAAGACAGCATTCGCCACCTGATCCAGCAAGCCCTCGACCGCCTCACAGCCGAAGGCGTGCTGCCTGCCGGCCTGACGCCGGCCATCCAGGTGGAGAACACCAAGGACAAGAGCCACGGCGACTTCGCCAGCAACATCGCCCTGATGTTGGCCAAACCTGCCGGCATGAAGCCGCGTGACCTGGCCGAGATGCTGATCAAAGCACTGCCGGCCGACGAGCAGGTCTCCAAGGTGGAGATCGCCGGCCCGGGCTTTCTCAACTTCTTCCAGAACAGCGATGCCCTGGCCCAGAGCCTGGAAGCCGCACTGGCCGACGCCAAGCTCAGCGTGCGCAAGAGCGGCCCGGCGCAGCGCGTGGTGGTCGACCTGTCGGCCCCCAACCTGGCCAAGGAGATGCACGTCGGCCATCTGCGCTCGACCATCATTGGCGATGGCGTGGCCCGTGTACTGGAGTTTCTCGGTGACACGGTCATTCGCCAGAACCACGTCGGCGACTGGGGCACCCAGTTCGGCATGCTGCTGGCCTACATGCAGGAAAACCCGGCGGCTGCCGAGAGCGAACTGGCTGACCTGGAAGGTTTCTACCGCGCCGCCAAGAAGCGCTTCGACGAGTCGCCCGAGTTCGCCGACCGCGCCCGCCAGCTGGTAGTGCAACTGCAGGCCGGCGATGCCGAGTGCCTGCGCCTGTGGCACCGTTTCAACGACATCTCGCTGAGCCATTGCCAGGCGCTGTACGACCGCCTCGGCGTCAAACTGGGGATGGCCGACGTCAAGGGCGAGAGCGCCTATAACGACGACCTGCCGAAGGTAGTCGCCGATCTCGCCGCCAAGGGCCTGCTGACCGAGGACAACGGCGCCCAGTGCGTGTTCATGGACGAGTTCAAGAACAGCGAAGGCAACCCGCTGCCGCTGATCGTGCAGAAGGCTGGCGGCGGCTACCTGTACGCCACCACCGACCTGGCCGCCACCCGTTACCGCGCCGGCACGCTCAAGGCCGACCGCGTGCTGTACTTCGTCGACCAGCGCCAGGCCCTGCACTTCCAGATGGTCTTCGCCTGTGCGCGCCTGGCCGGCTTCGTCCCCGCCAGCATGGACATGGAACACATGGGCTTCGGCACCATGAACGGCCCTGATGGCCGCCCGTTCAAGACCCGCGACGGCGGCACCGTGAAGCTGGTGCAACTGCTCGACGAAGCCGAACAGCGCGCCTACACCCTGGTCAAGGACAAGAACCCGGATCTGGCTGAAGACGAACTGCGCCAGATTGCCCGCGTGGTCGGCATCGCCTCGGTGAAGTACGCGGACCTTTCCAAGCATCGCGCCAGCGACTACAGCTTCAACTTCGACCTGATGCTGAGCTTCGAGGGCAACACCGCGCCCTACCTGCTGTACGCCTACACCCGTGTCGCCAGCATCTTCCGCAAGCTGGGCAAGGGCGTCGACGAGATCGGCGGACAGATCAACCTGGTCGCCGATCAGGAGCAGGCCCTGGCCGCCAAGCTGGCGCAGTTCAACGAGCTGCTCGGCAACGTCGCCGAGAAGGGCACGCCGCACATGCTGTGCAGCTACCTGTACGACATCGCCGGCCTGTTCTCCAGCTTCTACGAGAACTGCCCGATCCTTACGGCCTCCGACGAGGTGACTCGCAACAGCCGCCTGCGCCTGGCCGCCCTCACCGGCCGCACCCTCAAGCAGGGCCTGGAACTGCTCGGCCTGGAAACCCTGGAGCGGATGTAAATGGCAGCGCGCAAGAAACCGGCACCGAAACGCGGCGCCAGTCGCTATCAAGCCCCGGCGAAGAAGCCCGTACCGGGCTGGATCTGGCTGGCCTGCGGTCTGGTGGTCGGCGGTTTCTTCATGTTCCTGTTCAGCCTCGAACCGGGTCGTGACGAGATCAAGCGCGACAAGGGCGAGCAGGTGCGCAGCACCAAACCGGAACCCAAACCGACCAAGCCGGAACCCGCCAGGCCCAAGTACGACTTCTACACCCTGCTGCCGGAGTCGGAAGTGATCCTGCCGCAGGCGCTGGAAGAAACGCCTCCACCTGCGCCCGAGCCAAAGCCGGTTACCCCGGAGGAAGCTGCGAAAATCGACACCGCTCGCGCCGAAGCAGCACTCAACGGCCAGGTGCCGCCGCCCGCACCACCGGTGCTGGCCAGCGCGCCGGTCACCACGCAGTTCTTCCTCCAGGCCGGCTCGTTCCGCAAGCGCGACGATGCCGACACCGTGCGAGCGCAGATCATCCTGCTGGGGCAGAACGTACGTGTGGAAACCGGCAAGGTGCGCGAGGAAACCTGGCACCGCGTCCTGGTCGGCCCGTTTGCCAGCCGCGAACAGCTGGCAGCAGCGCAGAAAACCCTCGCCGGCAATGGTTACAGCAACCTGCTGTTACAGCAGCGCCAAGTCCGCTGATCGCCGTTTGATCCGCCGCTGGTTGAAAAGCCGCGGCGGGCACCCCATCTGATTCTCCATCCGGGCAATTCGCCCCGCAGCGTGGAGATTCACCCTTGACCACCATCGTTTCAGTGCGCCGCCACGGCAAGGTCGTGATGGCAGGCGACGGCCAGGTATCCCTCGGCAACACCGTCATGAAGGGCAACGCCAAGAAGGTGCGTCGCCTCTACCACGGCCAGGTGCTGGCCGGCTTCGCCGGTGCCACCGCCGATGCCTTCACCCTGTTCGAGCGCTTCGAAGGCCAGCTGGAAAAACACCAGGGCCACCTGGTGCGCGCCGCTGTCGAACTGGCCAAGGACTGGCGTACCGACCGCAGCCTGAGCCGCCTGGAAGCCATGTTGGCAGTGGCCAACAAGGACGCCTCCCTGATCATCACCGGCAACGGTGACGTGGTCGAACCCGAAGAAGGCCTGATCGCCATGGGCTCCGGCGGCAACTTCGCCCAGGCCGCGGCGCGCGCCCTGCTGATGAAGACGGATCTGTCCGCCCTTGAGGTAGCGCAGACTGCACTCGGTATCGCCGGCGACATCTGCGTCTTCACCAACCATCACCAGACCATCGAGGAACTGGACGCGCCCGAGTGAGGCCTATCTGAAAACTACCGGCGTTGTCATCGCCTGCGGTTTTAGAGCCCCCAAGCGTCCACTTTTTTCATAGATTCGATAGCGAGCCCGATTCCATGTCCATGACGCCCCGCGAGATCGTTCACGAACTCAACCGCCACATCATCGGCCAGGACGACGCCAAGCGCGCCGTCGCCATTGCCCTGCGCAATCGCTGGCGGCGCATGCAGCTGCCGGCCGAACTGCGCCAGGAAGTGACGCCGAAGAACATCCTGATGATCGGCCCGACCGGCGTCGGCAAGACCGAAATCGCCCGGCGCCTGGCCAAGCTGGCCAACGCGCCATTCCTCAAGGTCGAAGCGACCAAGTTCACCGAGGTCGGCTATGTCGGCCGTGACGTCGAGTTGATCATCCGCGACCTGGCCGATGCCGCCGTGAAGATGCTGCGCGAGCAGGAAATCATCAAGGTCCGCCACCGCGCCGAAGATGCCGCTGAAGAGCGCATCCTAGATGCCCTGCTGCCGCCGGCACGCCAGGGCTTCGGCGACGAGCCGCCGCGCAACGAGGACTCCAACACCCGCCAGCTGTTCCGCAAACGCCTGCGCGAGGGACAACTGGACGACAAGGAAATCGACATCGAAGTGGCCGAATCGCCCATGGGTGTCGAGATCATGACCCCGCCGGGCATGGAGGAAATGACCAACCAGCTGCAGAACCTGTTCTCCAGCATGGGCAAGGGCAAGAAGAAGAGCCGCAAGCTCAAGGTCGCCGACGCCCTGAAACTGGTGCGCGACGAGGAAGCTGCTCGTCTGGTCAATGAGGAAGAGCTCAAGGCGCGCGCGCTGGAAGCCGTTGAACAGCACGGCATCGTCTTCATCGACGAGATCGACAAGGTGGCCAAGCGCGGCAACACCGGCGGCGCCGACGTCTCCCGTGAGGGCGTACAGCGCGACCTGCTACCGCTGATCGAGGGCTGCACGGTCAACACCAAACTGGGCATGGTCAAGACCGACCACATCCTATTCATCGCCTCGGGCGCCTTCCACCTGTCCAAGCCCAGCGACCTAGTGCCGGAACTGCAGGGCCGCCTGCCGATCCGCGTCGAGCTCAAGGCGCTGAGCCCGGAGGACTTCGAGCGCATTCTCAGCGAGCCGCACGCGTCGCTCACCGAGCAGTACAGCGCGCTGCTCAAGACCGAGGGGCTGGACATCGAGTTCGCCGAAGACGGCATCAAGCGACTGGCGGAGATCGCCTGGCAGGTCAACGAGAAGACCGAGAACATTGGCGCGCGCCGCCTGCACACCCTGCTCGAACGCCTGCTGGAAGAGGTATCTTTCAGCGCCGGCGATCTGGCCGCGCAGCATGATGGTCAGGCCATTCGCATCGACGCTGCCTACGTCAACGGCCACCTCGGCGAGCTGGCACAGGACGAAGATCTGTCGCGCTACATCCTGTAAACCCAGAAGCACGATCTTGTCGCCGATGGCCGGCGTCATTCTGTAGGAGCGGCTGGGCAGCAGCCCGCTTCAGCCGCGAAATTCGCGGATGAATCCGCTCCTACAGAACAGTGCAATCACTCACCTGGGCGTAGCGCCTAACTAGATCACGGAACTCAGCCATGCCCATTCCCAGCGCAATCAAACTGCACAAGGCGTCGAAAACCCTGGAGCTGCGTTACGGCGAGCAGAGCTACTCGCTCAGCGCCGAGTTCCTGCGCGTGCACTCGCCTTCAGCCGAAGTACAGGGGCACGGCACGCCGATCCTGCAGACCGGCAAGCTCAATGTCGGCCTCGATAAAATCGAACCGGCTGGCAACTATGCACTGAAACTGTGCTTCGACGATGGCCACGACAGTGGCCTGTTCACCTGGGACTATCTCTTCGAACTGGCCACACGCCAGGATGCGCTGTGGGCCGACTACCTAGCCCAACTGAGCGCCGCCGGAAAAACCCGCGACCCCAGCGAGTCGGTCGTGCGCCTGATGCTCTGAGCCGCTGCAAAAGCCCTGCAGCAGAGCCCTCGCGCCCATTACATAGAGTCACGTTAGCGACAGTTAGAGCGCGTTTTCTAATCTATCGCGGCATACTCCTGCCCCACTGACTCGCTTGCTTAACTGCAAAAACTCGGGTAACCAAGGAACTGGCAGGTTCCCTGCATTTGGCTGTGCCAGGTGCAACGAAAGATGCGGACTCGATCCGCCCCCGGTAACCCGAGCAGTACCAGGCCCCGTGTCGCCGCGCGCCCTCGCAGGCCGGTATTCGTCTCAGGACAATGGAGCGTCGTAGATGAGTGACAAGAATAACGAAGACCTGAAACGCCAGGCCTCGGAAAACACACTGGGACTCAACCCGGTGATCGGCATCCGCGGCAAGGATCTTCTGACCTCTGCCCGCATGGTGCTCACCCAAGCACTCAAGCAACCCTTCCATAGCGCCAAACACGTCGCCCATTTCGGCCTCGAACTGAAGAATGTCGTGCTCGGCCAGTCCGCACTCAAGCCCGAAGACGGCGACCGCCGCTTCGCCGACCCGGCCTGGAGCCAGAACCCGCTGTATCGTCGCTATCTGCAGACCTACCTGGCCTGGCGCAAGGAGCTGCACGACTGGATCGAACACAGCTCGCTGTCCGAACAGGACGCCAGCCGCGGCCACTTCGTGATCAACCTGATGACCGAAGCCATGGCCCCCAGCAACAGCATGGCCAACCCGGCAGCGGTCAAGCGCTTCTTCGAGACCGGCGGCAAGAGCCTGCTGGACGGCCTCTCGCACCTGGCCAAGGACATGGTGCACAACGGCGGCATGCCCAGCCAGGTCAACATGGAGGCCTTCGAAGTCGGCAAGAGCCTGGCCATCACCGAGGGCGCGGTGGTATTTCGCAACGACGTGCTGGAGCTGATCCAGTACAGGCCAATCACCGAAAGCGTGCATGAGCGCCCACTGCTGGTGGTGCCGCCGCAGATCAACAAGTTCTATATTTTCGACCTATCGCCGGACAAGAGCCTGGCGCGCTTCCTCCTGCGCAGCCAGGTGCAGACCTTCGTGGTCAGCTGGCGCAACCCGACCAAGGCGCAGCGCGAATGGGGCCTGTCCACCTATATCGAGGCGCTCAAGGAAGCCATCGAGGTCATCTGCGCCATCACCGGCAGCAAGGACATCAACATGCTCGGCGCCTGCTCTGGCGGCCTGACCACCGCGTCGCTGCTCGGCCACTATGCGGCCCTCGGCCAGCCGAAGGTCAACGCCCTGACCCTGCTGGTCAGCGTGCTCGACACTCAGCTCGACACCCAGGTCGCGCTGTTCGCCGACGAGAAGACCCTGGAAGCAGCCAAGCGCCGCTCCTACCAGGCCGGCGTGCTGGAAGGCAGCGACATGGCCAAGGTGTTCGCCTGGATGCGCCCCAACGACCTGATCTGGAACTACTGGGTCAACAACTATCTGCTTGGTAACGAGCCGCCGGTGTTCGACATCCTCTACTGGAACAACGACACCACGCGCCTGCCGGCCGCGCTGCACGGCGAGTTCATCGATATGTTCCAGACCAACCCGCTGACCCGTCCGGGCGCTCTGGAGGTCTGTGGCACACCGATCGACCTGAAGCAGGTCACCTGCGACTTCTTCGTCGTCGCCGGCACCACCGACCACATCACCCCCTGGGACTCCTGCTACAAGTCGGCCCACCTGTTCGGTGGCAAGTGCGAGTTCGTGCTGTCCAACAGCGGCCATATCCAGAGCATCCTCAACCCGCCGGGTAACCCCAAGGCGCGCTACATGACCAACAGCGAAATGCCACTGGACCCGAAGGCGTGGCAGGAGAGTTCGACCAAGCACGCCGACTCCTGGTGGCTGTACTGGCAGGCCTGGCTGACCGAACGTTCGGGCAAGACCAAGAATGCGTCCAGCACAGTGGGCAACAAGAAATTCCCGGCCGGCGAGGCCGCCCCGGGCACCTACGTACATGAACGCTGATCGTCAGCCTCAACCGCAGCGGCACCGGGAAGTGCCGCACGCCTCGACGGGCCAACCGGCGCGGCGAACCAGGTAGATCCTGGTAACCCTGGAGGCGGCCCGGATGGCCCTCTCCAGCGCTCAACTCCACAGGGGCTGCGCCCATGCCGCAACCATTCGTATTTCGCACCATCGACCTCGATGGGCAGACCATCCGCACCGCGGTGCGGCCGGGCAACAGCCAACTGGTGCCACTGCTGATCTTCAACGGCATCGGCGCCAACCTAGAACTGGTGATGCCCTTCGTCGCCGCCCTCGACCCGGAGCTGGAAATCATTGCCTTCGATGTCCCCGGTGTCGGCGGCTCCTCGACCCCGGCAATGCCCTATCGCTTCCCCGGCCTGGCCAAGCTCGCGGCACGCATGCTGGACTACCTCGACTACGGTCAGGTCAATGCCATCGGTGTGTCCTGGGGCGGCGCCCTGGCGCAGCAGTTCGCCCATGACTACCCCGAACGCTGCAAGAAGCTGATCCTCGCCGCCACCTCGGCTGGCGCGGTGATGGTGCCAGGCAAGCCCAAGGTGCTTTGGCGCATGGCCAGCCCGCGGCGTTATGTGCAGCCCTCCTATGGCGTACGCATCGCCCCGGACATCTACGGCGGCGCCTTCCGCCGTGACCCCAAGCTGGCCATGGCGCATGCCAGCAAGGTCCGCTCGGGCGGCAAGATGGGCTACTACTGGCAACTGTTCGCCGGCCTCGGTTGGACCAGCATCCACTGGCTGCACAAGATCCGCCAACCGACGCTGGTGATGGCGGGCGACGACGACCCGCTGATCCCGCTGATCAACATGCGCCTGCTGGCCTGGCGCATTCCCAACGCCGAACTGCACGTGATCGACGACGGCCACCTGTTCCTGGTGACCCGCGCCGAGGCGGTGGCCCCGATCATCATGAAGTTTCTCGAAGAGGAGCGGCACCGCGCGGTGATGCACCCGCAGCCAACTCCTGTGCGCCAGCACTAGCAAACCGTTCGAAAACCTAGGCGACGACTGTATGGATGCAGGAGGTAGAGCGACGCAGGAAGCCAAAGCCAAGGTAGTTTTCTAGCGGCTTGTTGACCCGCACCAGCTTAGTGCGCAATGTAGGGCATGCTCGAAGAAGGGGCCGGTATCGGCCCCTTCGATTTTCCAGCCAGCGCTCTGGGACGGACCTCCCGCGCGTCTGGTACAGGGCTTGCTGCACATCGTGCACAAGCACAAGGTGCGCGTCAGGCAGTCCGCGCCATGAAAGTCTCTTGCAGGTCGTTTTCAACGGCTTGCCAGGCGGTTTGACGATGGAGTGTTAC
>Ga0070752_1002882_pt1 | contig 10841 bp, 11 predicted proteins | sample VirMetDEL_Aug_30_FD_77440 | JGI IMG/M metagenome (GOLD analysis project Ga0070752, IMG submission 77440) | Aqueous microbial communities from the Delaware River and Bay under freshwater to marine salinity gradient to study organic matter... | ecosystem: Environmental > Aquatic > Marine > Coastal... | reverse complement strand
TCTTTCTTCTTTTTTCTGGTAGCTTCTCTGGTTTGACGACGAGCATCTTGTTTTTCCTTCTTAGCTTGGGCTAAATCTTCATCCAACATTTTTCGGGTTTTTTCTCTGGCTTCCATCTTTTGCTTTTGAACTTCCAATTTTTCTCTTGCCGTATTTATCGTTTGTTGGCGACGTTCTGATGCTTTGGAACTTATTTTATCCTCTTTTTGTGCTTGTTTTTGTTCTTTTTTCATTTCTTCATCTCGTTTCATAGACTTTGTTTTGTCCTTGATACTCTTCTTGATTTTGACAGGTTTGGAACTTTCTGGTTTTGGTTCTTCTTTAATTGGAACTGATTGCGGTTCTGGTTGCGGTTCTGCTTTCGGTTCTTTTTTAACTGATTTTGGTTTTACTGGTTCGGGTGCTTCCTTTGCTGGTTTGGAAGGCTCTTTGGATGTCTTGGGTGTGTATTCAAAACCGAGTTCCTTCAATTCCTTGGTATTCATTTGTTCTACTACGTCTTTTATATAACTGCGGAATACCGAAGCAGATACACCAAGCTGATTGGTTCTTTGAAAATGAGCTACTATATCATTCATTCGGTTTGCTACTAATCGCAATATAAAAGGAGCTTCCGTTAGCATCTTTATGGTTTTCAAAGCATTGTCCCCGTCCATTATTGCTAACAATTCTTGGAATACCTTGGTCTTCAACATTTCTGTATCAGCCAACTTTTCAGTTGTCGTTCGTCTATCTTCAGGTGGAACTGGTGCGGTAATGCCAATATCTTCCAATTGGTCTAAAGCATTTTGAACTCTTTGTAAATTGGATACTTCCAGATGTAAATTTGTCAAGTATTCCTTTCTTGCCTTTTCAGCATCTTGTTTGGTTTTGATTGAAGCAGGGTTCATCGTTATATACTAACAGCATATAAAAATAACAAAAAATTAATTTTCAAGCATTATTGGCTCGGTAGATACCATCTTTGGTTCATATTCTTCTGCTTTAAAATCCTCATTGAATACATCATTTGATAAAATAGCGTTGAACTCATCTGTTAAATGCGTTTTCCAATCCTCTATTGCTAAATCATTCAGAATGTATTCATTGAGTAACTTGTTAAACGTCTTTTTCTCATTGTATGGCATCTTATGGAAATTCTGTAATGGCTTTTGGTTCATCCGCACCATTATCACCACAGAAAGCATACGAACATTTTCTTCATCGGCAAAGTCATCTTTGCTAAACATACTATATACTTAACGAAGATATTAATTGGTTTGATTTTTTATTAGAATAAAAAGTAATGTATATATACACCACAACCTAAATCCAACCCGTAACCTAAAATAACCTAACTTTTCAAAACTATTTCTTATACACCCCCCTTCTTATAGGGAGTTTTGATTTTCTTAGGTTTTGTAGGTTGTAGGTTGTAATTTAGGTTTTCTGTATTTTACGTAAAATCCTCAGGGTCTAATATTTCCAGAAATCCTTTGCGAAATCGGTTCTCTGGTGGTGATTCCATATCAATCAACAAAGGACTGAATTTTTCTTTGGTAGCATATTGGTATATATTTGTGAGTTGTTCTTTCGTTACACCTAAACCAAATGTGGATAATATCATATTTACCTCTCTATTACCACCCAATTTCAAAATTACCATATAGGAACAATTGCTACGTATAATCGGCGGTATTTTGAAAAAAGACTGTGATAAAAAGCAAACACTGACGTTCATTTTTCGGCAACGAATATAGTAGTTACTAACGATGTCAAGGTTCTTGGAAAGCACTAAATCATCAAAAATTACCAAATGGTTCTCTTCTTTGTCAAATTTATCCAGTTGGGGAGTGTTTTCCAATCCTTCTTTGATGATTATAGATGGTGCTTCGGAAGTCAAAAAATTGTAAAGTGGTTCATTTTTGTTTCTTGTAATAATATGAATTGTTGAAAACGTCCCTTTCTTACCTCTGCTAAATTGGTGTATTAAATTAAGTATAAATGTCGTTTTACCGCTTCCGCTCGGAGCATTACATACCACTCTCATCGGAATTTTCAATTTGTGATACTCAAAGTTTGGATTTTCGGGAGTATCCAAAAACTTCTTCGGCATTTTTTCATACCAATTGATTATTTCACTCATATATACTTCACAGATACATTATTATCTGCCTTAATTATATAATGAGTGCCTACCAACAACCTACTAATAACAATGCTACATTTTGTAATAGTATTTTTAAAGCTAAAGATGCTGGGGACGGTATTTTGAATGTGAAAAGTTTGTTAGCAAATAAAATTATTAGCACAAATACAGATGTAACTAATTTAGAAGCGAATACAATTACATTGACGGGAAATACTGGAATTGTGAATACAGGAAGTGGAGCATTTGGTGGATTTCAAGGAATAACTTGGATTATGGATTTATTAGCATCAAATGCTACTGTTCCCAGTGGGTTTGCGACAAGATATGATAATGCTTATTATAATACTGATATAGTTGGTGTTACCGTTCAAACAGGAGTAGATGCGGTAAAAGCAGGTTGTAGAATATTGGGAACGGGAACTGGTAGCGAAGGAATTTCACAATACAATTTAACGAACGGAAAATGGACTTGTTTAGTCAAAGGTAAATACTTAATACAAAGCAACATATATGTTGAAGAAAAGGCTTCTCGTTTTGCCGAACCATTTTTACGGCATTCAAGACCAGACGGTAACGGTGGATTTATTGATACAAATTATACACTTATGGGTTCAGCGGTAATGAATACAGAATTTTTAGACGAAAGGCAAATATCCAATACGCAAATTATCAATTTAGAAGCGAATGATACACTCCATATATACATTTACGCACGTTACGGCAATCACATTGTTCTTTCTTATGAAAGTCCGACAAATAGCATTGCTTCTCTTACACAATGGATAGTTACGAGAATAATCGGTTAAAAACTTTATCTTTCTTAATTATATAATGAGTGCTTATAATCAACCATCATCACAAAATCCAATCTTTTGTAATACAATATTTTCACCAAGCGAACCGAATACAGAAGTAGTAAATACTTTGATTGCGAATACAGCAACATCAACATTAACCGACAGCGTTACTACGGATACAGGAAATATTGAAACTTTTGGAACAGGGGGTGTTATTACTACACAATCAACAGGAACTGTGAATTTTGAAGGCTTTGATGGTATGACTTGGGTAATGTCGGGACGAGGCAATAATTCAGGAACAGGAACGTCAGGTGAAGTAATTGTAAGTTATGGAGAAAATGATGTAATTGGAAAAATTACCAATACCATTACACAAGGTTATGGGTGTGATGCTATTGGAAATGGTTTTCCAACTGAAGGAGCGTCACAATGGGATAGTTCCACTGGAAAATGGACTTGTAAAACAAAAGGGAAATATTTGATACAAAGTAATTTATATGTGAATGAAAAAGAGAGTGATACTATATTAGGTCCAAGCAATCCATCTATGAATACCATATTGTTACGACATCGCACAACAAGCCCTATTGTAGTTACAAATTACACCATTTCAGGTTTAAGAAATATAGTAGGAACTGATTATGAAAATCAGCAAATGAGTAATACTCAAATACTTCATTTAGATGTAGATGATGAAATACTACAAATACCAGACATACAAGTAGCATCTGGTGTTACAGAATACCCAAAGATAAAGTTGAAATTAGAACCGACCAATTCTACTGTTGCCCTTTCAAGAATGATTATCACAAGAATTATTGGGTAGAAAGTATCTCTTTATATATATATGAGTGCTTACGAACAACAATTAGTAAAAACGCCTATATTTAATCCACAGTTAGCAGGTAAAAAAGCAGATACTGAAAGTGAAGTAAATGAAGACGAATTGTATGCCTCTAAAAGTGAAATCAATACTCATAGAACGAGTAATATAGAAACCAATACTTTACAAGTAGCAGGAAATGTTACCAACATTGGAGCTACACATTCTTTTACCAATTTTCATAGTATTATCTGGCGGATGAGTGGAAAACCGACTGGAAGTAATGTTACAGGAGATGACGTAGAAGTGTTTTATTCTGTTAATCCTTCTAATAACATTTTGGAAAATGTAATTGGTAAGATAACCCCAAATACAGGAACAGATAAAGGATATGCTTGTGCTATAGAGGGAACAGGGTTATCTAATGAAGATGCTACGCAATATTCCACTTCTACAGGAGCTTGGACGTGCCGAAATAAAGGTTTATATATGGTTCTTTCCAATCTTTACTACAGCAAAAGGACAAGTGCTATCTTGCCTATTATACAATTAAAATGCGTAAAAGCAAATGGAACATCGTTTAAATATTACATTAGAGGTGCTTATCGTTGGAAAGGTAACACTGATAGTCACCGACAACAATACAGTAATATACAGTATTTACATCTTGACGTAGGGGATTATTTACAACAAATTGTCGCATCGTATGACCCAGATAATGCTGATTACGAACAAGGTTTATATATTAGATTTCAAGGTGATACAGGGACTCAATCAAGAAGTGAATTTGTAATAACACGCATTGTAGGTTAATTATTTCGTCATACAATATATATATGGAAGATATTGAATGCTTGTTGGAAAACATCAGGCAAAACTGTGTGTTGTTATCCAAAGAACATAGAAAACGGTATCTGAAACTGAAACAAACATTGAAATACTACCGTATTCCGATTATTGTATTAAGTGGTATTAACAGCTTGCTTTCCGTATCTTTGGAAAAATATTTAGAGCAAGGTTTGGTAAGTATAGTTACAGCAGTTGTTTCATTATCTACTGGATTGATTGGTTCAGTGGAATTGTTTTTAGCCATATCCCAAAATATGGAAATTGAATTAGTTACCAGTAAGGATTATCATTTATTAGGTATCCAAATTTTTAAAATGCTTTCTTTAAAAGAAGCCAATCGCAATATAGACTTAAAAGCATTTTTAGATGAAAAATTTCAAGTGTATCAGAAATTGATAGAAAATTCCAATGTGATTGAAAAGAAGATATTGGATAAATTAGCACCCATACCATCGTTTCATTGCGAATTAGCACCACTAACCCCGACTTCTTCAAAAGCTACTCAGTTAGATACGTCCAGCATATCCTCTACCGAAATGAATGTATAAATATAATAATTAATATCTTACTATATTTATATAAGAAATGCTTACCAACTTTCAAATAGAAGATTTAGCAGAGAAAATGGATATACCATTAGAAGCGGTATGTTTCAAATCCACTCTGAAAACAATGAAGTTGAAATACAATCGTTCTTACATTATCAACTTGGAAAATGAAATATCCGAAGATGGAGATAGAAATGACGGCACTCATTGGACTTGTTTTCAAGTAAATAAGTATCCTAATGGTAAAATCAAAGGCTGTTATGTAGATTCGTATGGCGTTGAACCTCCAGTAGAAGTAATGGATTTTGTTGGTGGAGAAATCCCCTGTAATACCAAAGACGTCCAATCACTCCAGCAGAATTTCTGCGGATGGTTTTGTTTAGCTTATTTACACTACATCAATGCTTTTGGCAAACGTTCTGGAGATATATATGATGATACGGAAACGTTTTTGGGTTTGTTTGAAGATTTGAATAAATCCTGTAATTTCAAAGCAAATGAGTATCTTCTAAAACATTTCTTTCAAGCCAGTGACCCTTCATTGCGAAAACCTATTATTGAAAAAGGTGAAGCAGACCCGAAAACAATTGTAACAGACAAATCTTAAGACAAAAAACTTACTTTTCCGTATAATTAAGAAGATTGGCATTTTTTGACTAACCCTTCACAAATTTCATCATTTTCGTTCCGCACACCGAACATACACCTTGTAAAGCTTTTCTATCATTTTTAGTAGTAATTACTTTACCACCTTTCATTTTTGTTTTTTTACGGCATTTGACACAATAAGCAGTATCCATTATATATAATGTGGAGATATTATATATAATGAGTAGCACCAAGTTAAGAAGTTTAAACGCTTATTCGGATTGGGAAACCCGAGAAGGTATCGTAAATGTGACAAACTACGTATTAAGTATTCAAAATAACAAAGAACCGGAATATCCTGCTAAATTTACTACTAAAGAAAAAAGGAATTACGATAAAAAGTTTGGTAGTGACTATTTCGTAGAAACTGGAACAATCACTGGAGGTGTGGTTACCAGAGGAAAACGCCGAGATTACACTTTCAGAGAAGAAAAGGAAGCACCAACACCAAAAAAGGCAAAAAAGACTGCTAAAAAGGCAACTAAAAAGGTTTCAAAACCAACAGCACCCGCTAAACAACAACCTGTTTCAATCTTTCAACCACCACCACCACCACCAGAATCTGAAAAACCGCAAAGACCAGCTCCTTCAGACCAACCTGAAAAGGAGGATTTTGACGATGATTATGCTTCTTCTATCATAAAGCGTCAAAAAAAGCTTTACTATCGTCCAATCATAGAAGGGACTGAAGATAAATACCGTATTAATAATTTGGTGGTATATCCAAGTGAAAAACCGAAAGTTCTCAAAGCGCTTTTTAATGATTTGAGTAAAGGTGCGGGTATTGGTATCAAAGCGTTTTACGCTATTGTGACTAAATACTTCCTTGGAATTACCAGAAAAGAAGCGGAAGCATTTTTAAAAAAGCAAGGTGTATATAATATTAGTCGTCCTTTCAAAAGGGTAATCAATCGTCCAGTAGTTGCTTCCAGCCCCAATGAACGATGGGGAGCGGATTTGATAGAAATGGGTAAATTGACTGCGGTTGGTAGAGCCAAAACCGTTCAACAACAAAAAGAAGCAAGAGGTTCTAAACAGCCAGATTTTACGAAAAATCTGGATAAAGTAAATGAAGGAGGACAATATACACATATTTTATCTGTAGTGGATTTTTTCAGTGGTAAAGTTTGGGCGTATCCTTTGAAACGTGAAGAAATTACTACGGAAGGTAGATTTCAAGGACAAGATACGTATTTATCAACAAAAACCACCAAAGCATTTAAGGATTTAATGGAAAAAACGAAAACGGTGCCGAGAGTGCTTCAAGTGGATAATGGTAAAGAGTTTGAAGGTTCATTTACGAATTTGATGGACGAATTTGGTATCAAGATGATACTTACGAAGCCGTATGCTTCCACTTCCAATGGAAAAATAGAAAGAGTGAATGAGGAAATACGTCGTAAAATCAGAGATGGGTTCGTAAGACACAATAGCTTGGAATGGGTAAAGTATTTACCCGAATATATTGAGAATATCAACTCACAGAAGCCCAGTCGTAGCAAGTTCTCACCAAATGAACTATGGAGGGCTGGGTTTCAATCAACCAAAGGTGAAAAAGTCAAAACGGATATTAAAATCACTGACAAAAGTAGCAAAGAAGACATACGTCAAGCAGAAATCTATAAAAAGCTCCAACGAAAGGAAGACCAAATCAAAGACGATTTGCGAAAAGAAGAAAGTTCTACAAAAACTACTGATTTCAAGGTTGATGACAAAGTCCGTATCAAATTAACAAGTGTTCCCGAGAATATAGCCAAGCTAATGAGAGAACGTCACAAAAACAATAAGTTTGGAGATGTGAAACACAGTGCGATTACGTATAGTCCGCAAATATACACCATTACCAAGGTGCTGGATAAGAAGCCACGAAGGAAAAAGGGAGAAACTGCGAATGATGCCGAACAACGATTTAAGAATGTGAATACAGCTAAAGTTCAATATACATTGAAAGATACACAAGGCAATCCAGTAACATATCCTAACAAAAAATCACCAATTTATTTCTTCCGTAGTGATTTGCTCTTTATTCCCAAAAATAGCATTCCAAGTTTGATTAATACGATAGATAGAGTAGAGCAATTAAATAGATTGAAAGAATATGAAATAGAAGGCTCTGGATTATCTACTTTCCAATTAAATTATATACCCTTTGTTGATTAGGCTACTTCATAAACTGTTGTCTGAGGTTAAAAAAATACATTGCTCCTCTGATACCAAGACCCGTAAGCACTTGGTAAGCCATATTGTAATTCTGCTCTTCCAAAAAACTCCTTGTCTTTTTTGTTGCGTAGCACCACATTGAAAAAAATTCAAATATTTGGTTACATTTCCATTCAGCGTGAAAATACTCAACAAACCGAAACAAACCCATTGTTACAGCCATTGTGATGAGAACAAAAACAATGGATTTTATAAATTCATCTAACCAAGGTTTCCAGAATTCCATCCAGTTTTCACCAATCATAGTTGGTTCAAAAACCGAAGGCTTCGCTTTTTCTTCCCATACCTGCCGTAGCCGTCTTGCCAAAGCTCCCTTTGAGAGGGAATTCCCAGCATTGCGAGTGCGGACTCCAGCATTCCTTAAGATGGAGGCATAACCTTCCACCGTCCATTTATCTTGTTGATACAGTGTAATTTCGCTACTGGAGGTGTTATCGGGGAAATCATCAGGGGTTAGGTAAATTTCTTCATCATTATCCTCAAGAGAGGCATTTAGCTCTTTAATAGCATTTTTTAGTTTGTCTTTACCAGAAGGTTCAATGAAACGAATAAAGGTAACAAATGGATTAGACATTTCTGGAATTGCGACAGCCTGTAGGGAAATAAGTGGATACTGTGAAACTTGCGGTAAAAAGAACACACTTGGAAAAGAAAGTCATTTTTGAGCGAAAGTTTCAGATGACCTAAAGCTTTCGCTTGAGCTTCTACAATGTCTAAAAAAGTTGATAAAAGTCTAAAAAATGCTATTAGCAATGAGGGGAGTTTAGACAAAGCGACTAATTCCTCCAAGTATTCATTATTTAATGAGAAAAACCCTTATTTTGATAAATTGAGTAATGACTTCATAATTGACAAAAAAACCAGTTATCCTAAGAAATTTAAAGATGATGTGGAAGAAAATACAGTAGAATTCTATCATAAAGCTTTACAAGTTCTATATTCTCGCATAGACCTTGCTGTGGCTATTCAACAATCTTCCGAGAATTCACATTTAGGGTTTGATTTTAGGCGTATAAATTTCTTTGCCGAATTCACAAATCTGTGGCTTAATGACATAGATACTGCCGTTAAATCAACTTTAATTGTATCTCACGGATATTTTTTTAATTCTGAACGTGAAACTTGGTTTAAGGACGAAAAGACCTTATTGGATATATCAAACCTATGTAGAAATCTTCACAAAAATCCACCTACTGATGAAGAACATACTGAAGAAGGTTTAAGGTTACATTGGTGCTTAACTTTAAATGGAAAAAAAGTAAGTGTAGCATTTCAGAAAAAAAGTGACGAATTAATTGTTTTGGATGATTATTATTCACATCTTGATGGTAGTGCGGAAGTGCCTTTTATCTTTGAGAAGAAAGCACTTGTCAGTAAATCTATAAAATATATAGTTACTATTGGATTTAGTGATTACAAGGGTGGTTTTTCAATGCTGTTTGTAAATCCACTTGACCCAGTGCTCCCTATGCCGTGTCAATCTATAGTATGGTATGCTATGTATTTAGCATATTTTGATACTGACGAAAACAAAATCGCATTGAAAGAACTTATTGACAAAATCAACGCTCTTCGTAATGTAAAATCTGATGCTCCAAGTTGGATTACAACCCAAGTCCGAGAGATTATGACGTTAGATGCTGACACATTTGAAAATCTTTTTATGGAATATTTTATAACAATAGAAACCGTAAGAAACACATCAGAAGTGTCTGAAAAACTCAACGTGTTAGAAAAAACATTTGGAAAACGACAAAATGCTATTGCTATGGATTTAAGTCCCGTTCTCTTGGATTTATCAGCTATTCCAGAAGAAAAGCCGATTTCTAAAAAACGAAAGAGAGAATTAGAAGTAATGGAGAAAGAAGTGCTAACTGAAACGCCATCAAAGAAGAAAGCACCTGAAACTCCACCGCTACGGAGAAGTGCCCGTCTATGTGAGTGTGGGAAAACTACACCTTGTAAAGAACCTGTTTTACAATCCTCAAAAATTAAGGCTTTAGGTGCGAGTTCTGCTGAGAAGGCTTATAAGCAATCCTTAAAAAGCTATTTTCAGAAGCACCCAGAAGCCAAGAAACGTAATAACGAGTTGAATAAACCTCTTCCGAAGAACAAAAAAGCAAAGAAAAATTAATTTCTTCAATTAATTTACAGCTCTACAGTTGAATTTTAGTTAGCAACTCTGTTGGAATACAAAAATGCTTTACTGGTTTCGGCACAATACCACTACGATAATAGGTTACGTCCTTCAATTCAAAACTATCAAATAATTTTTTACGATACTCAATATAATATAATCCATTAACGAAGCTGAATACGAACAATAGTCTTTTTCCTTCTTCGTATGCTTTCTTCTTATGATAAGGCACTATAGTCGTTGAATATGTTTCATACTTACACCTTCTACACTTTATCTCGTATCTCGTATTGTCACTTTTCGCATCATAAATACAATATGGGTTGTTTTTGCTTTCTTGGATGATTTCCTTATTAAAATACTTTTCCAATACATTCAAAACATATTTTTCACCTTTTTCACCGAATTCAATATCAGATTGAAGGTTACGCTTTACTTTAGGACGTTCTATAAGTTCCATATATATCTACATTAAGATTAAATATTGCTAAATAACCCCTATTTATAATATCTTACTTAATTATATAAGAATGGACTTGAAAAGCGTTCTTAAAGATTTACGACCAGAATTGTCTGCGTCTTCAATTACTACCTATTCCAGTATCTTACGAAGTATCCACAAGAAAGTATTCGGTGCTGATACCGCCTTATCTATCAAAAACTTTGAAAATGCTATAGAAATCTT
>Ga0070752_1002881_pt1 | contig 10842 bp, 11 predicted proteins | sample VirMetDEL_Aug_30_FD_77440 | JGI IMG/M metagenome (GOLD analysis project Ga0070752, IMG submission 77440) | Aqueous microbial communities from the Delaware River and Bay under freshwater to marine salinity gradient to study organic matter... | ecosystem: Environmental > Aquatic > Marine > Coastal... | reverse complement strand
ATACCATAGGTATCGTAGAACGAATCTCCGCTGTAGTAGTTCTCGTAGCTGTTGTCGTAGCTAGAGCCCTGGAACACGTAGTTGGGATCGTAAGCAACAGTACCAGACGATGCTGGAGTAGGGATGGTCAACGACTGCAAGGCACCGAGGCAAACCTCGACGGAGCCAGCAGTGGCCGCAGCCAGTGCATCAGCGTAAAGGTTCATCTTTTCCTGGATCTCCGCAACGTTCAGGTCAAGACTGTGGAAGTATCCACGAGCCAAGTACTCAACGCGATTTAATCCAGCTTCGTCTTGCTTGACAATAGGGTAGGTTGCGTCTGCTCGCTCCGACAGCGTCATACCAGAGTAGTCGGTAAACACGCGGGCGTAACGAGCCGCGCCAGCCTCGCTGGAGGTCAGTTCTACGTTGTAGCCAGTGCCAGAAGCTTCGGTGTCGGAATACAGGGAGAAGCCACCGCCAGAAGCAAGGAGTGTAGCCTCTGGACGAGTTGGAGCGGCATCGCTCATGTAGTACTTGGCACCAGTTGCGTTAGGAGCCGTGCCACCAACAAAGTTAGCGCCGTTTCCTGTGGGCTGCTCAAATACGCGACCCGTGTTGCCGTAGATTGTGTAGTACAGATCCACGCCATTCGTTGGAACGTTGAGGGTCCTGACGAAGTAGGTTCCATCGATGTACATCTCGATGTGGTAATCGTCGTTGACGCGGAACGTGATAGGCAGTTCGCCAGCGTTACCAGTGTAACCATAGCCCGTTGAGTTCCTGGCGGATGTCAGGTTGTAGCCGTAGGTGGTGCCACCCCAGTAGGGCTCCATGTAGGCAGTGTAGAACTCGACCAGATCGCGATCAGCCGCTTCAGTCATCATCCAGGTAGTGCCGGAGGAAGGCTGGCCGGCTACTTTCCAGGAAAGGGAGTCAGCGTCGGTACCGGCGGTCAGGCCGATGATGGTGTAACGGCCGTAGGCACCGCTGTGGCCCGAGGCCTGGACAGTAACCTCGTCGCCGGGATTCTTGAGGGTTGCGAACTTGACGCGACGGCCGAGAATGTCGCTGCTACCGCCAGTGGCCTGAAGCTTGCCATCAGGAGTGTTCTGCCATTGAGCGGCGGGGAAGGCGTTCTCAAAGCCGTAGCCAGAGCCATCCAGGGAGCTGTAGACATACTGGAATGGATAGTCGTTAACGGTTGCAGTTGCAGGAGCTGCGGTGCTTCCAGTTGCAGTCCAGCCGCCACCCTCGACGTCCCACACCAGCATGGTGTCGTCGGTAGAGTTGATAATCCATTGGCCCAGCGCTCCGCTCTCGGGGTAGTCGGCCTCCTGAGCGTATGCACCCTTGTAGTAGTTGCTGTACTCGGGCTGCTGGGTTGGGATAGCAGCGTACTGCCAGGAGCGAGCTTTGCCACCGAAGAACAGCGCGTTTTCACGAAGCACGAAAGCTTCCTGGCTAGCAGGTTCATTGGAGCTTGTGCTCACAGCAATCAGCCACAGATCCTCAAGGTTCTCCTGAGGGCCAACGGTCGAGATTGGATCAAGACCCAGCTCAGTAAACGTGGCGGTAGGGAATTTGACGGCCAGGCCATCCTTGACGGACTGAGCCAAGTTAGGGGTATGGCAGACGTGCAAGCCTTGGGTCAACTGGTTGCTGTAGTTGCCGCCAGGGCCATAAACCAAGCGAGAACGATACCAGGAGGCGTCGTTGCCATCGTTCTGGCGAGAAGTGTAGACAATCAGGTAGGGCCAGCTCGTGTTGTTACGAGCGTCGATCACCATGTAGTAACCACCGTCAGCAGCCTGCAGCGCTCCAAGGCTTTCGGAGTCGGAGCCGCCTGAGTAGAAATACCAGTTGATCTTGTTGCCTTGGGTGTTGGTGTAATACCAACCAGCACCACCAGTTGGATCGGACACAGCACCTTCGCCGTCAGCGAACACAGAGGTGTCCGAGGTCAGCAAGATGTTGCGACCGTTAAAGGTAGAGCCAATAGCAGCGTCAACGCGGTCTTGGGACCCCTGAATGGTCTCGTAAGCCGACAGGTCGATTGGCTGCCATCGACCGTTGACACGAACACAGTCAACGCCGTCGTTAGGCACGTCTTCAATGGTAGCCTCGGTTCCGACGTATCTCGGAGTTCCAGCCAAGAATGAGAATGCTTCGGCGCCACTGAAGCCAGTACCCATGCGAGAGACGGGAACGCCAAGAGCTACTGCCACGTCCCCAATGGAAACATAAGGGGTTGTGGTGATGATCTCGTCGTAGCCCAGGTTGGAGATGTTGCCCTGGTACGTGTCGATCTGACTAGCTCCATAGGTGCCATAGGTGACGGCAAAAGCTGTTATCTTTTGGTAGCGCAGGACGCGGCCATCCATGAGCTGTACGTCATGGTAATCGACATCGCCTGTGATTACGATTGTTTGACCTTGAGTCAGGTCAAGATTGCCTGCATAATTTGGGAGGTAGACGATCTGGCCAGATATGCCGCGAAACGCGTTGCGTTGCTTAATGTAAGCAAAAACGTCATGAGGTTGGCTTTGACGGATGCCGTAAATACGGTCTGCCATTGGAGTCCTTGCAAGGAGTACCTCATAGGCTGCCATGAAAAAGGACCCCGCAGGATCCTTCTTTCTATTCAGTTTAGAGGGCTAGTGACTACCGACGAGGGCCGTCGACCAGCTCGAAGAACACACCGCCAACGGTGCCTGCGCTCAGGGCGTAGGACACGTTGTTGTCAGCGTCACAGAGGGCGCCACGGATGTGAGCGATACCCACGCCGTTTTGGTCGAGGTCGGTTGCTTCAGCGATCACGACGGCCTGACCGCCGAGGGTCACGGTAGCGTCGCCACCAACCAGGCCGATCACGATGACGCGGATGGTCTTGGCGTTAGCAAGGGTCACTGCAGCAGCAGTAGGGGTGGTGGTGATTTCGGTCTGAGCGTCGAGGTTAAAACCTTCGCGAGGGAAAAGACCAGTAGAACGTGCAGCCATGATTAGAATCTCCTAAGATGTAGAGTGTAGGAATGTAGAGCCCGACCGTAGCGAAGCCCTGTCATACTATAATACCCAAAAACGAGAAAAGGGGCTCAAGGGCCCCTTAACTCTATTCAGTTGGATTGATCAGGTGATCAGGAAGGGTCAACAGTAGCGTCGAAACCAGCAAGGCGAGCAGCTGCACGGCCGTTGATCAGGGCCAAACCGCAGTACCACTCAACACGGGTGATCAGCTGAGGCTGAGCGTGGGATTCGCCGAGTTCGCGCACGTTCACGCCGCCGTTCTGAATACCAGTCAGCAGGTCGTTACCGAAGGCAACAACATACAGGTCTTGATCGGAAGGAGTGGCGTCGAGGATAGCAACGTTCTTGTGGTCGCGATCCAGTTCCAGCACGGGGATGCCAGCATACATCATCTGCTGGTAGCCGAACTCGTTACGAACGATGTCGATCTGAGTGTTGGTGCGAGCCTGACGGGTCAGAGCGCGACGAGCAGACTTCGACATGACCAGATACTTACGGCCGCCCTGAGCGTCCACAGCATCGATGGCCTCATCCAGCTTGCCGAGCTCAAGAGCTGCAGAAGCGGTGTTAGCGAAATACTGGCTGGAACCAGACTGAATACGAGCGGCCAGGCCGTCGAACTCAGAAGGAGACTGGTTGGAGTCACCGTTAACGAACAGAGCTTCCCAAGCCAGACGCATAGCGCGAACGCGAGCCTGGATCTGATAAGCCTTGGCCTCAGCGCCTTCGAGGTCCACGATAGCGCGGTCAACCTTGATGTCGCCACCGAAGAGCTTCAGGCTCTCGGACTGCTGGCTAACTTCAGCATAGCTCTCGGCCAGGGCGCCGTTGTAGTTACGGAAACCCACATCGGGCAGAGCTTCTTCACGCTTCCAGAACAGGCCGTTGCCTTCGATGTTACGGAAAGGAAGAGCCTGGAGGAGGGGGCCAGCAGCAAGCTCGGTCACCACAGCCAATTCGGCGGGGGTCTTAGCGTGCTTCTGGGCTTCGAGCAGAGTAAGTGCCATTTTTCAAAAAACTCCTAAAGATGAATGGAGAGGATTGGGTGATTTGGATCACTTGGCGTCGCGCCAAATGCGCCAGGACACCCTTCCAGTCTCCACCATCTCGGTGTAAACCTTGGGGTATCATCTAAACATATTATGCCTAATACCAAAATTGATAACAAAAAAGGGCCAATTAAGGCCCCGATGAGTATTTACTGAGAGATCAGCCGAATGCCCGCTTGAACAACTCTTCGCGAGTTAATGAGGACAGATCCTCCGTAGGCATACCGTTAGCATCGGTGCCACCATAACCAATACCAGCACCAGAGCCTTTCTGACCCTTAAAGAAGGTGCCGTAGATCGGGTGGACCTTGTAGGAGGCGATAAAGTCCTCCGCAGCAATACGCTTGCCAGACTCTTTGTCCAACACAGGATCGCCAGCAGCGTCCACCACGGTCAGAGAGCCGTCAGCTTCTTGGCGGAAGTTACCACCAACCTGCTGAGCCATCATGTCAAAGAAGCTCACACCGTCGGCGGCATCGGTGCGACCACCAGCAGCGTAGAACACTTTTTCCAAAGCGTACTTTTTCTGGTAGTCCTGAAGAGCGGCTTTTGCTGCAGCGGCTTCCTGGGCGGCGGCCTCCGCTTGCTTGCTGTACTTCAGCTCGATGGCTTCCTTGGCCTCACCGAATTGAGCTTGCACTCGGGCAGCCTCGGCGGCCTCAGCCTGCAGCTTGGTGTATTCGTCAGGATTGATCTGAGCGAACTTCTCAAGATGCGCTTTGGTTTCTTTGAGGTCACGCTCATACTGCTTGCGAGCCTCGCGTTCAGCTTTGAGGGCCTTCAGCAAGTTCTCAGCCTCAGAACGGGGCATGAGATCTTCGTTAGAAGCGGGAGCGGAAGTAGCCTCCATCTCGGGAGCCTTGTTTTCCTCGGACATGATTCAGCAGGGATCACCCCTGGAGAAATTACGCAGTAGTATGCCAATCAGGTCCCAGTCGCTGGATCGAACGGAGTGTCAAAGTTTCCGCTGCCTGGCGTAGACTCACGGAAGTATTGGAAGTTGGCAGTCCAAGACTTGCCATCGCAACCTGGAATACCATTTCCGCACATTGAATTACAAGGAGTCCCAGTAAAGTCGGCGTCAACACCAGAAAACGGAGTGCCCCAATCTGCGGGGTCACCGTTAGGATCACCATACCTTGCCCAGCCTACTTGTGTCACAGTACCGCCGCAATTATTGATGTTACTTACGCTTACGCTTGAAGCCCATGCGACACCAGGCCAATCTCCAGCAAATGTTGTCCCACTACTAGCCAGTGGAGCTTGCCACATCAATACCTTATTGGGGTCTGCCTGGAAGGATGTCCAGGTCGCAGTGACTTCAGTTCCACCAGCAAAAACAACCAGTATCTTGAAGTTGTAGGTCGGTGGCCCAACAGCATCACAGTCGCACGTCGCCGTATTAAACGAGAAACTCGGAGGACATTCTTTTCCAGGAGTGTAGATCTGGCCAATGTTTGGACCAGTTAGACAACGCTGCTTTGGCGTGCAGTCGTTCATGTCGGGAGTAGCTAATGCCATGTCAGCGACTCCAGCGATTCTTGGGACAAAGAACTTCCTTGGGACCGTTTACCCAGGTCTTGGCCTCCATAAAGCATCCGCACTCGGAGCAGCGCTTGCTATCTTCGATAAAGAACGGGCAATTCTTGCAGGTGTTGTAACGCTCGTCTCTGATTTCCTGTGTTACTTTCCCACCCCTGATGGCATGTCCAGCTGTCTGGAGTAAACCTTTCGCCATTTGGCCAGCAGACGCATTTACCCTGGTGGCATGGCCATGCTTTTTCCTGTTCTCCTCGAACAGCTGCTCCTGCCTCGATTGAGGCCAAGCAGAAACAGGCCCACTCGGAAGTACGCCTGCGCTCCTGAAGTCCTCAATGTTCATGGGTCACCCAAAGCTGGGCTAGGTTGCCTATCAGCTTGTGAGCGGATATAGGATGCCAGTAGTTGGACGGGTAGGACCGCCACCACCGCCCGATTTGGCAGTAATCTTGTTTCCGACCAGTTCGTACTGAACACCAAAAACAGTATTATATACACCAGAAGCAAACTCCCATGGACCAGCTACCATGGTGCCACTTGCTCCATAGTCAGCATCGTCCGAACGTACGACCACGGCGCTTGTCAGCGGAATTTTTGAACTAGCAGACATGCTAGTTGCGTTAAAGAGATTGGTGTCAGTTGCGACGTTTACTGTTGTCCAAGCCATGTCAGATCACCACCCGAGGAGAGTAATAGCCTACTTGATATGCGGAGTTGGTCCCGTTTCCAAAGTATGCGCCTGTCCTGTAACTTTGTCCGCAGTGAAGCAGCCTGGGGTTTGCAGGGATCATCGAATACCCAGGCCCAATGCCCGCCGCACCCAGGGTATCCTGAGCGGTGAGAGGAGTGTAGGTGAGATTGCTTTCGGTTACATTTGAATCTATTGCTACAGAATTGGTTGTTTGATTGTGCCACATGGCTGTAGCTGCAGTTGCAGTGTTCCTTACTACTGAACACCAGCCACCTTCGACAGTCCTAGCTACAAACATTAGGACAAGCTCATAATTGCTATTTGGGCCAGCACATCCAGCGATAAAAAACTCTTGTCCATCAGTTGTATCTTGGGCCAGGAATATACCTAGGTCTATGCCAGATGCGGCCCATGTAGCGGAAGTGCCAGTATTGTTGCCAGCATTGTATGGCCCGTATCCGTTATTGGTCCCGTTGTCTGTCCACCCGTCGTTAACATAAGCGTAGCGAAGTGTCGTACCTTGGTTTGCACTGTAGAAGAAATAGCTGGGCGCACTTGCATAAGGAAGCTCCAGCACAATTCCTATTCTTGAAGCTGGGGCGGTAGAATCAGCAACTCCTTTCTTCTTGATTGGTAAAGCACTATTGGCAGTTATGCTTGCGTTCCCCGAGATTGCTGTTATCCATGCGTCAAGCTTGGTCTCCAGGGCAGGCCAGTAGTCAGTGGAAGCAGTTCCAAAGCCGTCATAAGAAGCCGATGGCCATAATTGATACTCAGCAGTGGGAGCAGCCATCAGCTATCGGCAAATCTGGTATAGAGTTCCTATCAGTTCTCGCCTGGGACAACAGTTGCAGTTACAGTTACGGTCCCGAGCGAGCCAGACTTATTGGTGACTTTCAAGTAAACCTCAGAGGCTGGGGTGGACTCGTCGTTAAAGTAAGCGTAGTGGGGAGTTAGCTTAATCCTCTGGGCTCCAGTAGTTACGACCTCAAGCAGTACACCAGAACCACTTGCTGGTGCCGTAGTCTCAGCCCTTCCGCTGTCGGCAGTCCTGGAGGCAGTGTCACTGTAAACAACCACCCAGGCAGCCTTGTCTGTTTCAATAGCAATGAAATCACCCGCAGCGCCAGTCCCAGTGAGTGTGACATTATCAGAGGCTGCATCGGCAATACTGGCAGTAGTGACGTTGACGGTTTGGCGTGAGCCAACGATTGTTGTAACCTGGCCAAAGGCGTCTACTGTTAGCTGGGCGTTTACGTTCGCGCCAGCCTGGTCCCTTACTGCAACATAAATGGCGTCACCTGGAGTGGTGTCATTATTAAAGTAGGATGTACCAGGGGTGAACAGAAGCGTTGTAGCGGCCGTCACATAAACTTCAGCCAGTACCCCAGAGCTCGTTGCGGGAGCAGTGTTAAAAGGCCTTCCAGCGTCCGCAGTCCTGTCAGCCGCAGAGCCATAGAACACGACCCAAGCATCTAGGTTAGACGTGATCGTCCTAAATATCCCACTGTGCCCAAGGCCTGTGAACGTAGCTGCTCCACTAGCTGCGGTTTGTGTCTCAGTAAGGTACGAGCCAGCTGCTCCAAGGCCACCACCCCCAGCAGGAGCATCTAGCGGTTCCCACTTGCTGTTGGCGTTTACCCAGGTCAGAACCTGGCCATCGGTAGGAGGATTAGTAGCAGTATCTACATCTGTTAAATCGTTGATGCTTGTAGCACCACCACCGCCACCAGCGACAGATACGATGTTTCCGCTAGCGTCAACCGTATAGAGCTTAGCCGCGCCGACTTCTCTGCCGATTACAAGTTCACCCTGTTGTATCTCATCCGTTCCGCCAGACTGGATGGCCGTGATGATTGAAGCCTCTGCGTCGGTCGAGCTCTTGAGGACAATCTTGTCTGGGAAAACGGCCATTTCAGAAACCCGATCGCATTAGGGTTCCTGCTGTAAGGTTAGGTAACGACAATCGGTCTGCACCCTTGTCCACCCCCATCTAATATGGCGCAATACTCATCTAGAGTGCAGGTACCACCACATGGCTCACACCCTGGATCGTCTACACAGGTGCCATTGCTACTGCAAACCTTGCAAGTGGGGCAATCTGCGTGGCAGTTGCACTTAGGAGCAGAGCAATCGATAGGAAGATCAGAGCACTGCTGAACTGGAAGGCAAGTCGTAATCCCTGTGTCGGTATTCGTTACGCAAACGTCATTGGTCACGCAATAATATGTCGGCTCGCACTCTGGCGGCGTGGGTTCTGTCGGTTGTGGAGCAGGTCCACAGGTATCAGCAAGCCACAAGCCACTATCATCACACGAGTAGCAGCGAATCGTCTCATTCGGTTTCGGGCTGCCACACTTGCAGCTGCCAGCTGAGTCTCTTTCGCACTCGCCGAAAATACTGCACTCTTCACAGTCTGGACATCCCTTACCGTCGCAACCAGGATGAATGGTCCCGAAAGAGGCGCCCCAGCTGTCGCAAAAACCGTCACAAGAATTGTTGGACGGAGGGTTCCACGGGTGTATGGGCTTAGGCTCGTCGCACCCAACACCGCCAGAGATAGCCCCAGTGCTGCCGCAGGCTCCTGGAGTGTCGGTTGTGCAGGATTCGACATTGCCCGCACTGGAGCCGCCACAAGCGCCACTTCCGCCGTCGCTACCACCACTTAAGCAGGGGCCGCCAAAACCGTAATCGTCCTGGATCTGTACGCAAATGCCGTTGACACACGCGAAGCCAGAGCCACATTGAGAGCTGTTTATACAACCACGCTGTTCCTGTTGTACTGTTGCGTCGTTGTTTGTGAGATATTCCTGAAAGTACGAACCAGGCCCAATGTCAACCGAAGGCCCTTTAGGTCCCCATGGATTAGCGTTGTTCCAGCTAGGGTTCGTCACTGTATCCAGGCGTCTAGCTATAGTTCCTATCGTAGACTCGGATCAACGTAGTCTGGATCCGTAGTGATTAGATTGATGTCGGTATTCTTGCCAGTATTTGGATCTATCTTTGGCCAGTAAACATCGACGCGCTTAAAATAAAGATCGAATGGACCAGGAACTGTATTGACATCCGCATCGCTAAGGGCGCACCAGAGCTGTCCGATAGTCGAGGTGCCTGGCTCCACTACGCACACTAACTGCCCTCTGACAGCCTGCGTGGTGACGTAGGTTGCGCCATCATCACCAAGATAGCCATACCATCCGTTTTCGCCAACGGCGTCAACAACTGGAATATAGTTTGGGACCTTTTCCGCCCTTATCGTCTCGTCTAAGACAAGTCTTGTTTGATCGATGGCCATGTCAGTTAGGGCGAGGCTAAACGCATCCAGCGGGTACCACTCCTGTCAAGTATATACAATGTGCATACACCATCCTGCTCGTGGTAAAGAACGGCCATCTTGCCAGGTGTTTCTGGTACCGCGAGTGGCTGGCTAAGGTCAGGTGCAGCTGTGAGCACTTCAGCTACCGTTACGGTGCGAGTGCCCCCAGTTGACGTAAAGGAAGGATTGTCAATTGCCATGTCACCACTTGGAGTAGTAGATACCGTTTGCGAAGGTCAGCTCCACTGAGGTGCCTTTCGGAATAGAAGCTGAGCCGATCCTTTTTGTCTTGTATTCCTTGTCACCATAGGCAACAATACCAGCACCAGATTCGTCAAGCTTGATCCAGATACCAGTTACGCTGCCCTCAAAGTCGCCAGCCATTAACTGGCCAGACTCACGCACTTGGATCGTATCAATCCTGTTGGCGTCAGAAACCTGAATCAGCGCAGAGATGTCCATCAGACTGAGTAATAACCGAACTGCTTGAGGTTGAAGTAGAAGGCGCACTCGTTGCCGCCCGACAGTGTAACCTGGTTAGCTGATTGAGCGACCGCGAGAACACTGCCAGCGTTTGACGGGTTGAACACAGCACTGATCGTAAGACCAGTAGGACCGCCACCAGCAGTAATAGCTCCAGCAGCAAGCAGGTCGGTCTCAGAGAGGGTTAAGGTGTCTGAGGTGGTGTAGCCATAGCCAGGCTTGTTCGGTACCTGAGCCGTGATCGCGCCGCCAGAGATAGTCAGGTCAACGGTCGCCCCAATGCCGCTTCCGTCAGTAGTGGTAGGAATGTTCAGATAAGTGCCGTTAACAAGGTTCGTAGAGGACGAGCCAACAGCAAGAGTCTCGATGTTTCCAGTGCCCCAGATCAACATGCAGTGGGTAAACGTCATGTTATTGCCGCTACCGTCATGGGTAAACACTGCGGCCTTCGTGCTCAGTGCTACGCCGTCATCTGCGTAAGAGTTAACATCGCCACTGACGAAACTCAGGGTCTGTCGCTGGTAGCCGCCGCTAGAGGCAATTTCTGCGGCCAAGAACGTAGCGTCGATACCAGGAGTAGCTGGGTTATAACTCTGACCAGGGAGGTTTACTAGGATCGCCTCGAAGTGTGTGTCAACGAAGCGATTGGTGACCTGGGCAGTCAACTCAGCTGCCGAGATTGAAGCTGCGATAGTCATTCCTGCTGCCCGTTTTCAGAGCTAGTGTTCCTAAGTAAAGATGTCCGCATCGACCACAGT
>Ga0070752_1002880_pt1 | contig 10846 bp, 7 predicted proteins | sample VirMetDEL_Aug_30_FD_77440 | JGI IMG/M metagenome (GOLD analysis project Ga0070752, IMG submission 77440) | Aqueous microbial communities from the Delaware River and Bay under freshwater to marine salinity gradient to study organic matter... | ecosystem: Environmental > Aquatic > Marine > Coastal ... | reverse complement strand
GATACACATAGAGAGCACAGACCTAGAGGCTAAGATGTACGAACGTCTTAGAAACAAACAGAAGTTGCAGGGATTACTTCTGGAACTAATTGAAAACGCTCAGTAAGAGGTACTATGACTGACGAAGAGTTGTTTGAGATGGAGGCGGAGCTTGTTGCCACCATAGGTAGGGTGCTTAATAAGTATATGGACGTGGTAGTAGCAGACGAAACTCTGAAGAACTCAGACGGTGTGGCTGTAACTATGGCTTTCAATACACTCTGCTCAATGACAGCAAGCATGATTGTTAACTTTGTAGAGGACAGCAACAAGGAGAGAGCGGCACAACATATCTATAGAAAGATAGTTGATTATATGGATGCCTATGAGGCAGTTACTAAACCGGAGGGAGTTATATGGCACTAACAGTGGACCAAGTGATCGCAACATACATCAAGTTGCGCAATAAAAAATTGGCACTGCAAGCTGAGGTCAAGGAAAAGACTGACGCAATCACTGAGCAGATGCAGAAGCTAGAGTCTTGGATCAAAGAAAAAGCAGACGAAGATGGTGTTACGTCATTCAAGACTACGCATGGCACTGCGTTTCTAACCACCACAGACTTTGCGAATGTGGCTGACTGGGATGCAGTTGTTGAGTTTGTAAAGCAGAACGATGCGTGGGATATGTTTGAGAAGCGCATCAGTAAGACTGCTGTAAGGGGGTATATTGATATCAACAAAGAAGTTCCTGCCGGAGTCAACTATGGCACACGGCTCGATGTCAATATCCGTAAACCAACTAAGAAGGTAGAGGGCGATGAATGAGGTAGCTACAGTTTTTAAGATAACCAATGGGTACGTTATCACACTTAACGAACCTAACATCAGCAAAATCAACGCAACGGCAAGTAGGAACATGATGTACTTCAAAGAACCACAGGAGTTGGGGCAAGCCTTTGCTACTTTATTAGCTAAACAGAAACTAACCGCGAACGAACCAAGACAGCTTGACATGTTCGCAGATACAGCAAACTCTTAAGGAGATATTTATGAATGATTTAATCCCATCAAACATCCAAGTTCCTGCGCACCTAGCAGGACGTGTAGGGCAGAAGTCGGCACTGGCTTCAGCGCTGTCAACAGGAGCAACCCAAGCAGGTGCGCCACGTATCTCGATCAAGGGTGGACGTTTCCGCATTGTTCAGGACGGGACTGAGACTGTACTGGATTCTACCAAGATCGAAGTCATCATTGTTGGTGCTAACCCACGGCTGTCTAAGACATTCTATGCCAAGCAGTGGACTCCAGACGCAGAAGCTAGCGCACCGGATTGTTTCTCACTCGATGGTATTAGCCCTGACCCTAGCTCAGAAGATCCACAGAATGATTTGTGTGCGACCTGCCCCAACAACGCATGGGGTAGCAAGGTAATGCCCAACGGACAGCAGACCAAAGCCTGTGCAGACCAGAAGCGACTAGCAGTTGTTGCGGCTGACGATCCAAAGGGAGAGATATACCTGCTTCAGGTTACGCCTTCAGCGCTACGTGGCCTTAACGCATTCCAGAAAGAGCTGAGTGTACGTGGTATCCCCCCAGAGATTGTACGTACTAGGCTTTCATTTGACCCAGATGTCTCGTATCCTAAGCTCCAGTTCGGATTCGCAGGATTCATTGACGAAGATACTCAGGCGGCAGTAGATACCCTGTTCGGTTCTACTCAAGTGCTAGAGATTACTGGTGAGAAGCCAGTGGTCAAGGCAGAGCCTGCACCCGTTGCACCCAAGCCCACGTTGGTAAGCCCTAAAGAGGAGCCTGCCCCTGCCCAAGCAGAATCTGAGGACAAACCGCGTGGGTTTGGTGCTTCTAAACCAGTACAGCAGGAAGAAAAGCCAAAGCCCAAGGGCTTCGGTGCGGCTAAGGAAGAGCCCAAGCCTGCTAAAACAACTAAGGAGAAGTCCGGTGGTAGTTTAGCCGATGAGATCGCCGCCCTAGTTGAGGAGGTAGGTTTCGATGACGAGTGAAGCGCAGACTAATGCGCTTCCACCCTTAGAGTTTGAGAGAGTAGAAGCGCTACGTAAACATATGTTGATGACTTCTGGCGATATGGCTTCGATTCTGGGTGTTTCTCGTGTAACCTACTACAACTGGGTTAGAGGGAAGCCCGTCCGAAAGACCAACGATGCGCAAGTACGAAGAACTGTGAAGAAGTTATTACACATTATCCGAGATATAGACTGGCCAACGCCTGAGGTTTTAGCGATGGATCAGCGGGGTAGGTACAATAAATTACTCGAAGTACTTGCAGATTATGAATAGCGATTAGCGGGGGCAACCCCGCACCTTTGGCAGGGATACTATGAATACGCTTGATTTTTTAAGGCGGGTCTTACCGACCCAAGGATACTACGTCACTACAGTTGTTAATAAAGATGGCACTAGACAGCAGGGATTCTTCAATACAGTCAGTGACTTAGAGCAAGCAGTAAGTAGATTAGATAAGACAGGGAACAATACTTACTACGCCATCAGCTCATTCCAGACCAAGAAAAATAGAAAGAAGACCAACGTACTTTTCACTAAATCATTAACCATAGACATCGACTGTGGTGAGAACAAACCGTATCCATCGTGGCGCGAAGGGCTGAAAGCCCTAGGTGAATTCGTCTCAGAGATGGGTTTGCCAAAGCCTATGGTGGTTTTCTCCGGTAACGGACTGCATGTCTACTGGATTTTAAAGACAGACTTAACTCCAGAAGAGTGGATGCCATTGGCTCACGCCCTCAAAGCGGCAGTGGTTGCTAAGAACTTTGAAGTAGACGCAGGTCTTATGACCAACAACGCACTGGTGTTACGACCACTGGGCACCCACAATCATAAGAACGGCAAGGAAGTTAAGCTCCTAATAGATTCACCTTCAGTAGACATCTCCGACATAATGAGCGCGCTTGGGTACTATATGAATGCCGCGCCAGAGATTAAACACAAGGTAGAGCAGAGTTCACTACTCAAGAACCTAGCGGCAACGACTGAGTTCCCACCTGCTAATCCTATTACCGTGGCTAAGAAGTGCCAGCAGATAGACTGGGCGATAAACAATCCAGAAGAAGTTCCTGAACCTATATGGTATGACTTACTGGGTGTAGCCGCATACTGTAGCACGCCAGAGGAGACAGCTAAGGAGTGGAGTTCAGGCTACTCAGGGTACGACCCAACCGAGACCGTACTGAAAATGCAACGGTGGAAGGAGACAACCACTGGTCCTGCAACGTGTGATAAGTTTGACGCTGATAGACCCAACGGATGTAAGGGCTGTAAGTTCAAAGGGAAGATCGGTTCACCTGCTAGACTGGGTGTGCAGTATGATGAAATCCCACTGAAAGATGTTACACTTGACAGTAATGCTAACCAAGTACCAATGCCCAAGCCGTTCAAGCGGACAGCCAGTGGCGTAAAGATTAGTATTGATGAGACGGATCTAGACGTGTGTCCGTTCGATGTATACCCAGTATCGTATGGTAAGGACGAAGACCTTGGGTATGAAGTGGTGAGGTTCCACTGGAATCGTAAACACCACGGGTGGCAAGAGCTTAAGATGCGGCAGGCTTTACTGACCACTGAAAAGCGTAATGATTTCTCTGCCGCTATCGCTGACCAAGGGATTGTATTAGCGAACAACAAACAGACGGAGTACTTTCAGCTAATGCTTAGATCTTACATGAATGAGCTTCGCCAGATGCGAGCGATGACCAATCTTTACTCCACGATGGGGTGGAAGGAAAACTACAGCCAGTTTGTTTTAGGTAATAGGCTATATCGCAACGAGAATGGGGTAGTTTCCTGTGAGAGTGTAACGCTGTCTTCTTCATCACAGCGGCTAGGCGAGGAGCTTTACTCTACCAAAGGCAGTCTGGATGCGTGGAGAGATTTTACCAAGCTACTGGACAAAGCAGACATGCCGCACCACAAGTTCGCATTGGGTGTAGGATTTGCCGCACCACTGCTTTCGTTCACTGGCTTGAAGGGTCTGACAATATCTCTCTATGGCCCAACGGGAGGTGGTAAGACCCTGATTCAGTTGTGGCAACAGTCTATTTATGGAGCACCAGACAAGTTGCACTTTGCTTCTAAGTTCACACTCAACTCGCTGTTCAACAGGCTCGGGCTATACAACAACCTGCCCATGACCATTGATGAAATGACCACGATGAACGACAAAGAAGTTGGTGACTTCATTTACTGGGTGACACAAGGTAAAGACAAGGCTCGACTGTCACGCAGTGCAGAAGAACGCGAGAGCAAAGAGTGGTCTACCACTGTAACAATATCCACAAACAGATCCCTGATGTCTAAGCTATATTCTGCCGGGCTGGAGACGGATGCACAGATAGCCCGATTATTCGAGCTAAACATTCCACAGCACAAGCTGTTCACTCACAGCACAGAAGCGGGTAAGCAGATCTATAACTTCATCCATAACAACTACGGCGTTGCCGGAGATATGTTCATACGCAACCTGATGGAGTTAGGTGAGCACGCTATACGTGCCATGATTGCTGAGGCGCAGGCTTCGTTCTCATCGCGTTACGGTGTCACATTCGCAGGGCATGAAAGATTCTGGGAGCATTTGATAATCCTTGTGGACCTTGGCCTGAGACTTGCTAATGACTGGGGCATCGTGGACTTCGACCACACTGACGGTATCTATGCCGCACTGAACCAAGTTGACAGCATGAAAGTGGATGCGGCAAGTAACAAGTTTGATGCTCTGGATATGGTAAGTGAGTACTTAAACGAGTTTTCTGATACCGCTGTTACTATTATGCACATCAAAGGTAACAAACCAACGCCTGACTTTAACAGAATACCACGCAACGACTTGCGTATTAGATTCGATCTATACAAGAACAAACCCTCAGATATATTTGACAAGGGTACTGTACTGCTAGACCGTACGCATTTACGTAAGTGGCTGTCTAAGCACGGTGTTGACTACCGTGGATTCGTTGAAGACCTACGCAGAGAGAAAGCACTAGCCACACCCAAATCAGAGAAGGCTTCGCTTGGCAAAGACACACCGATCAAACTGGGTCAGACCTATGTGGTTGGTGTAAACCTAGCGCATCCACGCTTGCAGGGTGTATTGGACGAAGCTGATAGAGCGCTTGAAGATGCCACGCTTGGGTCAATGTCAGTCGTTAAGTGATTGGTTTTTAACTACCATTCCGCACCAAGCTACGAAGTCTTCTACGGATAATGAACTGCGCATATAGTTTACTTGTGCGCAGACTAATTGGATATTCCCCCTACGGTAGGTTTGGGCGTTGTTTATTCTGTCTATACTTACCGTTCTTCCCAGACCTTTCCCAGTCTGCATATCAGATTTTTCCGTGGCCCCCCACGTCATCGGCACGCCAGTGATTGCGCAAAGGCCGCGCTGTTTATCCCATAGCTCCATGAGATACTTTACACCCGCATCTTTAAACAAATCCTCAGATACCCTTATACCTTTCTTTGGGCGGTTCCTACATATAGCTCGCCATCGTACGTTGAGATATCTTTCTGGCGTTGGGTGGTTACGCGCTATCTGTTTGACTCGCTCGTATCTACATGCTCTGCATTTACCTGCCAAATATTCCCAGACAGTATCGCTAGTCTTAGACTTTTTCTTAAGAAGAGGGAAATATTCTGCGGTATTAGGCTTGTGTAAACCACAAACCTTGCAGACCTTTGTAGGCGTATCCACTACTCCACCCCATATAACCTCAACAACAACTCTGAATCAGGGCGAACATTCCTAGGCGCAGTCTTTAGATATCTAGCAGTGGCGGGTCGTCTTGCTTCACGCAGTGCTCTGTTTGCTGATTGCATAAAGTCACGTATCTCCAAACCAGTTCCCTTAGCTGATTTATTCCACTCTTGTACTTGCCTAATGATTTGATTAGCCCCACGGTTATCGTCCTCGATCCTAGCCCTAACATACGATGATACGTATGTAGCTTTAATGTCACGCGAGTAATCAGAGATACGTTTAGACAACCTAATCACATCGTTCTCACGGGTAGCGGCAGATGGATAGAAGCCCAACATCCTAGCCAGAAGCGTACCTGTGGTCAGATCTTCGCTAACCACATAACCCTTGCGGTTGGTCACTGCACCCGAATCGGCGTAGGACATCGTATCACCCAGTGCTCGCAGTACTGTAACCGGAGACTCACGTAGGAATGTTGTAAGCGAAACCGTGTCTGGTATTACCCCGACTGTACCCAATCCTAACTTGGCTAAGTCTGCACCAGATGCAATAAGCCCTTGAATGAACGATGCGGCAGGGCCTGCTATATTGATTAACTCTCTACCAAGGTCAGCACCTGCAAGAGCTATGCCTGTTCCCGGGATCATATCACCAAGCGAAACTCGTGAAGATATAGTTGCAGGTAATAACTGATCGAATACACCACGCATCAACACAGGAGTCATTCCCGGAGCTATGTCGTCTAGCTTTTTGGCTAGGTAAGCCTCAGAACTCGATAGGTTCACCCCAAGTAGTTGCGCAATGGTGTCTACAAGATCGAACAGGTCGTCAGCGAATGGTAAGCCTTTGACACCTGACATAAGCATCAGTGTGCCCAACATAATCAACTGGCCCTTGCGATCCATAGCAGTCAACATTTGTACTGACGTTACCACGAACATCTTATACATAAATATGAACTGCCGTACGTCGCCACGGAAGAACGCAGGTCTGTTGAACATGGCGTATTCACCAAGGGTCTGCTCTACTAGATCCACAGAGAAGTCAGATGCTTCTTGGTATGCAACCTCTGGAGATTTACCTTCAGCGATGGCGCGTCGATAGTGCAGACGGAATGCTGTTAGACCAGTGGCTCGGCGGGATAGCTGTTCAGTATAAGAGAACATACCCATCCATGTTTGTATTGCCTTTTGCGCACGGCCACTTGTTACTTTACCACGAGCGCTACCGAGTAGGCTGTTGAACAGAGCCGCTTGGAATGTGCCTGCTGATGTCTGGTCGTATAAGAACTGCGCATCCTGTCGGGCTAAACCAGATGTATTAAGTGCCTCGTCATTCTGTAACAAGTTCAGGTAATACTCTGAGTCCGCTTTGTTCGGACCTGCAAGCTGTGATATTGCATTGACTAATCCAGTGGATGACTCACCATAACCAAACCCACCACCGAAACCATTATTCTCATTGTAGCTAGACATGGCGGGAAGCACGTTGGTTGTAAGCGCCACCATGTTAAGAACCGCAGTGGCGAACGAGCCGCCCAGCTGTGCAAATACAGTCATCATCTTAAGAGTTGAGGCCGTATCGCCAGAACCAAAGTCGCTGTACTCGATGCTACGTTGTGACTCCAAGAACTCTACTGAGCGGATGGCTCTATCACGGAAGCGGTTGCCAAATTCTTTTGACTTCTTGTCAACAAACACATAGCGGTAGTCTTCGTATACTCGCTTAGCCGATAGCTTAGCCGCTTCACTGGCTGTGTTGTCATCACGCAAGCGCTCGTATTCTGCCTTCAGTCTGTTGTACTTGGCTTCGTCACCGAACCACAGCTTGTTGCTTTCAGCGTTGCTCTCATCGAAAAGTGTATCCAAACGATGACGGTTTTCTTTACGGGCCACTGTGCTGGCTGTCGCTTCCAAATGCTGTGAAACATATTTCACTATGTTTTTATCTTCGCCCGGCGTCCCGGCTCTTTCTAAACGAGTACGGGCTTTGGCGTTCTGTGCTGTCAAACCAGTTACCAACCGCTCACGTTCTTTAGGTGTAATCTGTACCTTGAAGCGATTGAGGATGCTAACTACTTCGTTAAGGTTGGTCTCTGTGTTGACGCTCACTTCTTGGCGAGCAGTCTCTGCCTCAGCACGTAACACCACTGGCATTACTTTATACTCACCATCTACGAGTACTTGTAGCTTAACGCCATCCTCAATATCAAACAGGTCAGTAACACGAGAGGCCAGTGACTCAGCTTCGTGGCGGTTAGCCACTTGGTAATAAGGTAAGCTCTGTCTCCACTGTTCGGAGATTCTAAGTACTTTACCAGTCGTAGGATCGTATGCCTGCATACGTACTTGCCAAGCGCCTTCACGACCAAACGGTACATAACTGCCCGCGATAGATCGCTTGGCATACCTATCTGCGTCTAGCTTAGACAACTCAAACAACGCAAGGTTCTGTATATCCTGTTGGATCTGGAACCTGTTTTGCGTACTAATAGTAGTATCTTGTTTAAACTCGTTTATGCTTGTTGATACATCATCCCGCTGGTCTTCGTCGAAGTACTGCGCGACCTCAGCATTTCTGTCTGTGTCTCTACCAATGATCGCTTTGTTAAACGCGGCCATAAATTCGTCGGCTTGCTCAACACTTTGTGGTGAGTAGACAGTTACACCTTTGGCATCCACGGTGGAGTTTTGGTTACGAAGCTCTAGGAACTTATCTTCAACAACCTGTAAGAACGCCTTGTCACCTTCGGTCAACTTGCGGCCAATGATGGTTTCAATACTGTTCTGTACCTTGACGCGCTCACCAGAAGCGGCGGCGTAGTTGGCCAATAACATATCTATAGCGGACTGATCCATTGTGTCGCGGACTTCGTTGTAGATCTTCCACACGTTGCTGTCTTCAGTAAGGTCAGGTATGGCAGGAAACTCCTGCTCAACCACGGCTGTGTACGACTCAGCGTCTAAGAGTATTTGATACTCCTTCATGATGGACGCACGCTCTTTTTCGTCAGTCGTTTTGGCAAGCTCAGCGTCCCGCTCTGCGGTTATCTTCGCCCTACCCTCATCGTCCATCGCTCGTGGTACTTCGATGCTGTACGTAATACCTTTCTGGAAATCTTCGATGGTGAATCTACCCATCTTAGACAGCTCGTCGAATGCCGCTTGACTAACTCTGGCTTCGCCATTAACAATCTGTACCAGATCAGGTAAATTTCTGATGATCTCTTCAGTAACCTCAGGCAATTTAATGCGAGAAGTTACGGACAGCATTTCACTGGCTTGGTTTATCTCAGCTTGAGTAGCACCACCGCCAAATTCAAACCCAAACAACTCTCCAGTTGGGCGCAATGCAGTAGACATCATGTGGTTGTACTTGTTACGTAGTACGTTAACCTTCTGTACTGTATCCCGTAGGATCTTAAACAACTCTCTGTAACCAAAGTTATCACGGGCAGAGAAGTTCATGGTCTTGAGTTCGCTCAACACGCGCTCACCAAAGTCTGCGGCATTTACTTTATATCCGCGCAACTTCTCAAAGAACTCAGCAGTACCAGTGATACCACCATTCTCGCCTATGTTGTTGTATGCCCCTGCTATGCGGCCAAGGTCATCGTAATGCTGTGTGGAGAAACGGCCTGACCCCATTGGGTCTTCCATACGCTCATAGCTCTGGACTGCCGCACCTACTTCACTGGGTACAAACATCTGCCCAGACAGTTCTCCATTGCGCACGTACCTGCGTGCTTGACTGATAAGATATCTAGCGTAGTCATCCTCGAACTTGATGCCCACTTTGTTCAGGGCGTTCTTAATAAGATTCCAGAACCGAGCAACCACGTTGGTGTCGAGAGAGCCTGCCATGTCAGCAAGGACTTCTTCTGTGGCCTCAGTCTTAGAAATACCTCTGGCCTGTACTTCTTGGTCAGCTAAGTCTCTGATTAATGCTACTTCGCTGTAGACTTTATCCAATGCGGCCTTGAGCTGTCGCTCAGGCATAAGACCACGGAACCCAAAGTGACCGAGCGTTTCGTGCGCCAGTACAAACTTGAGTTGTTTCTCAGTAAGGATACGATCAGTAAAGATGATTACATTACCGTCGCCGAATGAGTAGCCTACTGCCGCAGTGGTATCGAAGTCGCCTTGTGGGCGTGATCCTACCGCCCTAGCATACAGCTGGGGGTTGCGGCGTTGCATATCTTCTTGATTTTTAAAGGTATATACCTTCGGTGGACGTGCAAGTTTTTTCAAGAACGACGAGATAGCCATCTTGATTTTGCCAACGGGCAAGGACTTGCGTATTGTATTGCCGTCCTCAGTAAAGAATCGACCATCACCTAAGTCTTCATCAGGTACAACATCTATACCGTAGGTATTCCAGTCATCTAGCGTTAGGGTGTCGTCTTCTATTGCGCGCAGTGCTTCAATGTCTATGCGTGCGTCACGCTCTTGCTGACGGATCTGTTCTTCAGTTAATACTTTAGTGACTATACGTAACTTATTGTTAACTATCTGAACTTTAGGTGTACCATCTTCGTTAAAGAATTCACTAAGTGTTCTACCACTAGGGGTAATGTAGTCAGGATCTTCTATGCCATCATACATTTCTGTGAGTTTAGCGATTGTTTTCTCACGCTGTGGTTTAGGCATGTTCGTAGTACGCCCATTCACTTCAGTTATCATATCGGATAACTTCTGCTCTGGGTTTGTACGCGCATCGTCGATCTTTTCGTTCTTAGTGGTCTTGTTACCAGACACACCATCAGTAGTGAATTCAGCAGGCAGATTGCGAATGGTTGCTAAGCGCTTGGCTTCGTTAAGTACCCCAGAATCCACGATTTCTTTGAATAGAGGGGTAAGTTTCCCTTTGTTTTCCCCGCGCTCATAGGCTGCCGCAAACGAGTCTTGTACTCGCACAAGACGTAGCAATACGTCTTTAAACGTAGCGTCTCTTGGAATTTCATTAAGGAATTCAATAGCTTGAGTATCCAATTTTTGCTTTTGCATATTGGAATCAGGTGTATAGGCGTACTCCATTACGGTGTAGATAGCTAACTCATAAGACTTTATGTCGCGAGTAGTTTCAGCAGTCTCTATAGCATCAGCTAAGAGTCTTT
>Ga0070752_1002879_pt1 | contig 10850 bp, 8 predicted proteins | sample VirMetDEL_Aug_30_FD_77440 | JGI IMG/M metagenome (GOLD analysis project Ga0070752, IMG submission 77440) | Aqueous microbial communities from the Delaware River and Bay under freshwater to marine salinity gradient to study organic matter... | ecosystem: Environmental > Aquatic > Marine > Coastal ... | reverse complement strand
GGTGAGCAGCAGCACTGTCGGAACAGGCGAGTCCTGCAGCGGAATAAGGCCGATAACAATGATGATCCCCGTGATCGATTGAACGCTTGGCCCCCGCTGCGCGAACTACAGAATGGCCAGGGCAGAAAAGCCCTCAACAGGCCGGATATACGAATGCAACCGCGCTGACGACAGGTGCAAAAGCAAAGCTTTGCTCACTACTTGTGGGGAGAGTCCATATACGACTTGTTAGGTTTCATTGCATACCACGTTTTGAACCAATATGTTTTGCACCGATATCTATTAAGAAAAATGCTGAGATAGGTAGCGATAGCCAAAATAGGATTGGACTCCAGAATATACCGAAGCCTAGCCAGGGTAATAGATCAACGCCACCAGCTGAGCATGGGGCGAGATTCTTAATGTTGCCTTGGCAATTGAAGTAGTGATAGGAAAAAACGCCCAGTTTCCAGAAGGTAAAAAGCAGAACTGGAGGAGTCACTGCCAATGTGTATTTAGTCATCCATGTCATGTTGAAACCTAACAGTGATTAGATGGAAGGCGGTACTAATCCGATAGTAGAGCCTTCCATCTAACTCCGCACCATCGTCAATCCCGCCACAAAGTAAATCTAATTAAATCAATACTTTACTGCCGCACCACTGCCCCGGCAACGTATTCGCTTGACTTCCTCTTTTTGCTCTACCATTACTACTGTACAAAAACACAGCCAAGGAGTCGACCATGGAAACCTCCAGCAAACCTCGCCTGCCAGAGCGGCACCGCAGGATGGGTAGAGCAACGTGAAACCCATCGAATCTCCCTCTGGGTTTTGCTGTGCTCTACCCAGGCTACTGGCTAAATGTTGAGTCCAAAGCGTTGTCAGAGGGAGTTCGAAGATTGAAGGGCTAATCAACCATTCGGCAAACGTAACGAACTTCTTCAAGCAACCGACCACCCAGCTCAAACTGCTGCGGAGGCAGGTTATCGGCTACAAAACCGATTGATCGGTAGAAACGAATAGCCCGTTTGTTCTCTGTTAAAACCCATAGGCTGCATGTGTTGTAGCCTCGTTCAGATAAGATGCCTCGAACCCGCTGCCACAATTGGCGACCAACACCTCTAGACCAGCTAATCGGTGCGACGTAGATAGCCCATATCTCCGCCTGACAGGTCTGTGCAGACTGGTCTCTGCAATTGCCAAACGCCACCCAACCGAGTACATCGCTGCCGTCCTTGGCGACAAGTAGTTCCGGTTGCCCGGATTCGACGGCTTTCCTCCATATCGCCTCACGCTGCTCGATCGACAGTGCGGATAGGTAATCTGCGGGAAGTATTCGGCCGTAGGCAGAACGCCAAGCTTCAACGTGAATCTCAGCTATTGCACGAGTATCAGAAAGGGTGGCGCGCTCGATGTTCATTGACACCTAAGGACAGTGGTTCGATGGTGAACGGCGCCCATCCGGCATATAGCGCCCCTCATAGTGATGCTGCCTGCATATGAGTTCGCTCGAACAATATTCCCCGGATTGCATCCGGGCTACGGGGCCTGGCCGCTAGGCCTTGGGTAATGCCTCCAACACCTGCCGATACAGCCCCTGCAAGCGCTGGGCATCCTCTTCTTCCAGCGTTTCCTGCTGCAGGCGCCGGGCGAATACGTCTTCCACGCTCAGCTCGTCCAGCGTTTCCCGTGCTTCGCTGGCCAGGCTAGCCATGGCGTTACCACGTTCGCGGCGGATGCGCAGCACTTCCACGGGGTGCCCTTCGCACAGAGTGTTGATGCGGCTTTGCAGATCGCTGAGATAGTCGTCGCTGCTCACCTGCACTTCCAACCAGACAGGCCGTTCGGGCGTGCCCTGGCTGGCGATGCCTGCGATGGCATCGGCCAGTTCCTTGAGCGAACCGCGCAGGCTGGCCATGGGCTGGAACACCGGCACGGCCAGCGGCGTGATCGATTGCAACGCACTATCAGCGAACTCCAGCAGCAGCACCTCCTTCTGCTGGCGCGCTTCGTCGAAGGACAGGGCAATGGGCGAGCCGCTGTAGCGGATGTGCTCCAGGCCGCCGACCTTCTGCGGGCGATGGATATGACCCAGGGCGATGTAATCGGCTGGGGGGAAGGCACTAGTGGGGAAGGCTTCCAGGCTGCCGACGTAGATTTCCCGTACCGATTCGCTGGCACTGGCACCGACGGTGGTCAGGTGGCCGGTGGCGATGATCGGCAGCGCCTGCCCGATCTCGTTGCGCCGCTCCAGCGCCAGCGCGTGCAGGGCCTGGTAATGCTCGGCGATGGCCTGTTGCAATGATTGCTGTTTGTCCTGCGCGCTCTGCCCGGCCTGACTGGCCAGCACGTCACGCGGACGAATGAAGGGGATGGCGCAGAGGATGGCGCCGGGCTGGCCGGCGCGATCATTGAGCAGCAGCACCTGTTCGGCGAGGTCGAGCCCCACACCCGGCACCACCTGGGTGCCCAGTTGCGCCAGCAGGCTGCGGCTCTCGCCGAGCATGGCCGGCGAGTCGTGGTTGCCGCCGAGCACGATCAGAGCGCAACCGGCATCGCGCAGTTCGACCACCAGGCGGTAATACTGCTCGCGGGCATAGCTGGGCGGTGCGCCGGTGTCGAATACATCACCGGCGATCAGTAGCACGTCCACCTGGTGCGTGCGTACCTGCTCCAGCAGCCAGGCGCAGAAGGCCTGGTGCTCGACCTGGCGGGTCTTGCCCATGAAGTGCTGGCCCAGGTGCCAGTCGGAGCTGTGCAGGACGCGCAGGCTCATAGCGGCCAGTCCTGTACCACGACATGGGTCTTGACCCGCTGCATCTGCGGGAAGGCTTCGATGGCTGCGCGCACCTCGCTCAGGCGCGCCATGCTCGGCGCCTCGACCAGTACCAGCATGTCGGTCTCGCCGCTGATGCCGCTGCAATGGCGGATTTCCGGGTATTCGCGCATGCGCTCGACGTAATCCTGGCAACGGGCGTTCTGGTAGAAGAGTTCGAGGTAAGCCCTGACCCCGCCCTCGCCCGGCACCGCAACCTGGGCGTGATAGCCGCGAATCACCCCGCTCTCTTCCAGATGGCGAATCCGCTCGCTGACCGCCGAACGGGAAAGATTGACCTCACGGGCGATCTGGCTGACGGAGGTGCGCGCATCGCTGCGCAGCAGGGCGAGGATCTGACGATCAAACTTGTCCACGGGGCTTCTCGGGGCGGCAATCAGGTTGACGGTGGAAACCGCCATTTCGTCGGCAAAAGGCGGCAGCCTGTAATCGGGCGGCGCTCTACCATGGCAGCATCTGAAAAGTGACGAGCATACCCCATGAGTCGATTGAACAAGGAATTGGGCCTGCTGCAGGGTGTCGCCCTGCTCAGCACCTCGCTGCTCGGCACTGGCATCTTCGTGGTGCCGGCACTGGCCGCCACCGCCGCGGGCCAGGCGTCGCTATGGGCCTGGATGATCCTGATTGCCCTGGTGCTGCCGGTGGCCTTCACCTTCGCCCAACTGGGCAAGCGCTTCCCCCACGCCGGCGGCGCGCCGCATCTGATCGGCCGCGCCTTTGGCCTGCGCATGGAAGGCGTCAGCGCCCTGTTGTTTCTCGCCGTACTGCCGGTCGGCTTGCCCGCTGCGCTGCATATCGCCAGCGGCTTCTGGCTGGCGCTGTTCGATCTAGACCGGGCCGGGCTGCTGGCCATCGAACTGGCCACACTGGGCGCCATCCTCCTGCTCGGCCAGCGCCCGCCAAAGGCGTCAGGCCTGCTGCAGGGCCTGATCGCCGTGGCCATCGTATCCAGCGTGGCGCTGATCTGGTGGATGGGTGATCTGCCGCGCGCCAGCCAGCCCCTGCTGCCGGCCATGGACGGCCAATGGCACCTGTTGCCGACGGCGCTGGGGGTGATGTTCTGGTGCTTCGTCGGTATCGAAGCCTTCACCCATCTGGGCGAGGAGTTCAAACACCCGGAGCGGGACTTTCCCCTGGCGCTGCTGCTCGGCGTGCTGCTGGCCGGCCTGGTGTACTGGGCCTGTTCGGTGGCGGTGCTGAGTTTCGCCACCTACGGCGACGTACACAGCGACACCACCGCCCTGCCCCGCCTGTTCGAGCAGTTGCTGGGCGAGCAGGCGCGAGTACTGGTGGCGGTGCTCGGCTATCTGGCCTGCTTCGCCTCGATGAACGTGTACATCCAGGGTTTCGCCCGGCTGATCTGGAGCCTGGCCGAGGAAGGCCGCCTGCCCACTGCCCTGGCCGTACGCAACCGCCAGGGCGTGCCCGGCAAGGCCTTGCTGCTGGTGGTGATCAGTTGCGCGCTGTGCGCCGTGCTGTCGGCCACCATGAATCTGTCGGTGGACGACCTGATCCGCTACGCCAACGGCAACTTCGTGCTGATCTACCTGCTCAGCATGGCCGCAGGCTGGGTGTTGCTGCGCGGCGTCTGGCGTCTGCTGGCCGGGCTCAGCGCGCTGCTCTGTGCAGCGGTGCTGGCCATGCTGGGCAGCGATGCACTGTACGCCGTGGTGCTGCTCGCCGCCTTGTTGCTGTTCAGCCATCTGCGCGCCAGGCACAAGGCGCTGGCGTAGGGTGGATGAAGCTCTTTTCATTCACCATCACGCAAGGCGCTGTCGGTGGACGGGTGAAGCGTCGTCCACCCTACGCCTGTCCACCGTGTTGCTAGCGGCCAGCCACGCTGCAGATGACCTCGGGGCACATGGGGTTCTATCCTTAGGCTGAATTCGCCGAAAGGAAGCCCCATGCGCCGCGTACTCAATGACCTGAAAATCATGATCCTGGCCAACCTGTGGATAGTCCCGGTGGTGGCTGGGCTGGTCTGGGCGCTGTTCCAGTTCGTCGCGCCGCCACCGCCGATGAGCGCCAGCATGGCCACCGGCGCCCAGGGTGGCGCCTACCAGCAGTTCGCCGAGCGCCTGAAGGAAGAACTGGCCAAGGAGGGTTTCGAGCTCACTCTGGTGCCGTCGTCCGGCTCGCGCGACAACCTGCAGCGCCTGCTGGCCAAGGACCCGGAAGTGCAGATCGCCCTGGTACAGAGCGGCCTGGAGCGCCAGCTGGCGCCCGAGCAGCAGCACCAGCTGGAAAGCCTGGGGGCGATTTATCAGGAACCGCTGTGGCTGTTCTACCGCCGCGACGTCAGCCTGGATCGCATCGCCGATCTGCTACCGCTGCGCCTCGGCCTCGGCGGCGAAGGCAGCGGCACCCGCGCCGCCAGTGATGCCATCCTCGGCGCCAACGCCATCTCGCCGGAACAATATCCACCGAGCTGGCAGAGCCTCGGCGGAGGCAAGGCAGCCCGCGCGCTGATGGCGGACGAACTGGACGCGGCCTTCTTCGTCGGGCCGGCGGAAAATACCCTGGTGCAGCAACTGGCGGCCAACCCGGATATCGCCCTGGCGCACTTTCGCCGCGCGGCGGCCTACGAAGCGCGCCTGCCGTTCTTCAATCAGGTGACCGTCGGCGAGGGCCTGCTCGACCTGGCCAGCAACGCCCCGGATCGCGACATCGTCACTCTGGCGCCGGTGGCCACCCTGGTGGTCAACGAAGACTTCAACCCCGGCCTGGTGCCACTGTTTCTCGAAGCCAGCCGCGAAGTGATGCGCGACGGCACCCTGCTCGACGCTGCCGGTACCTTCCCCAGCGCCGAGCCGCGCACCTTCGAACTGCACAAGGATGCCGTGCACTACTATGAAAAGGGCCTGCCGATCCTGCAGCGCTACCTGCCGTTTCGCATCGCCTCGCTGGCCGACCGCTACATCATCCTGCTGATCCCCCTGATCGTGGTGATGATCCCGCTGTTCAAGGCGGTCGGGCCGATCTACCAGTGGCGTATCCGCGCGCGCATCTACCGCTGGTACAAGTACCTGCGTGAAGTCGATCGCAAACTGCACGCCGGCTCACTGCCAGCCGAACTCGACAGTGAAATCGAGCGCCTGGAACACCTGGAACAGGAGCTGGCCGCCGTGGAAGTGCCGCTGTCGTACTCCAACCAGCTGTACGAGCTGCACCTGCACGTGCGCTATGTGATCGAGCGGTTGCGCGCACTGCAGCAGCGCCGCCAATCCTAGGGGGGACATCGCTGTTCATGTTCACCGATGCGCAGGTTCTGATGCCGAAGCGGTGGATAAAAAAGCGTCATCCACCCTACGCAACCAGAACAGCCATCGCGGCTAAAGCCGCTCCTACAAGACGCCTCCCTGTAGGAGCGGCTTCAGCCGCGAAAGCTCTGGCTTTGTAGCCCGCGACGACTTCCGCGGGCTTCAGCCGCGATCTGCTGCATCCCCTTCAACGATGCATCCGCACCAGAATCCATGACCCGCTTCGGGTAAACTGCGCCCCTGTTTGAATTTGCCCATCGAGACCGCCATGCCGATCCGTCACTGCATCGTCCACCTGATCGACAAGAAGCCCGACGGCAGCCCTGCCGTACTGCACGCCCGCGACAGCGAGCTGGCCACCTCGCAAGCCATGGAAAACCTGCTGGCCGACCTCAACGAGAGTTACAACGCCAAGCAGGGCAAGGCCTGGGGCCTGTTCCACGAGGAGTCCGGCGCCTACCCGTTCAGCGGCTGGCTCAAGGCCTACCTCGACGGCGAGCAGGACTTCACCGCCTTCAGCCGCCAGGCCGTCGAGCACCTGCAGAAGCTGATGGAGGAATCCAACCTCTCCACCGGCGGCCACGTGCTGCTGGCCCACTACCAGCAAGGCATGACCGACTACCTGGCCATCGCCCTGCTGCACCACAGCGAAGGCGTGGCAGTGACCGACGCGCTGGACGTGACCCCGGCCAAGCACCTGGACCTTGGCCAGTTGCACCTGGCCGCGCGCATCAATATCAGCGAGTGGCAGAACAACAAGCAGTCCAAGCAATACATCTCCTTCATCAAGGGCAAGAACGGCAAGAAGGTCTCGGACTACTTCCGCGACTTCATCGGCTGCCAGGAAGGCGTCGACGGTCCGGGCGAAACCCGTACCCTGCTCAAGGCGTTCAGCGACTTCGTCGAAAGCGAAGACCTGCCCGAAGAACAGGCCCGCGAAAAGACCAAGACCCTGGTCGGCTACGCCACCAGCCAAGCCAAGATGGGCGAGCCGATCACCCTCGACGAGCTGTCCGGGCTGATCGACGAAGACCGCCCGCGCGCCTTCTACGAGCACATCCGCAACAAGGACTACGGCATGGCCCCGGAATTTCCGGCGGACAAGCGCACCCTGAGCCAGTTCCAGCGCTTCACCGGGCGCGCCGAAGGCCTGTCGATCAGCTTCGAAGCTCATCTGCTGGGCTCGAAGGTCGAGTATGACGAGGGCCGCGACATGCTGATCATCCGCCAGCTGCCGACCCAGCTGAAGGATCAGCTCAAGCGCCGCCAGGACTGAGATGAACGCGCGCCTGGCGGATGAGGTGCTCGACGCCTGCCTGTGCCAGCGCGAAGCCCCGCTGACTGGCGACCCGGCGCGCACCTTCGGCCTAGGCAAACACGAAGCCAAGGTTCGCCTGGAACAGCTCAAGCCCTGGCTGCTGGAGCAGCAGACGCGGCTCTGGGCCAACCGGCGCCAGGCCATGCTGCTGGTGCTGCAAGGGCCTGACTGCAGTGGCAAGGACGGTGTGATTCGCCGGGTACTGAGCGCCTGCAACCCACAGGGCCTGAGCATTCGCAGCTTTCAGGCGCCGAACGCGCGGGAGCGCCAGGCACACTTCCTTGAACGCTATCGCCAGCGCCTGCCGGCGCCAGGCATGCTCGGGGTGTTCAATCGCAGCCACTACGAAGCGCTGATCAGCGATCCGCTGGACGGGCTCTGTGGCGAGGACGCACTGCCCGAACGCCTGGCCGACGTGCTGGCCTTCGAGCGGCAGCTGCCGGTGCAGGGCATCCGCATCCTCAAGTGCTACCTGCAGATCGACAAGGCCGAGCAGTACCGGCGCCTGGTCGATCGCCTGGAAAAACCGAAAAAGCGCTGGAAGCTCAAGAGCAGCGACCTGCGCTCACATCACCAGTTCGACGAGTGTCAGCGCCGCTGGAGCGAGCTGCTGAGCACCAGCCACCACGCCGACGCGCCCTGGTACGTGATCCCCGCGCACAAGCGCTGGCTGCGCGACCTGCTGCTGGCCAGCCTGTTGGCCCGCGAGCTGAAGCGCTTGCAACTGCAGTGGCCGGATCAGCCGGCACCCTTTACTCTGCAACAACTGACGGCCGCCACCACGCACAAGGACGTGTTGCCATGAAGAAGATCCTGCTGATTCTCGCTGCCCTGGCCCTGTGGCAAAACTGGGACAAACTCGACCGCTGGCTCAACCCGCCACAGACCGGCAACGCCAGTGGCGAGATCGTCCTCTACGCCACCAGTTGGTGCGGCTACTGCGCCAAGACCCGCGAACTGTTCGCTGAGGACGGCATCGCCTACCGCGAAGTGGATATCGAGAAGGACAGCGCCGGTCGTGCCACTTACCAGGCCCTGGGCGGGCGCGGCATACCGGTGATCGACATGCGCGGGCAGGTCATCCACGGCTATGACGTGCGCGCCATCCGTGCAGCCTACTGACGTCTCAATCTGAAGCGTCGCCCTCGCGCCGCCACTGCCGCGGGCTGACGCCGAACCAGCGGCGAAACGCGCGGGAGAATGCGCTGGCCTCGGAGTATCCGAGCAGCGGCGCCAGGGCGGTGATCGGCAGTTGCTGCTGGCTCAGGTAATGGGTCGCCAGCTCGCAACGCAGCTTGTCCACCACCGTCGAGAAGCTCAGCCCCTGCTCACGCAGGCGTCGCTGCAAGGACCAGCTGGTCATGCCCATCTGTTCGGCCACGCCTTCCAGTGTCGGCTCGCCTGAGAGCAACTGCTGACGAATCTGCGCACGGGTGTCGTCGGCAATATCCTGCTCGCTGCGCATGCTCTGCTGACTGAGCTGCCGCAGCGAATCCTGCATCACCAGCAACAGCACCGGATCGTGCTCCGGCATCGCCCGGTTCAGGCCGCGCTTGGGGATCAGCAGAGAATTGAATGGCTGCTCGAAATAAACCGGCGCATCGAACACTTTGCAGTGCTCATGCCAGTGCTCCGGGCGTGGATGCTCGAAGTGCACCGCCCGCGGCGCCCATTGGCTACCCAGTACGTGGCGGATCAGATTGAGCGCCATGCCCAGGGTCAACTCGGCGTCCTGACGGCGGCTGAGAATCGCGCCGTGGCGAATCTGATAATCGAAACGGTAACACTCGCCCGCATCGACCAGGCGAATCAGGCTGTTGCGCTGATGCAGCGGAAAGGCACGGGCGAAGTTGATCAGCGCCTGTTCCAACGTCGCCGAACACAAGCCGATATAGCCCAGCAGACCAAGCGCCTGCGGCCTGAACTGCTGCCCGTAGTAAAGGCCGAAGTTGGACTGACGCGCCGCTTCCTCCAGCACCTGACAGTAGTTCGGTAACGCCAGGCTCAGGGTCGGATGACGCAGCAATTCGGGATCGATGCCCGACACACCGAGGATGCGGTCAGCGTCGCCGCCATGCTTCTCGATGAAACCGCATAGCCCGCTGGCGGCTGCAGCCAACACGCCGGCATTGCTCGGCGCGCCCTGCTGGGAAGACAAACCTGTGGGCTGGGCAGTAAGGGAACTCATCGGTGCCTCCTCGGTGACAAGCCTGCAAAAGAAGCAAGAAACACACCGGGCACCGAAAGCGATCATCGAACGCACAACAGGCCTCGCTCCAGAGACCACGAGGGCAAACCCCACTGGCCTATCACGCCCCAAAACGAGTCATATGGAAACACTCGCACCCGAACAGGGCAGTGGAATTTATCCCTTTACGACACGCTCATCCCCGAAGGCCGAAACTTGACTGCAGACGACAGCCGCTCAGCTGTAGCGTCAAGTTCATCACATGAATTCGTTTCATGATCGTGGTGAGTGCTCCTTGCACAGCCCTCGCTGCACATAACTACAACAACCGTCGTTACGGAGAGACTCCTCATGATTTATGCCAAACCCGGTACCGCAGGCGCCGTCGTTACCCTCAAGCCGCGCTACGGCAACTACATTGGCGGCGAGTTCGTCGCCCCGCTCAGTGGCCAGTACTTCAGCAACACCAGCCCGGTCGATGGCTCGGTGATCGCCGAATTCCCTCGCTCCAACGCCGCCGACATCGACAAGGCGCTGGACGCCGCGCATGCCGCCGCCGATGCCTGGGGTCGTACCAGCGTGCAGGAGCGCTCGCATATCCTGCTGAAGATCGCCGACCGCATCGAAGCCAACCTCGAGCTGCTGGCCGTGGCCGAGACCTGGGACAACGGCAAGGCTGTGCGTGAAACCCTCAACGCCAACGTGCCGCTGGCCGCCGACCACTTCCGCTACTTCGCCGGCTGCATCCGCGCCCAGGAAGGCAGCACCGCCGAAATCAACGACGGCACCGTGGCCTATCACTTCCACGAACCGCTGGGCGTGGTCGGGCAGATCATCCCGTGGAACTTCCCGCTGCTGATGGCCGCCTGGAAACTCGCCCCGGCCCTGGCTGCCGGCAACGCCATCGTACTTAAACCGGCCGAGCAGACCCCGCTGTCGATCACCCTGCTGGCGGAAATCGTCGGCGACCTGCTGCCGCCGGGCGTGCTCAACATCGTCCAGGGCTTCGGCCGTGAGGCCGGCGAAGCGCTGGCCACCAGCAAGCGCATCGCCAAGATCGCCTTCACCGGCTCCACCCCGGTCGGTTCGCACATCCTCAAGTGCGCCGCCGAGAACATCATTCCGAGCACCGTCGAGCTGGGCGGCAAATCGCCGAACATCTTCTTCGCCGACATCATGAACGCCGAGCCGGCCTTCATCGAGAAAGCCGCCGAAGGTCTGGTGCTGGGCTTCTTCAACCAGGGCGAGGTGTGCACCTGCCCGTCGCG
>Ga0070752_1002877_pt1 | contig 10859 bp, 3 predicted proteins | sample VirMetDEL_Aug_30_FD_77440 | JGI IMG/M metagenome (GOLD analysis project Ga0070752, IMG submission 77440) | Aqueous microbial communities from the Delaware River and Bay under freshwater to marine salinity gradient to study organic matter... | ecosystem: Environmental > Aquatic > Marine > Coastal ... | reverse complement strand
TCTATCAATCTTTTTACCTTTCCAGTCGCTTGTCCATACACCGTCAACTTTCTTTTGAATAGCATTTGGCATTGCTGTCATAAGATAAGTGGTGGTCATGTTCTCTAGTATAGCTGCTTTGTTGCGTAGTAAAAATTTACGGAGCTTCCCATCTTTCTTGCCGCCCATCGCCTTCTTTAAGTCAATGTCAGCTTGCTTACCCATAGCTTTACGCAGTTCTGCAATGTAAGGCTTTACGGTTACGTTTTTAGAAACAGGTGCGTCCATGCGTGTTTTCATAACCCGCACAGTGGACTTAACCTTTTCCTTAACTTTGTCTATAGCCTCAGTGTCTAGGATTCTGCGTTCTAGTAAAGTTTTGTATTTAGGCTTATCCTCTTTAACAGCCGCTTCTTCCTGTACCGCCATTCCTTTAGCAGTATCGATGTCTTTCTTAATACCACCAGTCGCGGCTGACTCAATACCTAATCTAGAAGCTAGGTTGTTTGATCTTAAGAACGCTCTGTTAACAAGAAACTTTTCAATGTCTTGCTTGCCTTCTTTAAATTCTTCAAAAGCTAAAGCTTCAATCTCAGTTCTTAAAGAGTTCTGGAAATCATCACGAGATACGTTGTTACGTTGCTCTGGCGCAATAGGATCGTACAATGCTTTAGTACGATTGGTAACAATCTTACCAATTAAAGGGCTTAGTTGCTCTCTAATCTTAGCTTCTAAGCGTTGTTGTACTGCGTCTGCCTGTGCTTCTACGCCGAATTTTTCAGCTACTTTCTTAGCTTCCTCGATTCTAGCCGCGCGCCTAGCTAACATGCCTATAACAGAAGCATCTTGTTCCGGTGTTAAAGTTTTTGATTCTTTAAAGCTGGCTTCGTCTTCAGGTGGCATCATTCTGCTCGTTGCACCACTTTCAAACTTGCTTATGGCGTGAGACACAAATTGCATTGCATCGGAGTAATTGTCTATTTTAAAATAAGGAGCAGCGTCTTCGTTAGCTACCTTAAGTAAACCGTTAAGCATAGACTTAATTTGCCAGACTGATTGATACGAGCTTTTACGCAGTACACCAGCAGAGGTCAAATCGATGAGCATAGATAGCAGCTCTTCAGAGTCTATCTTCCCTTCGTTATCAGCTTTGTAGTCATTAACAAGCTGCTGAGCTGCATTGTAAATGTTATCAGGAATCCAACCGCCGTCTTTACCTCTTTCAATTTCGTCTAATATGCCTTTAACCATACCTTGCCCAATACCTACTAAACCTTTCTTAGTAACTATACCGGCTGATCGTATTTCTTTGTGGCCAAATTCGTGCATTGGCCCATTAGCAGCAAACAATCCAGCTACGCTCCCTTTTTCTATTATTGATTTTTCAGAATTTGCCGTAAATACGATAGTCTTCCCGTTTGCATAAACAGCATTGCTGCCCTCGGAAAGTCCGCGTTCTATATCAGCTAATTCCGCTTCTGTAAAATCTGCTTTATTTAAGTCGTCTAAGCTATTAGCTTCAAAGTACTTGTCGCCGCCTATGCTGCGCGCTAGTGCTCTTGAATAATTAAATTGCTTAAGCTGTAACACAGCCTCCGCCCCGTTCTGCGCAGATTTAGTTTTTTCAGCTATTATTGCTTCGCTCTTACCTAAAAGCCCTTCTCTAATAGCTACTTGCTCCGCTATAGATTGCTTTATAGCTTCCAGCTCGGTATTAGTAGCGTCAGTTCGCGTTGCTGAACTACCCATTAAATCACCAGCTTCTTGCTGCAGACGGTAGATTTCCATATCCGCTTCTACAATAGCCTGAAGGTCTTCTTGTTCTAAATCGTTAAGCTTAGACAATATGTTAACGTCTTCACGCAACAGGTCCTTTAGCAGGTTATCCTTAGTCTGTTGTAGCTTACGCAGCTCTCTCATTTGCTCAGGGCCTTTGCCTGATGCAATAATCTCTGTTATTCTGTCGTTAATACTGTAAATGCCCGCTACTTTTTCAGATATAATCTTGTTCTCAGCTTTAGTAGCGAAAGTTTGCTTAACAGCATTAACAAGACCGTGTCCAGCTGATTTACCGTTAATAACAAAGCTAGTAATTGCCACCTGTCTTAAGAATTCAGCATCAATACCCTCCATCCAATGCGTGTTAAACCCTAAAGATTTATCCACGTAATTGCTACCTATCTGAGTAAGGCCCTCTTCAACCTCTTCAACGACTACACCGCGCGCGGTACCTTTAACTATACCGGTAAGCGCTGCTGCCCATCTAGCCTGAATAGGCTTTAGATATTTTCTAAAATTTCTGTAACCTACAGCTTTACTGTATTGAGTAAACTTTTGGAATTGGTTTATAGAACCTACTCTTTCTGCCGCAGTAGCTATAAGAGCGTTCATACTAGCCGCGTACGCTTTCTCTAAGGTGGTTAAACCTAGTAAGTTTTCGTTGTACTCTTGCTCTTGTTGTAGTAAAGCTAATTTTTCAGGCTGCAATCCTGATGCTTCTAAAGACTCAATTTCCGATGCGATCTGAGCATTTCTTTTTTCAGCTGCTTTAATACCTTCCTCGGTCTGCATTAAATAGCCACCACCTTCTGCTACCGCGAAAGCAACCATTGTTTGTCTAGCCGCTACTTTTTGATACCCTTTAGCTATAACGGATTTTTCAGCATTAGTAAGAACTTTTTTGCTTTTAGATATTGTACTCTTAGTGAGTCTGTTGGCTCTTGCCGCGGGCACGAATAAAGCTGCGAATGTTGGTATACCGCTTATAATACCGTTCCATACGTAATCACCCAGCGCGTTTTCTTCTTTAGCTTCTTCGTATGTTCTTTTGTAAGGTAGGTTTTGGCGTCTTTCAGATAAACTACCTGCATAGTCAGATAAGAACACTTCAGCATCGTCCAGCATTTGCAATATATCCGTAGGGTCCGTATTACCTAAAGCTGTAGGTTCGTCGCCTAGTAATTCTTTTGCGCCTTGAACAGTTAACTTACCCAGTGCTGATGCACTGCCTACAAAAAACTCTTCCAACCCAAGTGATATTGCATTTAAGTCGGAATAATTTTTACCTAAGGACTCCATCATTATACTAGTATCTGATAAATCTGTAATCCTTGTGCTTATCTTTTTTTCTTCTTGTAGTAGCCTTTCGCTAGTGTTTATAATTTTATCATACGTACCTGTTAACCATGCGCTTTCTTCGGATTCAAACAAGTTACCGTACTCTTCTAATAAATTATTGTAAGAATCTAATGATTTATTGTAGTCTTCAATTTTTTGATTAAAATTATCAACAAACTCCTGCGAAGGCGCTGTCGCGAATTTAGGCATTAGCGGCTGCACAGGAAGTGTTTCTTCAGCTCTTTTTATAGCTACTGATAGTTCGTCAGCCTTGGCCGCAAAAGCGTTGTTACGCGTCTCCCATTCAGATGTAACAGCGTCTAGCGCTTGTGCTTCTTTGTTTAATTTTTGGCTTTCTTGTTTTAACTGCTTAAAGTTACCCTCTAAAATAGTACCTGGGTCTATATCTCCCAACACGCCGCTTTTCGCTTTAACAGCGTCGGAAGCCATAAGATCGTATTTACCAGCAGCACTAGCAATACTATATTCTAAATTAAACTCTTCGTCTCTAGACCCCTTTTTTAAAAGCACTTCCCTTTCTTTTGGGCTTAAAGCGTCTATGAATAAATCAGAAAACTTTTGCTTTTCAGAGTTAACACCTAATGACACTTCGTCTTCTGTAGCCCAAGTAAGGTTAAAACCTTTTTCTAACTGTTTTTTTGTAAAAGTTAACGGTGTATTCGGGTCTTTTGGGTCAAGACCTAGGTTTTCTAATAGTGCAATGATCTCTGGGTCATCCGCTAAAAGCGGATTAGTACCCACAGTAGGCATATCAGTTGCTAATCTTTGCGATGAAGGTACAAGCCCTTTTTCATCTTCTATAGCACTTTTGTAAGAAGTAGGTACAAAAACCCCATCCATTTCAGTGTAACCAAAATGTACCGCACTTATCGCGGCTTTTGAAGAACGAGGTGTAATTTCCTTAAGTTTCTTATTGTACTTTTGCGGTAAAGTAACAGGCTCTTTGCTATCTTCAATAGCTAACTCAACCCCTGGTAACCCCAATGAAATAGCTTCCGCACTGGAAACCCCAGCGGGTAGCGGTTGCGGTCCTGCCGGCGGGGTTCCCTTCGGACCGTTGGTCTTTCCCTCTTCTTCGATGTATTCCCACCCGCTTTGCTCTGCTAAAGTTTTAACGTCGGAACCAAACTCTAAAGCGAAATCTTCAGCTTCCTTATCGGACATTTGTTTGTCGCCTATAACGTACATTGGCTATTATATTTTATATTATTATTTGTAGAATATAGTAGGATTAGTAACCATAAGGTCTTCTAAAGTGTTGTAAAACGCTTTATCCATAGATTTAGAGTTTAAGTACTTCCACTTATTCTCTTTAGTATCCCACTTAACTTTAATTTGGTCCGGGTTGCTTTTATCTCCAAATTTAAACGTTTCGGTAATGTCGGCTGGTGGGCGGGCGCTAGGACCTGCTGATAGTATTTCTTCCTGTAAGGCTTGCATTCTATCAACCGTGTTTACATATTGAGAGCGTATAACGTTAGTCTTTCTGTCGTCGCCGCTAGGGGTAATACCCGCTGCTGCTTCAGCCACAGATATATAACGAGACATTACAGTGTTTGCCATTTCATCTGCCACTGCGTCTTTTTCGTCATCGGTCATTATAGCTGCGTATTCTATGTTTTTCCACTCGGGGAAAAGACTGAGCATTTTTTTGTTAGCAAGCAATGCAGGCGTATTGTTGATACCCTCTGCTGGGTTTGATGCTAAAATAAGACTTTTAATTTCTTCCTTGTTATTTTTAATCTGGAAGTCACTAAGATTGTTTTTTCTAGGCGCAGATAACTCACCTGCTTTAGCAGATATAATTTCGGCCGCATCGTTACCGTCGGTAAATGGTAAATTTACATTTTTATATAACAAAGCTTTGCCGTCTTCTCCTCTAGAATTAGGTAAAGCTAAAGACTTTGATTCCCTATCCCAAACCACAGGTTGAGTGTAAGCTTGCTCGTTTAACGCTAAGCTGCCTGCGTTTGCTGCTGACTTAGAATATAACTTACGATCTACGCCTTCCCCCCAAATTTCAAAACCATCCGCGTAATTATCCACCGCTGATCTTAAGGCTTTCATTTCCTGCTTGTAGCCGTTTTTTTCATTAATAAGATCTATATTGGTAGGATCTTTAGATAGCTTGTTCATAACTACATTTTGAAAGTCTTTTTGAATTGCTTTCGCAGCCTTATGCACTTCGGCCATTTGGCCTTCTGATAATTCACCGTTATTAATATTCGTACCGCCCCATTCGTTTAAGTACTTTTCGGTTCTTTTTTGAATAGCTTCAGCCTTTTTTCTATCTTGTTCAGCTTTAGCTGCTCTGGCTTCTCTTTGCTGAGCTATCGATTTATCTAGCCCTACACCAAATGCCTGTCCAATACCTGATGTATTTCTAGCACTAGCTATGTTTTGTGCGCCTTGTATTAAAGTTTTATCAGCCATGTTATTAATCGTTATCTAAGCCTATACCTTTACTAAAGTCTATTGCGCCACCAACACCGCCGGCAAATTGACCGATAGCGGCAGCCCTTGCTTGTTGTGCCGCACGGATATCGGCTTGTGCACTAGCCAGTTCGGCTTGTTGCATACCAAGGTCTGTACCTAGTCTTTCTGTTTCTCTACCCATAGCTCTCTCTTCGCCCGCGCGTTCCATTGATTGTAATCTGCCTGCTTGCTGCGCCGCTAGTCTTTGATTCATTGATTCTTGCTGCCCGATGCTTGCCGAGGCTTGCTGTGCATTCTGTGACTGCTGGTTAGCTAATGATTGTGCTAATGCCGCGATGCCGCTGCCACCTGCAGCTTGATTCATAGACCCCATTATATTAGACAACCCCTGTGACTGCTGCTGTGCCGCGAAATCTGCCGCTTGCGTATTTACAGTAAGGTCTTCCATGGTGTTCTCCATGTTTGAAAACGTGTTGCTTATATCCTGGGTCATGTAACCCTGGTACGCGGTGTCAAACAAGCCCTTAGCTTCGCTTTCTCTAGCAAGTCTTTTCTTGCCTCCTATATATGAAGCGCCATATTTAAGAGCGCCACCGATTATATCACCGTACATATTTAATTAGTTTATAAGTTATTATTACGTATTATTCGCTGCTGATAAATATCTCAGAGTTAACCGCGAACAACTCTTTTTTATTACTGCTTGTAATTGAAAATTCAATATCCGCATAGTACCCCAACAGCCCAGAAGTGTTTACTCGGCTATCTTTAGCAAATAACATAAAATTCCCCGGCGCTGGAGCAGGTGAGGGAGCGTTACTTGTTAATGTTATTTGGTTTGGTCTACTTACAGATGCTACCGTTCCTATTACACGTAATACAGCGGGGGAAGTAACGCCATTCGGAGAATATATAATGTCCCCGGGTTGTAAAGAAGTATTTATTTCTCCATTTATAATAATTGTTGTAGCAGCTGGGTGGGTAAGAACATTGCCAATACCTTGCACGCTAAACTCTTTCGTATCAATGTTAGCCAGCGTAGTAGCATCACCCATTATGTAATTAAAATACATACCCTCGCGCTCTTTCCACGTAGTTACTGTTCCGCTTTGTTTATTTGTAACAACGCTAGCCGTCCACCCTTCGGCCCCTTCGTACGAGAGAGTCTTAAAGTTTTTAACGCTTGTGGGGGCATCATTGAATACAGACTTAATAGTTGTTGCTTTTTGTACACCGTAGAAGTTTGATCTGGTGGTGCTTGAATGCTCCCAAATTTCGCCATTGTTAAAACTGTAGTAGTCATTGTTAAGTGAAATTGCAAACTCAGGTGCGTAAGATAATCGTGTAGACCATCCATCAACTGTTTCTTTAAACGACACTTGCTCAGCACCTATACGTATATTGTAAGAACTGTTCTGCTCGTCGTAGGAGCCGATTAAAGCACTTGTGGCGGACTTTAAACCGTCTTCAAAGTAATCAGTCATTCCTTTGCTAGATATCTCTGTAATGCCGTCTCTTGACAGTCTAATAACAGCACCCCTAGCCTTATCTGTAAAGTAAACTCTAAATCCGTAACTTGCGAAAGACTCAGGGTTTTTAGATATACCGAACTCGCCAACGTACGGTACAGCTTGCCCTAAGACGTTTTTATTCGATGTAACATTAGTATTACCGTCGGCATTAAATAAAGCATCTTTGTTGGCAAGTATTCTAAAACATTTGTCTTCGCATAAAGCAATTAAATCTGTGTCTCTAGCGTGCAGCTTTTGAATACCACCATTTGTTGGGTTTAAATCTTGTGTTATATCTTCGGCTAGTAAGAACTGGTTGGTATTGTTAATACCGCTTATAGAGTTAAATATACCGCTAAATATCATACTGGAGCTTCTACGCTCTTCCCTGTATGGCTCTTCTAAAACAGCTGACACTCTTACCCCTTTGCCTATAACGGGCGCGTTAAAGTCGTCTCTTATGCGATCGGACTCTACCCCATTACCAAAAGAATAACAGTTACTCCAGTCTATAGCAGTAGGTGTCTTTACGGTGCTAATGTTTCTAAAGCCTGATGCCTCGTAGAATATATCTAAGTCTGCTAACTTATCAGGTTCAGTTTCGAATATAGCGGGGTTCGTAGATGAGTTTATAACTCTATCCGTAGTAGTGTCTTGTCTGTATACTAATATTTTGCCAATTTGAGCAATACTTGGTGTTCCCCCGTATTGCGTGTCGTCGAAGTCCCTGTCTAGTGTGTACCTAGTGGCAACACCGGTTCCATTTCCGCTCCTGTTATAGTCACCAAGTCCAGCAATGGAGGTAGTATCGGTGTTTATTATAGTGTAAAAATCAGCGCTTTGTGTACCGTCAATATACCCAAATTTTATTTTAGCCCCTGTTACTAGTTTTTCATAATATATAACAGCTTTAAAAGGCTTATTAGTAGCTACCGCTTCGGTTCTTGCTGCTGCTAAATCAAATTTGTCTTCTTCCGTGCTGTTACCGGGCAGTAATGGAGTATATGTACCTGAGCCTAAGTGAGCGCGATCGGGGTTGTAAACGTCTACGGTTGACACTAAAAATGTCCCGGAAGTTATAACCCCCAGAGTAGATTTTAGTAGTTGTAGTGAAGTATCTATAACAAGATTTTCGGCGCCGGGCACCGCAAAAGCAGACTCTACATTTTTAATAAACGTAGCGTTAGGGTTTATCTTAGCGAAAAACTTACCTTCAAATTCCGGTAAAAATCTATTCTTATCCTCAAAAACAGTCATGCGGAACTCGTCTCCATCATTCAACCCCTGCAGCCAAGCATCACCAGGCACTATACCTTTGTCCAAAACAACCTCATAGATACCCATACTTAAGCCACCTATTTCGGTAATAGCGCCGGTTGGCCCGCCAGATACTATTTTATAAGTGTCGGATTCCTGAGCCCCCGCAGATGTGGTGAAGCTAACATGGCCGCCTTGCTTAAAATTGTTGAAAAAATTAGCGTTTGAAAAAGAGTCTGGAGTATTGTTTGAATCGGTGGCTATGCTATCTAAAGGTCCGTAGAATTTTATTCTATTATCCCCGACTATGAAACCACTGGATAATACACTAGACGGTTTGTAAGCTTTAACCGCGGATCTAGCTATAGCTGTTTTTACGTTTTTTATATGTGGAGGTGCCTCGTTTGATATGTCAAGTACTTTGTACCTATTATCTTCACTAACCGGTATATCTGAATCGTGCTGCTTCTTAAGATTTATATAATCCCCATCTTGTATTTTATTTCTTTCACTTGAAGGGAAGCTTAACCACACGTTACCGTCTTCTGCTGAATAGTAGCGGTCTAATCCTAAATTGTAATATTCAGGAGTGGAGTTTTTAACATAAAACTTAAACTTAGTAGCCCAAGAAGGCGTTGTAGAGGCGCTGGATATACTGCCGATTACGGCATTTACTTTGCTAGCGTTGGTTTTATCCACAGCCACGGCTCCGCCTGGAGAGGTAAATACAGGGGATTCTCTCCCGTAATCATCTAAAAAAGTAACGCCTATTTGGTATGTTCTGTCAGATTTAACAGATTCTTTACCGAGGCCTACTGAAGAATGTGCTGTATTACTTTGTGTGCCGACTATATTAATATCGGAATTTACAACATCATAGTTCTGCAGGTAGTTGCCATATATTACACGATTCCCTATAACTTCTTGAGACTTAGCTTTCTTAGGCACGGCGTCAAATAGTCTTAATAGCTGTGAACTTTCTATAACTCTACCTAATAAATCAGTAGTAACAGTAGTATTATAAGGATTGACAGCATCTATAAGCGCGCGGTCAAAAGACTTTACTAAATAAACATTATTAGACCTACTACCTTTATAAAGTATTTCCACTTCTTCTACGTCCGCAGGTATTGTGTTACCAGTAGATCCTGGAAATCCGCTTATATATATTATACGAGTATTGTCATCCATACCCAGGTTGTAGCCGTCTCTACTTAAATACTCAAACTGGCCAGGCACAAAAGCCGGCTTCGTAAAAGGAGCGTACGGGGAATAGCGACTATCTGTAAATTTGTATCTGTACGAGAATCTTGGAAAATCATTTTTAAATATAGGCTCGTCTTCCGTGCGAAGCATGGTCCACGCGACAGCGCTATCGACTATATTATCGGATAAGCTACTGATAGTTAATGTGCCTGACGAATTAGTTAGGTTACTGCTTGATCCGAATACCCCTATGACTTGGTATTTTGTTACCGTACCGTCATCTTCATTAATTTCGTACTTAAGTATCACCTTGCAATCAGGACCTTTATCGCCAGCCCATTGTATATTTTGGCTGGTCCATGCTAACGCTATAGTATTCCCCGCTACTTTGCCGCTTAAGTTTACAGCGTTTAATGTTATTGGGTTTACCCCCACACCTCTAAAATTACCATTAGGTAAAGATAAGGTCGGTTGCACGGACGGTATTGCCGATGAAAAAGCTTTAACAGTTAGTCTTTTAATCGGTGCAGATTTAATTACTGTTATATCTGTTGCTATAAAATCTCTAGTAGAAGGATCAGCGTCGCCATAAACATGTGTGTGCGAGGTTAACGCGTCACCACTTTGAGCAGACCCAGCCTTAAATTTAGCTATATTAATTACTCTAGGCTCATTCAAATCATCTGTCCAGAACAGCATCCCATCGAGTATGTTAACGCCTGTAATTAAGTTGTTAGCACTAAAGTTTAATACGTTATTGGCATCAACCAGAACCGGCGTGACAATACCTGTTGCTTGGTCGTACTCGAGTATAGCATCAACGGTATTACTAGTTAGGAACCAGTATATCTTTTCGTTTTGGCTATCGCGTACCGTGCCAATACATTTAGCGTTAGTTAAGCCAAACGGAGTTGTTCCACTACCTGTGGTTTGCCAGGTACCGCCACCCGGTTTATTGTTTTGTTTAGTGTTACCTAGTATAGTTTCAACAGCGCCTACGTCAGAGCCTTCAGAAGAACTTATCTGAATGTTCTGAGCATCGCGGTATTGCCCATTGGGTACCAACCTTTCATCAAGGTCTTTATTCATCTTACCCTGGACAAATGTATGCTGTAGCTTAGCCATATATTAGTGTTTAATCCACTTGGATTGATTTCTCATTACTTGTGCTAACTCTGATATCTTAAGGTTGGACATGCGTAGCTTAGCATTGCGCTTAGCAGCAACCATCTCTTTCTTAAATCTAGCAACCTGGTACTCCGGAGTATTTGCTCTGGCACCTAGTACGGCGTGAGCAATATACTTATATACAGCTTCTTCAGCAAACTTATG
>Ga0070752_1002876_pt1 | contig 10860 bp, 14 predicted proteins | sample VirMetDEL_Aug_30_FD_77440 | JGI IMG/M metagenome (GOLD analysis project Ga0070752, IMG submission 77440) | Aqueous microbial communities from the Delaware River and Bay under freshwater to marine salinity gradient to study organic matter... | ecosystem: Environmental > Aquatic > Marine > Coastal... | reverse complement strand
TTTCCGCAGCACGCTGTATCATCGCTTCTAGCTCTAACTCGGTCATCTCATGGGTACTTTTACTTCGGTATCAGCACTAGTTTGCGTTTAAGGCTTCCATGTTAGCCCATATTTGGTTTGCTTCTACTATGGGATCGAACGGGTATTTGCCCACATCCCAAGTTTCGGGGTCTGTTTCTATGGGGTTATATTCATACGTAAAAATATACCAATCTGCACCCACTACAGACAAATAATCTTCTAAGTCCTGCTTGGTAGCAAATACTTCAAAATCCCCAACAGCGCCATCTTTAGCTATTCCAGTAAGGTACCAGTCTTGCGGGGAAGGTAAACCGGAAGGGGACGCATTTCCTTGGATTTGATACGGACCCGTATATAAAAAATCAGGGACTTTACCGCTGCTTGATAGAGTGTATTTCATTACTTGATACGGCATTTTGTACCTCATTTTGATATGCGTATTGCCCAGAGAACAAATAGGAACCAAAGTGCCCTAACTGGCACCATGGGGCTAACCAAATTTCTCCTCCTACCTCCCTGTACTTGTGACAGAAAAAATAATCTTCAGACAAAAGCTGATTGTCCACTTTACCTACTTGGAAAAAATCATATACTTTACTGGGTTTAGCTATCGTGTTAGCCCATTGTTTTTCCGTATACCACCCTACATGAGGTGCGAGATGCTCAAATACTTCGCGTTTAATTAACATAAACCCCGTTCCAACATGTTTTACTTGGAAAGGTTCCTCTGTTTTTTTAAACCCGTGTCCTTCTAATTCATTTACATTAAATACACCGGTTAACCTATGTAAGGCGGGATGTTTTTGTTCTGCCCCACTTCTAACGCTTTCCCAGTTAATGTCTTTCATGGGCACCGCACCGCCAATAATGCCCTTGTTTGCTTTTATCATTTTTGCAATGTCATTAGCCAAAAACTTTTGGTCCGCGTCTATGAACATTAAATAATCAGCTTGTAACTCTAAAAATGCCCTTGCTATATTATTTCTTCCGCGTTGTATTAAGCTCTCATTGCCTATAAAAATAGATGTAAGCTTTATTCCATTTTGTATACATGCTTCCTGCAAAGAAAGGATTGATTGAGTATATTCTGAGCAACACATTCCCCCATACATAGGAGTTCCTACAACTAAGTGCACTTTAGTCGCTCTCCGAAAATTCAATCTCATTAAGGTTAATACAGCTTTCTAAATCTAAAACGCTAAACCCTCTTCTTTTTGCAAATTCTGAAGGACAGTCTTTCCATTTATCAGCAAGGGCTTCCATCCATTGCAGGGTCATTTCGTGTGTCGGAGCCTTACCCTCTTTTAGCAATTCAATCTCTGTATGGAAATAAGCGTCAAATTCTAACTGCACCTGTGCGCCGTTAACGCCTAACTCAAAAAAATAAATGTGATTACCTTCGTCTATTTGTCCGCCTCGGCTACGCGCCGCAATCAATGCCTGTTTAAGTGCGGTGAGTATGTGGTATTTAGCTTCTTCTTTTTCGTAATCTGCCTCAGAAAAGTTTTTGACGTCAAACTTTGCTGTAAGATTATTGTATTGATTTACAAAAAAATTTAATTTTCTAACTGCTCCTGCTACATACTCTTTAGCCTGTGACATGCCTATTTGAAGTTTTTCTATTTTTAATAGTATTTCAGTTCGTTCAAGTTCATCTGTAGCGTTTTCTAGCTTAGCTTCACATTTTTCTAACTTAAGGGCGCTTTTTTTAGTGTTTAAATAAGCGCTAGTTAAAGCTGATTTTGTACTATCTATCTCTGCTAAAACCTGTTTTATAGACCTAAGTGGTGTTAACGTGGTTACGTCAACGGTGACACCCATAAATTGCGAGTGGCTTTTATAAAAGTTACTTGAAGACTGCCTTATTGCAGGCATGTTATTAGCTATATTAACTAACATGGCTCCATACTCAGGCTTGCCTTCTGGCAAAAAGGGTAAAATGGTATCTTTTGATACTATTTCATGTGGCTTTTCTTTTTGTAAGTTTTTATTAGACATAAATTATTGTACCCCACCTCCGCTCGAGCAAGCGGCGGCCATATTGGCCCATCCCCCATTTGAGACTAAATCGCCAAAATCAGTTGAATTTCCTGAAGTAGATATTGTGTTATATTGCATAACATTTTGGTTGTTCGGACTGCTACTGGATACTCGCCCTCCACCAAAAACTACCCTTGTAGGATTGCTTACTGCCTGACCTCTAGTTTGTGGATTTATAAGGTCTCCAAAGTCCCCATTATTTCCGCTTGTTGAATAGGTCATTTTATATATTGTATTTTCAAAAGAATTAGCAGAGATGCCGCATAGGTTATAAAGCCCAGTTGTACTGTTGCCTTGGCCACAATTCTCGTTTGAGGCTCCTCCAAGAGACCCATAAAGTTGGCTATTTCCGGTGGTGGCCGTGGTTATCCTACGGAACTCAGTAAAGTTTGTTCCATCCCAACCGGACTGTCCCCCCATATATAAAATATGTGTAGGACTCGATAAACACTGACCATACCTTGCCCCGAAACCATATCCATGGTCTACCAATGCCCCAAAAGTAGAGGCATTACCTGTAGTAGCAATGGTCACATAATCTATCCTAGAGGTAGAGTACTGGTCTATTCCACCCAACCAAACACCTCTAGTTGAATTGTTCCCCGCACCCACTGCGAATCGACCTGCTGTTAAATCGCCAAAATCACTGAAATTCCCTGCTGTAGCAAAAGTTCCGTAGTCAATCGTCGAAGAGTATGTTTGACCTGTCCTGTTACCTCCTCCACACAATGCTCGTGTAGTTGATCCACAACCTCCTGGGGCGTCTTGTGCGGCTATAGTAAGATCACCAAAATCAGTTGCGTTCCCAGTTGTGGTTATAGCTATTTTTGAAATAACCGCAGTTCTGTTGTTGCTATTGACGGGGTCCTCCCCGCCCATGAACAGCCCAATAGCAGGTGCAGTGGGGGTTACTGAGTTAGACGAACTACTATACGAACCGTATCCCGCGCTGTTTTGCGCCCGAACTTGGAAAGTGTAAGAAGTGCCGCCAGTCAGACCGGTTACAGTTATCGGAGTACCCGCACCGGTTGCCGTAATACTTCCCGGACTTGAAATAGCCTGATAGTTTATAATGGTTGCGCCGCCAGTCTGTGTTGGGAAAGACAGGTTTGTAAACGCAACAGTTGCTTGTTCCTCTCCGGCGGTCGCTGTACCTATAGTCGGGGCATTTGGGACAATAGCAGCTACAGTGGAAGACGTATTGCTGTTAGCCGCCGTGCTACCAAAGGGATTAGTAGCGGTTACGACACAACGTACAGTAGCCCCAACGTCAGTAGAAGTGATGGTATAACTGCTGCTAGTTGCGCCGCCAATGTTGCCCCCGTTCCTTTGCCACTGATACGCATAAGTTGGCGTAGTAATGCTAGTCCACGTGCCAGTAGTGGTGCTAATAGTTTGGTTATAGACTGGGGTCGAGTCACTTAAAGCAGGGGCGACAGTATTTACGGGTGCTTCCCCGCCCTTACCGCCAACCAACATTAGCATTATGCCTGACATAATTTATTTCCTATTAGGATACTGATCCTGAAACAACACAAAGCGTACCGCTAATAAACAGTATAGTAGCAACACCTCTAGTTAACAGAGTCATAGAGGATTTATCAGTGTTAATCCCTGCTATATACGCGGTGGTAATAGAGCAAGTTATGGTTATGCTACCCGTAGTATTGTTAAAAATACTAACCGCGTCTCCTTCAGAAAAAGTTGCATCCGGTATAGTAATACTACCGCCAGCGCCTACCTGAACATATTTTCCAACATCCGCAGTTTGCAAAATATAAGAGCTAGTCTTGGTGCCAACCGCCGATACATTATTTGTACCGACATCATTGGTCCCGTCCGCCGTGCAGTTTGATAGGTTTCCACTCGCAGGTGTTCCTAACGCCGGAGTAACTAGGGTGGGGCTATTTGCGAAAACAAGTGCGCCGGAACCCGTCTCATCTGTAACTGCCGTAGCAAGATTGGCACTAGAAGGCGTGCCAAGGAAATCCGCTACACCCGAGCCTAACGAAGTAATCCCCGTACCGCCGTTTCCAACGGGGAGAGTCCCAGTTACTCCGGTAGTTAAAGGAAGTCCTGTTGTATTGGTCAGTACACCCGAAGCGGGTGTACCAAGAGCCGGGGTGACAAGTGTAGGGCTAGTACTTAAAACCGTGTTGCCTGTACCCGTAGAAGTTGTAACACCTGTACCGCCGTTAGCAACAGCAAGAGTACCCGCAAGAGTAATAGTTCCAGAGCTAGTAACCGGTCCGCCTGAAGTGGTAAGACCTGTAGTGCCGCCAGAGACATCAACACTTGTTACCGTACCACCAACTTCAGTAGGGTTAGCGTTAAGCACTGCTGCGCCTGCGCCTGCGCCGTCTGTGACGACCATGACTTTAGAGCCGTTGGCCACGTCTACCGTAGCGCCGGAACCCTGCTTGATCGTAATGGTCTGACTGCCGGAAGTGGCGTTTTCGATGATCCACGTCTTGGACACCGTGTTTGGACCAAGCGTAACTTCACGAGTAGCTGTCAGGTCCACCGCCGAAGTGAACTTAAGGTACAGCGAGCGCGTGGCATCTGCCGTAGCGTCCGGCATTGTGAAGGTTTCGTTAGCGTCAGCCGCCATTTCCTTCGTGCCGTAACTAAAACCGTCGGTAATTAGCTCAAGGTTAGTGTTGGTACTGGTGCCCCAAGTGCCACTTTCATCGCCGGTGGCGATTTCTTTGAGCCGTAAATTATTTATATAAGTAGCCATCTTGGCCTCCAGTTCTTAAACTAAGGTGCTGCCACCGGCAGCAGGGACGCTTGTCGCGTAAATCTTTGTATTTTGACGCAAATTTAGGGCTTCACCACAGTCTGCACAAGTATCTGCGGAAATCTCAGACGCATCAAGATCATATCCACAATTTGAACAAATTACTTCGACTTCATGCTTGGGATCGATTGCGTTTTCTAATTTTACCGCCTTATTTAGTGTTTTCATGCTGCTATCTTGCTCCAATTTGGTGTTTGATTCACGGGGACCTCTGTCCATCCGGTGCCGGGGTCTGGGACTATTCTACCCCAGACTATTACATTACCTACCTCGCCTATAGCCTGCACCCCAGTTAAATACACGTTTGCTGTACCGGTTTCTGTTGTTTCGCCTAGTGCTGTGGTGCCTTGAACGCCGGTGACATTTACGTCGGCATTTGCTTGCGCAGTAGCCGTTCCTAGTGCTGTAGTGCCCTGAACGCCCGTAACATTTATGACGTTGTTAGTTATTAAGGCTACCGTACCTACTTGTGCAGAGGCTTCTACACCCGTTGCGTTTACTATAGTAGCTGTATCAACGGTAACATTACCCGCTGTTTCGTTGATTATATCTGTAGAACCATTGGTGCCGTCAAAATGCAGTAGTGCTGTAGTGTCTCTGTCTACTTCGTACTCTGCAACCGGTTCTGTAAAGGATGTGCCTTCATAACGGGCTACAGATGAAAGTCGTACCTCATCAATATACCCATTAAAATCACCAAAGCCGTTCTTACCAACACTAAAGACGCCATTATCAGGTTTATTAGATGTAGTAAAAGTATCTTCTAAGGTTCCATTTTTATATATCCTATGAACATTTCCTTCTCTTTCATAAGATAACATTGTCCAAACACCGGCTGACACGGTGACTGAACTACTAATAATTGTTGATGGGTTTACAACCCAGTAAACTTGGTTACCTAATAAATATGACTGTTCTGTTGTGCTTGTACCAGTCTGCCAAATTCCTTTGTAGCCCGTAACATTTGTCGGACGAATCCACATATCTACTGTGAAATCACCGGAACTTAGGTCAATGTTTTCGTCAGACGCTACAAAGTCATCTGCGCCATCAAGCAGTAGTGAAGCTGAACCAAACTTAGCTTGGGCAGTTGAAAGCTGAGCATCACCATCTGCGGTAAATGGAGAACCGTTATTTAGTGTTGAAGCCTCTGCGGAAACCCCAGTCGGGAATACAGAAGCACCTAAACCAACATCAGGAGTGCCAACTGCCCCAGTTCCTTCAACTCCTGTAACGTTTACGACCCTACCAATACTGACTACTATAGAACCAAGTTCGCCTGTAGCTGCGTTGCCTAGAGCATTAACCGCACCGTCTGCGTTTACTACGGTGTTACCAAGAGCGGTTGTTCCTTGTGTGCCTGTGACGGTAACCTGAACACTTTCTTCTACGGTGACTGAACCTATTGCTCCCGTGGCTTCTACGCCTACCGCAGATATCACTACTCCAGTGGTAACCGCAACGTTACCGAGTTGGCCGGTTGCTTGGACACCTGTTACGCCAACATCGACGCCTATACTTACTGTTACGTTACCTACTTCTCCAACAGCTTGTACGCCTATGCTGCCTTCACCAAAGGCTAACTCTCCCCAACCGCCTCTGCCCCATCCATCAAACGTAACGACAGCATTGACTGGAACTGTAACTGTTGAGTTACCAAGCTGACCTGTCGCGCTAGTACCTGTAACATTAACGTTTAGCTGTAGGTTTACTGCAACGGTTCCCAAATTACCAGTAGCCGAAACCCCTGTTACATCAACAGATACGGATACCGACGAATCGCCGGTAGTGGCTAAAGGTGAAGACGCTAATGGGGAAAAACCTAACATTTAACCGCCTCTAAGAACCCAACTCAGGGTGTCTTCGTCCCAATCATAGGAGTTGCTGTCATTTGGATAGGCTACAGGAGCTTCCCAATTACACGTTTCTTCGTTCAACGTCCATGATGGGTACGTTTGTGGTGGTATAAAAGCATCTCTGGTAGAGTCGTAGGTATGTCCTTGCCCTGCAAAATTCTTGCGTACAGTCCGGTTGTAGCTTGTTTGCACCCAAGTTCCACCAAACAGGTTACGGCAAAATTCGGCTCCCAGAGATTCTTGCTCTACGCCATCTGAGTCTAGTAGTTCATTGTTGTTTACAACAACCACTCTCAAGACAATATTGTCTATACCAATTTCTGCAAAATGTGCCATTAGACTGTAAAACTCCCAGAACCAGTAAATTTATAGATATAGTCACCACCATCAGTGGTTACGGTGGGTGAACCTGTGGTAGAGCTAACCGCACCATCTACTCTAACAATGACCACGCCAGAGCCACCATCACCGCCACGTCTATCGCTGTAACGACCGCCGCCGCCACCGCCGCCGCCTGTATTGGCTTCACCGTTTCCGGCAGGAGGAGCAGTATTTTCAGTTCCGCCAGTTCCGCCACCACCTTGACCGCCCGGACACCCGCCGGATGGTGCGAATCCGTTGTTTTCTTCTCCGCCTCCGCCACCACCAGCGTAATAGACATTACTACCCGTTATATCGTTTTGAAGTCCATCACCACCGTATCCGGTGCCATCAGTTCCGCCAGCTTCTCCAGCACCGCCGCCGCCTCCAGAACCAGTGGATGTTCCAGAGTTTTCACCGTTATTACCTTGTCCTGACGTTCCTAAGCCGCCCGAATCACCGCGCCTTCCACCACCTCCAGAGCCACCGTTACCACCACTGCCGTAACCTCCGCGACCTCCACCGATTGCGGTTTGAGTAGTAAGTCCTGAGCCACTTAAAACACTATTGCTTCCTTGGTCTGCGGTCGTGTTAGTGCTTCCTGCGCCACCCGCCCCAACGGTAACAGTGTAAGTTTGACCAAGAGTAAAGGTTTGGCTTGTCCCAGCTAAGTAGCCTCCAGCGCCCCCGCCACCAGCAGCATCGTATGGTGCGCCACCGCCACCAGCAACAACCAAATACTCACCGACCAGATCACTAACAATTTCCGGCCAGTTGCCTCCGGCCTCTGCCTTAAACACTTGTTTCAACGTCCACTTTCCTGAAGCGCCCGCTGAGCTAGGAAAATCAGCCATTAGATTGTAATACTCCCCGAGCCACTAAATACATAAACAGTATCAGAGCCATCAGGTGAAATGGATGGGGACCCAGTAGTGCTAGTAGCTGACCCATTTTCAATACGAATAACGACTATTCCAGAGCCACCAGCTGAACCTGTAGAGCTAGAGCTTGATCCGCCAGCTCCGCCGCCTGTGTTGGCCTGTCCAGTTCCTCCTGTTGCCTGCCCTGTGCCACCACCTCCTGCTGGAGCAGGAGTAACACCACCACCGCTAGATGATCCGCTACCACCTGAAGCGCGAGTAACACTAGAACCTGTAATGCTAGAGCTTAAACCAACACCGCCTTGTCCAGCAGGATAGGTAGGCGAGCTAAGGTCTTGACCGTCACCACCAGCGCCACCACCGCCTGTTCCGGGATTACTTACATCGCCAGTTGCAGCATTACCACCATCGAAGCCTTGTCCTGCTGTGCCTGCTCCACCGAACGCTGCACCTGCCGAACCACCACCAGCTCCACCGCCGCAACCACCATCAACAGCGTCAGTGTCGTCATCAGAACCACCCCCACCTCCCAAAGAAGTGACGGTTGTTATGCCGGTTCCTGATATAGACGAATTACCTCCGTTTGAAGCAGCTGTTCCGGGACCAGTTGCTCCTGCACCGCCTCCTCCCACTGTAACGGTATAAGTTACCCCTCCTGACAGAGTTAAAGTTGATTCGGTGCTGGAGTTGCGCCCAGAGGTTTCAGTTGAATAAGAGTTGCGATAACCACCAGCACCGCCACCGCCGCCTCTATTTGCACCACCGCCACCGCCACCGCCGCCAATAACTAAGTAACTAGCTGTTACATCTGGCCCTGCTGTTGAAGGCCAGTTATCGCCCGCTTCAGCAATAAATTGGTCCGATAAAGACCAAACACCATACGCAGATGAACTTGATGGGAACTGCGCCATTAGCTAATCTCTTCGTAAGAACAAACGCCTTGGAGGTCTGAAGCGGCGTTAGCTGTCAGCCGGAGTGTGTCACCTTCTTCTAGGTAAACAGCCTTTGAAATCACGTCAAGTGTTGCGTCAGCAGGAACCACAATCGTTTTGGCAATGTGATAAGCGGTTGAGCTTCTAAAAATATCCACGTTCACTTCCGCGTTATCTGTGCCATCAACATTAGAGATATACAAAGCGTTTATCTTTAGTGCTTTTCCGCTAGACGAGGCGTTAGTAACAATAGCGGTAGCAGAAGTACCAATAGACTGTACTGCGGTTTTTCCCGTTATGGTCGTAGGGTTTAAAAGATTTGGTGCAGCCATTGTTTAATTCCCAAATAGAAGAGACATTGCAAAAGGACGGCCCGTAACATCAGCTTGGATCGCAGAAATAAAGACCACCGCTTCTCCTGATAAATTTATAGCCGCATCAGAATTACTGCTTTGAGACACTGTTCTGGTAAGAGTAGTCCCACTAGCCGTGTATGTTCCGGTACCTATTTCAAAACCGTCGTTAGCGTCCTCAATAACGTACTGAACGACATCTCCGTCTACGACACCGGCAGCAGCAAAACTAAAAAACCCCGCTTCCGCAGCGCCCAAAGTTATTGTGCCTGTGCCAGTAGTAGTCGTAGCTACTTTAGCCCTGTTGACCAGTTTAGCCATTTGAGCGCACCTTAAGCGATACGAATAATCGCGTTGCTCGCATCAGCCGCAGGGAACACAATAGTAAAGTCGCCCGCAGTAGAAGTTTTATCAGAGCCGAAATCCAAAACCGCAACAGCAGGGTTAGTGCCGCCGTCAGCTAAGTAAATCAAAGCGCCACGAGCAGTAATAGTTGCTGTAGACCACGTAGTATCCGCAAAGTCTAAGAACGCTGTAGTGCCACTTGAAGCAGGGTTCGCTGAGATAGTCAGCGTGTTTCCACCTGCACTATAGCCGGTGCCTGAGACTTCGTTAGTTGCGCTGTATGCCGTAGTAGTAGCATCCAGTGTAGCCGCTGAAGTGAACAGAGCGATCTTGAATGTCTGTGATGTGCCGCTGCTGAAGTCAAAAGTGCCATCAAGCACGCCGACTTTGAACGATGTAACCATAGCTTGTGTGATAGCCATTTTTCTTTCCTCTTAAAATATTACGGGCCGGGTGATTCCGATTTGATAGGCAACCTGATCATGCCATCTCTAAACTCGTCACGACGACGGCGACCTTGCTGCTCAATGCCGAGACCTTGTATGGCCTGCTTATAGCTGTTTTCAAAATACTGCAGCATTTCAAGCGGGCCCTTCGTGTAGCTATATGCCTGTATGAGGCACGCATATAAAAGCGCTTCTGGGGCGTCAGTGCTAACCCAAGTAGTTGGATTAGAGGAAGACAACTGTTGCGGCTTATATATGTATCCTAACTGAACTTCGTAGTTAGCGTCCGGTGTCGGCGCTATATAAAATGTATTCTGATTCCATACGGAGTAATACTTTGGAGTCCCTGTCACCGTAGAATCAGGCCAGTACTCTTTCATGAAAGAGGTGTCCCTGAACTCTAAAAAGGTCTGATCTCCGTTAAACGTCGCCATTATGTAGCGATGAGTGAGTATATCGCTAGGGGCTACTAAGAACCTATTGCCAGAAGTCATGTTGGCAGTGGCTTCAACCTTAAAAACATCCAGATCGATATCCCGCATGATGCGGTTTTCCGCCATCAAAATAAACGTGTCTATGACCGAGTTGGAAAAGACATTGCTGTCTACCTCGGTGTAGTTACGTATATTTGTTACTAACTCATCATAAGTCATGTAGTCACCACCGTAACCGTTCCCAGTGTACCTATGCCTTCAACTGCAATTGCAGGAGGAGCAGGCTGCATTGATCCCGGCACTGTCTCAAAGGGTGTATCTCCGCCAGTGTTATTAACATAAACATCTAGTGGTTCTGTTCTGTCAGGACGAGGGTCCTGTAGAGCTATCGC
>Ga0070752_1002873_pt1 | contig 10867 bp, 7 predicted proteins | sample VirMetDEL_Aug_30_FD_77440 | JGI IMG/M metagenome (GOLD analysis project Ga0070752, IMG submission 77440) | Aqueous microbial communities from the Delaware River and Bay under freshwater to marine salinity gradient to study organic matter... | ecosystem: Environmental > Aquatic > Marine > Coastal ... | reverse complement strand
GTCAATACCGTAGACAAGAGTAGTTTTATCCAATTAGACATTCGTTGTAGTAGATATATACTGGCGCTATATAATCCAGAGATACCGATGGATTGGTGGGGATTGGACTATGAAAAGAAAAAAGATGGGGTTATGTTATATTCAAATTATAAGATGAATCCATTTTTAGATAAAAGAACGGTTAAAGCTATTGAAGAACTTATTGAGGTTGATGAAGATATGGCAAAAATATATGCTCTTGGTGAAATTGTTGAACCAAGAGAAAAGATATATAAACAACCAGAGACCTATAAAGACCTACCCCCAAACATAAAAGAAAAATATTATGGAATTGACTTTGGTTTTAGTAATGATGAATGTGCAGTTGTTGAGGTTAATGTAGATGGTCGTAATCTCTATGTTAAACAACTGATTTATGAAAAAGGTCTTACCAATCAGGACTTAGCATTTAAGTTAAAAGAAATGGATATAAATAGGGATATCAATATAGTTGCAGATTCAGCCGAACCCAAATCAATACAAGAACTAAAGAGGGAAGGGTTAAATGTTAGACCAGTAGAGAAAACTTCCATATTATATGGAATTCAAAAATTAAGACAATTTAGGATATTTATAAATGAAGGGTCGTTAGATTTACAAAATGAATTTTCTAACTACCGTTTTAAGAAAGACAGAACAGGAAAAATAACTAATACTCCCACAGGTTCAGATCACTTGCTTGATGCATTGAAATATACGGTAATACAATTTTTAGATAAACCAAAACCAGAATATCACTTTTTATAATGAAGGTACAATTAGCAGACAAAGATTATGATTTAAAGGGGATTACCCTTGATATGTATGAGACATTAAAGAATAATGAAAACATTGAAAATGATGAGTTCATTTCACTTATCACAGGAATACCTCAACATAAGATAAGACAAGCAACCTTGCAACAGATAAACTTCGTTGCAAAGGTATTAAACACTTATGTATCAAACGAAACACAGAAGGGTGAGCTAAGACCTTTAATATTCACAGGAAAGGAGATATTAGGACTTGTAAACCCCTCGAAGATGTCATATGGTGAATGGGTAGACCTTGAGAGTTTAATATCAATGAGACCCCTTAATTTTAAGCATATTGCGGCAATCTTATATAGACCCACAACCAAATATGATAAGATGACAAATGATAGGACATTGGTTAAATATGATTATGATGAATGTGTTGAAAGAAGTAAGAATATGGGGGATATGTTATTAAAAGACGTATTGTCAGGCATTTTTTTTTTAACCAAATTCAATCATCTACTCGTAGAAGATACACTAACATCTATGGAGAACCAATACAAGAAGGAGACCCCATAGAACCAGACGATAGGACTTACGAACAGAAAATATCAGATATGATGAATTTCTATTATCAGACATTTATGGTATTAACAAATGAAGACCCCTTGAAGATGAAAGATGTATTAAACTTGGATAAAGATGAAGCATTACAATATTTATCTTACAGAGTTGATAAATCAAGAAAGGAAAAACAAGAACTCGAAAAGATGAAAAAAAGATGATTAGATTAATAAAAAATATTTATAACTATGAATAATTTTAAACAGATAATAGATTCATTCGATGCATTCGTTCAACAACACCCCATAATACAAACTTTTACTTGGGGTAGATTATCAGATGTTGGAAGAGATAATGAACCTTTAAACTTCCCCATATTGCATGTTATACCCCTACCATCAACCATAAATGACACCTTTACAGATTTTCAATTTAATATCATTATTGCAGATCAGTTGGACGATGAAGAAATAAATCAATTGGATGTATTGGAAGAATCACACCAATTATTGCAAGATTTTATCCAATACTACATTAATCAATTACAGAATTATTCATTCTTTATTCAAACACCGGTTCAGTTCACACCATTCCTTGATAGGTTTACAAAGGTAATGGCAGGGGTTGAAGCACAAATAACATTTAGAGTAGAAGGTAGTTATTGTCTATAATGGAAGAAGAATTATTAAAAAGAATGGGTGAGTTCACCGTCAATTTCTTAAAAGAAGAGATTGATAAGCCAAGACCCCGATATGATTACAGAGGTCAATCGTTGGGGAATTATAGAGTTAATGCATCAGGTAGATTAAAAAACTCCATAGATTACAGAGTTGAATTAAACCCCGACTTTAATGAATATGAAGTTGTAATCACAATGGAGGATTATGGTGTTGATATTCTTTTTGCTGAAGGTAGAAGACCTGGTAAATGGCCTGGCAAATATCCAACAGAAAACCCACAGAATATTAGAGATTGGGCAAGGATAAAAATAGCAGGTTTTTCAGCATTAAGTGAAACAGAGCAGAAAGGATTAACATTTGTAATATCAAGGGCAATACAAAGAAGGGGTATAGGACAAGTGGATATATTGGGTCTTGCAACCCCTGATGTTGAAAAGATATTTGAGGACTATTATGATGAACTTGTGGCATCAGGTGAAATAGAAAGGGTGCCAGGTCTTGAAGATATACAAGATATTTTAAACAGAATTATATTCTTAAACAACGAGAATTTAGAAATATTATGATTACATTATTATCAACACCAAGAAAGTATCAACCGGCATATGGTAATACAGTTCTTCAATTTACAAGCACAGCACAAACAGCATATTACAAATACAGATATGTTGTGGATATATTTGCTGATAATGAATTTATATCAAGATTAAAGATTACCCCACAGAATAATGATTGGGGACAATGTGATATAAGTGATATTATGAAAAACTATACCAACTCCAATCCAGTTAATATGGGTTGTGATGATAATACCCCAATTAACATTTGTAAATGGGGATGGTTAGATGAAGACATTATTGACTTTAGAGTATTTGTTGGTGAAGAATATGCAACCACAGAAAATGGTGATACTTTAATTTATGATGGAAAAGGAAATGTTGGAGATCCAGCAGTTAGTTGGGGAACAAGCAAAAAATATTTATTCAATGGTGTTAAAGAATGGTTCGATGGAAAGTATTTTGATTCTAGTGTATTTTATCTAAACACCTCATTACCAACAACCCCTGAGCCGTGGGATACACATAGATATTTAACCAATGCACCAAGAGTTCAATATATTCAAGATAATGAATATGCAACCCTATCAGCATTAAATACCATTTTATTAGCAGACAGGACAATAACAGAAGGGGGAAATACATATAGTTCAGAACCCATATTTTCAGCCAGATTTGAATTTTATGATGTTAATGATGGTTTGGTTAGTTCAGCAAGAACATATAACATTATAGACAATTGTGGATGGAGATTAAACTGCTCAGGAGCAACGGGAACAATACCCATCTTTGTTGACTATTCAAAAAAGTATATTTCTTATCTTGGAACGGGAACAGCAAATTTAGATAGTCACGGAATATCATATCCATCATCAACAAAATATTATAGGGTATGTTTAGAGAAGGCAATACCACCACCACAAGCAACACCAACTCCAACACCATCAATGACCCCCACTCCATCAGCAACACCTCCCACTTGTGATTGTAGGGTATATGAAATATATAACCCTTATGAATATGCCGTAACTATTACTTATGAACCTTGTCCGGGTGGTTCAACATCAGCATTTACAGCATCATCTGTTAGTTATTCAACTCTTGAAAGTTGCTCAACCCCACCACCTGTATTAGGAGATGTTACAATTACAGAAATTGGAAGTTGTGTATGTACTCCCCCAAGTCCTACTCCAACTCCAAGTCCTACCTCATCACCAGCACCAGAAGGTGATAGATTTATTGCATTAAACAGATGTGATGATGAAACTTATGCTCACTTTGATAATACAACGGGGACAACGATAGGTCAGTTTTTCTGTTATAATAATGAGGTATATGAAATCATATCATTAGGTGGTGGTGGATTTATATCATCAAATATTACAACATTCTATTCAGGATATTCTGAAGCATTTGCTGTATGTCCTTGTGGAGGTGAAACACCTGGTGATGAAAATTGTCTTCAAGCAGAGCAAATATCAGAATGGTTTTATTATTATTTTGCTGATGAATGTAGTTCAACAAACATTAGAATTATGTTTGAAAACAAATTGGGGACATATGACTATTATACATTTAAAGGAGCTGAAGATGTAGGTTATGATGTTAATAGACAGATATATACTGAAGCACCAGGTCTTTATGTTGATGGATGGGATGAAAATACATATTATGGATGGAAGTATACCAATAAAGTATGGAATAACCCACAATCAAAAACGGGGATATTAAGAAGTGGTTATATATCCAAGGCTGATGCAATATGGTTAAGTGAAGAATTATCAAGGTCTCCAAGAGTATATATTATTTATGATGATGGAGATATTGAACCTATCATCCCCACAAATACAGAAGTGGTAATACCTAATCCAAAAAGACCAGGTCAAATTGAATTAATCCTTGAATATAGTGGAGGATATAAAGAATTAAGACAGAATAATTAATGGTTCAATTATTGGCGTATGATATTGATGAGGGCATATGGAGAAATCTTGATGTGCCAAGTGATTTAACGATATCTGTGAATAAATCTATTGAAGAGATAGAAGATATAACACAAAGAAAGACATCGTTCACCAAAACGTTTCTAATCCCCTCAACAGATAATAATGAAAGGTTCTTCCGTTCAGCATTTAATGTTAATGCAACAGATTTTAATAATAAGTTGCAAACAAATTGTGTAATACAATCAGGGGGTAATGATGTGTTTAGAGGAAAGATGAGGTTGAATAAGATTATTCTTGAACCTCAAGGAGCACAATATGAAGTGTATATTGTTGAAGAAATTGCACCTTTTTCATCTTTATTACAGAATTTTAACATTTGTCAATTGAATTTTGAAGATGCACAACACGAATTAACATATGACAATATTGTTGAAACTTGGAATTATAGTGGTGGTAGTTATTCTGACTATACTGGCATAACAGGAAATGTATTATACCCCTTGGCAAATACTGGTTATGATTCAGATTTATCCTATGGAACATTTGGGGTGGGAGGAAACAACTTTACCAATTCAAGTTTCCCCATAACCATCGATCAGTTTAAGCCGTGGTTAAATCTAAAATATATGATAGATTTAATCTTCGAACAAGCGGGGTTCAGATATGATAGCAATTTCTTTAATACCGATTATTTCAACTCCATATATGTATTGGCAGGAAATAATTCAGGTATGGGAGCAGGTATTCTTGGAGATAGACCTGAAAATCAAAATCAATTTTTTGTAAGATATGAAGGAGTTACATATTATTTTTCAGCACCAACTCCTTTAAATAGATGGGATTATATTGTTTATAATACCATAGATTATGATTATTTGGATTCAGTAAATGAAAGTGGCTTCCCTGCAACAGGGCCTGGCACAGGTGAAAACTGGTTTACCGTACCTATTACAGGAAACTATCAATTTCATATTGAACAAGAAATGTTTATTCAAGGATTAGCTGTTGCCCCCACATATATTGATATTGCAATTAGAGATATAGATACAGGTACAATTGAAGCTATTACATCAGGACTTGTAATACCAGTAGGTCAAGGAACAAGAAAGATATTATTTTTAAATGCATCCCTTACCAAAGGACAGAGGGTGGCAGTTATGTTTAGAAGACAAACAACAGCTGGTGACCCCTATAATACATTAGCCTTTAGAACAGGAACTGGTAGTGAAGGGGTATTTTGGGAGTTATATTCATCACCTGATGTTGTAGCAAATTTGGGTGATATATATTGGGAGGACAACCTACCTTGTAATATTACCGCTCTGGACTTCATTAGAGACGTTATAGGGGTTTTTAATCTTGTGTTAATACCTAATGGTGAGAACTCCTTTTTAATTGAGCCTTGGACGAATTATTTAAGTTCATCAAGTGGAACAACTTATGATTGGAGTGATAAGTTGGATTATAATTCCCCTTATGAGATTACCCCATTAGATTTTGATTTGCAAAGGATATTACATTTAACCTATTCAGAAGCAAATGATGTATTGAATGATTATACTCAAACTCAATTCAACGAGGTATTTGGTGAAAAGTTTTTTGAAAAGCAATCAGATTTATTATCAGGAACACAGAAGTTGGAGTTTAAATTTGAACCCCTACCAACAGATGCCATTGCATCGGGGTCAACGATGGTAATACCAAAATTATATGAACTTGGTGAACCAGATACTGACCCACGAGAAATACCAATATCATTAGGATTAAGATTGGGATTTTATTGTGGTCAGCAATATTTCTATACTGGTGATACCAATAATGATGGCAGTCAATATTATATTCTATCAGGAACAACATCAGTAGGACACGACACTTATCCAGTTATAAATCATCTATCACAATTAACAGAGACCGGTGCAACCACATCATTCTCTGATTTAAATTTTGATAATAGTTATGATTTTTTTATGTCCAAGAATAATTTTAAAGGATATACCCCCAATACTCTATATCAATATTGGTATAAACCTTATTTGGAATTATTATATTCTGATGAGGCAAGGATATTCAAGGGAAGGTTTTTATTAACCCCTGAAGATATATCAAAAATTAATTTTAACGATTCCGTATTTTTCTTAAATTCACGATGGAGGTTATATTCAATAAATGATGGGGATATCACCGATAAGACATTGGTGGAATGTGAGTTTTTAAAAGAGCCCTATAAAACACAAGAAATAGATAATCCTGTTGCTCCCAATTATGCTGCGCAGAATACCCCACGACCAACACCAACAACACCACCAACAAATACTTTATCTTGGTATATTAATAACAATCTTGGAGCATTTGCATCCAATATAGATTCATTGCAATTAACAATATATCAGGGGACAACACAATACTTAAATCAGACCTCAACAGGTTCAGGAACGGTACAAGTGCCAGCAGGAACAAACATATATACCTTCAGTATTGAATATGTAAACAATGTTGGTTCACTTAACAATTTAAGAATATGTCTTGGAACTTCTGCTGGTGATTGCTCATTAGGTCAAACAGACATCCCTCAACCTGCATCGGGTGAAGGATATACCGTTCAGGCTACCAATTATTTTGCGGCATCAGGTAATATATATGCGACCATAACAACTTACTAATATTTATAGATATGGCAAAAACAATAGCACTTAATATTAAAATCAACTCACAAGGTGGAGAAAAGGTAATCAAGAATATAAATGAACTTGAAGATGAAATTCAAAAATTATCAGAAGAACTCAAAGGACTTGATTTTGGAACAAAAGAATATAGGGAAACCGCAAGGGCATTAAATAGCCTTAAAAGTGAGTTTAAAGATGTTGAAAAAGAGTTTGAAGGTATTGATACCGAACAAAAACTTACAGCCCTTGCAGGAGCTGTTGATGCGGTATCGGGAGCATTCTTAATTGCTGGTTCAGCTGCCCGTACTTTTGGTGCTGATGCCAAGTCAGTTGAAGAAATTGAAAGGTTGGAACAACAAGCCTTGGAGGCAGTCAATATTGCTTTAGGTGTGAGACAATTATTGGAAGGGGCATTACAAGCAAGATTATTATTAAGAAATGCAGCAGATAAAATAGCCCTTGTTCAAACAAGATTATTAACAGCAGCACAAATTGCTTATAATGCAGTTGTGGGTAAAGGAACACGATTATTAAAAGCATTTAGATTAGCCCTTGCTGGTACTGGTATTGGATTGGCAGTTATTGCAATTACAGAATTAATATCAAGGTTAAATATATTCAATGACGAATTAGAAACCACAGATGACAATGTTAAAAGTTTGGCTGAGGGTCTTAATGAAGCTGAAAAAGCATCCGTTGGATTTACATTACAAACTGATGCATTAACCAAGATTATTAAGAATGGTGAAAAATCTTATGGCGAGAGGGTTGCAGCATATGAACAATTACAAAAGTTAGTCCCCGAACTTGCAGAATATACCCTTGAAGAAGCCATCAATAATGAAAGATTAAATGATGCAATTAAAGACCAAGGAAGATTACTTGTATTAAATGCAAGATTAAAGGCAATTGAGGAGTTATTGGTTGAAGAAGAAAAATTAAGAATTGCTGAAGAACAAAGAGAAGAAGCAGCACAAAAAGCGGCAGAAAATACCATTGATTATCTCCAAAGATTCCAACAATTTCAAGAAGCAGTAAGGGGTGGTTTTACTGGTACTTTTGAAGAATTTGAAGAAAGTCAAAGAAAATTAGAAGAATTAAATCAGACCCTTAATGATGCAAATAATGGTATTGAAAAAAATACACAAATTACAAAAGAGAACAATACCAAACAAAGTTTATATCAAAAAACTGCTGACGAGATAAATGAAATACTTGCCAGACAAAATAAATTTATTGATGAAAATAACGAGTTAAAAAGAAAACAAAAAGAAGAGCAAGACAGGTTAAATAAAGCCCTTGCTGAATATGCAAAAAGATTACAAGATGCGGCAAGTGCATTTGATAAATTAACATTTGAGGAGGAGGTTCAAGCAAAGGTATTGGATGATGCCAATAAACTTATTGAATTGCAAAATGAGTTATTGGATAAAAGAAATTCGATATTGGGGACAACTGCTGAAGAGGCAAAAACCATTTCAAATGAATTAAAAAGTCTTATTGGTGGTGTTGTCATCCCCGAAGATGAAATTAAAGCAGCTCAACAATTTAGAGACATCTATGGTGATATTGTTACAGAATTTATTAGAGCCAGAGCTGAAGGAACTGATTTTGCAGTTCAGATTGGAGATGAATTGGTAAAATTAGAATCTGAAATATTAAATGTAGGAAAGGGAACACAACAACTTCAAGAACAATTATTAATAACCATTAGAGAACAATTAGGGGAAGAAGAATTTAGAAATAAGATTGGTGAAGAAAACTATCAGACCCTCCTACAATTTTTCGATGCACAACAAGATGTGGTTGATTTAATTGAAAATTACAACTCTCAATTAAGCAAGCAAGATAGATTAACAAAAACCATCGTTCAAGAGAACCTCAACTTAAACCAACAGATATTATTTTATAAACAATTATTGGATGATGCGGGGGACTCCATTGCTCAACAAGAAGACGCTTATGTATTATTGCAAGTTGAATTAGCAAAAGTATTATTTTCAAAAGAATCAATTGCCGAATTATCAGAAGATGAATTAAATATTTTAAATGGTATAACTCAAACCATTCAAGACCAGACCAAGTTTTATAATGATGTATTGGATGTTAATGAGCAACTTAAAGAATTAACAGGTGATATTGCTGATAATGTTGATAAACAACAAGAAAAGTTAAATGACATACAATTTGATAATCTCCAAAAGTTCATATTGGAAAATAAAGAAGGAATAGATGAAATTTCAAACTTCTTCGATACTTTATCTGCTGAAACCTCCAACTTAACAGAAGAGCAATTACAAGCAATTAAAGACCTTATTGGAGGTATTAGGGATGCTGAAGAATGGGAGCAGATTGTAGATAAAATAGGAGCCATAGCACAAGAGGTCAGCAATCTTATTGGTAGATTCCAACAAATAGCTCAAACACAAATATCTTTTGAATTGGAAAGACTGGCAGCTTATGAACAACAAACTCTGGCAATTATCGGTGATGAAACAGAAGCACAAAGGGAAAAACAAAGGGAGTTTCAAGAGGAGATAAATAAACAGAGGTTCGAACTTGAAAAGAAAGCAAGAATACAAGAATTACAATTTTCAATTGCATCGGGTATTGCTGGTGGTGCTCAAGCTGTAATTAATGCATTGGCATTACCTATACCCCCTCCTGCACCACAGATTATAGCTGGTGTTTATGCTGGTCTTACTGCTGCTGAACTTGCCATAATCAGAAGTCAGTTAAGGTTCGTTCAATCAACACAATATGTTGCAAGACGAGGTGGATTGGTTCTAGGGCCAGATCACGAATCAGGTGGTGTTATGGCAAATGGTGGATTGGTATTAGAAGGTGGTGAGGCAATATTAAATCAAAATGCTGTTGCTCAATTTGGTGATTTATTATCTAATTTATCTGTTGCAACGGGGGGTAGAGCATTAACCGTTGATGACTCAAGGATAGTTCAAGAGATAAGAAAACAGAACCAAAGACCAATTAAGACATATGTATTATATGAGGACATCAAAGATACAAACAAAATAAACTCCAAATTAGAACAAATAAGTAGATTATGAAAGTAGTAGAATTATATATTGACCCCGATGATGAAGAATCAGGTGTTGAAGCATTATCATTTGTTAAGAATCCTGCCACTCATCAACAATGGTTGGTATTCTCTGATGAATGCAAAGGTCAATGTAAACTAAAATCTTTAAATTATGATGATTTTAATGATGCTGGTGAAGAGATAAATTATTTTATGTCAAATACCACAGGATTTAAAATTGAAGACATTAGAGAAGAAGAAATTGAATTAACAAAAGAAGGTTTTTATACCATTCGTTCAACAGCAAATCAGCCCACCCCATTAGATAGAGTGGGAAATACCATAACAAGATATTATTATGCTGTCGATACTGGTGCTGGCCCTACCCTTGTACCAGAATCAAGAACATTATGTCGTCAATTTATAAGAAGGGACTTGGTTTATACGGTTAAAGATTTGGAGTTATTATCACAACAATTAACAGCAGAAGACCCCGATGCAAGATTGGTATTTAGAAGAAGGGGATTACCTGTTGATTTATTAACATATAAAACTGGCAAGTATTGTCGTCATATATTCAGAAAGGTTATTTGGAGTATTCCTGAAGGTGCTGACCCTGATGAGTTTGTATCAAAAATACC
>Ga0070752_1002872_pt1 | contig 10867 bp, 8 predicted proteins | sample VirMetDEL_Aug_30_FD_77440 | JGI IMG/M metagenome (GOLD analysis project Ga0070752, IMG submission 77440) | Aqueous microbial communities from the Delaware River and Bay under freshwater to marine salinity gradient to study organic matter... | ecosystem: Environmental > Aquatic > Marine > Coastal ... | reverse complement strand
TGGCAGACACCCCACCCGCACCGGGGTTGTCTTGGGTATCGGCAATCACCACAGGCCCCTGCCCTGCCCCTTCCGCCGCGCGGGCCGCATAGGCAACCGCTGCGTCGGGGGTGAAAGTATCATTGTCGAACTCGGATTCGGCAGCGGCATAGGCCTCGGCCACCGCATCTGCTGCGGCATCCGCTGCTGCTTGAGTCTCGGCATAGGCCACCGCCGTGGGGCCACAATCGGCAATATCCGCCGCCGGGAAGCCCATGAACAGCGACGCCGACAATGCGCCTTGCGCCTCGACCTCTGTCAGGTTTTCATACAATCCCTTTGCGGGCTGCATATCCGTCGTCTGAAACGGGATCGGCACCAGATAAGACATGCGGCGGAACGCTTTGGCCGGGCGCGTGCCGGTCCGCATCACATGATCCAGCAACCGCGCCGCCACGGCACCGGTATCGGCCATATCGATGTGCGGATAGGTGCGGAACCCTGCGAGCACATCCACCGTGTTCACAAACTCTTCCGAGATATTGCCATGCAGGTCCAACGCGGCGGCAATCGGCACATCCGGCCCCACCAATGCGCGCACCTGACGGGCGATCTCGCCCTCCCCGTCATCGTGATGCGTTGCCACCATCGCGCCGTGCAAGTCCAGAAACACACCATCCAACGGCCCTGCGGCACGTAGCCCATCCAGAATTTCGCCCAGAATAGTGTCGAACGCATCCTGCGTCACAGGTGCCGATGGAATAGCCCCCGCCCAAAGAACAGGCACCACATCCCAATCCGAATCCCCCGCGACCTTCAACGCACCGGTCATGCCAAGGTTCACTTCCTGAAAGGCGCAGATCATCGCGGGCCCACCCACCATAGGGACATAACCGCCACCGGCCTTGAAGGCCGCCATATCCGCAGGCTCGGGCGCAAAGGTATTGGTTTCATGAAGAAATCCGGCCATGGCGACGCGCATCGGGGAACCTACCTCTAAATCTTGTATCGCTTCACAAAACTGAATGTATTGCTTGGCGATACGGCTGTATTGCCATACGATGCTAGGCACTGACCTATCCTCGCGTCAACCCGGAGCGCTCGATGCCTGACCCCAAACGACCACATTCCTCTGTCGCGTCTAATTTTCAGGCAGATGCCGATAGGCTCTTTGTGCGCTCCGCCGCCCGCGCCATCCATGTGCTCAGCGCGTTTCACGAGGCCGACGGCCCGCTCAGCCTGTCAGACATCGCCACGAAGGCAGAGATCGACCGATCCGCCGCGCAACGTCTTGTGCATACGCTCATGACATTGGGGCACATCCGGCGCAGCCCCGATGACCGCGGCTACCTGCCCGGATTGCGCTTGCTTGACCACACCCACGACACCCTACGTCTGGACCCTGTGGTGCAGGTCGCCACCCCCGTTATCCTCGAGATGCGCAAATCCATCGCCGAACGGATCGACTTTAGCCTCTATGATGAAACCCGTGTGATCTATGCCCTGCGCATGCAAAGCAAACGCGAAACGTTTTACGCCACGCTTGTGGGCCATAGCGTCCCCACCTATTGCACCGCCGGCGGCCGCGCGACCCTCTGCGCCCTGCCGCCAGAAGAGGCGCGCGAGATCATCAATCGCTTCCCGCTGCACAGCTATACCTCTTACACCAACGTGGACCCCGACAGCATCATGAACAGTCTCGAACAGGCCCGTAGAGACGGTTTTGCCCAAGTGCAGAACGAATTCGTCTTGGGCGAAGTCGCCATTGGCGTGCCCGTCGTCAACCGTCAGGGCCGTCCCTTGGGGGCCATCCACATCGCCGGCTCGCTTTCCGAATGGAGCGCCGAAGACTTCGCCCGCCGCGCGGCCCCCATCGCCCAAGAAGCCGCCCGCGCCATCAGTGGCAGTTTCTAGCCCTTGAATTCGATCCGCGTCACCGGCCCCAACTCTGCCTCCACCGCCGCGACAAGCGGGCGCAGAAGATGTGTTTCTATATAGCGTTGCGCGAATTTGCTCGGGGTGCGCAGCTCAAGCACGCCCCCTTCGAACGCCACATATTCAAGCTGCGAGAACCATGCCTTGAACTGATCCGCGTTCTCCCGCGACAGGGTCACCATCGCGCGTTGCCACGTACCCGGCCCGCCCTGCGCGGGCTCTGATGCCTCGGGTTTCGCATAATCGGCCAGTTGCACCACCTTGACCGGCGTTTCGCTGCGATACCGCTCTTTCATCCGCGCATCGTAATCCGGCCCGACCAGCGGCCAGCACGGCTCTGACAGCCGCGCGATCTGCGCATAATTCAACCGATAGGCCGCCACCCTGCCCCGCACGCCGCCGCGCGTACAAATCAACAGCTGCGCATCCGTCAGCCGTTTGATCTCGCGTTTCACCGTGCGTTCATTCACCGACCACATCCGCGCCAGATCCCGCTGGCCCACGCTCAGCTCGTCAGCGCGCCAATTATACCGCGAGGTCACCGCCGCGATCAGCCGCATCAACGAGGTCTGCAAGGTCGGTGATCCGTTCAACCCCGCCACGCTCAAAGCGGTCAAAAGGTCGTACTTGATCACCCCGGCTTCAGGGCCGGTCAGCCGCAATGGGTTCATGGTTTTGCCTACTCGATGTATCGTCTTATTTTTATCGGTCAGCTTCTTTGAGCCGATTCCGTTTATGCTTTCTACAAAGCTCTAAATCCCGTCTTCTGTCAACCCGCTGGGAAAAACAGGAATTACCCTTTTCCTTAATCCAAATTCAATTTGGTAAAGGTTAATAGGTTAAGGGGGACGCATAGGTGTCACCATATCAGGGGATCGCTGTCACCAAAACAGCCTCATATGCCCCTTGCCTGTCACCAAAATCTCTTTGCCCCGCGTTAACCGCAGCGAAATAAACCCGTTCTTCAGGATCAGCGCGCGAATTTCGGGAAAATTAGGTTTTGCCAAATTGCCGAATTCGCGTTATTCGAAATTCGAGGCTTAAAAACGCGAGTAGATAGATGAGAAATCACAACGACCTTCTTAACATGAACGAGCGCAGCTTGGAACAACAGGCCGCCGTGCGCCGCGCCACCTTCTCCCCCGGAGAGATCAAGGCCCTGCGCCCCTTCTCGATCTGGGAGATCAGCCAGTTCATGTTCGACGTCCCCGCCGACACCCTGCGCAAGAAGCTGGCGGACGACCCGACCCTGCCCCAAGGGCTCACCGAAGAGGATGGCCGCCAGCGCTGGTTCAGCCTCGAAGAGATCAACGAGCTGCGCCGCCGCGCCAAATTCCGCGGCCGCAAGCTGCTGCCCGAACGCCCCCGGGGCCGTGCCATGCGCGTGGCCGTGTCGAACTTCAAAGGCGGCGTCGGGAAGACGGTCGTCGCACAACACCTCGCCCATGCCGCCGCCCTTGACGGCTACCGCGTGCTCTGCGTCGACTTCGACCCGCAAGCGACGCTGACCCATTCGATGGGGCTGACCGAGGTCAAGGAAAGCCACACGGTCTGGGGCATCATGTGCCGCGACCTCTGCCGTGAATCCAACCGGATCATGGAAAGCTATGATGACCCGGATGACTGCCCCTACCCCGCCGCGGACGAATTGCCCGAAGACGTGCAATCCATCGGCGCGCAGCGGTTTCAGGAATTCATCCAGCCCACCTGCTGGCCCACGATCGACATCATCCCGTCCTGCGCCAACGCGGCCTTCGTCGAATTCGCCTCGGCCCAATACCGCGCGCTGCACAAGGCATGGAGCTTTTTCGGCTGCGTCGCGCGCTATCTCGATGAGCTGCCCGACGATCAATATGACATCATCATTTTCGACTGCCCGCCCGCCATCGGCTACCAGTCCCTAAACGCCGCGTTTGCGGCTGATATCCTCTATATCCCCTCGGGCCCGGGCTACTGGGAGTATGACAGTACGACCAGCTATCTGGGCCAGCTTGGCGACGCGATGGCCGATATCTCCGAAGGGTTTGCAAGCCTCGCAGCGGACGCAGGCATTACGCTTCCTAAACAGTTTTCCGACATCCGTTTACTTATGACCCGTTTTGAATCCAACAATCCGCTGCACAGCGCCATGATCGACGCGTTCAAGAACGTCTTCGGCGCCGACGTCTGCGCCCACCCGATTGAAATGACCCGCGCGGTCGAACAATCGGGCCGGTTCCAGATGTCGGTTTACGAACAGGACTATCGCCAGATGACGCGCGAAACATGGAAACGGGCGCGGCAAAGTTTCGACCGTGCCTATGACGAGTTTTTGCAAACCGTGCTCGAAGCGTGGAAAGAAAACGGAAAACGTAAGGAGAAGGCAGAATGAGCAGTAAAAACAAATTCGGCTTCGCCCCGGTAGAAGCCCCCACATCCGGCAGCCGCCGCAACCGCCAGCCGGGCCCCATGGGCGCCGCCGTGCGGGACGTGGCCGAAAACCTGCAAGAGGCAACCGAAGCCAAAATCGAACAGCGCCGCCGCAACGCCGAAGACGCCAAGACTTTCCGGCAAGCCCAAGGCGAAGGCCGCGTGCTCTACCAGATCGACCTGTCGGAAATCTTCACCGACGATCTGCCGCGCGATCGCCTTGCGCTGGAAGAAGTCGCGCAGTCCGACGAGATGGAGGAGCTTAAATCCTCGATCCGCGAACGGGGGCAGCGCGAACCGGTCGAGGTCTATGTCGGGCCGAACGGGCGCTACCAGCTCAAGAAAGGCTGGCGCCGGTTCACCGCCCTGTCGCAGTTGTTTTCCGAAACCAAAGACGATCGCTTTGGCACGATCACCGCGCGGGTAGAGGTCGGCGAGGATGACCGCATTTCGCGCTATGTGGATATGGTCGAAGAGAACGTCGTGCGCGAAGACCTGTCTTTCGCCGAGATGGCGCAGGTCGCGATCACCGCCGCCAAGGACGACGCGGTAGAAGAGATCGACCCGGCAGAGCTGGTGACCCGTCTGTACAGCGCGCTGCACAAGACCAAGCGGTCTTACATCAAAAGCTTCGTCTTCCTTCTCTCGGCGTTGGAGGGGAGCTTGCAGTGGCCCAAGGCCGTGCCGCGCAATCTGGGAGTCGATGTCGCGCGCGCGCTGCGCACACCGGATCAAGCCAGTGTCTTGCAGGAAAAACTCTTGGATGCGTCGACACCGGACGAGCAGAATAAAATCCTCAAGGATTTTCTGACCACCTCGAACGAACCGACAGAGAAGCCCGCCTCCAAGGCAGAGCCGAAGCAGAAGTTCGAATTCTACGTCGGCCAGACCAAGGTCACCGCCCGCCACGGCGAATGCCGTTTGATGAGCGATATCGATTTTGCCACCATGCCCAAGAAGCAATTGGAAGAAGCCGTGCGCGCCTTTGAAGAGGTGCTCAGCAACGGGCCGCGGATCCGGTAATCGGTTACCCATGGGTAACCTCTGCCCACCCGGTTACCCATGGGTAACCACCGCGCATCGGGTTACCCATGGGTAACCGGCAAGGGCTACTCAGAGGGATGGCAGGGAAGGGGGCGCAGAAGCGTCCCCTTTTTTGTGCGTTGACGGGGCAAAGAGCGCAAATGCCCCATTTCCCAATAAAACAAGGGGTTTTCCGCGCGAATATCGGCTTAACGCTTTGATTCAAAACAGCTTTGCGGTTGAACGTTGCGGATTTCACCGTGATTCCGCCCTATCGGCACCAGAACCCGACGTTGACCCATGGACATCCCCTGAAACGCGGGATTAACGTGCGCCCATAGGGGAGGGCTGGCAGATGTCAGAAAGACCTTATCGACATATTTTTGATCTCGGGAGAAACATCATGGATCGTCGTTCATTTATTCGTGGCGCAGGCGTTGCGGGGGCAGGGGCCGTTGCTTCATCGCTGGCCGCACCCGCCGTCGCCCAAGGCAACATTACCTGGCGCATGGTCACCACCTGGCCGAAAAACTTCCCCGGTCTGGGTGTCGGCGCGCAGCGTCTGGCCGACCGTATCACAGCGGCCTCCGGGGGCCGTCTGACGGTGCAGGTCTACTCCGCCGGTGAGCTGGTGCCGCCGCTGCAATCGCTGGACGCCGTGATCGATGGCTCCGCCGAGATGAGCCACGGTGCCGCCTATTATTGGCAGAACAAATCGCCCGCGCTGTCCTTCTTTACCGGCGTGCCCTACGGCATGACCACGCCAGAGCTGACAGCCTGGATGCGCTATATGGGCGGTCAGGAAATCTGGGACGAGATCTATGACCAGTTCGGCGTTCAGGGCTTCCTGTCGGGCAACACCGGCACGCAGACAGGCGGTTGGTTCCGCGACGAACTGACCAGCCTTGACGATGTCAAAGGCGTGCGCTTCCGGACCCCCGGCCTTGGTGGCCGCGTGTGGGAGAAGCTGGGCGCGACCGTGACCAACATGGCCGCGGGCGAGATCTTTCAGGCGCTACAATCGGGCACGCTGGACGCAGCCGAATTCGTCGGCCCCTACAACGATCTGGCGCTCGGCTTCCATCAGGTTGCCAAGAACTACTACATGCCGTCCTTCGTGGAATCCGGCCTCGCGACCGAGCTTGTCGTCGACAAGAAGAAGTATCAGGAACTGCCCGAAGACCTGCAGGCGATCATCCGTGATGTAAGCCAGGCGGAATACGATCAGGTCGCGGCCGACTTCTATGCCAACGATCCGCGCGCGCTGAAAACGCTGGTGGAAGAGCACGGCGTGACCGTCCGCAACTTCCCCGACGACATCATGGAAGCCGGTGCCAAAGCCTCGGTCGAGGTGGTCGAGGAACTGCGCAGCAGCGACGACCCGCTGGTCAAGAAAACCGCCGACAGCTTTGTCGAAGCGCTGAACCTTGTCCGCACCCGGACAGAGAAGATCGACAGCCCCTACATTCAGGCGCGTCAGAGCTTCCTGAAATACTAAGCTCCGCCCGTCGGATACAGAAAAGGCCCGGTGGAAACACCGGGCCTTTTTTCGTGCTGGGGCAGGGGCTTAACCTGCGATCAGTTTGGGCAACCAGGTTACGATCTGCGGGAACATGAACAGGATCGCAATCGCCACCACTTGCAGCATCACGAAGGGCAGGATGCCCTTGTAGATCGCGCTGGTGGGCAGGTCCGCCGGGGCGACGCCGCGCAAGTAGAACAGCGCAAAGCCGAAGGGCGGGGTCAGGAACGACGTTTGCAGGTTCACCCCCACAAGCACACCCAGCCAGATCGGATCGACATCCAGCATCAGCAGCACCGGTGCGGTGATCGGGATCACGATAAAGATGATCTCGAAGGTGTCGAGGATGAAGCCCAGGAAGAACATGATGATCATCACCACCGCCACCGCAGCGAGCGTACCGCCCGGCAGGTTGCTGAGGAATTCATGCACCAGATTGTCGCCGCCCATCATGCGGAACACGACCGAAAAGACCGAGGCCCCGAGCAGGATCACAAAGACCATGCTGGTGATTGTGGCCGTGGCGACCATCGTTTCCTTAAGCACGCCAAAGGACAGACGCCAGCGCAATGCGGCGAGGATCATGGCCCCGACGGCACCGACGGATGCGGCCTCTGTCGGGGTGGCGATGCCGCCCAGAATAGACCCTAACACGGCCAAAATCAGCGCCAGAGGCGGGACAAGCGCCACAAAGACCTCGCGCAGCAGCTTTGATTTCTCATCCGCTGGAACGGGGGTGGCAGGGCAGGATTTAGGGTCTGTTGCGGCTTTGAACAGCACATACCCGAGGTAGAGCGATACGAGCAGCAGCCCGGGCAGCAGGGCCCCGGCAAAGAGATCCCCGACAGAGACGGGTGTGGGGGCAAAGTTGCCCTTGGCCATCTGCACCTGCGAGTTGATGCCCGACAGCATATCGCCCATGAAAATCAACACGGTAGAGGGGGGGATGATCTGGCCCAAAGTGCCGCTGGCGCAGATCACGCCGGTGGCCAGTTTCGGGTCATAGCCCGCCCGCAGCATCGCGGGCAGCGAGATCAGCCCCATCGTCACCACGGTCGCGCCCACCACACCCGTAGAGGCCGCGAGCATCGCCCCGACCAGCACCACAGAGATCCCGAGCCCGCCGCGCATATTGCCGAACATCTTGCCCATGGTGAGCAACAGTTGTTCCGCGATCTGGCTGCGTTCCAGCATCACGCCCATGAAGATGAACAGCGGCACGGCGACGAGCACTTCGTTCGTCATAAAGCCGATATAGCGGTTGGGCAAAGACCCGAAGTTGGACGGGTCGAACACGCCCAAAGCCATGCCTACACCGCAGAATAGTAACGAAGTCCCGGCAAGGGTGAAGGCTACGGGGAAGCCCAGAAGTAGAAAGCCGATGACCCCAAAGAACATCAGCGCGGCGAGCATCTCGCCAATCATGATCGGGTCCATCAGGCGGCTCCCTCGGTGGTGGCGGGTTTGATGGCGTCCGGGCTGTATTGTATCGCGGCGGGCACAAGATCAGCCCTGCCGCCAAGCACCAGAATGGACCGGATCGCCATGGCAATGCCTTGCGCCGCAATCAGGGCCGCAAAGACGATGATAAAGGTTTTGAGGATATAAAGCCCCGGCATCCCGCCTACGTTGGCAGAGCCTTCGTGGTACCCCCACGCGCGCTGCACGAAGGGCATCGAATAGATGTAGACGATCCATGTGAAGGGCAGCAGAAAGACGAACACCCCGATCAGGTCGGTGATGGCGCGGGTGCGCAGTTTGGCGGGACGGTAAAAGATATCGACGCGCACGTGATCGTCGCGCAGCAGGGCAAAGCCTGCCACCGCGGTGAACATCGCCCCGTTCAGCCAGATATAGAGATCCTGCATCCAGACGTAGCTGGTGGCAAAGAGGTATCTTTGTACCACTACGGTAAAGCAGACGACGACAATGGCCAGCGCGAGCCAGGAAAAGACTTTTCCGATAATCAGATTAACAGCGCAGATGAGGGATGCTACTCCAGCGAGAAAACGCACATTCCACCCTTTTCTATGGTTTCTATCGTTCTTAACGCATGTCAATCAAAGTGCCGCAGGGGAATGTCAAGCGGGGTCTCAGCATTTCGCTGTGCGAAATATTGCGCATCCGCGGCGGCCGCCCGCCCTTTTTAAGATACTTTTTGACAGTGTTCGCAACTTTAGGTTACGCATGCGCTGTGACACGCTCTGCTTAGTAAGTACCAACAGTTAAAGATAAATAGTGTAGATGACACAGTCAGCCGAATTGCTTCACATGGAAACCGGTACGTTGCTTAAACAAGAGCAGGGCCGGGCGGTCTTTGCTGTGAAAGCGCCCGATGATCTTGTTGTGAAAGTACCGATGGAGGCGCTGCAGGCGGCGGACACCGGGCGGGTCAGACCGTTTCTTTACAAACATTTCCCGACGACGCGACACCGCATGCTGTTGCGCGAGTTGACCCATGACATCGAAGTGCGGATTCGCAGCCATGACGCTGGTATTGCTTCGCCGATTGCATTCACCAACGGGGTGATGCGGACGGATATGGGGCTGGGGCTGTTGATGCAGCGGGTCGGGCCGGAAGGCGGCGGTCTGGGGATGACGCTGGACGAATTCGTCGCGCGGGATCTGCTGGATACGGCGGCGCTGAAGGCGTTGAACGATTTTTCGCGTGCGGTCTTTGCGCTTGGGGTGGTGGCCCCGGGGTTGAACTCCCGTAGCATCGTCTGGGGACAGCAGGAGGGTAAGTGGCAACCGCTGATCGTGGACGGGTTTGGCGACCCGAATGTGATCAAGCTGCGCAGCTGGGTGCCCTATCTGCGGCACCGTGCCCTGCACCGCGGGATGGAGCGGACGGCCCGCGATGTCGGGCTGCATTGGTCGCGGCGCAAAAAGATGTTTCTGCGCAACGATTTTGACGCGCTCGACTAGGGTTACCCTCTCTGCCTACTCCGCCGGAAGCTGGGAATAATACAGCGCCAGCGCGTCGATCTCGGCATCTGACAGATTGCGGGCGGCTTTTTCCATCAGCTCTTTGCGGGGGCCGCCGCCGCGTGTGCCATCGCGCCAAAGCTTCAGCTGTTGCGCCAGATAGGGGCGCGGCTGGCCGCTGATGCGCGGGAAGCCAGGTTTGGTCTGGTCCAAACCGGGGCCGTGGCAGGACGCGCAAGACGGCGCGTCGATATTGCCGATGGCGGCGACGCCGGCCCCTTGCTCCATCAGCTCGAGCTCTGCCGGGGGCAGGGGGGCTGTCGGGGTCGGGCCATCGGGCGCGGATGCGGCATAGTGGCGGATCACGCGGGTCAGGTCATCGGGGGGAAGCTGCGTTGCTGCATGGGCCATAAAGCCGCTGTCCCGCGCGCCGGTGCGATAGGCGGAGATCGCGTCCTGCATGTACCCTTCATCGAGGATATCGAGGCGGGGGATATGGCCGTTGCCTTTGCTGTCGCCCGTCGCGCCGTGGCAGGACGCGCAATAGGTCAGCGCGGTGTCGTCGGCTGGTGCGTCTGACGCCAGCAGCGCGTCAAAGCCCGCGCCTTCCATCTCGCGGACATGGGTGAGAAAGGCGACCATGGCCCAGATCTCGTCCTCGCGGTTTTCGGCGGGCCAGTAGGGCATGCCGCTCATCTTGACGCCATCCTTGACGATGGTGAACAGATGTTGCGGCTGCCAGTCAGCGACGGCGTCGGTGATATGGGGCGGTTCGGGCGATATGGCGTCGGCGGTGGCGGAATGGATCCGGTCGGGGGCGGCGTGGCAGAAGCTGCAGGCGCTGTCGAAATGCCCCGCGCCGAGGGCGACGAGATCGGGGTCGGACAGGTCGGGCACCTGTTCGGCGTCAGGGGCGCGGAGTTTGACCGACTGGCGGTAGGCGGTGTGCAGCACCCAGGACACGCCCGGAATATGGCCCGCGCGGGCCGAGACGTTGAACAGCCCCAGCCCCACGATGGTCACCGCGCCGACAGCCCCCAGCAGGGCCAGAACGATCAGGGTTTTGATCAC
>Ga0070752_1002857_pt1 | contig 10904 bp, 6 predicted proteins | sample VirMetDEL_Aug_30_FD_77440 | JGI IMG/M metagenome (GOLD analysis project Ga0070752, IMG submission 77440) | Aqueous microbial communities from the Delaware River and Bay under freshwater to marine salinity gradient to study organic matter... | ecosystem: Environmental > Aquatic > Marine > Coastal ... | reverse complement strand
TGTAACAATCAATATGATTTTTGTTATATGAGTCTACAAGACAATCCACCTTTAATGTATAGTAATTTTGATAAGGTTGTATTAGTTGGTGGTCATCAAGATGAAGTAAAAACTGACGATAAAATCGAAACAAAACAAGAAGAAAATATTAAAAAATAATATTTTTAAAATTTATATATATATATTATATATCATAAATGAGTGCAAGTATGGAACAAGGTAATCAACTATTAGAAATGGCGACGGACGCAAATGATAAAATACGTGCTGAAAATAAACAAAATTTTGAGGCTTGGCAATCAAAAATAAAACAAGCAAAAGAAATAGGTCAGGGTGAAGATTGGTATCACGGAGTAACAGATGTATTAGGGAGTCATAATGCTGTTGCTTCTTATTATAGACAAGGAAAACGAGCAAGTGAATTAGGTGTTGGATATGCTGGATTAGCAGCACAAGACATTAAGGATGCTGGGAGTGCTTTGAAAGATGCTGCGAGTAATCCATTAGTCTCATTAAAAGGTAAAGCACAAAAGGTAGGAGACCAAATCGTTGGAGTTGGTAAAAGTATTCGAGGAACTTTTTTTGGTAATATGGGTGGAGAATCGAGTAGTGCTGAATTGGATAGAGCAGGAGCACCCCAGGAATTAACACCCCAAGAATTAGATGCTGATTATCAAAAAAATGTAGTCCAAGGACCTTTAGAATCTACACCATTATCTACTGGAACTGATGATGCTGGATATGTCGCCAATCCAGTAGAAGGTGAAAATCATATGGCTGTGTCTCAACCAGTTCGAGTCGGTCAATCATCCCAACCAGCATTAACATCATCACAAGCAAGAGCACCCACAACGGAAACTGGAGAAGATGCTCCAGCGAGTTCTACAACACAAACTACTACCGAACTGAAAGCAGGTGAAGAAGCAGGAGAAAGTGAAGGAGGTAGTTTAACTGGTAAAATTGTTAGTAAAATTAGTGGAGCAGCAGAAGGTTCATTAGCAAATGTTGGTGTAAGTAAAGCATTAGGTAATATTGGTGGTGGTATTGATATTATAAAAGATTTTGAAGGGTTAGGTCAAGGTGATAGTTTTTTTTCTGGAGGTAAAAAAGATGCGACAACTGGTGATAAAGTATCAAATGCTTTAGCAACAACTGGGACATTTTTAGATATCGCTTCAATTGCTTTACCATTTTTAGAACCAGTTGCTGCGGCTGTAAGTGTTGCTGGAGCTGTGGATTCTACTTATCAATCTGTTAAAGACCAAGAAAAAACACAAAGTCAAGATAAAGCAAATTATAAAGGAAATGTAGTCGCACAGAAAGTTCCGCCCAGTTTAGCAGGAGTGGGATTTCTTGCGTCTCAACAAACCGACTCTCATAAATTAATTACTGGGAGTGGAGCATTTTAAATTTATGACAAATTGTTTATTTTATTTATCATATATATAAATGCCTCGAACCAAAGATGGAAAACCAATCCTATATAAGCCTTGGAAAAATACTACAAGTAGTAAAAACAAAATGTGGGTTTATGTTAAAAACAAAAAGACTGGAAATCCAAAGAAAATTGGTTTTGGATTAAAAGGAATGCAAGATTTTACACAACACCGAGACCCAGTAAGAAGAAAATCATATCTTGCTCGTGCTAAAGGTATTCGAGATAAACAAGGTAATTTAACTTGGAAAGATAAAAATAGTGCTAATTATTGGTCTATTCGAGTATTATGGAATGGACCATAACCTATTTTTTAAAATTTTTTTGTTTTTAAAATTTTTATATTTGATATTAATATATTATGAGTTCCGTTCAGCAAGATTCGTTTTGGACTGCCGAAGATAAAATCCCTATTTCACAAAAGTCGATTTCTATTCCAAGTTCGAATGGATTAAATTATAATGGAGGACAACGAGTTGTTGTTGAAGTTCCTTCTACTGTTGAGTTTATTCAACCCAAAGAAAGTTATTTACAATTTGATGTTAAACTACAACTACCTACTGGTGCTACAAATCCTACTTATCTACAATTAGATGAAACATTAGGAGCACAGATTTTACTGAAAGATGTAAGAATTTATTCTGGTGGTGCTGGTAAAATTTTACTTGAAGAATATCAAGATTACAACGTTCTAACAAATGTTAAATATACATATGAAACAAATGATGTCATTCGTGCTAAACGTGCTTTAACTGAAGGTTCTACTTGTCATTCCATTAAAACTCGTGGTAATACTGGAACAACTGAAAGTCATATGAATGAAGTTGTCAATAATCCTTATTTTGAGAATGTATCTGCTAATGCTGCTGGTGATGTATTTGATGATGCTAACTTTAAAACGGTTAAAGTTCAACTACCAATCAATACAGGACTATTCCAATCTAATAAAGTTCTACCAACTCTATTAACTGAAGGATTAGTATTAGACATTCAATTAGAAAGTGGAAATCGTGTTTATCGTCAGTTAGATACTGCTCGGTTTAACACAAAAGCATTATCGAAACCATTTTTCCACGGAATTGATGCAGCAGGCGCAGCACTCGCAGAAAACACAGCAACAACTGATATTTACATTTCTAAAGAAAAAAATCAAATCACTAAACGAGAACATTTACCTTTCTGTGTAGGTGAAAAAATTAATTTTGTTGCGGTTGATAGTGCTACTGTGGCAGACCTTGATACTCTTGTAGCAGATGTAACAGACGATTTCGTTATTGATGAAATTACAGAAGACGCAACATATGTTAAACTAACCTTTACTGGAGCAGGTGGTAAAACTGCGGTGGGTCAAGGAAACATTACAAGTGGAGACTTTTACATTATTAGTGAAAGTGTTGGAACTGATTATTCTCAGTTTGATTATACAATATCTAATGTAGAATTAGTTTTACAGGAATTAGAAATGCCACAAGGTTATAAATCTAAAATGATGAGTATGATGAAAGAAGGTGGAAGTATGAATTATGACTTCTTATCATTTACAAATTTTAAATATTCTCAACTCGCAAGTGATAGAGTAGCCAATATTCGATTACCACTTAATATGTCAAGGGCAAAAGCAATTTTATCAGTCCCTACTGATGCGAGTGTATATGATTCTGCTACGGCTATTACTGGTGGATTAGTTGGTGAAGGTAAAACATATGTAACATTTGAGGAAGCAACAGCAGTTTCTACAAGTGATAAACGTGATTGTAGTGATAAATCTGGAATGGTCGGAATTGTTGATTATTTAACAAATTATCAGTTTTTTTATGATGGGAAACTAAATCCGAGCAGACGAGTCAATTGTAGTAAAACAAGTTCTCAAGTAAGTATTTCACAGCAACCACTAATTGAATTAGAAAAAGCATTAAGTATGTCTAACGTTGTTCCTTATTCATTTAGAGATTTTAACACGAATTTTGTTATTGGTCGTGCTCTGAGTCTTCATAACGGCGTTTATGATACTCGTGGTCGCGATTTTAACCTACAATTAGAATATAATGAATCTACTGTTCCTACTAAAAATAAATTGTGGTGTAATTTTGTATCGCATCTAAGGCGTATCGAATTCCGTGGAGATGGTATTTCTCTTCAAGTATAAATTTAGTATAGTGATTTCATTTTTTAAATTTTTTTTTCGATTTTTTATATATTTTATAAATATATAATTATGAGTAATCAATACCTTGAAATCGTGCCTTCTAACATTACGAGTGATGGAAAACTTAGTTTCCGCAACGGACAACCAGTCATACAATTTATCGTTGGAGAACAGCAACGTTATCTAATGGGTCAATCTATTAGACTAACTGGTAATTTTTCTGTATTAAGTGCTGCAGATACTTTAGGTAGTGATGAAGCAACCTTAAGTATGGATGGACGAACAAGTTTATATTCTACAATCGACCAACTTGTCATAAAATCTCAATCCACAAATCAGACAATCGAACATATAAGGAATTACAATCGTTTTATGGCGTCATACTTGGGAGCAGTTAATGATTTAGGTGATGGTCTATCTCATAAAAATCAAGATGATTTACAGGTTCTAAACAGTAAAGCAATTAAAGATGCTGTTGTTGATAATCCAGTCAATCGTGGGACACTTGGTAGTTCTACTTTTGCTTTATCTCTTCCTTGCGGACTATTTAACGGAACTCAAAACATTCCCCTTGCGAAAGAATGGGGTCTTGGTGGATTAATCGTTGAAATTCATTTAGCAAGTGATAGTAATGTATTATTTGCTAATGATGGGGCAACTGATATATCGACAGCTTTTTATGAATACAAAAATATGAATTTATGTTGTGAAGTCCAAACACCTCCTCCAGATGAACTATCTAAACTACAAAGTAGTGGAGCAAAAGGTAATACGTTTGAATACAATTCGATTAGTAGTTATTATACTACTATTAATGCTGCGAATGCTATCATTAACTTTTCATTAGGGTTATCAAAAGTATTAAGTGTATTTTGTAATTTCATTACTGCTTCGTCTATTAACAACCGACTACGAAATGGAATGCTTACAAGTTACAATCGTAATGGCACTAATGAAGTAGCATATGTTAAATCATTAGTTTTTACACGAGGTGGTGAAAGGATGCCCTTAGAATACAACGTTGATACAGTCCAGCAAGTAGATTCGACGAGTAGAAATCCAGATGGACAAATCATTCGAAACTATCTAAATGCTATCCATTCATTTACTAAAAATCGTAGGAACTTACTCGAACCAGAAAATATGGTTTTACCAGCAGATTCTACAAATGTTGTTGATTATGACCAAAAGGTAATTGATGGTGGTGCTAATTATGGTGTCGGTGTTGCTTTTGATATGATTAGTAATCAAGGTATAGATTTTAGTTCTACAAACTTTGGTCTCCAAATGGATATCGACTTAATCACGGACAACCCACAAGCAGTTTATTTATTCGTCCATCACAAAAACACCGTTGTATTTAACCAGTCAGGAATTCAAGTTCTTTCTTAGTTAAAAGTCATTTTTAAAATTTATCCGTTCGATATTATATATATTATCTTATATATAATGGATAGTATGAACTCTTCGCCCCCAAGTGCTCCCAGTCAAGGACTCGTGCCAGATTTGATGCGTATAGGTTCGGCAACTGTCAATACACAAATGAATGTCGAATCTGATATACTCGAACCAGTCGTGTTTAATCAGCGGTTCTGTAGATTCCGCCTACAAAACAAAGGTATTCTCCACTCAAACTCGAAACTAACATTTTCAGTTGATGTAAAAAATCACGCGGCAGGTAAATGTGCTTTTCCTCTAAACGTTGGAGTTCATTCTTTAATTGATAGATGTGTATTAAAAGCAAGTAATAAAACTATTTGTGAAACAAGTGATTTCGCCCATTTCTCTGCTTATCAATCTACATTCATTAATCCCCAACATAACAAACAAAGGGAAGCATTAACGACTGGAAGAATGATGTGTCGTAAATGGTTATATGATGACCAAAGTGATAATGAAGCATCTAAATATACATTAGATTTTGGTATAGAAGTAGATGAACGTGCTGGTGGTGCGGCGTTTGTAAATGATATTCCACGATTTTGTGAAATCGAAAAAGGTAGCGGTGATAGTAAAAATGGAACTAAAACGTCTCCAGTTTTCCAAATTGCTCTAAATGATTTGTTTCCTTTCTTAAAAATGAATCAATTACCACTCTATATGTTTAAAGAAGATATTGATTTAGAATTACATTTTACAGATAGTCATAAACGTGGTTTTACAAAAGCAGACCACAATACAGATTTCCATATAGACCAAGACCAAGTTAGTATGATTGCTGATTATATTTTCTACCCTCAGGAAATGATGGAAGCATATGCGAATGCTAATCGGCAAATGTCATTTACTTATGTTGATTATCGACTCAACAAACGAACAATTGATAATGCTGCGAATGAAAGTCAAACTGCGATTCAAAATGTAGGAGGTGCTGGTAGAATTGTTAATAAAGTATTTTATAGTTTATCACAAGATAAAGCAGCAGGAGTAGCAGAACAATCTCCTTTTAATGTATATACCGCCCAAGGAACATTAGTAACCAGAGGTGGAGCAGAATTAGAACGTAATATGGGTATTTTATCTCATAATGTTAGATATAATGATAATTACCTATATCCAATTGATATTACGAATCGTGCTCGTCTATTTAGTAATCTGGCACAAGCACACGGAAGCAATCCATTTATCAGTAAAGATGAATATTCTGGGGAACAGAATTTAATCACAACTGAAGATGTTATGGGTAGAGGATTAGATACTGCTTTATCTACGAAACTACAATTTGTAGAAGACCGACTAAACAGAAACGAACGAATTAATAGCAGAGGTATTGAATTATATGACACGTGGCAAGGATTACCAGCGGTTTCATTTACGTGGAGAGTATGGTTAGAAGTTGTTAGAATGGCAACACTAACCGACGGCGTGATTACGCCAGTTTATGCCTAAATCTTTATCGAATTTTTTTGTATAATTTTTTTTCTCGTTTATTATATTATATATATTATATAATGTCAGGATATGTTGATACTATACTTTTAGAAGCAAACCGACAAAATAGTCAGCAAGTCGGTGAAGCACAATCTAATGCTGAATGGGTGAATGAAATTAGTAGTGGTATTCGATTAAATGTGGGTGATAAAATATCAGTTCATTCTGCTTTTGTAAGTGATTTAGGTGCGGAAGATTCTACAATTGAATTCAAAGGTAGTGTTATACAAAACGAACAAACATTTAATGTTACTACTACAAATTCTATACCTTTACCAAATGACGTATTAATCGGTGCTGATTACGACGAAGATTTTGAAAGAAGAAAATATGCAGGTGAAACGATTACAGAAACTACAACGACTATAAAAAATGTTCGAGATAATGTAGCCAACGTTGTCATAAGTTATTATACTAATTTAAATGGTGAATATATACAAACATTACCATTAAGACATACAATAGGAACTGATGATGATAATACTGCTTGGGTTACAGTTAGAGCAAATACAACACAAGCATTAGTAGATGTTGTTAATAATGGATTACCTTTAGCACAAGATAGAGTAAAAATATTATATGATGATTATTGTAGGTTAGGAGAAAGTGGTAATGATTTAGCAGCACCTTCTATACAACCCCATCAAGATGGTTCAAGATGTATGTTATTCGGTCGTCCAAAAGTTAGTTACATTCAAATACCAAGTGATTTACAAACTATAAATGGTGTTGAATATGATATAGGAGTGAATAAATATCGTGATTTATATGGTTATACAGTTCGATTAATTAAAATTAGAGATTTATTACAATTAGAAGTTCCATTAGGATTTAATAGTCCAAGTGAAATTGGTTCGGTTATAACAGACCAATTACAAAAAAATACGGAAATTAAAAATCAAGGTATTAAATTTGCTAATTCTTTATTTGGAGAAAATTGTAAAATTCCTTATGGAAGTAGTAGTAATGAAACCGCAACGAATCGGTTATTTAATTGTGCGGCATTTGCCGATACTAATTTAGGAACAGCAAATGAATGGTTAGGAACAACAGGAGAAGAGGAATATCCAGATAGTAAGGGAAATCTTGTTAGGTTTTATGAGGCAGGATTTCAATATGTAGGCATCAAACGACCAGAGTTATACATTACTGGTTTAGAATTAAGGGATGCGATATTACCAAGAATGACTGCTTCGACTAATCCACAAACAATCGCACCGAGTATGGCAGGTTATACCGATACATTAAAATATTATTTGAAAACTCCACCAGGTTCATTTACAAATCAATTACCCATCTTTCATATTCCTACTTATCCAAATGCGAATACTATAAGATATCCAAATGTAGTCAATAGTCCAAGTGTTCCAGATGATAGTTGGCACAGAGATAATTTAAATCCATTATTTACAAACTTTTTAGAAGAAAATCCTTTTGGTTTATGGCACGAAAATAATGGTAGTCCAGCACCTCAAGCAATTACATATAATACAGCATTTCAAACAGGTGCTGGATTCTTTGATATGAGAGTTTTAACGGACACTACGAAACCTACATTTACCGATTATGATTAAACATTATATGATATAACTGTAGAATGTCCTACACATCCATTAGTAGCAACTGGAGGGGGTGCTGTTTGTAAAATAACAAGCATAAATAATTTTCCAGATTTTATAGACCCTTATTTTACTATAGAATTTGATGGAACAGCATCAGTAGATATACCTATTAATACACCCATAACAATTACAAGATATGTTAATAGAACACGAGTATTACCTACACCCTATACAGTAATCAATACAAGTATGGAATGGACGTTAGATAATTTAAAAAAAATATTTAAATTTTTCAAATCACAAGAAAGAACACCAGAATTAATGACATTCAAAGGTGTAACTACGGATTCATTTTATTATACCAATACTGTAACTTTTATCGAAGATTATTATAATGGTGAATTAATTACACCAGATACACACCGATTATTTCATTTACAAGGACAACAAAATGAAGCAACACCCAAGGAAATGGGATTACCTTCATTAAACGGTGAAGCTGTGCCTACATTTTTTAGTCCAACAAGTGATGCTCACGAAGCAACAACACCAGATAGTGATTTTGTTAGCACCAGTTTTGGATATGATAATTTAAAAAGTAGTTTTAGTGATAAAGGTGCAGCTAATGGAACAGTAGATACAAATGATAAAGATTTTTCAAGTTTTCCTTTTTTTGTTAAATATTTTAAAGATGTAGCAGATAGTCGAGATTGGGAAAATATGACACAAGAGGAGTTTGATAGAACAGTTTATCCAAATGGTAAAAATGTTCCTTATAGATGTAGTCCAGAAACATTAGCCGAAGATGTAGGTAAAAATTTATGGGGAGGATTTGCTATAAGAAATCCAAGTAGTTGTCAATTTGTTCCACGAGTAGGTGCTAATCCAACATATCCAAATGATAGGGTGTTTGCCCCTTATACTGGAACTATTGATGATAGTATGGAAGTCATCAAAAGTTATGATAACAATAAATTTTTACGACAAGTAGATTTTAGTAGTAATGATAATTTAGACCCAGATTGGCAATCGACCTATACAAATAGTATTTATGATTGTATTAGTTTTGTTTGTCAATTACCTTATGCTCGTAATGCTGCGGATTCAACATTTCCAAGTATGATGAGAAAACAAAATATTTATACACAAATAAATGAATATGGAATATATGAACCAGATAGTGTTCCAACACAAAGAGAAATATCTACTCCTTATTTTATAGATTGGTGGGCGGATGTATTAAGTCAAAATGTAGGAGATTATCCAACACCAGAGGCATTAACATTAACAACACGGACAAGAAGATTTGGATATGATACACATCCAACTGCTTATGGTAATTTATTTACAGGATTATATAATGGTATTATGGGAAATAATGGTGTCAGTCCATTACAAGAATATGAAGTTGCTGTAGATAAAAAATTTTATAATAATAATAGTAGAACTGCTACTGCTTTTAATGATGGTAATAATCCACACGATTACGCACAAGCAGTTCCAGAATATGCTTCTGAATATATAACAGATGTATTCGTAGGAGCAGATGCTCCAGAGTTTGCTTTTGATACAACAACAAGTAGATTTTCATTTTCAGGATTACATACACCAGAACGAATTACTGCTAAATATAATGCTACATTAATAACAGATAATCAAGGTAAAACTGATACAGGACAATTACAACCAGGACCAGTTCCAGTTCCAGATAATTTAGGTAAAGATTGTTATAGAATAAACAAAGTATTCGATATGAGAAACTTTTGCCCCAGTATTACACCTTATTTTGATTCTATACCCTTACAATTAACTGGAACAGCAGAAGCAGAAATGTTTGCTTATAATAATCCTTATGTTAAACAAGGTAATGTTATAGATAGTCATTCTGGTATATTTTTAGACCAATTTGGTATAGATGAAAAAAATTGGGAAAAATCATTTTGGGGAATATGTGGATTTAGTTTTAATGATTTAAATACAAATTCGAGCAAAGGTAGTATTAATGAAAGAATCGTATCAGGACAATTAAACAATATATCATTAATTACGACTAATCAAGATGTTGAGAATAGTTCGCACGACGAGTGGTTTGGACCAGTAACAGGTGTTGCTAATCATAAACCTTGTCTTCCTTTTCCAACATTAGTAACATTTACAAACGTAGGTCATACAAGTAGATATCAGTTATTAGCACCAGTAGAAGTAGAAAGTATTAGTGCTAAAATAGAAGCTACAAATTTACCAACAAAAACATTAAGACCTTATTTTACAATTCGAAGTGATATTATCACAGATGATAAATATAGAGGACACAATAAAGCAGTTCTTCCAGTAGTTGAAGTATTACAAAAGGAGAGCCAATATGGAGACTTCTTTTATGGTGAAGGTAGCACAGAATTTACCAATACATTTCCAAGAACAATCACAACGGTTAAAACTTCTATATGCGACCCTAACGGAAAGTTAGCAAGTTTATCACCTAATAGTTCAATCATATATAAAATACAAAAAGTTAATAATGCTAATTTAAATGTAGTAGATGAGGTTTTAAAAAATTTGAAAAAAAAATAATTTGAAAACCATTTAACTTGAAAACATATTATCCAATTTAACATATAAACAAGAAAAGAACATCAACAGAACATCATAAATGCCAATTACTATATATAGTGGAGCAAATCTTAAAAAACTAAAAAAAGATGAATTAATGTTTCATATTGTTGAATTATACAAATTCGAGCAAAGGTAGTATTAATGAAAGAATCGTATCAGGACAATTAAACAATATATCATTAATTACGACTAATCAAGATGTTGAGAATAGTTCGCA
>Ga0070752_1002852_pt1 | contig 10912 bp, 9 predicted proteins | sample VirMetDEL_Aug_30_FD_77440 | JGI IMG/M metagenome (GOLD analysis project Ga0070752, IMG submission 77440) | Aqueous microbial communities from the Delaware River and Bay under freshwater to marine salinity gradient to study organic matter... | ecosystem: Environmental > Aquatic > Marine > Coastal ... | reverse complement strand
GCGTCCATAAGCAAACGAAACGAGAGCAAAAATGCCTAAATTAGAGATTAAAGAAATCATGGGGCGTGAAGCCAAGGCGCAATCCAGAAAAGATGAATGGCGTTCCATCTATGAAGATTGTTATGAATATGCGCTGCCCCAGCGCAATCTTTATTCTGGATATTATGAAGGCCGTGTAGCCGGCAAATCAAAAATGGCTAGAGTTTTTGACTCAACAGCTGTTCATGCCACACAACGCTTTGCTAATCGTTTGCAAGCTGGACTGTTCCCGCCATATAAAATGTGGTGTCGGTTAGAGCCAGGTTCAGCAATCCCAGAGGAAAGCCAGCTGGCGGCTCAAGAGGCTCTTGATAAGTTTAATGTGCGTATGTTCGAGGCATTGCGTCAAACAAACTTTGATTTGGCTATGGGTGAATTTTTGCTCGATCTTGCTGTCGGTACAGGCGTGATGATGATTACCCCTGGTGATGAGGCAACACCAATCAGGTTTACATCAATCCCACAATATCTTGTTGCCATTGAGGAAGGCAGCTATGGCAATGTGGATAATGTGTATCGTAAGTTGCGGGTCAAAGCAGAAGCTATCCAGCGTGAGTTTCCAGACGTAACAATTACACCAGATTTACAGGATGCAATTGATCGAAAGCCAGAAGAAGAACTCGATCTGTTTGATGCTGTTATCTTTGACCAGGAGTCAGGGCGATATCACTACCATGTAATCTGGCCATCTAAGCGTCAGGAACTTGTGTATCGTGAGATGCGTTCTAGCCCGTTTATCGTGGCACGTTACATGAAAGTTTCCGGCGAAGTATATGGCCGTGGCCCACTGGTAACAGCTATCAGCGATATCAAAACACTTAATAAGACTCTGGAACTTGTGTTGAAAAACGCAAGTCTGGCGATTGCTGGCGTATACCTGGCAGCTGATGATGGTGTTCTAAATCCACAGAATATTAAGATTCAGCCTGGTGCAGTTATTTCTGTTGCCAGGACAGGTGGGCCGCAAGGCGCATCACTAGCGCCAATGCCGAAATCTGGCGATTTCAATACCAGTCAGATTGTCATTCAAGACCTACGAATGAATATTAAGAAAATAATGATGGACGATACGCTGCCGCCTGATAATATGTCGGCTCGGTCAGCCACGGAAATCGCAGAACGCACCCGTGAGCTGGCCACGAATTTAGGTAGTGCCTTTGGTCGCCTCATCACAGAAACAATGGTTCCGATTGTTAGCCGCATTTTGTTTGTGATGGATCAACAGGGATTGATTGATCTGCCGTTGAAGGTCAACGGTGTCCAGGTCAAGGTCACACCAGTATCTCCATTAGCCCAGGCACAAAAACTGCAAGAGATTAATGATCTTGTGCAATATATGCAGATTGCTAACTCAATGGGGCCACAAGGCCAGGTCACTGTATCTGTACCAAAAGTCCTGGAATATATTGCAGAACGTCTTGGCATTGACCAGAATGTTCTTAATAGCCCAGAAGAACAGCAAATGATTATGCAGCAAATGGCACAAGCACAACAACAAATGGAACAGCCACAAGAAATGAATGATGGTGGCGCCATGCAGGAGGCCATGCAATGAACGAAGTTGAAGGATGGGATTCTTTAGAGCCAGCTTTCGCTGAACCAATCAGAGCTGATGACTTGGATATCATGTATGGCCGAGTATTTAAATCAGAAGAAGGTCAAAAGGTTTTGCATCATTTAAGGCAAATCACTATTGAGCAACCATCCTGGAATCCAGGAGAGGATGCTTCATATGGCTATGTCAGAACAGGCATGGCCGAAATTGTAAGACTAATCGAAAAAAGGGTCGAGAGGAGTAACAATGGATAATCAACAAGCCGCACAGGAAGCCGTACAGGACGATGCACCGCTTCTAAACCCACAGGCAGCTGCCGAAGCACCAGAGGCCGTACAAGAGGCGCCTATGCCCTTGCATGACAATTCTGAGCCAGAGCAACAACAGTTCACAACTGATACTGAGGAAGACGCTCCGTTAGAGCGTCCTGATTACTATCCAGAGAAATTTTGGGATGAGGATGGGCCTGATGTTGAAAAGCTGGCTAAATCGTATTCGGAACTTGAAAAAGCATTTAAAGCCGGCAAGCATAAAGCCCCAGAAGGTGATTACGATGTTGCGGATTTGGTGGATCGCGGTCTTGATTCAGAAGACCCAGCTCTTGTTATCGCTCAAGATTGGGCTAAAGAAAACGGTGTATCCCAAGCTGCTTTCACTGATCTCGCCTCTCGCATCATGGAAATTAGTCAAGAAGCTAATGAAACTATGGAAGTAGATCGCCGGCAAGAAATGTCAAAGCTAGGTGAACGTGCATCTGAAAAAATTGAAATGGCAGAACGTCTATTGATGAAGGCGCCATTGAATGACGCAGAACGCAATGCTATGGCGTTTAGTTTGAATAATGCCGATGCAATCAATGCGTTCCTTAAATACCATTCATCTCTGACTAATGAAGGTATACCTGTAAATGCGGCAGTATCTTCACCAGAAATGAGTCGTACTGATCTTGAAGCTGCTATTGCTGATCCAAGATGGAAAACCGATGTAGCATTTAGAACAAAGATTGAAGAACAATGGATGAAGGCAAACAACTAGATATAGTTGCAAAACCTTTCATTTGTGTGTAAATATAGTATTCGGAGGTTAACCGCTTGCGGCCCTTCTATGTGGTGAACCCACTGGTGGGCATGACCATTTCATGCAAGCAAACCGCCCGACTACATCGGCCAACGGTATGCGGCAAGTTGAAACCTTAATAGGAGGATTCTGCTATGGCGCAGAGTGTAACCAATGCTTTTGTGACCCTCTTTGAAGCAGAGGTCAAACAAGCATACCAAGCCGAGGCTTTGCTGCGTGGTACAATGCGTACACGCACAGGCGTCCAGGGCAACACCGTCAAATTTCCGAAAATCGGTAAGGGCGTTGCTACTGTTCGCGTGCCTCAAACAGATGTAACCCCGCTGAATGTAACTTACAGCCAGGTTACTGCAACCATGAGCGACTATATTGCTGCGGAATACAGCGACATTTTCCACCAGTCTCATATCAATTTTGATGAGCGCCGTGAACTTGTCGAGGTAGTTTCAAAGTCAATCGCTCGGCGTATGGATCAGCTTTGTATTGATGCTCTCGATGCAGCTGCTTCACCATCAACCGTTGCCACAGGTATTGGTGGCGCGACTACTAACATGAACATCGAAAAGCTCCGTGCAGCTGCAAAGGCGCTGAATGAGAAAAACGTACCGGCTGAAGGACGTTATCTTCTTATGCACGCTTCACAGCTCGATGCTCTACTTGGTGAAACGGAAATCACCTCAAGCGATTTCGCAAGTGTCAAGGCCCTAGTTCGCGGCGAGATTAACTCGTTCATGGGCTTCCAGGTGTTGACAATGGGTGATCGTGATGAAGGTGGCCTTCCAAAACCATCAACTCGCACTTGCTTTGCTTGGCATCGTGATTCAATGGGCTATGCAGAATCAATGGCACAAAAGAGTGAGGTAAATTATGTCCCAGAAAAGACATCATTCCTCGTTTCTTCTATGTTCTCTGCCGGTGCTATTGCAATTGACGATGAAGGCATCGTTAAAATTTCTTGTACTGAATAAGGAGGATAAACGATGGCTTTTAGTTCAACAGGTTTTGCAACCATTGGAGCCGCAAAGCGAGGCAATGCCCCAGCTCTGTACTCCTATAGCACCACAGACACGATTGCTACTGTAAACACCGAAGGTTATTTCAACAGTTTGTCAGACAGCCTAGAAATAGGTGATTTGATTTATTGTGTAACTTCAACAGGTGGAACAGCCGTAGCAACTCTAGTGTATGTATTGTCAAATGCTGCTGGCGTTGTTGATGTCAATGATGGCACAACACTTGCCAACACAGATGGCGACTAACACGGACGGGGCAGCTTCGGCTGCCCCCTCTTAACAAGAGGAGAGTGGTATGGCAGCTGGCGATACAGGTTTATCAATTTGTTCTGATGCACTTATCATGCTGGGCGCCGCGCCCCTTTCTTCGTTTACGGAAGGCACTGACGCTGCCCAGGCTTGCGACAGACTTTACCCAGATTTAAGAGATGGCCTGTTATCAAGATATCCTTGGAGTTGGTCATATCAAAAGCAACAGCTGGCTAGATTATCATCCACCCCGACAAATGAATGGCAATACGCATATCAGCTTCCTGGCGATATGCTTTCTGGCGTTAGGGCGCTGTTTGCCAGTTCTGGCACTAATGAGCAGCCTTTGCGTTATGGATGGGAGATATACGGCGATCAGGTCTTTACGAACCTAGAAACAGTTTATATCGACTACCAGGCCACAGTTAATGAAAGCAAGATGCCAAACTATTTTGTGCATTTTCTCCGCACTGCGATGGCATCAGAGTTAGCTATGGTTATCACTGACCAGGTAAGCAAGGCAGATTATTTCAGAGCTTTGGCGTTTGGAACGCCAGGTGAGAATGGCCGTGGCGGTTTGTTCCGTGAGGCAATGAACGTGGATAGCCGTGGCCAACCACCGCAAGTTATCGAGGATTATTCTCTTGTAGATGTAAGGGGCTGATATGGCGCGGATAATCCAGTTCCAAACAAACTTCAGCGTTGGAGAGCTTGATCCGTTACTCCGTGCCAGGACTGACCTAGAGCAATATCAAAATGGTTTAGAGACAGCCCAGAACGTCATTGTGCAGCCACAAGGCGGTGTAAAGCGTAGACCAGGCACAAAGTTCATCCATGACTTTGGCAGCACATTTACAGATTTCAAAATCATTCCGTTTGAGTATAGCGTCAATGACAGTTATAGCCTGGTCTTTGTAAACCAGCGCATCTATGTGTTCAAAGGCGGTGTGTTGCAAACAAACATCAATGGCAGTGGTAATGATTACATAACAGCCACAGCAATCACGGCAGCAATGCTAGATGAGCTGAATTACACCCAGGCTGTTGATACGCTCATTCTATGCCATGAGGATTTAGAAACACAGCGTCTAGTTCGTAACAGTGACACCAGCTGGACATTGGGCGCTTTGCCACTATCGTTTATTCCTAAATATGCCTATGCGCTAGATACACATGAGCCTACATTTACGATTACGCCAAGCGCTGTTTCCGGCAATATAACTATAACAGCGTCATCAGTTACAACTGATACAGGTACAGCACAAGCCGGCGGTGCAGATACTATCACGCTCAAAGCGGCATCTAGCTTTACAAGTGACGATCAACCTAATGGTATGTTCATTACGCTTACATCTGGCACTGGTTCTGGTCAAACACGCCATGTTGAGGATTATGTCGCATCAACAAAAGTCCTGACTGTTTATCCAGCTTGGGATACAGCACCAAATGCAACAACAAACTATAAGATAGAAGCATTTGCTGAATCAGCGGTTGATGAATATGCCAATGTTAAAAATGGTTTTGGCCGTGCAAGATATGTTGAGTTTGTTAGCGCAACAGAAATGAAAGCATATGTAGAGATTCCATTCTTTAGTACAGATGCGATTGCTTCTGGTGATTGGGAATCAGAACATGGTTATGAACCAACTTGGTCAAGCACAAGAGGATGGCCACGATCAGCTGCTTTCCATGAAGGCCGGTTATATTTTGGTGGCAGCAAATCCAGACCAAACACAATCTGGGGTAGCAAGGTAATTAATTATTTCAACTTTGATACCGGCACAGGTTTAGATGATGAAGGGCTAGAAGCCACCATCAATACTAATCAGCTGAATGTAATTGTGCATATTAACTCTGGGCCTGATTTCCAGATATTTACAACTGGTGGTGAATTTGTTGTCGCGCAATCAAATATTGATCCGATTACACCATCAACATTTCTAATCAAGCCACAAAGCCGGATTGGATGTAAACCTGGTGTACCGCTTGAAAATCTGGCCGGCGCAAGCATCTTTGTGCAACGCCAGGGCAAATCGCTTATCAGTTTCCAGTTTACTGACACGACTAATAGCTATGGAACACAAGCGCTATCGGTATTGAGTTCGCATCTATTGAGCGATCCTATTGATTTGTCAATCAGGAGAGCCGCATCAACTGATGAGACAGACCGCTTATTCCTGGTAAACAGCGGCGGTGATATGATTGTTTACTCATTGTTGGCCACACAGAATGTGATTGCTCCATCTATATTTACCACAGATGGATCATATGTTGCTGTAGCTAACGAATTGGCCACAACATATGCCATTGTAAAGCGCACGATTAACGGCACTGTTAAATACTATCTTGAGCAGTTTGATGATGATCTGACATTGGATTCAGTCAAAACAGGCGGTGCAGCTGCCAGTGTGACAATGGATCATATGGAAGGCAAAGAGGTAAACATCATCCGTGATGGTATTCTTGAGGCAGCGCAAACCGTGCCGGCATCACCATATACAATTACCTTTGCCACAGCATCTACTACATCATATCAAGTAGGCCAGAATTATGATGTGACAGTAAAGACATTGCCGGCAGAACCAAGATTAGCCCAGGGTACAGTCCAGGCTAAGAAAAAGCGCATCGTCCAGGTGGACGCTATTGTGCATGAAACACAAGACATGACCATTAACGGCAAGTTGGTTTCGTTCCGTAACTTAGGCGCTGGCGTTCTCGATACAGCTGTTCAAGAGTTTACCGGCACTAAAACTGTGCATGGCATTTTAGGGTTTAGTGGTACAGGGCAAATTACAATTAGCCAGAGTGTGCCGCTAAAGATGACATTATTAGGTATTGAGTATCACATGAGCGTGGGGAATTGATATGGCAGCAGTAATGATAGCAGCAACCGTTGTTAGCGCTGGGTTATCCATCAAAGCAGCGCAATCACAAAAAGCAATGTATAATGCTAAAGCAGCACAGGAGCGCTTAAAAGGCAAATCAAAGGCAACTGAATACAAAATGCAAGCTGCCAGAGTTTTGCGCGGGTTAAGAGAAAACCTAGCAACAACTGTGGCACGGGCTGCGGTTGGTGTTGATCCATTGTCAGGTTCAGCGTTGACATTACAAGAATATGCACGGCGCGAAGCTGGTGGCGAATATGCACAATCAAAAGATAATGCAGTCCTGGCTCTGTCTAATGCTGATGTTCAAGCCGGTATTTATAAGCAAGCAGGGCAACAGGCAATGTATACTGGTTATGCAAATGCTATCGGCACGGCAACAACCGGCACTTATCAGGCTTTACAAATAGGATAAGGCAATATTATGGCAAAGCTACCAAGATATCAGAATGTAGGCGTTAAGCCTCTTGCACCACCAGATTATGATTATGCTAATCTGCGTGAATCTGCACGTTTTGCCACAACGCTGTCTCAACAAGTAGACCGCATGAATACCTTTATTGCCAAGGAAGCTGAGAGCAGAGCTGAACAGCGTGGCCTGTCTATGGTGCAAGAAGAAGGCGCACAACAAGTTCTTCAGAAATTCAGTGGCGATAAGAAGCCATTTACTGTTGCTGAAACTACAGCATACCAGGCAGCTATTCGCATTGCATCGGCAGAGATTGAGACTGAGGCCAGGGCTGAAATCAACAAACTGATAAGTACAGCCAAAACAAATCGCACATCATTTGGTGATAGCGAAGATGAAAAGGGTAACTTTATCCCAGGCGTTCAATCTCAATTAGGCGAAATTGTAGATGGTTTTCCGGCAGCGCTATCTGATGTTGATCCTGTTGCAGCTGGTGTGCTTAGAGCGCGGTTAACAGACTTTGCCACAGATAAAGAGATTGCCTACAGCGAGTTTTATCAAAAGCATTTGATTGAAAAGAAACAAGGCGAGTTTATCAAGAGTCTTGCTGATAGAGAAAGAGATGCCATTGATTACAGCGCATCACCGCACTCTACACCTGATGGCCTTGAGAAGCGTATAAATGATGCAGCGCAAACGATGCGCGATTTGCAATTTGACGAAACCAACGTAACAAGATGGGTTGAAAGCACCAGAACTAAAGCCCGTAAAGCTGGTACTATTGCAGAGTTTCAGAGACTACCAACCATTGAAGAAAAGCAAAAGTATCTTGAAGGTCTTGAAAAGAAACCATTGAAACAGCTCGGTGTTGAAGGAACACGGACACTTGTCCGTTCTTTGCAAGCAGAATTAAACAATGAGATTACTGTTCAGAAAGGAGCTGCAAAAGATACAGTCCAAGATATTAAAGACGCAAAGAAAATATTGGCTGTTGGCGGTGATCCTGGTGAACAGATGCTTTTGCAATTACAAAACAGAGCAAATGGACTAGGTGATTATGGCGCAGATGCTAGGGAAGCTATTGCTAATCTGCAAGTTGAGCGTGAAGCAATGCTTGCGTTCCGCAAAATGGCGCCAACACAGTTACAAGGTGAACTGAATATTATGGCTAGGGGCATCCCAGGTGTCGGTGGCGAAGGCGTAGATACGCTATTAGAGGCCGATATCTTAAAATCTGGTCGTGGTTTGTTAAGCACGATGAACACTGAAACGCAAAATGATCCACTTTCTTTTGCTGCCCGTGTTGGCCAAATTGAATTTAGACCCCTTGATATAACCTCAGAGGAAGGTTTGTCCGTTTCAATTGCAGAGCGCCGGCAACAAGCTCGTAGAGTTGCTGATATTTATGGTGTGGAGCCTAAATTTCTGACAAATGAAGAAGCAACTGTGTTTGCCACGCAACTTAAAGAAGGCGACAGGATTTCCAGGATGACAGTCTTGGGAATATTAAGCAAACATTTCCAAAAAGATGCGCCAGATGTGCTGGCACAAATTGCTGTTAAACAGCCAGAGTTAGCTCATATTGGTGGCCTTGTTACTCTTGGGGCATTTGATAATGCTACTACTGCATTAGCTGGCATGGATCAAATAAAAGCAGGGAACAAACCTATATTTTTAACAGGAGCCGGTTCGGCAACGTCAGAAATGATATTTGCACAAGAAGTAGGTTCAGCCTTTTTTAACCAAACAGACGCTAGAGCTACAACACAAAAAGTAGCACAAGCTATTTATGCAGAGTTAAGTATTGTCCAAGGTCTTGATGAGTTCGATGAAGGACTTTGGAGAAAGTCTATAAATTTTGCTGCTGGACAAAATGAAATAAATGGCAAAGGCGGCATCCAAGAAGTTAGAGATAAACGTGTTCTTGCGCCTAGAGAATTGGATGGTGAAGATTTAGAAAGTATGTTGGAAAACATGACTTTGGATTCATTCAAAGAAAATACAGGTTTGGATATCAGTCCAGAGCTTCTTAAAGATATAACAGATAAAGATCAATATTCATTGACGCTTATAGATCATGGCAGATATACGCTTACCAGTGGTATTCCTGGTACTGAAGATTTCAAATATATGAGCATAGAAGGTAATCAGGTTATCGTTGATGCCTTAAAATTCTATGGGTTTAAAGACTAATGGCTGAATATAACAATCCTGGAAACATAAGACCTGGGCAAAAATATGCTGGCGAAACTGGCAAATTTTATGCTGCCAGAGATGGTAGTAAATACGTCATTTTTGATAGCAAAGAAATGGGATTAAGGGCTTTATTCATTGATTTAAAATCGAAAATAAATCAATTTGATGGAGATGTTGAAAAAATAATTTCTAAATACGCACCATCATCAGACGCAAATCCAACAAAAAATTACATTGATTTTACAAAATCAATTGTTGGTAAAGATATTGTTACAGAACAAGATTTACCCAAATTAGTTTCGGCAGTTATTAAATTTGAAAACAAACCAAAAACTGCTTCTAAATATTTAAAGCCAGATTTATTGCAAACTGCAATGCAACTATCGTCTGTAAATATGCCTCAAAAAACAACATTAGCAGAAGCAAAAGAAATTGTTGGCATTGAAAGTAAAGCACCCAAACAACAAAATACCTCTAATGAACAAGAAACAATTTTAAGCACTGTTCGTCCAGCTACAGACGCTAGAGCAAAGCGTGTCCAAAAGTTAATAGATGCTAGTGAAGAACCATTAAATATTATAGAAGAAAGACAACAATCAAATATTCCCACAAAACAGATTGCAGATAAAACATTAAATATTATTGAAACACGCCAAAAATCAGATGGTTCTATAGACGATTCAGATTCAGTAGCTATTTTAGAGCAAAGACAAAATGTTGTTGCAAGTCAACCTGATGAAACAGAGCTTTCGTTATTGGAAAGACAGACAAAACCTATAGAGAGACAGGCTAAACCTATAGAAAAAAATGTGAATGGATTTCTATACGGTAAACCAGACCCATTAAATTTTTTACCAAATCAGGCTATTGATAAACCTCTTGGCACGTTTACAGAAAACATTACTGCCGCTTATCGTGCATCCAGAGCTACAGATCAATCTGTCAGTGAAGGTACGATGCTGCGTGATGAATGGCAACCAATCATTGATGAGATAAATGAAAAGACAGGTTCAAATTACTTTAATCCGGCAGATCATTTAAGGGCTGGATTGTTTTCAGCGCCGGCTACACAAGGCGATGGCGAAAGAAAATATCAATATTCGACACAAAAGATATTTAAACACATTCAAGATAATTCTGATGTGTTGCCTGATTTGCAAACAATTACCCATGAGCAATTGCTGAAACAAGCGCAACAACAGGCTTTAGCTAATAGAGATAATTTCGGTGAAGTAACGCATCGCTCTCCTGGGGCTAGTAATGTAATAGCTAGGTTCCTCGGCAGCATGGGCGGCATTGCTACTGATCCTGTTGTTTATGAAAGCATGGGCTTTGCTGGCGCATCTAAAACTCTCTATGGGGCAATGTTCCGTGAAGCTGCTATCGGTGCTGGCACAGAAGCAGTTGCTCAAGCGGGTGTAAAGGAATGGTATGAATCATTAGGTCTGGACTACACCTATCAACAATTCTTGCAGGCTATTGCGTTTGG
>Ga0070752_1002843_pt1 | contig 10937 bp, 6 predicted proteins | sample VirMetDEL_Aug_30_FD_77440 | JGI IMG/M metagenome (GOLD analysis project Ga0070752, IMG submission 77440) | Aqueous microbial communities from the Delaware River and Bay under freshwater to marine salinity gradient to study organic matter... | ecosystem: Environmental > Aquatic > Marine > Coastal ... | reverse complement strand
TAATTGCATCACCAAGCTCGACTGGATTTAATCCTGCAGCTCCAGGAAGGCCCATCTTTCCTAGCAGGTAACCAGATACAACATCAAATTCTTCTTGAGTGTAAAGGCTCTTTAGTTTCTTTAACCTGGCAGCAGAATCTGAGGTTCCGCTAAGGGCATATTTTAATGCGCCTACAGCGTCCTCTTTTCCCTTTTTAAGGAAGTTATTTAGGAATGTAATATCCCCATCATCAGCCATGTTTTTGGCCACAAAAGCCTGGGCTTCTTGATACATTTTCATTATCTCAGAGGCTTGTTTAGCCCCTGTCTTGGGGTCAAACATGTCTACCTGTCTAGCTGCAGCAGACTCTATTAAAGCGTCCAGGTCCTTCTGCATCATCCCAGACAGCGCTTCAATTTGGGTTTTTATGTCAAACCCAGCCCCACCTTCTCGTTGTAGTGCAGCAACCAATGATGGATCTCGGAGCATTTCATTGATGCTGCTTCTCAATCCTCTGATCTTGTCAAATGTAAGCGTTCCTTCTCCTGCCTCTCTTAACATTCTGGACGCATAATCCATAGCTGGAGCCAAGGCTGGACCGCTAACGGCTTCTTTAGACTTTGCCAAGTTGGTTGTATACCACTCAAGAATATTGGTTGCAGGAGAAGTCTCCTCCCCTACAACTTCATAAACCTCGTTATACATGGCGTCCCGCTGGGCCCTATATCTTTTCTTTGCTTCCTTTGCTGAAAGATACATTGCATCAGCCGCTTCTGCAGTGGTTCGAATGCCACCGTATTTCGTAGCAAGGTTCCTGGCAGAAGTTTGCAATTCTAAAAGAGTTTGATTGGCTACCTCCATCATTTTTTTGGTGGAGGATGGAGCTATCGAGTACCACTTCTCCATCATATTAAATAAAGGAGATCCAGTCGTTTGACCTAGCGTTGGGTTTGATACCCCAGAGCTAGTCATCCTCTCTAGGGCCTCTTTTGCCGGAGCGTCTAAAGCGTTGTTGGCGTATCTAATGGGAGCTCCTGCTACCCACTTTAACCCGTTAAAAACCTTTGAGGTTACCGGTCCAGCAAAAGCGTTAAGAGCTGCCGTTTGACCAAAGTCAACCATGCGCTCTGCGCCAATTCTACTATCTTCTGTTTCTCCAAAAAAATCTAATATTCCAATATAAGCCTCTCTGGCTGCAGCACTTCCTATTCCTTCACCAGCTACAAAAGCAGCGGTTGCAGCAGGGATTGTGCCAATAACAGTTGGAGAAGTTGCCGTGGCTGCAGCGCCTGCGGCTAAGGAACCACCAACAATGCTGCCAGCAAACTCAGCTATCTCTGGTCCTACATCAGCAAAGTCTCCCAGTCCGCCAGGAACAGGCATGCCAAACAATCTTGTTTCCTCATCAAAAAGAGTGAGAGTGCCCGTTTCTGGGTTGGTAAATACAAAGTTTCCAGAGCCAAACTTGGCTGCGCCATATTGAGGGTCTAAAGCCTCTACCGGCAAAGCGTCTGGATAAAACCGTCTTATAGTCGTTAACTTGTCTTCTTCTGATTGAGCAGCACCAACCTGAGCCCTGGCTGCAAGATCTCCGCCACTCTTGGTGTCAATGCTGTCGATTAGCTCCTGCAGTGCAAGGTTGGCTATTTCATTGTCATCATAATTACCGAAGCCAGTAGCTGGAGCTCCATACGCTATAGCCAGCTGCTCATCTAAGGTCAGTCCATCTTGCATATATTTTTTTGACATATTAGTCCTACCGCCCCCCTGAAGGTATCTCTGCACCAGGAACATAATTCTGTTCTCTAAGTGAACGCAATATTTTTGCCTTGTATTCTTCAATCTCAGCGCGTAATTTAGGATCAGTCTTTGCCCTGAGCTCCAAAGAGCTTCTTATCTTCTGCGCTTGACTTGCATCTTCAGCAGCCTGGCTGTTCTCTAAGTCCTGGTTAAACTCTTCATAGGCACCCTGAGACGATGCAATCATAGCAGAAAGAACATTTCTTCGGCGTTCTTGCTTCTCCTTTATGGTCTGAAGAGAATCTCCTAGAATCGGCATATACAGAGGCATGTTAGTGCGTATCTCTTCAGCACCTACCACCGCACCAGATACGTCACGCAACTGAGCCATCACAAAGTTTCTTACAGCGTTGTCATAAATTTGATACTTGCCAGACTTGGCCATGTTATTCAGCATCCCTTCTTGACGCAAGAAAGGCATGTTGGCAACCACTTGATCCCTAAGATTAATAGGAGAGAACCCACTTCGCTCAAGCTCTTCTATAACATCGAGCTCTTTCTGCATGCGAACAGCAAACTTGGCAGATTTAGTAGCCGGCTCTGTATATTTCTTGTCTGTCTTTCCGCTGATCTGCCTGCCAACACCAAATGGATTGTCGGCGTCTGTGTTGCGCTGACCTAAATATGTAATAGTTACGGGTTTTTTCATCCATGATTTGTCTTGATCAGGCTTAGCCATAGCAGCTTCCATTTCTCTGGCTTGATCTGAATCTAAAATAGTAAACGGCATGATTTAATCCCCCACTATTATTATTTGTTTTCCGCTCGCATTCATCGCGGAAAAAACAGGCTTACCTGAACCTTTAGGGTCCATGCCTATATACTGGGGATTAGTTAATCCAGCTGCGATTATTTCTCCAGAAATCCTGGTGATCGCTGAGTTTGTGTCCTCAGCTCCACCGCCTGCAGGTACGTTATTTGGCACTGGCTGACCAGGCTCACTTACAGGGTTGCCGTCTTCGGTAACAATAGGTGCTGGATATTCCAAAACCCAAGCTGCGCCAGGAACCACAAACACTCTTCCGTCTGGCATCGTCTGAACCTTTTCTCGCTGAAGCTCGGCATATGCGGTCCTATATTCCCAGCTAGACAAGAAAGAGGGATCGCCCGCGTCTGCTCGTCGGGCTCCTGTTATAAGCCAATTTACCATAGTATCTTTGTAGCCCTTACCAGGCATTAGGCCACCGCTATTCTTGAGCTGCTCTACTTCATATTTAAAGTCAACGTCAAGCATCTTCATATCAAGAGCTCTTGCTTCTTCTCTGCGCTTCTCCACATCCTGGTAAGCCATCTGCATTAACTTGGCTCTAATCTCATCTTGTTTCTGTTTGCGTAGACTTTCAGCTTCACTATACAAGTTAAAGCCCATAGCCAAGCCAGCGCCTACGGGTGTTCGGCTGCCATCCTGGCCGGCTTTAACTAAACCTCGACTCAGGTCAGTAGCCATACCATAAAGTCCGCGAGACTTAGTTTGCGGCATCAACATAGAAAGCTCTGAAGCACGACTACTTATATCATCATATGACAAGCTAGACTTCTGCGACTGCAGCGCCTTCATTTTATCGAAATAACTGGTAGTCGGATTGTATGCACCCGCAGGCGCGCTCATCGAGGCTTGCTCAGCACGGAGTTTATCTATTTCAGCCTGCAGCTCTTCTATTGTTTGTTCTGCCATTATGCTGACCCTTGATTCATGTAAGTGCCTGCGGCACCCAATGCACCTAATCCTGTAGCAAGACCAGCCTGCAACGCACTAGGCGGTGGGGTATAAGTTGTGCCTATTTGCGTTTGACCGCCGGCTCCTACACCCATATTCATAAACGGCATCAGCGCATTGTATTGGTTCAGTGGAGCCATCTGCGCTTGCTGCATTGCTGCACGCTGAGCGTCAAACTGCTGCTGCTGATTACCCTGCTGTATTCCGCCGTACTGCATTAGATTCTGCATCTGCTGCTGGCCTGCTGCCTGCTGTGCATTGCCTAGACCCTGAATGAATCCACCATAGCCTTGTTGCGCTGCAAGTTGCTGCTGACCAATTTGTCCCTGAAGGCCACCCATAGCACCATAGCCCTGCGCCATCGTTGCAGCATTCTGAGCTGCGTTATTACCCATTTGAGTCCTAGCGTCCTGCATGCCCTGGCCTGCGCCCATCATTGTCTGACCAAGCTGAGTGCCTGCGCCATACATTTGATTAGCCACGTTACCCATGGTTTGGCCATACTGCTGCTGAGCACCCATTCTGTTTTGAGCGCTCTGTCCTAAGTTAGAAGCTAGGTTCTGCTGGTTGCTTAAACTTTGACCAGCCGTACCCTGTAGCAAGCTACCATAGCCTTGGCCCGCAGCTAATCTGCTTTGACCTGCCTGGCCTTGCTGCTGAGATAACTGCTGCTGAGAACCAAGTCGTTGCTGTGCGCTTGAGCCTAACTGTGCGCCATACTGCTGCTGAGCACCTAGACGTTGTTGCGCCTGGTTACCCATTTGATTAGATAGTTGGCTAGATACATCCATCTGCTGCTGACCAATACGACCAATGCCTTCCGCTTCAGCACGGTCTGCTGCAAGTCTTTGCTGGCCAACCGAGCCCAGGGTAGAGGCAAGATTCTGTCTCGCCCCCAGGGTAGATTGAGCTGCGCCCATCTGCTGAGAAGTCAAAGCCTGGTCCGCACCAAACCGAGTCTGTGAAATATCGCCAGATCTTCTAGCCAGGTCAGATTGTGCCGCAGCCTTTTGTGCCGCAGTCTGTCCCATTTGAGAAGCCAGCGTTTGATCTGCACCAAACTGAGTCTGTGAAATGTCACCCGCTCTTCTAGCCAGGTCAGACTCTGCTGCTCCCATCTGTGAAGCAGAAGAACCAAGTTGAGAAGCAACGGTCTGTCCTGCACCAAATCTCTGAGAACCAGCAGCCGACAACCGATCTGCAATACTCTGATTAGCCGCCAAGTCGCCGGAGGCTTCCTGGGACATTCTTCCTGAGAGAGACTGATCCGCAGACAATCTGCTTGCGGCGCCTTGAGACAAAGTATCTGCAGCTCTTGTTTGAGCCCCTAATCCTTGACCGCCTAGAGAAGCCAGTCCTTCAGCTGCGCCACGCTGCGCCCCTTGCTGTCGAGCAAACTCACTCATCGCAGTGCTTTGAGCATTCTGGAACCCCTGAGCTCTGAGGCCGCCAACTTCTTTGGCGAACCCTCTACCCATTGCTTCCGCTCTTTCTGCTGCGGTTAATCGTGCCCTTGAACCAAAGGCTGATTCGCCACCAGACCGAATGTCACTAGCAGTCTGTGCCATGTCTGACTGAGCCAAGCCCTTAGTGGCATCCTGGATCATTTGATTTACAACACTGTCCTCATAAGGATTCATATACTGAGAAGTCGTTGAAGGATCAAACGACCCTAAAGATCCTCGTAACAAATCTTTCGATTCTCCCAGGCCGGTTGAATACTCATCTAGCGCAGTAATGCCGCGCTGCTCTGCATCAGATAGTCTGTTGCCAAAACGGTCAACAGCGGAACCAAGCCTAGCCGTAGCTTCACCTTGTCGGTTGGTAAATCTGTCAACAGCTCCACGCTCCTGGCCTAATGCCTGGTTGAGCTCTTGATTTAATTTTTGTTCTGCACTCTGCAGCGAGGTAGTAGCTTGACCCAATCCTTGCCCAAGTCGGCCAACCGCGCCCTCTTGCCTGGATAGTGAACCAGCTAAGCCAGCGCCCAAACCTTCAACGCCCTGCCTAAGTGCTGCAGTAGAAGCATCTAATCCTGAACCTAAACCAGCAACAGCTCGACGCTGCTCTGCCAGGGATCCGCCTAAGCCACCTCCTAGTTCATCTACTGACCGAGACAAACCTTGAGTTGCCTGGCCTACCTGCCCAGAAAACTGGCCCTCAGCGCTTCGCGCTAAACCTTCAATGCCACCCAAGTCTCTAGCAAACTGATTGCCTGACTGCTGTAGCATTTGACCTTGCTGGCCAAGTGCCTGGCGCTGCATTGCTGCACCACCGGCTAACTCGCCAGCTGCACCAGCAAGTCCTCGATCAAAGCCGGCTGTAGACCTTCTCGCTAAATCATCAACATTAGATAGGTCTGTACCAAACCTGTCTGCAGCTCCCTGCCCAGTTCTTTCTGACCTAGCAAGGTCGCTCTGGAATCTACTTAAATCCTGCTCGCCACGCTGCTCAACTGCACCTAGCCTGGTGTCAAATTGAGAAGCTGCACCCCTGGATAAATCTTCTACACCCTGGGCTCTCTGGTCGAATTGTTGCTGAGACGCTAGAGCCTGTCGCTGCTGATCTTGCAAATCGGTGCGTAACTGTCCTGTCGCTGCTTCGGCCTCTCGTCGGTTACGGTTAATCCCACCAAGGGCGTCACCTAAACCTCGCTGAGCTTGAAACTCAGATATGCCTGAGCCACGCTGCAGCTCTTGAAGTGATTGTCGCTGAGAGGCTAACTGAGCTTGCTGGCCTTGACCTAAAGCACCCAGCCCCTGCTCATATGCTTCTTGTGAAGCCTGGAGAAAAGGCTCTTGAGAACCAACAGCATTTCTTGCCAGTTCAAAGGCTGCCTGTTGATCTGGGCTAAACCCAGCAATCTCCTGGGGAGTGACCAGGGGTCGGCCTTGCTCATCAAAGAAGCTGCGCTCTGCTGCTCGCATTGCACCAGGTATAAAACCACCCTGGCCATCTAAACCATAAAGCATCTGCTGGACGATAGGGTCCATGCTGGTTTCAGTCTTCTGAATTCCCGCTACATATGGAGAAGCTGCGCCGCCTTCCTGAAACTTCTTAATCTGGGCTGGGGACATAATCATGCTGGCTCTCCTGCAAAATCTTTAAACAGCTTCATCATGTCATACATGAGCTTGGTGCCTTTATCTCGATCTTCTTTACCCAAAGGCTCTAGCGTAATAATGCCGCCGTCCTTCTTCATCTGAAACGCGCCAGCTCCACGCACGGCTTGACCGGTCATAACAAACTCGCCATCACTGAGCATGGCAGGAATATCGTCACTGACTTCTGTGCCTGGGCCTTCAATGTCGCCAACCATACGCTCAAACTCTTCCATGGAAACATTGCCGCCATCAGCATAAGCCATGACTGGACCGCCATAGCGCATGCCTTCAGCGGGTGGTGGCGTTGGTCTGCCACCGCTCAAAGTTGGGAAGGTATTGGCTGGAAGTAGGCCAAACTCGGTTGGATTGGGCGCTTCATTGCCCATACGTCTTGCAATTTCTGCTTCAATGTTGTAGCGACCTGCTGCATTCATCGAAGTCATTGGGGTCTGTGCGACACCTTTAGCGTTCTTGGCTTCATCATACGCCAGCTTGCCCAGCAAACCAGCCAGGCCAAGAGCTGCAATGTCCTTTCCTCCAAACCCGCTTCCGCCGCTTCCGCCGCCGCTGATTGATTTAATGAAGTCGGGCGTTGGATTGCTTCCGCCAAACCCTAAGCTATCGCCTATGTTCTTTATATAGTCTGGCGTATCAAACGCCTCATCAATAAAGCTGCCATTGGTGAATGGGTTCAAACCAGATAGCACGCTTGAGGCAGCGCCTGCAGTAGCTCCCGTACCCGCCATCATTTGACCGCCTGGCACGTTTAACATTGTTCCTGCAATAATCATGTCAGGGTTAGTTATATGTTTGTTGTTCGCCATCATATCTTCAACGGACACGCCAAGTTGAGCGGCGATCTCAGACAGCGTGTCTCCAGACTGAATCTCGTACTGCGGCTGAGCACCCGCTGGCAATGCAGCGCCAGGCACTTGGCCACCCACTCCGGCTAGTGTTGATGCAACTTTGCCAGCCATCGTTGTTGGTCCGCCAGCTACGTTTCCTGTAAACACTCCCGTGACAGGTGACGTTACTCCAGCAGCCAATGGTTGGCCAGAGTAGCTTGCAGACTTGAGCAGACCAGGGATACCCCCAGTGCCGCCTGGACCACCAAACAATGTGCCCATTGGATCAGATGCTAAGCTGCCGATCCCGCTTTTTATAAGCGTGCCTGTATTGGCAAGGCTGCTGCCTAAGCCGCTAAAAAATCCACCGCTGGCACTGGCATCCTTGATAGCATTAATATTAGATCCAATACTGCCGCCAGTAGCTGCAGGACCCGCAACAGTAAGCAGCGCCAAAGGATTAACATTTCCTTTTGCTACATCGTAAACAGTAAACGCTTTATTAGCTAATGCAGCAATCGGCTGCCAGGGACCAGGAATAAATTGTGCAACACTCGCCAATGGTTTGACGACTTTCTTAACAACTTTTTTTACGCTCTTGGCTATCTTCTTAAAAAAGCCAAACTCTTCTAATCCGGTCATTGGATTTAAAGAGGCAATGCCCAAGCCAACAACAGCCTGGTGGGGGTCAATATCTAACTCTTCAAACCGCCGCTGTACAGCACGCTCGAAGTCTTCATCTTCAAATGCTTCAGGAGGAAGAACCACCTCGCCTGGTCGGAGGTGCGCCAGGGCAGTATCATCGCCACGACCTTCCGCAGCCAAAGCAATAGCCTGCTCAGCCATGGGAGCATTTGCTCCAACCATAGCGGCTTCAGCTAAGTGTTCGTAAGTTCTTCGTTCAGTGGGGTCGTCTGTCGCCTGAGCTTGCATCATCATCTCTTCGATGGCTGCTGCAATGTCGGCATTAGGATCTTGACTGACTTCTTGTTCTATGACCGCATCCTGGGCCTGGCCCATTAAAGCCATTTGCTCAGGGGAAGGCGCTACAGCCCCACCCTGATTAAACATAAAAGGAGTACCCTGGTCGTTTGCTTCATTACTGAAGCTGGCACTCATTGCATTTACTAATTCATTTTGATTCATGGCGTGTTCACCGTTACAGTTCCCAAGCCGGAATTTATTGCCTGACCAGCTGGATAGGTCTGGTGGGAATACAAGTCTCGCAAAGCATTTCCATCAAAAGCCTGGTGTATTTGGTTAGTTGTATTAAAGATTATAGCACCCGTTGCAAACTGAAGGGTACTAATTTGTGTTGAGTTAAAGTGTGGAGATATTGTAAAATCGACAGAACCGAGATTTATTTCTAACACTCGCACCAAACGGTTGAATGTTTCAACATCAACTTCCGAGCCAGTTCCGCCAATAGCCAGGGGTAGCCTGGTCTCCAGCAACCTACTCACGCTCGACGACCACTTGGTTGAATGTCAATCCTGGTCGAGCCCAGCCTCCACTTGTATCCAAGTTGATTGTTAGATGCAGAGTCATCATCTGACTCAAACCTAAATACCAACTGCCGAGAGCGGCTTCTGACGTTATTGTATGTGGACGTTTCAGTAACCTGGGTGGTGGAATTAGTGGTTAAATCTTGACCAGGGTAGTCCCTGCTTTTCAACACTATATTCATTGCGGGGTTATTGCTTGAGGTGCCATCACTAATGAAAGCAACGTCAGGTATGATCTGCTTCACAAAGGAGAAGTTCTCTCCGTCACCAATCGCGGTATCACCCGATTCCACAAACACATTGGTCATTGCTGTGTTGTTATCGTTATAGCCAGTCTCATGCTCAAACACCAGGCTCTGTCCATACCACTGCGCCGCAGACAAGGGAAGGTCTTCAATACCTGCATCTAGCCAGGAGTATCTGACCAGGGAACCAATGGACCAGGTGTTCTCTTCGTAATTAAAAATAACGTACCTGCTGATCTCTCCGGTGGCATCTGCTTTTGATGGGTAGAAGAACCACATCTCACCAAACTCAGAGTTTAAACCCATGTGGCATTTAAACGCCTGCTCCAGGTCCAGATCCTCAAATACATATTCCTGCACGCTGCAAGGCAGTTTCTTGACTGCACCTGTATATACATAGAATCCTGTCTTCGACGCAAAAAATACCCCACTCGGCGCATTTACTGCAGCCTTGGGCCCAATCAATCCTGCACCCTCATTGACCAGGTTGACCGCAAACGTCAATGGCGGTCCTATAAAGTTCATGCTGTACAGGCTGGTGTCAGTCCAGATAAGGATCTCCTGCCTGGACTTTAATCCCCCGACAATGAAGGAACCAGAGCTCAACCTCACATCACCTGCAGAATTGGTTGGCAGGGGCTCAAACTCTAACTCATTCTCTGACGCAGAGAACGCCACTAACATGGGATCAATAACACCGGTCCTGGTGCTACCACTAACAGGGTCGCAGCCAAGGACTACCAGGTGCCGGTCTGTCTCTGAGGTGATAACCTGCAGCCCAACAGTTGGAACCTGGTTAGCACCACTGACAGTGGAAAGATTTTTCGCTTCAACGGTAACGCCGTTATTCTCTACCCAACGGTATATGCCTGCGCCCCTGGGGTTTATTATTAAGTTCTCACCAAAGTTATCGTGCGTCCATAGTCTCAGCTGATTCACTGCAGATATGGCGTTAGCCGAACCATAGGCGCCATTGCCCCAGGTCCCGATACCCCAACCTGTGCTGGTTACATATGTATCCAAGCCCACGTTTATTTGATAGGTGCCCACGGTACTAGATCCGCCATTGCCAGAGTCACTGGCATTTGCTGTAACAGTAGTGCCGCTGGTATCTTTTGCGACTATCGTATAAGCGTTGGCGCTGGTTACCAGGGCGATCTGATATTCCTGGTTAAGAACGGCAGCAGTTACGTTGCCGCCTAAAGAGGCTGCGCCACTAAAGGTAACAAAGTCATTTGTCACCGCCCCGTGGGCAGTATCTGTAATGGTAATAGTAGAGGAGCCATTGGAGGCTGCGAAGGTTACATCACCGGCAGAAGTAACCAGGCGAATAGGGGTAACGTCATTGTAAGCGTCACCTTCTTCAATATAGTATTTCCAGGTGGTGCCTATTCCTAGGAACCTAGTGCCGCCCAGGGAGATCCAGCTATGCAGCGCACGGCCTAAACCAAGAAAGTAATTCTGGCCAAGCTGTTGCCAGCCGCCTACTTTCTCAACACGAGCCTTTCTAAATCGCACAAGATTGCCATCAACCCAGCCGCCTTGAGCGCTGTAGTCGGTGGCTTCTTTATTTATGCCAGGCTGAAACTCTATCTTTGATAGCGGCATCAGCTATCACGCTAGTCGAATGATCGCGCCTGTTGCTGTTGGCGTTGGGAAGACAACAGTAAAGTCTCCAGCAGTGGAGGTCTTATCTCCACCAAAGTCCACAGCACAAACAGCTTTATCTGATTGAGTATCG
>Ga0070752_1002838_pt1 | contig 10946 bp, 3 predicted proteins | sample VirMetDEL_Aug_30_FD_77440 | JGI IMG/M metagenome (GOLD analysis project Ga0070752, IMG submission 77440) | Aqueous microbial communities from the Delaware River and Bay under freshwater to marine salinity gradient to study organic matter... | ecosystem: Environmental > Aquatic > Marine > Coastal ... | reverse complement strand
CTGATGCTGCTAGGGCTGAGTCTATGGCTATACAGCAAGGACTTGCAGGAGTTACTAGTTTAGCAGGGCAGGTGGCATCTATGGCTCCACTTTACAGTAAGAGTCCAAGTGCAAGACAGTTCAACCAACTAGAAAGGAGAATGCAAAGAACAACAGGAAAATCATCGCAAGACTTTATGAAAGGCGTTGATCCGTCATCATTGCAATTAAATCAAGACCAAAGGGAAATACTTAAACAAGCAGGCAGTATTGGTGGTATGAGCCAATCCGAATATACTGATTTTATGGGCGGATTTTCTCCGGATTATATTGGTAGTTTAGAGTCTACGATGTCTATTATGTCAACAGGGGCATCACAATATTCCGGTATAGATGACAAACAAAATAAACTAAGATATTACCCTGAGCAGAAATCCAAGTATTACGATAAGTTTAATGAATTTGCTCCTTTAAAATATGTGGAGGGATTTGACCCTCTTAATACTTTTTTACCCCCTGGGTATAATTCCGGATTCTAATAAATATAAATAAAAATAACACATGTCAACATACTACGGATATGCAGAAAGAGAAGCTGAAGACAATATAAATTGGTCTGTCGTTGGTAGTGATATTACCAAGATGCTTCAAGAAGAGGTTACTCGTAGAGAGGTCTTAAAAAAAGAAATCGATGATGCTAGTAGGAAATTTGGTCAAACATTGTCCGAAGCACCTACAGGAACGCATAAGGGTGCCAATGACTTTATCACAGGTTTCACTGGCGATGTTTCTCAAGCTCGGCTAATGCAAGACAGACTACTGAAGTCGGGGCAGTTAAAGGTGAAAGACTACCTACTACAAAGAGCCAATCTCACTGATGGTACCAAAGGCATATTTAATGTAGCAAAGAAATTTCAAGCTGAGTTCAAGAGGAAGGCTGACAGGATGACTCAAGATGAGTCAGCGAAGTTATAGCAGACATTATTCCAAATGACCGAGGGTTTTGCCAACTTCAATAATTCCGGTGCATATATAAACCCAACAAACTTCCAAGTTAGTTTAGCTAAGAAAGAAAGAGTAAAGGACAAAGATGGTAATTTCGTGTATCAGATGAGCGATAAGCCACAGGATTTCTTTACTGTAAATGAGCTTAATACTTTTGTAAGTGTAGATTTAGATAGGTTTAAAACTTCAGAAGCCTTAGATGAGATTGCTAAATCAGCAGGAGTAAGAGACCAAAGTATTGTTTATTATGATAGTGCTACACAACTATACAAAACAGTAAAAATATCTGATGTAACGGGAGAAGTTTTTAAAAACCTACCTGCTTCTCAACAAAAATTAGTTAACTCTTATAAAGAAGCTGAAGAAGATGCTATAGACAATATATTAGCCAACAAATACAATGCAGCATCCATTCTTACTGACTATGTTGGTAAGGGTTATGATTTTACTTTTGACCCTAAAGAAGCAGCAAAAAATGACAAGTTGATTTTGTTAGAAAAAGACCCAGGGGCTAGTGGTTTGCCTAAAGTAACTTTAAGTGCAAGTCAAGAAAAAGTAATACGTGAAACTTTATCCGAAGGAATAAAATTCAGATTGGATCAGACGTACGAAGAAACAGGAGTACAAAAAAGAGAACAGTCAGCAGCAAATAGAGCATTGTCATTAAACCAAAAGAAATATGAAGCTACTGCTGATACAATCTTAAAAGACTGGGTTATAGGAGCGATGGGGGCTTCAAACGAAACAACATCTAAAGCTTCTTATGATAATATAACAACCTTATATAATGAGATAAATCAAGGTACAGATAAGAAACAAATTAGAAGAATAAATAAAGTTGGAAATAATTCTATTCAGATTGTATACACTGATGGTACAAGTTTAACCCCTATTCCTTTAGGAGATAAGAAAGCTTATATGAGAACAATTAAAGGATTGTTCCCTGAGCAGTTTAATCAAGCAGGATATAATGATAACCAAATAGAAAATAAAGGTAGTAAAATTTGGAAACAAGGGAAAGGAGGACAAGATTTCAACCTATTTAATGTCTCGTCAGGAATTCAATACCAACCAAGTGAAGCTTCTGCTCTTGTTACAGAAAAGACAATAGATGGGAATAGTATGATTAAAAAAACGGCAACGCAAGAGTATAAAGACGTTGTTGATGACTCTTTATTCGGGCGTAAACAAAACAAAAATATAGGAGATAAACTTGCATTAATTGGACAAAGACAAATAAGTGCAGTGAATTCACAGCGCAAAAAAGCAGGATTGGATAATATAACAGTAAAAGTTGAATCTGATGGATCAGGTAATTTGTTTGTAACAAATCCTGACAATAATGCACAAATAAAGATTGACTTTTATGATTCTAAAAACATGTCTAATGCTCAAGAAAAATTAATGTCAAATATTTTGAACTATCAAAATGGTCTTTTAACTGAAGATAATTTAGAAGGGGCTTATAGAGATTTCTTAGAAATATATAAATCAGCTATATCTCAATCTTATGTAGGAGGAACAGCAGATACAGGTAATGATGTAGATGCTATATTCTTGAATGGTGTTAAATATTCATACAATGACATGTTGGACCCTAGCACCAAAGCCTTTGAAACACTTATAAATATGGCTAAAGGTCTTAAACAGGGAGAGACTAATACCCAAGCACCAACAACGACTCAAAGTACTAGCGGTGGCGCAACTGATCCTTTTGGTAATCCAATAAAATAAAAAAATGGACGATAAGATAAAAATGCTTTATGATGTTTATATGGAAAAAGGTCTACTTAGTCCTCAGACATCATTAGACCAATTTTCAAAAGCTGACGATGGTATAATAAATTCATTATATCAAAGTGGTATAGATAATAAAATAATAAGCTCAGAAACAAATATTGAAACCTTTAAAACTGCATGGCAACAACAGCCAGTGATGAGTATTCAAGAATACATTGAACAGGAAGACGTAAAAAAAAAAGACGCTTCCGTATTGGAAAGTGGTACATCGGTTGGTTTTGAAACTCCTACCCAAGACATATCGCCTAGCATGAAAGCCATGGCTACACCCGAAAGAGAGGTGACTACAAGCCAAATACTAGAGGATATACAATCAGAGGAAGAGAGACTAGAGTATATAAAAGACGAGACTAGACCTGAGTACGAAGCTCTGAAGGATAGATTGTCTATGGTTGATATTGCAAACAAGCCGGAGGAAAAACTAGTCCCTGAGCTAAACTACCTATTTGAGGATTATGGCTTTAAGTTTGAAGAGGCTAAGGCAGGTAAAAATGCTGTAAAGGTTATCGCTCCAAATGGACAAGAGAAAGTAATAGACTACGGGACTATTGCAGAACAAATAGATGCCAGTGGACTTATAATGGAAAAGGGCATTTGGGCTAGATTAGAAGAGGCTATGTTTGGAGCTAGTGAGGGGTATGAAGATGAGCTTAAAAAGTTTATAAAAGAGAACAGGAAGTTAAATGAAAACATTGATCTCGAAAAGAAAAAGTTCATCACTGATAAAGATGTAAAAGATTTCACTAACAACTTTAATAGAGATGCAAAAGTATACGTCTCAGAATACAAAGCATTACAACAAGAAGCTGAAGATATCAGTAATAGATATAAGAATGTTACTCCAGGAACGGAACAGTACAATAATTACTTGGAAGAAGTAAAGGTCTTTGAAGGTAAACAAAAAAGGCTAAACGAACTAAATACCAAATTAAGAGAGCAAGGTAAAAACTACGATAAATATGTGGGTGAATATGCTGCAATGCGAGTAGAGCAAGGTAGCGTATATGGACAGATTATTGACTCTGCAAAATCAGGGCTAGGTGGTGCTGCCGCATTTTTAACAGATATCTCAATTACCGCAGGGGGGTCTTTAATTGGAGTGTCAGATGAAACCTTAAAAGAATTTAAGTACGGAGAAGAAGAGAAGTTTGTCAATCCATTCTCAGGGAAAGCTACATCCATAAGTAGAGATATGGATAAAGGTACTGTAGAAAGGGTAAAAGACTTGGCATTGATAGGTGGCAGGATGTCATCTAAAGAGTACTTAGAAGATGTGCAGCAGGCTGACCTGTTTAGCGGTAAAGGTATGTTGAATGTACTTTATGGTGTTGCTGAGTTTGTGCCTGCTACTGCATTGGCAGGTGCTGCTGGTACTGTTGCTCTATCCGGGCAATATGTTATGGAAGAGATGAACGACAACCCTAAATTTGACAATATATCAGAAGTGGAGAAGGCCGGGGTCGCTTTAGCAATTGGTGCTGTAGTCGGTAAATTAGAGCAAGTTGGTTTCAAGAATATAATGGAATCAAAACTTCTTGGTCCAATAAGTACACAAATAGCTACAAAGGTTTTACGTAGAAACCCTGCCACTATGAGGACTTTTAATGAGTATGTAGAGCAAGAGGTAAAATCATTAATGGCCAAAGGTGCTTTAAAAATGGGTGCAGGTTTTGTTGCTGAATTTGAGACAGGAGCAGCACAAGAGTTTGCTGATATTTTGTTGAAGGGTGTATACAATGAAGTGAAAGGCTCCGAGCTTTTTGATACCCCCGATGATGTGCTAAACCAAATAATAATGGGTGGTATTGCTGAGGGTATGGGTGGTGCGTATATGGCTACACCTGGAGCAATGTCAACAGCTTTAAAAAAGAACCAATTGTCAGAGGTTGATAATGCTACCTTTGATATATTTGAGCAAATGTCTAAAGACAGTGAGTACTTAAATATGGTTACCAACAAGCTAGACCAACAGGTAGTCAATCAAGAGATCACCAAAGAAGATAGAGATAGAATCCTCAGCGACTATAACAGGCTAAATGGGGCTATGCAGAAGATGCCCGATGGTATTAAGACATCACAAAAAAAGCAGTTGTTAGGTCTTTATATGGAGCATCAGAAGATTACCGATGCGATGAAGGGTAATGATGATGTATTTAATAAAAGAGCCAAAGAGGAGAAGTTAAACATAGAGAAGAGGATAGATGGATTGTTAAAGGAAAACAAGATAGAGACTGACGTTGAAGAGACCTTGAATACTCAACCTGAAGAAACAAAAGTTTTCTATGCGGAGAAACTTGAAGACATTCCGGAACAACACAGAGACAATGCCACTTTAGTAGAGAATGATGGCAGTGAGATAACATTTAGAGAAAAGACGTTAGGATTGCCAATTGGTAAGGAGAGAAAGGTAAATGTAGGTGAGTATTACACATATACTTTGAATGGTAATGAGATTGAACAAGTAGTAGAAGCAGAGACAGAGACAGAGACAGTTGATGAGTCTCAGGACTCTTTACTTGATTCTTTGGCTAAAGAAATCGCATCAAAACTACTTGATGAAGATGAAAAAACAAAGGGCGAGATTTCTGATTTCCCGGCACAAAGAAAGGTGCTTGATGCATTAGACACTGAAGTTGAAATAGATGGCAAGAAGGGTTTTTTAAAGCAAGATGGGGAGCGAATAATTTTTGAGACCACAGAGGTAGACCCGGAGGTACAAAAAGAAATAGACAGGCTAGAGAGTAGTAAGCGCAGAACAGAGAAGAGTGAGAAGATGCGTGGCTTTGATGTGTCGAAAGCTCAGTTGAACAAGCAGTATGACGAGCAGATAGCAAAACTAAAGCAAAAGAGCAGAAAGAGACAAGTAGACCTGGGGAATAAAAATGATATTATGTTTTCTCCTTTGTCTGATATTGGTGCAACAGAGACACAATTGAGTGAGGTTGAGAAAGTTACTTTTGAGGGGAAAAAATTTAAAGCTCCTCCTATCCAAACCACTAAGGGAGATTACATTAGTGGGGAGATGGAGCTAGTAAGCTCAAAGGTAGACAAAAAAGGTAGACGCATTGTAACAGTGTCTTATACTCCAAAGGGTAAAGAAATAAAACAAAGACAAGGAAAGAAAAAACCAACATCCAATCGTGTCAAAAGAAAGTTTACAGGAGAGACTGCCGACCAAATAATAAAAGCATTTAAATCTCAACAGCCGGAACCAAAAGGAGGGTTCTTCTCAAAACGTCCACCACAAGGCACAGTAAAGGTTTCTGATAACGTTGCTGTTATCGGTGGGGACTCTAAGCTATCTCCTAGTAAAAAAGCCAAATATGACAGGATAGTAAACATGGCACAAAAAGCCATTGATGCTTTGAGTGGTGTATTCCCTGACCTCAAGATATTGATACATACCAATGAGTCAACTTTTGAAGAGGAGATAGGCGATATAGCAAGAGGGGCTTTCAAACCTGCTACAAATACCATACATATAAACTTGGCTTTAGCTAAGTCAACAACAGTAGGTCATGAGGTGTTGCATGCTATTTTAGTGAACAGGCTGAAGAGAGATCGTAAGATTGCTATCGCTGTAAACAAGATGATAGACTCTATTAAGAAGTCTGTACCTAAAGATGTGGCTGAGGAGCTTGATGCGTTTGTGGAGAACTACAAAGGTTCCATGAAGAACGAGGAGTATATTGCTGAGTTGTTTGGTATCTTGTCTGACCGATACAATTCTCTACCCAACAAAGCTAAGAGAGCTATACGTGACTTCATTAGAGCGATACAAGACTTGTTCAATTTACCTAAGAGTGCTACGATACGGGACCAGGAGGTATTTGACTTCATAACGACAATGGCTAGAAAGGTGGGCCAAGGTGAGATAGTACAGGAGAGTGACTTGGCGTTGATTGAGGATGTTGACAAAGAGGTAAAAGCCAAGGTTAGGAAAGAGGAACCTGAGGTGCGTAAACAGAAGGTTAACCCTAAAATTGAGAAGTTAAAGGAAGAGGGGTTATATGATGGTATTCTTGATTTTATAAGCGCAGGAAAAATTGACCTTTCCAAACAACTTCTAAAAGGGGCAGGTTTAACCTTTGAAGAATTCCAAGAAGGAGCAGTAGAAGAAATGTTAAAAGACAGTAGGTTTTCAGAAGTTATTAGAAATTACTTTTATGATTACGAAACACAGGAAAATGTCGATACTTTTGTAAAGTCAACATTTAAACGTAAAGACCCTAAAACAGGAGAACCAACAACAATAAAAACTGATGATGGATATCCATTAGTGAGGTTAGAGGGAGGTCAATACACTAATGGAGATTTTACTTTTGAAAGTTTTAATCAACTAACGGAAGATTCAATAGGGTTTGGTGCTACAGAACTTACCTCACAAGAAGAAGCTGAAGTAAGGAATAGGGAATCTTTTAAAGAAATAGAACAAAAGCTTAAAGACACTCCCTCTATTCGTCAGCAGAAATTTGATAAAAAAACTAAAAAAGATGAAAAAGAAACAAAAAAACCTCAAACTCGCCTTCAAAAAGCAAACCCAGTACAAGAGTTTATTAAAAATGCAAGAGCAAAAGGTGTTACAGTAAGCCAAATAAAGGACTACCTAAAAAGGAAAAAGGGATATACCCAAGCAGAAGTAGATGCTTTGTTCCCTAAGCCTAAGAAAAAGAAAAAGCACACAAAGAAGTCGATCATTGATTTGATAAACCAAAAAGCCAAAAACACTAAGAAGGGGAATGTGTCGGTGCGTACTACTAATAGCTTGCTTAAAAAAGCAGAGAAGTTAGACTACACCAACGAAAAGTCAGTAGAGGCATTTGCTGAAAGAGTGGCTAAGATATATGACCGGGCAGGAACCATTCAGGAAATAAATACAGCGAAAAGCAACAGGACTAAAGCAAAGAAAAATTTAAGCAAGTCTAAGCTAGGGGCTTCTGCTCGTGGATTTGTTGATGCTGCAAACAAGATACTATCGATAAAAGTTGACTTTATACCAATTGAGCTACTGGAGGAATATAATGAAGTGATGGCTCCTTTGGCAAAAAGAGAAAAGGTCAAGATCATCGATATCGACACTGCTAAAATGCAAGACCTTCTTGTTAAAATACAGGAGGAGATGGAGGAGATAGCAGAAGCAGAGGTTGAAAAGAATCCTACAAAAGCAGAGAAAAACAGAAAGGATAACATTAAAAACATAAAGTCTCGTAGAGGTAAAATAAAGCCTAATTTAAGTAACAAGTTTGATAATGATTTTGCAGAGTTTTTGCTAGGTATTACAGATGCTCAACTAGAGGAGATGAGTGCTGCTAATATTGATGTATTAAAAAACTTGTACAGCCAAATAGAACAAGGATATCTGTCTACATCTTTGGCATCTGAGATAAAAAAGGAAGTAGATGGTAAGATTGAGGGAGGTGGAACTTTACTTGGCAAGTTGAATTTAAAGAAAGCCGGTAAGTTTTATGTCAACTCAATGGCTAAGATATATACTAAATTACGAGGCGTTTTCTCTGACGATACCAATTTGTTGACTTTAATTAGGTCTACAGCACTTACAGAGATAGACACCTTGCTAGGTAATTTTAATGCCAAGGACATATACAATAAAACTTTTGGGAAGTTAGCTTCTGCAAAAGAAAAATATGATTTTGATCTTGCAAATATAATGGCAAAGCTTGACAAGTTTAATGACTTGATATCCGGAGGTAAGGTGTTTAAGGCTTTAAATAATCAACAGTTAAAGTCAAAATTTAGAATCATGGCAAGCCTGCTTCAGGATGAATTTGAAGCCAATCCTGGAGCCAAAGGAGTAGCCTCTGCTATTGAGTACATAGATGCTACTGTCAAGAAGTTAGAAAGAGGTGGCAAGAAAGATAGGATGGAAGCTGACATTTTATTGGAATTGAAAAAAGAGATAGAAGATAAAGGTATATCTCTGTCAGAAAGAGAGGTGAAAGGCAAAAAAATATTGCAAGAGATAAACAATGACATCAGCGAGAAGTTTATGTTTGTCGCTGCTCTCAGAGGACAAACGCCTAGAATATACAATAGCTACATCCACCACTCAGCTTTATACTCACTAGACAATCAGCAATCTCTTGTAGAGAGTCAGAGCAATGCACTAATGAATCCCTCCACAAAAGCAGGTACCATAAATGAAAGATCAGGGAATAAGGTAATATCTTTCGATCCTGCGTTCTCAACATTACAGGGTGTAAAACAGACGCTCCTAGACTTCCATATGACGCAGCCATTAAAGGAAGTGAGGGCAAGTATTGCCGTGCTTGAGAACAGCGATAAAAAGGACGTTAGAGAGGTTGGTATAGCATTAGACAAAGCACTGAAAGAAGCCTTAGAAATTGTATTGTCGCACAATCTAAGTTATTATGGTATGGCTGAGAAAACTTTAGACAACATACGTAGGCTATCGTATTATGCTACATTAGCATCTGTGCCTAGAGCTGCTGCTGAATTAGGTTCCAATATGTCATATGCTTTATTAAGCAACCCTAAATCATTTACCTTAGGTTCTACAAAATACAAGTATCTATCTTTAAACGTAAATGGAGCGAAGTTGATGAACCAGGTGGGTAGTACGATAACCACCAAGAACTACAGCAAAGAATCTCTTTCCGGAAGTAGGGCTGACTCAGCTACATTTAACAGGTCAGCATTCAACAATTCAAAGCCTAAAGGTAGAATTAAGGAGGTTATGCAATTTATAGCTGAAAACACTTTGGTGGGACCTCTTGCTGTTAAGGCAACAAACGTCATTGCAGAAAAGCTTATATCAACACCCGACTTGGCTGTTGCTAGACCTCTGTGGTTTGGAACCTTCTTTGGGGAATTAGAATCCCTTACAGGCAAAAAGTTTAGTAAGAAACAAATATTGGAGATGGCTGAGGGTAAATCGCCACTTCTAAAGACCTACAAGAAAGAGGTAGAACAGGCAAGAGTTAAAGCTGACAGGGAAAATGTTCAGATGTCAGGATCATCAAATGCCTTTGACAGCATATTGAAAGACCAAATAAGAAATACTGGTAAAAAATCTAGCACTCTACTTAACATGTACAGGGTAATCAACACCTACATGGCTAGGTTTGTAAAGAATGAGTACAATACATTTAAGAGTGCTATATATGCCCTGTTCAATTCCGGAGACATATCTAGGCCACAGGCTATAGCGTTGACTGTTGCCGTTACAACAAGGATGACAGGATATATGGTATTGTACACAATGTTCAAAGATATGTTCTTCAGTGCTTTTGATGATGATGATGATGAAAAAGATACTGACTATGGAGAGTTAGCAACAAGACAACTTGCAGGGTCTTTTGTAACCCTTATGACTAGGAGGTCTTTGGGCAATATACCATATCTCCCAATAGCTCTAGCTTCTGAGTATGTAAATGAGAATCATTTGGAGGATTTAAGGAATGGTAAAGATTATGACCCATTTGAGAATAGTTTGATATACTCACCTGTAAACTTGACAGACTTAAAAAGTAAAGAGCCTTATGATATTTGGCTTGCTGCTTTCGGTGGTCCTTTTAGTCCAATGCTAAAGTCAGCATCACGTATGCAGAAAGTTGTAACTAGAATGCATACATCTAGGACAGAGGAAACTAAAGAGAAGTATAGGACAGAGTTTAAGGAGAGGATGTTATTGGAGCTTGCAGGTAATTTCGGGTTGGTTCCTTTTTATAAAGATATAAGAACAGCTAAACTTAAAAAGTTATTTGAGGATAGCGGAAATAAAAAATCAAAGTTTACATTTACCGATGCAGAAAAGAAAAAATATATGCCGGAATTGTATAAGATGGAAAAACAAATTGAAAAAGAATTTAAACGTACAGAGGAGTACAAAGAGTTAAAAAAGATGAAAGCACAAATAAAGAAAGAAAGAGAGGAAATGCTAAAATCAATGTTTGAATAATGAGAAAAACAATGAAATACTACAAGTCAGCCAAGGGCAAATCTTCATACAAGAAGAAGCTCAAGGCTGACGTTAAACGTAGTACCAGTAAGGCAGAGCGAAAAAAGAGAGCGGAGCTGAAGCGCATCCGCAGAAAAGCCGAGAAAGAGGGCAAAAACATTGCGGGCAAAGATTACGACCATGCAACCAAGAGGTTCATTAGTCCATCAAAAAACAGAGGTAG
>Ga0070752_1002837_pt1 | contig 10947 bp, 11 predicted proteins | sample VirMetDEL_Aug_30_FD_77440 | JGI IMG/M metagenome (GOLD analysis project Ga0070752, IMG submission 77440) | Aqueous microbial communities from the Delaware River and Bay under freshwater to marine salinity gradient to study organic matter... | ecosystem: Environmental > Aquatic > Marine > Coastal... | reverse complement strand
TTTCTCTTTGTTGTGCACCCGCAATGATTTCTGCAATCTGTCCACCTGTATTAACCTCACCACCGCCAGTTCCTACTGTTTGTGGAATTGATGTACCACTTACAGATGGTGCAGCTGGTCTTGGTAATTTAGCACCACCTCCACTTGCTGCTCCAGCTTTATCACTATTTTTAATATCTCTAACTGCTTTAACACCAGCGGCAACCGAAGATGCAATACCAATTGCTGCAGTAGCGGTATTGATTCCCACCCAAGGTTGTCCGAAGGTTAAAGGTGATGCCGCAACAGCCTTAGCGTTAGCGATACCAGTGTTAACGATAATTCTACCAATAGCCGCAACTTGCTCTGCGATAACCCCAGCAATTTGTAGCTTTTTATTTTTTCCCGCAATCTGACCTAAGAATCCAGCAAAATCAGAAAGTAAATCCAATTGAGCGTTTTGAAGTTCTGCTCTCGCATCTAACTCCATCTGGTCAATTGCTATTCTTTCATCTGCTGCAGCTCTCTTAATAGCTGTTCTTTGTTCTTCGGTTAAACCTTCTTGCTCTAAGAGTAGTTGTTCTTTCTCATTAATTAACTCTCTCTGTCTATCATAGGTCAAACCTAATTGAGTTAACTCCGCTTCAATTGATAACAACTTATCTTCATCCTCTACTAACTGAACTTCTTTTCTTCTCATACGGAACTCATTATCAATAAGTTCTCTTTGTTGTTCAGCTTGTAATTTTATTGCAGTTCTTTCTTCTTCAGTTAACTGAGTATTTTCTAACAACAATCTTTCAGTTTCGTTGATGTTGTTTAGTAAATTAGTTTCTTCCTGTCTAATTACTGCTAATCTTTCTTCATACCTTCTTTGTTGAGCAGCAATTCTTTTTTGAGATGCTTCTTCTTCGATTCGTTCTCTTTCTTCTTGTGATAAACCTTCGATAGAAAGTAACATCTTTTCTCTTTCGTTTATCTTAGCTATCTCAGCATTGAATCTCTCTTCAACTCTTTGAGCTTCTAATTCACTCTCTAACGAACGATAATTCGTCAACCCATCTAAGAGTTCCTTTTGCTTAGCTATCTGTTCTTCCTGTTTAGCTATAGCCTCCGCATCGTACTTATCGTTTATCTCTTCTACATCTTTACGATATACTTCTTCTAAATTAGTAAAATCAGTAATACCGGCAGCTTTGAGTTTCTTTAAATCCTCTTGATACTTTTGTTCTCTGGTGTAGAGTTCAGCATTTCTAGCATCCAATGTTGCAATGTATGCTTCGGTTTGTACTCTTTGAGCTTCTTCAACGGCTTTTAATCGTTCTTCTTCTCTTTTCTTTCTTTCCTCTTCAGCCTTTTCAGCTTCTTCCTTTTCAGCTTCGGTTAATCTACTAAATCCTTCTTTGAATTGTTTTTCACCAGCTTTGAATCCATCTACTGCTGCATCTACAATTCCGTTACCTAATGTTTTAACATTATCAACTGTACCTTTAACTCCTTCGGTTACCGCTTCAAATGCTGCGTTTGCGCCTGATTTAATTCTATCCCAATCAAAGGTAAATACACCAGCGATAACATCACCAGCTCCTTTAGCAACTCCGATAAGCGTTTTGAAGTTTGTTACTAAAGTATTGATGATAAATCCAGCAACTGATTGTAGTGTACCAAATAATGTGGTGAATACACCTGTAAGAACACCCACAGTTTTGGATAAACCATTCATCACTTTATCGTTTTCCAATAACCCAACTACTAAATCAGCAAGTTGCATTGCTATTGGTTCGATAATGGCAAATAATCCGTTTAGAATCTTAGTAAATCCTTCAGTAATTTTTGATAATTTCTTTTGACCTTCTTCAGTTCTTGTCAAAGATTCTCTAAGGGCAAGAAATGCCCCTGCAATCCCCGCTAATACAGCGATAATAGGATTTGCCATAAACACTTTGAAAGTTCCTCTAAGCCCCTCTAATGATTGACCTACGAATCCTATTACACCTGGCTGAGCCGCTAACGCTTCGGTAAATCTAACTGATTGGATTTCAGTATCTTTAAGGTTATCTTTTAAACCCTGCAATTCTTTGGATAACTCTTTAAACTCTGCTGATTTTGGGTCTAATTTACCTAAAGTATCCTGCGTTTTACCAATGGCTTCATTAAGATTCTCAAAATCTCCTAATGATGTAGACACTTTTTTATTAAGCAAATCAACATTCTTTGCCGCATTTTCAGTTTCTACTTCAATTGTAGTTTTATATGTTCTTTCGTTATCAGCCATATTACAATCTTCTTAACAAATTCCAAAGAGATTTCCACTTATATGGGATTTTATATTTTCCCTTTGCAGTATCAACTCTTTTTGATACTCCGTAGAATTTATCTTCTTTTAATAAATCAATTACCGTTGTTATCATTTTAACAATTTTAGTTAATTCTATACCTTACTAGCAAAATACTCATCCAATGTATCTTGAATGATTGGACCTAATAATTGTAATTTACATTGTCCAGTTACTAAATCATAATCATTAATGGCACGAAGGTGGTAATAATTGGAACGAAACTCTACCACATCGTTTAGTTCCATCTTAAAGTAATCAGCAAGAGGAATGTTAGCTGAACAATTTATTAATCTAGTACGTGGGTCATATAACAAACTAATATATTTTGCCCAATATTGTGAAAAAAGAGTTTGTGTTGGTGTAGTTCCATATGCAGGTGTTTCATTAAAGAATAATAATGAATCAGAATCTGCAGCGGGATTTCCCTCAGCTGATGAACCTGTGTTGTAATGGTCAAAGTATGGAATCTCAGTTTGAGTTCTTATGTTTGCTGAATTTAATGTATCATCGAATGTTTGTACAAACCTATATGGTTGCACCTCTTTTAATCCATTGTAAAAAAAGAAACGTGGAAGTACATTCGATGGATTAAAATCGTTATCAGCTATAAATGTTGGTATGTAAATTTTATCTGCTGCCATAATTAACTTGTTGGTTCATCGGCACAAGTTGTAACAAATGAAACAACTTCACCGGTTGATGAACTGATTGAATATATATCACCTAACGCAGCGTTAGCCACATATCGATAACCTGTTAAAGGTGTACCCAATGTATTTGTATATATTACATCACCTTCATCAAAAGTAGAAGAATTTCTGGTAATATATCCAATTCTAGGTGTAGTACTACACACAGCCCATTCGTAAGTAGATGTGCTTCTTTGATAAAGAATTTGGTAATAAGTTACGGCTGGTGCCGCACTACCACTCAAACCTGTACCTTGTACATATCTCAAAGGAGATGCAGCTGTGGTTGGTTCTACTTTAAATTCACCTTGAGAGAAAAAGTTTTGAGTATCAATGTAAAAACTTTCACCATAAGGTCTATTAGTTTCTTTCTTAAAGTTTTGTGCTAATAAATCTGCATCTTCAGTATGTCCAAATGTTAGTTTATTAACTGCTAGGTTGTTAGCTGGAATAACTTCAAACTTATCATCTAAATTAATGTATTTGTTAAAGTTTTTTACCTCACCCTGTTTATACCAATTATTAAAGGTTTCAACAATGAATTCTTTTGGTTTTGTTTTAGATGGATAGATTACTAAATTAAAGTTTCTTTGTACAGCTTTAATAAAGTCAATCATTTTAATACCATTCTTTCCAACTGGCATTTGAGATGCAATATCCATTACTCTCCAATCTGCTGCATAAGTTTGTTGGTTAACTTCCCAATACGATTTTTCATCTCCATCTGGTGCAAGTGTTACTGTAAAATTAGAACCACCAAAGGTTTCGTATTTTAACATTGGATAAACCGCTTTATTGGCTGGTATTACATTTGATTTCCAATAGTATTCTAAATCGTATTCCACATCACCTACACCTGAAGTTACTGAGTATTCTTGTTGTAGGTAATTGTTCCAATTCGTTATTTCTTCACTCCAATACGAACCCGTACCATCATTAATATCCGCTTGTGAACCTGTGTTTATTGAACCTGTTTCGTATAATCCAATACTAAATTGTGGAACACCTGCTGAACCTGATACTTTGAATTTTAATCGGATACTACCTTCTAATGGTGATTGTCTATCATCTTGCATATATGACATATTGTCACCAATGTTGAATTGTGGGTCAAATTGGTTGTTCTCCCATCTTAATTGAGCCCAATTCCCTTCAGTAATTAATTGAGTATCTGATGTAGAACCTGATATAGGTCCTATCTTTACTTGCCCATAAGTTTCTAAATCAACACCATCAAACTCAGGATACCTACCACCATTATGTAATACCATATACATTTGGTCGAAAATTGATGAGGTAAGAAAATCTGATTGATAAGTGTAACCAAACTGCTCAAATATAGCATCCCATACTTTCTTTACCTTAATAGCAGGTTTAAAATCTTGTACCGATAATGCTCCATTTGGATTATCTATACCATACTTTCCATCCAATGAGGATTGATAAGCAATATCCTTTCCATAATCAATAAGTGGATACACAATATCACCATTAAACAAACCATCACTCCACGAAGAAGTAATGTTTGCATAAGATGCAGAGTGATTCAAATCGGTAAGTGTAGTTATATCGGTTAAGAACGCCCTATTTACCTCTCTCGCAAATGATGCCAACGAACCAAATATGGTAACCTCATACGAATCGATATATTTGTTCGCAACAACATTTACTTTATTTAATTGTAGATATCCGCTTGCGAGGTATAATCCATCAAAATCAAAATATGCATCAACTTTGTTGGATGTTGAGAATAGAAACGGATTCTCAACCGATATATCGTAATACTGCTCAAAGAATTGATTATTTTTCTTAGAGCCAGGTAAAGTAATCTGACGTGAGAAATCAGTAGGTAGTGTACCTACATCAAATAGCCCCGTAATGTTATCGGAGATGGTAATAGTTTCATCCTTAAATAAATCTAAACTAACACCATTGGCTACTAATTTAAAATTGAAACCTTGTGTTGTTCTAACTCCCATTATAGAATTAATTTATAGTTCTGTCCCCATTCAAAATCAAATGAATATTGGATAAGCTTATCTACCACATTTGTCTTAAAGGTAATAGAGTTTGTTTTAATGGTAATAGGTCTTAAATCTCCTGATGTTTCATCGTAAATCCAATATACCTCATCACTCACCATTAATTGCTTCAGTATATCGTTATAATCTTCACTTAACCAGTCCGAATTTACAGTTAGGTTTTGTGTTGAATCCGTTGAATAATTTTGAGTTGATGAATCGTAGTTGTTGTACGATAAAGTTGGAGATGACCAACTACCTACTTGTCTTTGGAATGTTCTAATTTGAGTATTAAATCCTTCTCTACTTACCAAGTTGAAGTTTAAGAAATCAAACTGTCCGAATCTATTTTTCCATTTGATTCTAACATTAGGGTATTTCTTTTCACACTCTATATTGAATTGAATTGAATCCCCAATCTCACTTCCTAATTTTAGAGGAGTTACGGTGAATGAATCGTATGAAGAACTTAATGGGAAATCAAATTCTCCGTTTCCAATTGGGAAAGTAGCAATTTGCCCATCAGTAGATTCTGAACCTGTAATAGGAAATGCTGATGTTTGTGTAGTTGATGTATATAATACTGCATCAGGAATATCTCCACTACCACTCCATGCAAAAATACCCATTCTACCAACATTACCATCAAACGATGTTTGTACTGATGGTCCATCACTCATTATTGGCCAATGAGGTGTTTTGTTTTGTATATCTTGTCCAATTGGTTCTTGGAATACTCCATATCCATCAATCGCTTTATATACTCCTGTCTCAACATGCGATGATGTATAGAATGTTGATGCTGAAATGTATTGATGATATAAATCTGCTTTAAAGAATATTACATTAGATGGATTCTCTTCAATAGAATCTTCCAATGTTGAGTTGATAATTTTACTAAAATCAAAAATACCACTAAGTGATTCGTTTGGATATTTAGCAAGTGTAAAGTCAGATAGCGAACCACTATCGTTTACACTACCTGTCCAATAATACAACTCAGCAATGTATTGGAATGATGATGATGCTATTACCCCACTATTAGATTCACTAACTGCACAAACTATTGGAGATTGTGCTAGTGAACAACTTGCGGGTAATTGTAAGATTTCGATAGCCATAAATTAATCTTTTTAATTTAACCTTTCTAAGAAAAAATATATTTGATGGTTAGGTTATCTTCCATCCAGCTTTGTTGAACATATCATCTAACTTTTCCAACTCTCCTTCTACTTCTTTTTCTGATTCTCCAATCATAAACTCATTTAGAGCTTGTTGGAACTTTGGTTCATTAGCTGCAAGTTCTGCAAAAGGTCTTGCCATCATTCTTCGTGTCCCAAAGTGTACCCATCTACCATACTCAGCTCCCTCAGGAGAAACATTTACCACAATTTGGTATCCGTTACCTATTTTAGATGCAATAGTATCTATTGCGTTTTGTGGTGAGGTAATAAACTTAGTTAATAAGTTACCTGTACTAAATGCTCTTGATTCTTGCCCCGGTGGATTAGGTGGTAATAGAGATTTAGGTGCTCTTTGGTATTTAGGATAAGGCAAACCAGGGTAGATTGCCTCTGCAGCTGATTTACGATATTGTTTGGCTAAATCTTGAAGTGTTTTCATTAACAACTAACATCTAAATCCGAATCAGTTAATAGATTGAAAGTACATCTATTTCTATTAGCAAAAGATACCAATCTAAAAGATGCCACATGTCCAGCTAAACCATTGTTGAATCTATCCTTAAATGGTGTAACAATAATATTACCATCAATATCAAATGCTTCTACTGAAAATTGTGTAAATGTAGTTAAATCGTTAATAATCGCCATAGTATTAGCCAAAATATCAACTGAATCATCTGTCCCATAGTAGGGAATCGATTGTTCATTGGTTGTAGGTGTTGAATCGTTGTTTTTTTGTTTGATTTTATCAGCAACAATCAAATCTACCGTATGTACAATGGTTTTTTCTCTTAATTCCGATTGTGAAATCATTACATTAGCTACTGGATATGCTGGAAACTCATTCTGGTCAAAATCAGAAGCATCTCCCTGCGATACGTGATTAATCGAAGGGTGATTTTTCATAATAATCTTAAAATAATCCAACACATTGTAGTACAATGCGTAATTTACATCCTGATTTTTAACAATATCCGCCATATATTATAAATTTAGTCCACCAAAGTATTGGTTAGTTTGGTCTGGGTAGATTTGAGTAGAATCTCCAACTGATTGTAAGAACTCAGGTATCTGATTTGAGTATGCAATTAGATAATCCTGTAATCTTGTAGCGTAATAATCAGCGTTATCTTGTGATTTTTGAGCCAAATAATCAATTTCATTCTTACTGACAGATTCAGCTTGTTCTGATTTGTATTTTACAGCTCCTTCACTCTTAAATTGAGTGGCTGAGAATGGTATATACTCAACGCATGCGTACCAAATAAGGGTTGGCTTTACATAATCATTCATTAGGGTAAGATAGTACCCAGAAAACGCTGTTTGAGATTCTATATCATCTTGCAGTTTGTTATACAATACTGTACCTAATAGGTTTAGTATATATTTTTCTTGAGCCGTTCTAATGAATGGTAATAATCTATCAGCATCAACAGCACCCTGTAAAGGTGTGTTTTTAATGATATCGTTTCGTGTTACAAATAATCCAAAAGCCATTATTCAAATATTTTATCGTTAGTAGTTTCGTTTATATCATCAACCTTATCTTCGTATTCCATCTCATCAGGATTTTCCATTTGTTCGTTTACATCCTGCTCAACTTCTTCAATTGTTTGGTCAGTTTCTTCTGCAGTTTGTGATAAGATAGCCAAAGGTGTTAATTGTTCAAAATATAACTCCATATCTTCCAAACCAGCTTTTTCAAATGCATCAGATATAACATCGATTAACATTTGTTGGAATGGTTGAATAGTCATTGTTTGCATGATAGAGAATGCTGTCATCATTTCTTCACTCTGAGAAGAGAATCCGTTTTGTGCAGTTCTAATACCAAAAAGGAGTGGAGAAGTAATTCTATGTGCTACCAATATTCTATCCTGAGCGTATTCTGCCACATATTGGTATTTATCGTGCAGATTCTCAGTTTGTATTGTATCAATGGTTGGTTTATTTGCTGGGTCATCGTTAAATGATACCATAAATCTACCAGCATTACGAGTACCTGTAAATTTACCTTCAATCAATGCTTCAATTGTATCTCTTTCTTCAGGTGCAGGTACACCATTGTTCATATTAACCATTACTAATGGCAAGAATCCATTTTCAATGTTGTTAATGTGTAGGTTTGATAATTCTGCTTCTGAGAATGAGAATTGTAAAGCTGATATCCAATCAGGTAATCCGTAATAGAATCTAGAAGGTGTGTAATCCTTAATATAAAGAATTTCCATTTTTTCCATTGATGTACCAAAAGCAGGAATTACTTTTTTGTTTCTTTGTGCTCTTTGGTCTGACCAATCAGTACAATAGTAGTAGTTTTCAATATCGATAGAATCGTATATTTTTTCTGCTCTTAGATTTTGTACAGGCACATGGTACATTTTTTTAATGGTAGTGTGTGAGTTATCCCAAATTACTTGGAATGCAGCATTACCATAAAGTTTCAAATCAAATGAAACTTTTTTCATATCTTTTTGTGAGAGGATACTTTGTAATTGTTTATCCTTTACCTCATTTTTAGAATATAAACCCTTTCCGTAAATCAAATCGGCTACACCTTCAATACAAGCCGCATTTGTGGTTGAGGTTTGATAAGCATCAGTAATGATTGGGAAGTAATCATCTTGCCCAATTATACCCACAGGTACCCAGCTATATCTTGTCTTTGTATCTTCAACAATTTCAGGTATATCCTGACGAGTTAGATTTACGAAGCTTAAATTTTCAATCTTCTTCATATTAAGTTAAAATTATGTATTCGTTAGCAGTATCGTTAGAGATATATGAACCTGTTGTGTTCTGATTTGTATATACCGGCTTATTAATTGATTGAGATGCGTACACCTGAATAGTTCCATCCCATAATCTATTATCACAACTATCATTAATGTGTGCTCTATACTCATCGCCTGTATTTGCTGTGATAGAAGCAGTAAATTGTAAGATAGATTGTTCAGCGTTGTATGTGTAATCACTAATAGCTGCTGATGATGTAGATAGAGTTAACATATCCTCTAAATACAATGTCAAATCAGATGAGCCCGTAGGTTTGGTTCTAAAAGTGAATACATTTGAACCCGAAATGTAATACGATTGCATATATCTTGTCTTTAGGTTGTCTTTAAGTCTTTAACAACTCTACATAGATAAGTATTTGACAATCTAAAAGCATAAAAAAAGGGGATTAAACATCCCCATTGTATTTGTAATCTTTTTTCCAAATAAATTTAAATCCCTTACAATACTTTTGCCCACCTTTTAAAACACCAACTACACCTGTTCCATATTCTTTTATAGCTGAATTTCTACTTGGCCACTCTTTAACAAATTCACCAATACCATTTGGTTTTGTTTCATCGTATGTAAATTGTAATATTGGTGTAGCACCACAGGATTTTTGAATTTTTTTACGGGTTTGTTCCGATGGAGATTTTTTACCAATAGGATGTTTTTTCATAGAAGCAGTTCCAGCAATACTAGCAATTGCTTTTCTCATTCTACTTATTGCTTCTTCTTTAGCTTCTGGCGTTTTGTTACGCTCTCTACGCTCTTCTAACTCCTTATTAAGTTTATCTATCCAATCCATTATTTAACGATGTATTGTGAAATCCAACGGTCATAGTAATTATCAGGGAAACGAACCATATCCTTAACCATCTTATCAAATACTGATAGGTTTCGTTCAGTCATCTTATTCCAATTGTTTGTTGGTGATGTGAAACGAAGAATCTCAATCTTTTCCTCATTAGTAATATCTGGCTTCCATTGTTCGGCTAGTGTGCTATTCATAAGAATATGTCCACAATATCCCCAATCAACTCCTTCAGCAAACTTTACTTCTTTAAATTGAGTTCTACGGCGAATAGCTGCTAATCCACCATAATAATCTTTTTTAGAATCTGAAGCAGTATCTACATCTGCTGAGGTTGGAAACCATTTGTTAGTAAGTGTAATAAACACCAATCGGTCAGTAGGAATTTCAAAGCCCGATTTACCATCTTCTCTAAAAAAATCAATAGCTGCTTTCTGAGTATCATCTAATTGGTGATATTGTCCACCTAATTGTTTACCATACTTTAGAACATTTCTATCAGCATCAAACATTCCTTTAAGGGTGTTAAGGTTATCACCTTTTGCAAATAGAGAATCACAGTCATCAAACAAACAATGTATTTTAGAATCATCATTAGGTGCGTTCATAAGAACTGTAGCAACATCAGCACAAAACGCAAACAATCCCAATGAACCTTCAAACTTAATCAGTTTGATTCCATTTTGTTCAGCAACATAATTAGTTGTCCAAGTTTTACTATAACCTGGAGGAGATGATAGGATATAGTGTTCGCTAAAGGTGTTGTTTAGTAGAGCATCTTCAACATCTGCTTTAAAGAAGTCATACTCTCTTTTACCTTGCTCAAGGTAACCAATCTCAGAAACGGAGATTTTGTTTTTTAAGTTTTGCATTGTTTTAAATTTTAAAGGTTTTATTGATTAACAGGTTGAATATACGAAATAAATTTGACATATACAAGCTTTTTTTAAATTATTTTTCATTTTTTATGTAAATAATTACTTCGTTGTAGTATTCAATGAAGTGCTCGTTCCATAAATCCCATTTGATATCTATACCATTAACGGAATATATCTGATGGTTGGGAAATACTCTTAGGAACACATCTCTAAACTCTCTAAACTTTTGCTTGAGTTGAGGATTAGATAAATGCCACTCACCTGC
>Ga0070752_1002836_pt1 | contig 10955 bp, 5 predicted proteins | sample VirMetDEL_Aug_30_FD_77440 | JGI IMG/M metagenome (GOLD analysis project Ga0070752, IMG submission 77440) | Aqueous microbial communities from the Delaware River and Bay under freshwater to marine salinity gradient to study organic matter... | ecosystem: Environmental > Aquatic > Marine > Coastal ... | reverse complement strand
CACACGGGAGCATGTGCTCGGAGTTGGATTGATAGCACGTTTACACGCACGCAGAGGCCAGCCTGCGCCGGAAACGGAAGGGGCTAGCACGCCTACTTTTCAGTAGGGCCAACGTTCTTCCTAAAGAAAAGATACCACTATTGGCGGTAACTCAACAATCAGGTATTAGCGTGTCGCTGCTGTGCCAGCGCCTACAACACCCGCTGAAGTAGTTATTGCTCTGCCGCCTTGCTGGAATCTGCCAGCGCGAGCAGCCTGCGCTCTACGGATAGTGGCTTGAGCGTCTTGCTGTCCCAAGAGTTCTCCTCCAATAAGTTCTTGTTGGGTAGCAATGTCGCCTCTACCAGTAGACAATCCGCCCATTCTGGACACTTCACCAAATCCTGCTCGTGCTTCTTCCCGACTCACACCAGCGGTAGTAATTTGTTCTGCTAAAGCGGATTGGATTGTAATGTCTTGCATAGCAGCCTCAGCGCCAATTTGTGAAGCAGCATACTGCTTATTCAATAGCGGAAGTGCTTTCTCGGGATCAAGGAAATATGCCGTCAATCCACCAGATTCAATTCCATAGAAACGCTTAAACGTATCCCGCATTTCCTGAGACGTCTGGAACGCACCAGCCGCAGCCATCGTCACCCGCTCTTCCAACTCACGAGCAGACACCTCATTCGTCAACAAATTAGCAACCGTTTGACGATCATCCAGCATTCCCGCAGGCAAACCATATGCCCGTTCTAACTGGGCAGCGTTACGCTCAAACTCAATATATTCGCCCTCAGTAATAATTCGGCCCTTTTGGGCTAGCGCCTCCATCGCTGGAAACCGCTGCTTATACTCAGGCGTTCTTCGTAATTCAAGAATGACGCCATCTTCTGTTAAATCGCGGCGTGCGTACTCCTCAATCTTTGGAAACAACGACTGCAAACCATACTGAGAAAACGCTGACTGCAATGTCTGAATAATTTGACGCTGACGCTGATCGCGCTCGTACTGCTGCTGTTGTTTTTGCAACGCCAAAGCAATGTCGTAATCTGACATACCCGTGCTACCGCCGCCCCCACCACGCCCAGCAGCAGTATCACGAGCACGGTTAGCAGCCTCTAATTGAACATAGGCTCTGTCGATAGCGGCACGCTGCCCTGACATTTGTTCCGCTGAAACACCTTGAGCGCCCTGAAGAGACTGCAAACCCCGCTGCAACATCTGGACGTTATTCCAAGCGTTTAATGCTTCCTGCGCCAAATCAGCCACAACAACTCCTACAACATTCCAAATCGACGCAAAATATTTGCGCCAATATCAACTTGAGCCTTAACAGCCTGATCTGTATTAATCCAACGAGGATCGTTCCTTAAATCTTGCTGAAACTCCCACAAACTTTGAGGACGCGGATTACCTTTATCATCTAACATCGTTGTTGCTTTTCGCAAATATGGATCATCAAGCATAATACTGTTTGGATCAATCTCTAAAGTACGAGACATGATGTTTATATACCCACCTAAAAGCGAACGCGCATCAACTCCAGCACGAATCTGATCACCATATGCGGGCCAATACGACGCAGCCTGCTCTCTCATATCCCTTAAAAAATCTTCCTCCGTGCGTAGCCCACTAGCAACACTTTTAGCGGCAGACAAATAGAACTCATCCCCAAACGACAAGCCGTTATTGATAGCGATAGTTCGCAAGTTCTCGGCTACATTGCCAGCCAAATACTGCTGACCATCCTCGCCTGTAGCCATCCCGATCTTGTCGCTAAGAGCGCGGTCAAGAAGATAGTCTCGCCCGTCCTGACCCCATCCTTCAACAACATAGCGGTTAGCAAGAGCCTCAATATCTTGTGGCTCTAACTGAGCACCAATCTCACTAGCGCGGATACGAATCTGCTCACGCGCTCCATCTAGAGTTGTTGCATATGTTTCAGGATCAGTTGAACGATCAATAAACGCCTGCCGAGCATACGCATCATTTGTTTTATACCAGTCGCTATCAATGACATCGTTAATGAAGTTTTGTATGCCAGCCTGAGACTCAAAAGCGCCAACCGCTACAGCCTGCTCAAAGATTTCATTAATCTCAGGAATCTCAGCAATAAGGTTACGAACCCATTGCCACTCGTCACCAAGAACATTCAGATCAAGTTGATCCCGGTCAGGAATACCATCAAGGTTCCTATCAGTGTATTCGCCTTTCTTAGCAGCCCGACGAGCAGCCTTCTGCTCTTTCGTCAACTCCTTATTAGGAGTATCAGTAAAGTCTTCCATCTGGTTGACTTCTGGACTAACGCTCATCAGTTACCACCTCTAATCAAGTTAATAAACGCATTAAGCAGCGGGCCAGCAGCGGCAACTTCGCCAGCACCCTCCTGGCTACGCGCAAACTCAGTAGCAAACTGCCCAGGCGTTACACCACCCTTCCGGGTGGACTCTGCTTTAACATCACGCTTTGCGTCACCCTGAGGAGTAACCGTGCTAGTAGACTTAGTTATCACAGGAGCCATACGCTCTTGCGCATTAAGCGCAGCCCTAAAGTTTTCGTACTCATCCGCGCTAGGCAAACGACCTAGATACTCACCAAGAGCGTTATCCAAGAAAGCCCGCGCCTGAGACGGGTTAGTCAGGTTAACATCCTTACGTACCTCTGTTGTAGTAACAGGACCCGTGTATTGCCCTCTGCGTGTTGCCGCTTGCTGATCTCCTACTATTTTCATATATTGTTGAGGAGTCATCGTCTTGCCAGTAGCCTTCTGATAACCAGCAACATACTGAGTCGCTTGATTCCAGAGAGCCTGTTGATACTGCGGATTAGGAATATAACCAAGATAGTTTTTTGTTAGGTCCTGCCATTCAGCCCGCTTCTCAGGGTCTTCCTGGAGAGAGTAGTACACATTCTGGGCTTGCTCAACGGTGACAAGGTTAGTAGCACGACCAGGAATAGTTGTTTGGCTAGTACGCCTATCTCCTGCAAGATGTTCAGGAGTGATAAACGTACGGGTAACATCTGGTTCTGCATAGTCAGGGCCAAGGTCAACAAGCCCATCAGAACCAATAGGGGTAAAACCTAGTTGGCCTGAGAGATCGCCCATTTGATATATCTCAGCCTGGTTCGCTGCAAAACCAGTACCGCCATAACTCTGGCTTACGCCAGGTTGATTGCCGTTACTCACGGGACACTCCACTCGCCATCGCTAGTTCACCAAGATAACTTCCGGGGTTCTGCGGGTCATCATCACCACTCAGATACAAATCAGCAATTTCGGCCCAGCGAACGCTGCGGTTCTTCCACTTTTGCCGCATGTTTGCCCAAGCAATTTTTAACGCCACATTGTCCTGATGGTTGATGCTGTTACCCGTACGCTCTATTTCCTGAATAATACCGCGTCGGTAGTAGATGTACTCACTCATGATCCCGTACAACTGCTCGTTACCAGTACTAATCAACTCATTACGAAACGTGTCGTCAGAAACCGCCAACTCCATTGTTCTCACAGCAGCATTAGTGCGGGCACCACCACGGTCTTGATAATCAACCAACCATCCAGCATACTCAGGGTTCTGCATCATATTCGCTACAAATCGCTCACGAGCATCCTTTAACTCTCTAGCCCCAGCGACCTCATAACTAGACAAACCAGCGTTCTGCAACTTCGCATCCAACTGATCCATAAACTGCCGATACAGCGTCCATCCCGTCACCCGCTGCCGCTCAGCCACACTCATCTCAGGAGCCTGCACCTCACGCCACTCACGATTAGTGCCAGGAATCTTCTGACTTGTCTGCCACCTATACGCAGAAGCCTCATAAGACGACTGACTTGTCCGGTTATTCGTGATAATGCCCAACACGCTCAAGTCTTCACCAATAGCGGGAGCAACCTTACGAATCAACCCATCAAACGTTTTAATGTCGCTAATAACCTCAGGCGTGGGATCAGCGCCGCCCACATTTCTTGTGACCTTGCTGTTCGCCATTTCCAGCGCCCAATCACCAAAGTCATTATTAAAGTTCATATTGGCATTAAGAGGATCAGCCTCACGATACTTCTGGTAAGTGTCCTGCATAACCGTCACAGGGTTATCCACAAGAGGCCGTGTCAGAATCGGGTACGGAGTCAAAGGCGTAGGCACACCCATGTTGCCGAGGAAAGCAAACCAGAACGAATTAGTTGTTCGCTTAGCGATCTCATTCTCTGTCGGTGGCTCATCCCGTTCACCACCACGCCAACGAGCCATCTGCGTGTGATACTGCAACTGCCATTGATACCCGTACTGGCGCGACAACTCATCCTTAGACTGCACAACTTTCTGCATCCAAGCAGGCATCAACTTGTCACCACTCAACGGCGCAGCACTCATGCCCTGCTCTTCACCAAACACATAATCCTTCAGCATTTGGTAAGCCTCATCCGCAGCCTCATCACCCATAGCGCTACGGAGAATCTGCGGAGTCTCAACTGGAAAAGCGTTAGCCTTCATCAATTCGCTAGCGCCAACCTGTACCCAAGCAGACGGACGAGGAATCAAACCGAAACCAGTCTCAGGCGCAATAACGTTAAGACCATCTTTCGGAATACGAATCTCATCAAGGCTATCTACAGCACCACCGATGAACGGAATATCAGGGTTATTGGCGAGGGTGTTCTTAACCCACGAAAACGGCATCGGCATGAGGATGTTGCCGTCCTCGTCCTCAACGCCTAAACGGTTAGGCATTCTCCACAAGTCAGCGATAAACGGTGCAAGCCACGGCTCCTTGTACAGCAACTTGCCCATAGTGACTGTGCTGTTCTGTGTCGCTGAAATAAACGGGAAAATCCATTCCCCATATTTACCCAACTTAGTTCGACGCTCAATCGTGTACATCCACTCACGAGTGTCTTTCAACGCCTGCCTATGCGCCAACACCTCAATACGGGACAACTCTTTAGCAGGGATAACAAACTCGTCATGCTCAATCGTTAGACCCTGCTGACGGCCTTCCTTAGTGCGAGCCTTCTTTGTCTTACGAATATCGGCAGCATCCATGCCTCGCTCAGCCCAGTACTGCTCAATAAGAGTGTTGCGCGTTGCCTTAAAGCGCGTGTTATAAAACGGTCCACGAACAACAGCATCTTCGGGGATCGTTCCCAATCCACGGAAGATTCGGTTAGTGAAGTTGGCCCACAGTTTCATTGGTCCTTCTGTACCCATTTGGATAACAGAATCACCCATCGTGTAACCCAGATTTTCACGCACCTCAGGCGGCAGAGAATCAATAGCAGCCTTCACAGCGTTAGCGTCAACACCGCTTGCTGTTGTAGAGGGAGCATCAATGCCTCCTACCTGCGCTCGCTTCTCAGCAATCCTGCGCCGCAATAATTCGACAAACGCTTCCTGCTGCTGCATTGCTTTAGCGATTTTGTTATTAACGTCATTAACATATGTACGGGCATCATCCATGTTAAAGACAGTAATTTTTTCGCCAGTAGCAGTTGGAATATCTTCAGCAAACGCCTTCAATCGCTTAGAATCAGTTTCACCAGGAGCCGTAATACGAACATCCGGTTCAGCCTTGGTGTCGCTAATCTTTGCCGGATTGTCAACGCTGTCACCAAACATCAATCGCAAACGACCATAGAACTGCAAACCTTCATCAGTTTGCGTCATCCACTTAACAGCGTCTTCAGTATCGAAACCGTTTTCAACAAGGCGTTGCACAATGCGGGACGAGGCTAGGTCATCAATAACCCCGACCATTCCTTCTGCCCACTCGTTACGAGTAGCAGACGTATACTCAATAGGAGTGTTTTGCTTAACCATCACCCGATAGAAAAGCGAATCCCAAACGTTATAACTCAGCGACAACTGCTGCTTAACTGTGTTATCCGCTGACATCAGAGCACGGTTAACTTGATCTAGGGGGCCAGTCCAAGCATCGTTGTAGTAGTTACCGTCTGGGCCAATAGAGGTTCCGCTACCAATACGCCGTTGCCGACCAGCCATTCCCTGATATTCAGCGATAGATGCTTGCGGCTGAAACTTGATCCTGCTTTCTCGGTTCTTTAAATACTGAATACGGTTAGTGATTTCGCCAATTTGCCGCACTAATGCGGGGGCTTCCTCAAACGCTAACAAATTGCCATTCACATCAGGAGCCATAAGTAATTCAGTTATGCCATTTATTTCTTTATCATGGCTTTGAATCTGCTTTTCAATATCTGCAAGTTCTTTTTTGCGCCAGTCACCGAACGCAGTATTCTCTACAGCCGCATCAAAGTCTTTAACATTTGCTTCCATTCGCGCTTCAAGTTCCTTCACGCGAATCTCTTGCGCAGTCAACTGCTTCTCGTATTCTTTCGGGTCAATCTTTATTTCTTTAAATGACCCGTCATCTTGACGACGCAGCACGTACACCATTGGTTTGCTATCGTTCGCGCCCTTAAACTCAAGCCCGCTACGCAAAATCCCTAGTTCAGTAGCAGCCTCTTGCTGCTCCCGCACCATCTGACCATACGCAGACTGATCCACCTTCTTCGTTGCAACCTTCGCCTTACGAGCCGCAACGTTCTTCATAACCTTATTGCGAGTGCCATTAACTGTTGCACGCACAGGCCACGTAAGCGGAGCCAAACTAGCCTGATACGCCATCGCACGGATCATGCCCTCAAACACGTTACGTTGCGTATACGACAAACGCATAAGAGTTGCTGGCCGCCAGAAGTTATTAAACAACTCGTAGCCGCTGCTAGCCAGGTTCTGCCCAATATCCCAACTAGACCGCAAACGACTGCCGCCATCGTTCTTAACTTCCTTACGCAAAATCTTTTCTAATTCAATAAAGTTTTGCATGTAGGTGCCGTTAGCGGAATGGATTTCTAGCCACGGCGCATGATGTACATCGCCAGCCTCATCAACGAAATAACCGTTCTTACGGATTTGCTCTAAATACACATCACGCAGTTGCTTACCCCGTTTAGCAACCAACTGCAACTTGTCGCTTGGCTGCCCGTACACCATTGCAAGGTCGGCAGTAACAGCGTCCTCAACATCAAGCATTGCTTTGTACGAATCCGCATTCGGATCATTCATCGCAGACGCAAACTTCTGGAACAATTCGTCGCGCCGCTCACGACCTGTAGCAAACCGCTCAACAGTTTTAGTAGCACCAGGCGGGCCATCAGGGTCAGCAACAACTTCTTCGATACGGATACGGACGTTGTCGCTCTTGTAAATATCCAAATCCAACGCAGCAGTAAACTCTCGCTCACTACCAACTGTGCTAGTCCCCTTAAGGCCAATCCACCCAGACGGGGTTTCTTTCCCCATCCACCGCCACACACGAATGTTCCGTGAGAACCGACCTACGCCCTCAAACTCACTAGGCGAAAACCAGCCATCGCTTTTCATAATCGGAACACCATCAGGAGTAAGATCACCCGTTGGCTTCAAGCGCGGAAAAATAGAAGTTCCTTCTGCCGCGTATTGATACCGGGCAGTCGTGCGCCGCTTACGCGACTTCATAACCATCTGGCTATACGCATTATTTTTCGTCGGGAACGTCATACGCGCTTCCATCGACGTATTAGCAATCTCTTTGTTCAACGCCGTGGTAACCGCGTCCTGCTGTCGGTGCAGGTCATCTATAATTTCTTTCGCAATTTCAGGACGGTGCAGAGGACTAGACGGGTCCAGCGGATCAATGATCTTGCCTTCAGCAACAACCTTGTACAGTTCTGTTGCCTCATCTAACGTTGCTTGCAAATTAAGACGCGAGTCCTCTAGTTGCAACCATTGTTCTTTGCTCTCTGGCTTAACGTTGTCCAACTGTCCAGATGATGCAGAAGGCTTCTCAGGATCAACAAGCAGACGCTTCTGTTGATCTTCAACAAACTTAATTTGACTATCCGTGTTTTCCACAACACGGCTCATCATGTCTCTAACTTCAGCAACCTTCGCTGGCTCAGTTTGAGCGAGTGCGCTGTAGTAATAACGCTGAGCACGAAACATAAAATCAGCCTGAGCAGGAGCGACAGCGAGAAGATCACCCATTGCGCCAGGAGTGCCCTGCGCTGCTTTCAGGATAAGACCAGCAACTACCGGATCAGTTGTCTTATGCAACGCATCTGCGAGCCCAGTAGCGTTAGGGTTTGATGCAATTTCAGGACGAGCCAGCAACTCGTCCACCTTCATAACCTTTGTGCCATCTTCCTTAACACGCACAGCATCAGCGATAAAACCACCAACCGTGCCATCTAACTGAGCAGTCGGTGTTGTTTCCGTAATACGGCCACCCAGCATTGGAATTGGCTCCGGCACATTGCCCGCTTTAATATCGCTAAGCGCATCGCCCTCCGCAATTCGCTGCCTACGACGCATGGCGTAGTCGCGGTATTCCTGCAAAACCATTTCGCTAGTGCGACCAGTCTGATTCATGACCGGCATCAATGCGTCAACACCGTCATCGACAGCGCGACCCATCTCAATACCTTGCTTCAATCCACCCGGTGTGCCAAGCAAACCAAGCCGCAAAGCCTTTGCCGCTACACCAACACCAATAAGGGGATCAGCAAACATTAACCCAGCGTCGGTAATGCCGGACATCCATTGCTCAAACCCTGAAGAGAACGCGGCTTCGCGTTGCTCTTTGTCCATGATGTCGAAACCGGGCTGCTGAATGGGGCTGGTTTCTGCCGCAAGCCCCGCAAGAATGAAAGGCCCTGTCGCTGGGTTAGCCAAAAGAATGTCGCTTAGGCGTGCTTTGCCGTTACGGATTCTAGCGGCTTCAAGACCTACAGAAGTAATAGCAATTTGTCCTGGCGATGGTGCGCTGCCTGGTTCCATTTCACCAGACAAAACTTCACCAACGGTTTTACCGCCAGACAATTCTTCATAGGAAAGAGTGCGCACACCGCCAGGAGCGGCGCTAATAAGGCCACCAAAGCCCACATTTAACAAGTCGTATGCGCCGGTCATATAACGCAGAAAACCGTCCCAGGTGCTTTCTACGGCGCTTAAATCAACACCAAACAATGATGCGTCCGCTGCGTCGCGGTAATCAAATACGCGAGCAAACATGCTTTTGCCTTTGTCCAAAAGCGATTGCTCATTGTTTAACGTTTGCGCATTGTCTTTAATGAACTGCTCAGGGTTTTCGCGGAACTCTGGAATATCAACAGCCCGAACTGCGCTCAACGGTGACGGGATAGTTGGGTCAGCGTAACGACCGCTAGGCAACGGTTCCGCTGATGCAGGATCACCATAGCGAGTGCTTAGATAAGACTCAGGCTCAAATACATCCTTTGCGTACAAAGGGTTTGGTTGGAACGTAGCGCGGTTCTCGTAAAGCGTGCGCCCTAACTCGCGCCGCTTTTCAATAAGGTCTGCCTGTTTACGATCCTTTGGCGTATCAACCATTAATAGTTCCTGCTCATGTCGTAACCAGTCAAATGCTTAATGAACTGATCCCGTGTCGCATCATCTGACCACGGCATTAGCGACAACTCCATAATCGTTGGCGCATTCTCAATACCCAGCGCATCCGTAAACGCGGCTAGGTTTTTAACAAACATATCCACTACGTACCCCTGATGTATCGGAACAATGACCTGACGCTATCGGGAGTGTCGGGTCGATTGATGTACAACTCCAGCAACGGCAAGTAACGTCGCAGATTACGTGTCTCCTCCATCCGCGTATCTCGCTGCGGGCCACCACCAGGACCGATAGAAAGACCCTCAGTAATTGGTTCAGCCGGATACTGAGTAGGAGTGGCTAAACCAGGTGTGTCATCTGGTGACGGGCCAGCACCCATAGGCGCAACCTCAACACCTCCAGCGGCAGGCGAACCCTGCGCTTGGTCATAGTTAGTCATCAAATCAGTACGATTCGTGTACCCCTTACCAGGAGTACCTTGACGCTTACCACCACGACCCCTGGGCATTAGACCCTCGCTCCCCTACGCAACGTGTTCAACAACGAACCAAGATTTTCTTGACTTGGATTAGGGCCAGCGACCGCTGCCTGCGGCCCAGCCATAGCAGCGATAGTCGCATCAGCAGTCAACTGATCGGGAGTCATTTCAGGCTCCATGTTTTCCTGCTCAGCCATAGCCTCTTCGGTGACCTTGTTAAACGCTTCCGCAAGTTCCATGCGATCATCACGCACAAGTTTCATAACCTTGCTAATTACCAACGGTGGAATAGCGCCGCTCGCTGCCTGCTGCTGCATACCAGCAACAAGAGCCTGCTCCAACCCCTCAGCAATAATGTTGTCTTTCTCAACCTCAGGGTTGTCAATGTACGGGTCTAAGCCAGCCGCAGTTTCTTTCGACATGATGCCCAAGCCGACGCGCTGACCAATACCAATAATCAACTGGTTCAAGTCGCTGCCCGTAGCGGGATACGACACCACATGCTCCGTATGCTCAAACGTCTCGTTCGGGACATACGTCACAGGGCGAGCAGCGTTACCCGTACCAACATAAATCGTTGTCTTCGTGTTGCCCGAATACGCCTTCGACAACGCCATCGCAATCTCGTCTTCTTGCTGCAACGAGTACGCAAACGTTTCCTGCGCCTCCGCTACCGGGTAGTCAATAACAGCGGAAAGAACAGCGTCACCTCTGCGCCCAGTACGGATGTTGCTACTGGACTCTCCTCCGAACTCTGCGGGTATTCCAGCAGTAACCCTCTGGTTACGTTCCAGTCGGTCAATCGTGGGGTTAGTGAGATACCCCGGTTGCGATTGAACTTCGCGGATGTCTCCACCAGCCACGATGTTGACCATTCCTGAGCGACCATCATGGGGTCCGTCAAGGAAACGGCCCACCTCACCTGGACGACTAACCAGATAGGTGTCTGGGAAGATGCCCTTTTCAACAGCGATCACTTCCAAAGCCATAAGTTTTGCTTGCTGGTAGTACATGCCAATCATGTTGTCGAATTGGCCTTGCGCTCCATCAAGTGTAATCCGCAT
>Ga0070752_1002831_pt1 | contig 10963 bp, 6 predicted proteins | sample VirMetDEL_Aug_30_FD_77440 | JGI IMG/M metagenome (GOLD analysis project Ga0070752, IMG submission 77440) | Aqueous microbial communities from the Delaware River and Bay under freshwater to marine salinity gradient to study organic matter... | ecosystem: Environmental > Aquatic > Marine > Coastal ... | reverse complement strand
TTCTTTTATCGTTCTTTTAGCTCGAAGTAAGCGGTAATAATTTGAATCGCCTCGAACTTTTTTCTTACCATATCCAGCCTGGCCACCAACTTGGCCCAATAGCCTAGCCGCCTCTTTGACCTTGTCCTTCCTATCAATGATGACATATTGAATGCGTTCGCCAGTTGCACAAATAGTATGTCCATGCCACTCATTATTACTTACTTGAGCTAAACTGTCACTATTCATATTACACCATAATTTCCACTTCCGATGGACCGCTTCTGGAAGTTTAAGTCTCATATGCCTAAAATCTTGCGCAAAGCACTTACGAGTCTCACCCTTGTAGTATAATGTAGCCGCTAAGTCGTTTATCCATTTTTTAGTTCCTTTTCTCATTTTATCCTTTCGCTAGTGGTTGCGTACAATATTGTACCGCATTCAGCCATGCAAGGACTAAATTGCTATAAAATGGAACTATTCTAACGCAAGGGTTAGCGAAAGAAATATGAGGATTTTTAATACTTTACTCATGTGACTTTCAGTTATTTGATTGGGAATGGTTAACGATCCTAATTCATTCGAGGCAAAGTTCCCAAAGTTTATCATCGGCGATACCGAGGATCGAACATTCGTAGTCCACCTCCACAGCCCAAAATTTGTAGCTGAACTGATAGAATCAGAAGATGGCGAAACATTCGACCCTACCTTTATCGATCCTCCTGGTAATGACCCCGCCCTACTAGCCAAGCTAATGCGAGAGGTCGGAGATTTCTACATCGAGGAAATTGAGCGGGAATAGATTACCGAAATCTTTCGGATAACTTAGCACCGGCACTTGCGGTTGGGGCCATGAAGCGATTACCAGGCATCGAGGGTGCTTGGCGGGTAATGCGATTGGCGGGTTGGCGGGTTGGTGCTTTGGGGTCTGAGGGCATATAGTTTATATTCCTCTCCCCCGCATCGAAGGTTCCCCGATTGCCTGTGGCCGATTTGATTTGTTCGGGGGAGAAGGCGATGTGGATTTTTTCTCCACCTTCACCAATTACAATAGCACCATCATGCTGACCGCTTTTATTAGCGAATCGTATTTCTGGACTAAATCGTTTTACTGCATTATTAGGATCAGACTTTGGTGCTTTCAGTATTAATGGATTTTGCAAAGATAAATAGGTCGGAATAATACGGCCAATAATATTTCCATGCCTTGCATAGGAATCAGCTCTTATTTCGTCCCCAAAGAAAAAGCCTAAGTTATTAGTACCTTTCGCTCTTCTCCCAATTTTATTTGCATCAAAGGTATTAAACTCTCCGCCAGGAGTCCCATGATAAACCACCAACGGCTCGCCGTTCTCATCGACTACCTTGGACTTGCCGAACCACTTCTTAAAGTATGGCGAATCCGTACCCTTCTCCTGCCATAGCTTTGCGGCCTCGGCCACCTTCCCCTTCCCCGCACCAGCCTCGGAGGCCGGCATGAAGAGTTTTTCGGTAATTGCGACATCGGCTTCATCGAAGATTACATAATTGTAATCGCCCTCGCCTTTGGATCGGGATGAACCATCGAGGTATTTGATGCCTGGTATGCCGGCTTCTTTTAGGGCGGCGGAGCTTTTAGGCTTACTGCCTAATTTTCCCGCTAGTTCGCCATAAATCACATCACCTTTTGCCTCAATGTCCTTCCAAAATTTTGGATGAGTTGCACCACTATCTCCTTTTCCTCGAAAAGTTGTGTTAAGTCCGAACTTTTTAATTATAGGCTCAATCTTCTCCCTCACTCCCTTGGGTTGCTCGGACAGAGGCTTATCCCATAGCAGATACTCGTTCTCCTTGGGGGCGAGTTCGACTTTGTAGAGGGAGCCAGGTTCAGTAAATTTTTTATTATGTTTAAGAGTTAATTCTCTGCTTTCTTTAGTTAAATCGTCTGCTTGTTTGAGTAACTTTTTAGATTTTACTGAATCTTTATCTTTAAAATACTTCGATTTTATTCTCAAATCTGCAATTTCCTCTCGCATACCCTCAAGTCTTGCCTCTAGTTCTTTTAGGCCCTTCATATCTTTCACATTTTGTCGATAATGCTCCGCCACTTCCTTTTTCCCCGCAAAGTAAAGCCCATGCCCATAGGCTTGCGCACCCTCGCCAGTACCGATGGCCGATGTTCTGAATCTGCCGAAGGGTGCTCCTGGCTCGGCTGAAAAGGTGTGCGGTGTGCCGTGGTAGGCGGGAGTATAAAGTTTCTGAGCCTCGGGTGACATTAAATTAATAACTCTTTGCTCGTTTACAGGTGATGCTTTTCCTGATCGTTCCGCATTAAATACTCGATCTAATCGGAATGTCTTTGTGGCTGGACCAAATGGGTTATGCTTTTTATTAATAGCCGCCATATTATATCCGATTGCATCTAGCACTGGATTCATAGCGACTTGAGACTTGGTAATTCCACCATGCAATGCATTTAGGAAGTTCAACTTCTTATTTGCGATGACAGGATCGGCATCTAGTCCTGTTCTGCCGTCAATGCCGTTGGCCGTATTCTGCCTATAAAGTGAAAATGCGTCCCAAACGGCATTGTCGTTCCCAAATAATTCATCGTACATCCCGATTAATTCGTCAGGTAATTTCTTTGGCTGTCTTTCGCCCTTTAAAAATTGTAAGTTTTTCTGTATCTGATCGACATCGTGAAGGCGGACGAGGATGTTACCCTGTGCGGTAAGCTCAAATCCGTAAGGCATTGTTGTACGAACTGCAAATGGTACGGCCTTGGGTTTTCTGCCCTGTGTGGCGGAATAGTATCCGATGAGCATACCCGCCCTTTCTCCATCTCCCTGTCTTAATGCTCGGGAGATTTCACGCAAGGCGGCTATTTGTCTTGGATGGATTGGTCCTTTAGCGAGTTGATCAATAACTGCCTCGCTGAGTGCTGGTAAGTCCTTGGCGAATGGCCTACCCTTGTCGTTGGTTTCTACATCAATTCCATTCTTCCGCAATACATCTGCGGCATGATCTCCTGCGGCCTGAGATACTTTATCAGCTTCACCCTTTGTCATGCGGATCGGATTGCCGAGTGTATCTTTTTCAATCTCTCCAGTTTGTGGATCGGTCTTATAGATTCCGCCCGTGTTTAATTTATCAACCACATTGGGGTTCTTCTGATCTTCAACTGTGTAAAGAGTTTCAAATTCGTCATCGATTGGTTTCTTACCTTCAGTCTTGCGAGTCTTTCCAGTATTCGGATCGGTAAACTCAGAACCTTCAATCTCTGCCTTCTTTAATCCTCGGACATCTTTGTAATACTTTTCGATTAAATTCTGTAACTCGGGTATCTTTCGGAGTTTGCCCTTAAATAGATCAGTCGAAGTAATAAATTTGCCATCTGCATTGAGTGGCTGATTTAATTTAAGGAGAAAGTCACGAAGGAAAGACACTCCAGTTATTCCGTCAATGGTTGCCTGTATGGCTTTGCCCGCTGGTCCTTGGTTGAGTGCTTTTTCCCGCTTACCGGTTAAAAGGAAATCCGCTCCCTGGTCGGCAAATATTTCTCTACCTATTTTAGTTGGATCGGATTCGTAAGCGGCTACCGCTTCGGGGTCAAGAGATGCATCTTTGCGAAGTCGATCCATGTAGATGTCTCGCAGTCCTTCTACATAATTGCCGTCTTTGTCAGTATACCCAATAAATTCATCAGTATAAATAATATTTCCATCTTTATCGTAGGATGCAAACTCTCCAGCAGTCTTAGTCTCCTTGTCCCCGAATAGTATTCGATTAACCATCGGAGTAAGTCCGTGTACTTCCATGAAGTGGGTAAGCTCATGTGCCAATGTTCCTTTTAAGTATCCCGAACCATTTGGATTATAGGAAACCTCCATCGTTACAGGATTAAACCCACCCTCCCCTTTGGTTGTCTGTTTAAATACCACATCGGGATGCGATAAACTGTATCCAGCAATTTGTGTGCGGATGTGAGCGGGCATGGCATCAAATTCCGCCTGTTCGCTTTTCGTTAAATGCTCACGATAATATTGAATATCTCCAATCTGTTTACTGTAGAGATCTCCTTTAGTCTTATAATTTTCGTACATCCCAGCACCCGCACCTAATGCGGTAAAGGGTGCGGACATGATTGCACCGGCAACCGCACCACTCGGCTGACCCGCAGATGCGACAAAGCCAATTGTTGCGGGTAGACTTGCACCGGCGGCCATCCCTTTGCCGAATCTGCCAAGTGTTTCGAGTGGTGTACCTAATCGCCCAACCACTCCGGCATTATCCAAGAAATTTGCAACCTTCTGAGTGGCATTTGATATGGTCGGGGCTTGCCCGATTTTCTCTCCACCTGGTCCAACTCTAACAGGTTGTGCCGATGGGTTTACCTCTTTTGCTGATGCCCTACCCCCTTGAGCAATTGCATCTTTTGCTCTACTAACTAATCCCTCGGGACTCGGTTTCATTAGGATATTAAATTTATCCATCGTTGCCCCCGCCAGTCCTTGGTCAGGAGTTGGGAGCATAGAAAGTCTTCGGAAAAATGGCGTATGATCACCTGTCATTGCGAGGGTAAGTTCTGATCCGACTACTCGGGCATCTCTTGCAATGTTATCATATAAACTTAATGCTTTTGGCCCACTAAATGTTGCTAGTGCCGCCACAGCCGCACCGCCACCTAATGCATCTTGGTCAAACGAAAATCCAGCCGCTGAACCCAAACCCAATGCTGTACCACTTAAATTCTTAAAGTTTTTATACCTTTGGCGGGCTGATTCGATAGTCACTTCTCTCCCAGCTTGCCGTTCAGCGTTTATTATATAGCGGATAGCGCTATTTTCGGTCATAGAAGATAAGAACCTACCAATCTTTGCGATAGTCGGTAATGATGCACCAACAGCCGCACCAACTGGTCCCGCTACTAATGCACCAACACTAGCACCGGCAATCTCAGGATTGAGCTTGGCCGCAGTGTTCGCAACTCTTCGGAGTTTGCTCATCTTGTCGGTTGCTTTTGTTGCCTCCTGGACTAATCCCATGCCCATCTTTCCGGCATCGGTTGACTGGTCAAATGTTTCCATTGCCACCTTGCCGAGAGTTTCGGGTGAGGCTTTACCCATCAAACGAAGGTGAAGCGAATTGCTTCCATACTTCTGTAAAACCTTTTGCTGTTCTGCTAGTTCACTAGCCACCCGATCAGCCTGTTGGACTACTCTACCTCGGACTAGAGCATCTTCAGGCAATTTACTTAGTATATTTTGATACTTTGTAAGTTCGATTGTTTTCTGTTGGACATCTTTTATCGTTTTAAGCATTCTGCCCTTCAACCCAATTCTCATTTGTGCGGTCACTCCTTTAGCTAGAGTGCCGCCAGCCGCATTAAGCGGATCTCCAACAACTTCAAAAGCTAATCCAATACCCTCACTTGGTACTTGGAAGTCCGAACGGAGATCCTGTTCAAGTTGGGAGTCGAATGTCATCGATTCGGGTTCTATTCCCACTGTTCCTTTTAATGCATCGACAGGATTATCCATCACCCATGCGGCAAACTCGGCGGCAGTTTCATACTCGTAATTTACCTTATCAAATCCTATTAAACTATTTACATAGCTAAGGACTTCTCCGTCATCCTCTTCGTCTAAAGTTAAATAATTTGATAATGCGGCTCCGCCCCGAAGTAAAAACTCAGGTGTCTTCCATGCCCTAGCTGTACCCATTCCGACAGATGATTTTATATTGTCAGATGCGTAATCCATTGCGGCGGCTTTTACTCGGCCACGGGCATCTTTATTTTTTTGGTAAAATGGCATCCCTGTCTGCTTGAGTGCTTCGGAGATTGGGTCGAGTCCTAAATCGCCTAAACTTTCTTGGTTATCTAGTAACCCAAAAAGTCTTTTTCCCGCTTCCCTAAATTGCTCTATATTTTCTGTTTTATCGTAGGATACTGCTTCATCATCTAACTGAAGGACTTTTGAGTATGGCGAGGTTAGTGGGTCAATTCGTGTACCTAAGTTTCTTACCATCCCCCCAAGGGTAGAAAGTAAACCAGGTGATTTCTCATCTTGAATTGTCTCAGGGTCATCATCCACATCTAGTATCGGACCGGACGGAGTATCAAAGAATCCATTCCGATAGGCGGATATTTTAGCTTCGTCTGATAATTGCGATGCACCATATGGCCGCACCATCGTCTTAGCCGCTTCCCAAAAATGCTGATCGGATGGTTCCTCGCCATCCTTTAATTCTAGTATCCCTCGGACCTGTGGTAGCTCGGGGTGACTAATTTCGTACTTAGCCATTACTGAGCAATCGGTGTGAATATACCGCCACCTGGTAATGTCCTTGCTTGGGGTACACTTGGGACTTGAGGGGGTTGCCCTGATCCCGTGCCTTGGTTATCAGGTTGATCAAATCCGTACATTATGCCGCCGAACTGAGTATATTTTCTCACCTCTTCGGGCGTAATCTCAAAGTTTTTTGCAAGTGATTTTACAGTATAATCAGTTTTTTCCATTAATACCTCTTGGGCGCGTTTTCTAAATACTGCGGTAGTCTCTTTTAGATACTTCTTTAGCTTAGGGTCTAAAGTTCCCGTCTTTTGTTGTTCTATAAACGATTGAAATCTATCTATAAATGCTTGAGAGCCGCCCATCCTTTTCAAATCATCCTCAGTAAGTATGCCTTGAGGCTGTACCATCCTAGCTAATTTTTCTTTCGCTACCGATGAAGATAAAGGGTTTCCTTCTGTCAAAAATGCCTCCAAATCGTCTGCGGCCTCCAAAACTGTCCTTGGTTCATCAAGATTTAATTTACTAAATCGAGTGTCTGCGGCTGATCTTAAATCTTTAGTCGGTATGACTTTTTGCTTAGATACCGCTTGAGCCAATTGGTCTTTATTAAGATTTATACCTAGCTTTGTTGCTTCTGCGCTTACAGCATTTGCGGCATCAGACTCGCTAAAGTAGTAGGGCTGTAATGCTCCCACTCTTGATGAAAATTGATCTCCAAGCTTGCCGGTATTTTCTTTGGCTACTGCTTGCTCAGCCTTCTGCAAATCCATAAATCGATTCTTAGCAAGCACAGGATCAAGATTTTGCTCCCTTGCATACCTACCAAAATCAGATGAGCCAAGTTCTCCGCCCAATACTTTGGGAGCTTCATCCCTTTGAAATTCTAAAAATCGATTCCTTGCACCTTGGTCACCGCCTAAAGCAAATAGACCAGGCTGTGCTTGGTTATAATCTTCTAAGACTGCTGGGTCAGTTGTTTCAGCTAATAGGGCCTCCGCCATTCCCATCTCATTTTCTTCCGCCTCTCGAATCTTATCCTGTTGAGTACTGAATAATTCCTCTTTCATATCCATCTCACGATTCTTTTGGAATGCTTGATCGGAAGATTGTTTTTGTTGGGCGGCTAATTTTTGGGCTTCCATTTGAAGGCGGTTGCCTTCCATTTGCATTTGAGCCTCGGTTGCCTTTTTCCGCTGATATTCTTTTTGCAGAAATGGATTCTTGTCGATTGCTTTGGCATCTTTTTCGGAGACTCCCTGGTTCATCAGATAGCCCGTCATTTCTTCTGCCCGTGCTTTTTTCTCCTGTCCCTCAATGAATCCTTTGGCGACCTGGTTAAGAGCATTACCGAATGCCATATTTGCATTCGCATTCGCCTGTCCCGCCCTTTCATAAGCCGAGGTGTGGATTCTCATTAAGCCCGCTTGAACTGTATCTCCTATTGCCATAATTTTATCCTCTACTTAGGTAGCCACCGCCTAATGTTCCAATTGCTCCAAATAATCCCTGTGCCATTCCACTAGCCGCATTTTCTCGGGCGGCACAGTTCGCCGCATCGTAATTCGCCTTATTTGCGTATGCTTGCATACCAATATTAACACCAGCATCGGGATTAATCCGAGTGGCAGATTCCTGTGGCAATCCAAACAATGCGGACCTTTCCCCAAATCCTTGGGCCGTATAATTCTGTCCGCCTCGAAGCATAGCCAATGGATCGACTGCTGTCTGCCTGTTTAATCCAGCGGCATAAGATCCGAGGCTTTGTGCTTGTTGGCGATTTTGCCCAATAATATCTCTTAAATAATCTTCTCGGCTCATGGCTTCAGCGGCAATGCCCGCATTATCCATTCCCCTACCCCGTGCGACTAATCCTTCACGGGCGGACTGAGTAGCTCGCCTTCACATTTCGGGCGATAGGTCAGTCATTTGTGCCTCATTGAAAGCCTGTTCCGCAAGCTGATTAGCTTGGTTTGTACGAGCTTGCATGAGCGGATCGGATGCACGATAGGCTTGGTTCATGTCTGCCCCAAATCGACCTAGCATACTGATATCCGATCCAGCCTGTCTTTCCGCCATCCTCGCACCAAAGTCCTGTGACCGCATGGCATTTGATTCTGCCAGGCTGGCCATCGGATCGGCGGCTCGTTTAGCGAGTCCCATCTGTAAATCTTGATACTGTGGGTCGTACTGTTGGCGAACTCCTAGAAGCTGGTCTTGAAGTCCCGAGTCGGCCATTGCTCCAACATAATCTCGGGCAGATTTTCCGACATTAAATTCGGGCAAGGGAGGGGGAGCTTTTCCACCCCCAAAGAGTTTCTGTAAGAAAAATGAAGGAACTCCCGAAGAGTTGACCGGTTTACCCGCTCCACCCGCATCTTTAAGCATTTGTGCCTCTTCTTGATTAATGTACGCTAATTCTTCACCTTCGGGAGCGGCAGTATTAAGAAGCATGGCCGCCTGTTTGAGCGGATCTTCGGGGGCATATGAAACCACTCCATCTTTTGTCATTTTTCCTGATGCACCGGACAGCATTAAAAGTTCACGCTCAATGGGATTAATGTAAGCTAAAGATTCGCCCGATGGGGATTGTTCGGCTAAATATTTTATTACCTGGTCCTGTGAAATGTCGGAATTAAAATGGTCGGGGTCGGTATCCGGAAAGCTAGTAGGGTTTCCACGCCTCAACATCATTACATGGGTATCCCCATAGGTTGGGTGAAGTGGATCTTTTGCCTTTAAAACTTGAGTCGGGGAAATTTGGGCATCTCGAACGCCTTGAAGTCTTTTTTCTGCCTCTTCTGCTATTTCCTCTTTTGAAGGGCCGATTAATTTTTTTATGAATTCCATATTAAGTCTTTATTATGTAATTTAAAATGATGGTGGGCTGGACATTGTTGTGTGGGCTGGCCGAAGAAGTATTAATGCCATTTGTACTAGAACTGAATGGTGCAGTTATTCCGCCAGTTCCACCATCAACAGCGTGTGAAATAGTGGGAGTCGAGTTTGTGTGTTCCATTTCTGAGGAAGTCAGAGTATGCGTTTCTGTACCGCCTGAACCCCCTAAAACATCTCCATCGACTCCGCCAGTTAGCCCGGTTAATCGATTGGCGGAAGAACCCCCCATATCATCTTGTCCGGCAATTACTCGACCACGAAGATCGGGGATATTAAAAGTCGTTGAACCATCCCCCGCTCCGTAAGTTGTACCGACTAAAGCGAATAAAGCTGAATAAGTTGTCCTTGAAATTGCCGCACCATCACAGAGTAAGAACCCTGTCGGAGCGGATGCCCCAGCATATGGCATGAGCGAACCGCTCGGCATAAGTACACTAACTGCACCCGCATCGAGTTTTGCGGCTGTTACCGCTCCGTCCTGAATCTTTGCAGTAATTACTGCATCTGTTGCAAGTTGAGTCGATGTGATTCCGGCATCTTTTACTTTTAATTTACTCGAACCTAAAGTAAGGGTCGAATTATCAGTCGTATCTGCCGCCGAAGTAAAAGTCGCTTGACCAATTATGTCGTTTAATTTCTGAGCGGTTACTTGGTCACCACTCGCAAAACTTTGTCCTGTTGATAATACTGCCATAATTTTTCTCCTATGAAATAGATGTCGTGCTTCTGTCGGTTACTCGGGCATCGATTTTAACTGCCCTTAAAAATGGTCTGCCCGCTGTGGGCTTAAAGTCTGTCTGTATTCCAAATCCTATTTTCCTTACGCCCAATCGTATGGAGGAATCTTCGCTTGCCGGTAATGTGCTACCGAGTAAAGTTGAGATTGATGTGGCCGATGTTGAGGAGTCGGGATCTTCAGTTATAAAACTAATATCACCATCGGAAAGCCCTTCGTCTGAGCTTTTAATATGTAGCTCGGATCGGGCGAACATTTTTCTATCAGCAGTATCCGCATCATATTGGCGAGTTGTGCATTGAGAAACTACTGCAATGGTCTCGGGGATCGCCTGGCCGGCAGCCATGCTTACCACATCCCCACCTTCCGCTCCATCGACTTTGTGGATGCCTCCTTCTTCAGTAGTCAGATATAAAGCATTCTGCGAACCTTCCTTCCCGACTATTAATTCTCTAATTGCAAACTCGGTTGAGTTAACTGTGTCAATGCTTTCAAAGCCTCCATTAAGGAAGCTGTACACGATTATAGTGTTAAGCTTAGTCGCATCTCCGCTCCCAGGAACAATGTCTAATGGCAAGGCGATCCAATATTTATTATCAAAATAAACTGCACAGCTTAGATGAACATAGTCTTGGTTTATTCGGTCGATAAATGGCTGGATGGTTTCGGAAATCGGCATCCCTGTGCCTCGTAAATTATACTCATCAATGAAAGTAACCGCGTAAAGCCCTTGGTCCGATAAAAACATTATTTGATTAGCCACTTGGACAACAGACTTTCTTGCCGAGCATCCAATTTCAGTAGTTACCACATTAGTGGAAACATCGGCAAGAGATCCGCTTATCCCACTCATCAGATGGATCGATTTTCGATTAAATACTACGAGAGAATCTTTTGTAAATGGAGTAAGCTGGACCAAGTAATCACTTTGTCCGGCGGACGGTCTGAACTGATTCCCGATTACATCCACAGTATCGAAATCCATTATATCAGATGCTACGATTTCATCTCTAATTCCTCGGTCCGTTGGATTGGTTTCCGAGGTGTACCAGTAAGGCATCCAAAGTCTTCGTTCGTG
>Ga0070752_1002830_pt1 | contig 10964 bp, 14 predicted proteins | sample VirMetDEL_Aug_30_FD_77440 | JGI IMG/M metagenome (GOLD analysis project Ga0070752, IMG submission 77440) | Aqueous microbial communities from the Delaware River and Bay under freshwater to marine salinity gradient to study organic matter... | ecosystem: Environmental > Aquatic > Marine > Coastal... | reverse complement strand
TACAAAATGCTTGGCAACGGATGGACAGTTGATGTCATCGCGCACATTTTAAAAGGCATCAATACGCACAAAGATGTCGAATCTCAAGACCCATCAAATCAATTATTAACGCCCACACCACCAATTCAACAGCATCTCTTTGTTTGAGGAGGAAAGCACTATGACTAAGTTAGAAGCTGATTTTCACGAGTACCACAAGCAAAACCCCCACGTTTACGAACTGTTCAAAAAGTATGCTCAAGCTGCCATTAAAACTGGTCGCACAAACTACAGTGCCTACGCCATCTTTGAGCGTATTAGGTGGCACACCGATATAGAAACTAACGACCCTCTCGACTTCAAACTGAACAACAACTATCGACCTTATTATGCGCGATTGTTCGGTGCGAACTTCCCTAAGTACAGAGACTTTTTCAGAACGAGAACACTGAATGCTGAGAAGGTATTACGTCATGGCTAGGTACATATTTGACTTAGAGACCAATGGTCTACTCGATGACCTAACCAAGATTCACTGTATCGGTCTACACCAGATCGACAACAACGATAGGCGAAGAAACAGTGAGAGCGTTTATCATGGTGACGATATACCCCTTGCACTGGTTCTGCTCAGTGAGGCTGATGAAATCATCGGTCACAACATCATTAACTTTGATATCCCTGCCATAAAAAAGGTAGTCCCAGATTGGGACACAAAGGCCAAAATAACCGACACAATCGTCCTCTCACGGCTTCTACATGCCGACCTTATGAATGAGGATGCCACCTCCGTATCGCTCCCAGACGGCTTTCAGAAGCGACTATGGGGCAGCCATTCGTTAAAGGCTTGGGGCCTAAGAATGGGCACAATGAAAGGCGATTACAGCGGTGGTTGGGAAGAGTGCAACCAAGACATGATTGACTACTGTCAACAGGATGTTCATGTCACTCTTCAGCTGTATAAGAAGCTGATGGCTGATGCGAAAGACTTCAGTGACCAGAGTATTGAACTTGAGCATCAGATGGCAACCATCTGTGACGAGATAGGGAACAACGGCTGGACATTCGATGTCGATGCAGCCAATGCACTTTATGCCGATCTGGCGAAGAAGCGCATCGAACTTGAGAAAGAACTGGCTGCACTGTTTGAGCCTTGGGAACTTGAAACGCCATTTATACCTAAGCGCGACAACAAGACTCTTGGCTACAAGAAAGGCGAGGTGTTTTTCAAAAAGAAAGTCATCGAGTTCAATCCCAACAGTCGCAAGCACATCCACAAATGTCTGGTCGAGAAGTACGGATGGAAACCTAAGTCGTTTACCCCCAGCGGTGATGCCAAGGTTGATGAAGAGATTCTACTGAAACTCCCCTACCCCGAGGCCAAGAAACTGGCTGAGTTCTTTTTGATTCAGAAGAGGATCGCCATGTTGGCCGAGGGTAGCCAAGGGTGGCTCAAGGTCTGTGACAAAGATGGTCGCATCAGACACTCAATTATTGCCCAAGGCACTGTCTCTGGTCGAGCATCACACCGCTCCCCTAACTTAGGACAAGTACCTAGTACACGCGCTCTGTATGGCAAAGAGTGTAGAGACTTATTCACTGTGCCAAAAGGCTGGGTGTTACTAGGCAGTGACTTGAGCGGTCTGGAGTTACGCTGTCTTGCACACTTCTTAAACGATGGCGGTGAGTACGCCAAGCAGATACTTGAAGGCGACATTCATACCTACAACCAGCTGGCAGCAGGTCTCCCGACTCGTGCATCAGCCAAGACATTTATCTACAGCGTGATGTATGGCGGTGGTGATGGTCTGGTGGGAGCACAGGTAGGCGGTGGTGCTAAAGAAGGAAGAAAGCTAAAGAGAGACTTTATGCAATCTATCCCTGCATTCAAGCAGCTCATAAGCGAACTGAAGAGAGCCTACGACAGCCGAGGTTATCTAAAAGGTATCGATGGTCGCAAGCTGTTTGTCCGATCAGACCATAGATGCCTCAGTCAACTGTTGCAGTCGGCAGGTGCGCTTGTGTGCAAGAAGTGGCTGCAGCTGATCCACAACGAAATCAAAAACCAAAACCTAGATGCAGAGATTCTTGGATGGATTCACGATGAAGTCCAGATCGCCTGCCGTGACGAAGAGGTAGCAAAACATGTCGGTAATATCACTGGAAGAATGGCGAAAGAAGCAGGCACTCATTTCGGGTTCAAAATCCCAATCGAGTCTGAATACAGTGTGGGAAGAACTTGGAGTGACACCCACTGATAAAGACCTTCCCTTTGATGAGAATGTAGAGCAGATGATTGCATTCTGGATTGTGCTCGACAAAGCCCACAGAGAGCCGTTTACAGTTAAAAGTAACTTCGCTCGACAAGCAGCATGGCACATCGGTGTTTGCGCTTGTAAGGGCCTTGTGTCGCTAGAAGTGGCCCCCGATATGTTCACTAACTACTGGCAAATCACATTGGAAGGAATAGATTTTTTGGAGAGCCTAGATGAAAGCATTGCAAAACTTAGTAAGTGATAAGACCACCCTACTGATTGATGGTGACCTGTACCTTTTTCAAGCCTGTGCAGCTGCCGAAGAAGAAGTCGATTGGGGTGACGATATTTGGTCACTGTCAACTGATCTTAAAGTAGCCAAGCAGATATTTGACAAGCGCATCAGAGACTTTTGTGAGCGATTAAGTAGCAGTGAGATTCTCGTCTGTTTCACTACAGGCGACAACTTCCGCAAACAAGTGCTGCCAACTTACAAAGGTAATCGAGTAAAGACACGCAAGCCTGTCGGCTACAAGGCCATGATCGAGTGGTGCTACCAAATTTACCCATGCTTTAGCCAAGACGGCTTAGAAGCTGATGATGTCATGGGCATTCTTCAGTCTAGCAAGGTCGCACCTACCTGCATCGTTAGTGATGACAAAGATATGAAGACCATTGCAGGCAAGCTGTATCGACCCATGTCCGATGAACTACTCCAGATCAAGGATCAAGAGGCAGACCACTGGTTTCTGACTCAGTGTCTGGTCGGTGATGCCACTGATGGATACTCTGGATGCCCTCGCATTGGCCCTAAGACAGCAGAGAAGGTTCTGGGTAACTACCCCAGTTGGGAGCAGGTAGCCCAGCAGTACATCAAAGCAGGGCTGTCTAGAGAGGAAGCACTGGTTCAGTCTCGCTGTGCAAGGATACTCCGATCAACTGATTGGGATGCAGAGAAAGAAGAAGTGATTCTCTGGAGTCCAGTTGTATAACCAAACCATTAACTAAATAAGCGAAGGAGAAGCTAATGAAAAACATAGTGGATAAAAATAGTAAGCCCAAGACATCTGATTTTGTAGCTTGGGTAATAAATGAACTTGAGGTCAACCCAGATGACTTTGATGCTCTTTATGGGTGGGAAGGCTATTTAGTACATACGCCTAGTCTATATCAGTTTGAGCTGAGTGAGGGTTTCGAGCGTGTCCAAGAGCCTTTCCGTCTTTATTTTGGTTTAGTTGATCGCTGGCGGTTTAGAAGAGCCGTTAACAAGTGGAAAGCGGCCAAAGCTTTAAAAGACATGCAGAATCCAAAGCCACCAGAGTCAGAAGTAAACAATGAAAATTGAGATAGTTCTTAGTATTGATCTGGACAAAGACAATTTAATAGCCTTAGACCCACGCTACAAAAACAGCCTCCCCGATGATCTGTATCAGATACTGCTTGAGAAACAGCAGGGAGCAAAAATAATTGAGTCAATACAGGATGCAGTGGAGGATAAGTTCAAATTTAAAAGCATGGAGATACGCCAATTATGATACTGATATATAAAACCAGCCTATACACTGGCAAAGTCAACAGCATGTTACTCGACATCACCACTGATCAGATCGAAGAGTGGGAAAACGGCAAGCTAATACAAGATGCCATGCCCAACCTTACTGCTGATGAGAGAGAGTTCATGATATCTGGTGCAACTCCAGAAGACTGGAACGAAGCACATGGAGTTAACTAGTTACGACCAGAAGTGGATAGGCCGTAAGAACGGACAGTTCCAAGAACCCAGAGCCAAGTACTTGCTTCCGACAATCAAAGAAGAGGAAGAGGCTTGGCAAGAGCACTGCAAGTGTCCTAGGCCCATCTATCGTGCTAACACCAAATACACTAGACCCTGTAGAAACTGCGGAAGGAAAGTTAAGCTATGAGTATAGAAAGAGAAACCAGTCGTGAAGACTGGGACAGACTAAGGAAGCAGTATCCAGCTATCGAGAAACCCATTCCCCCAGTAGAGGCTAGAGGTGATTACGACAAGGTCAAGGGTATGACCCCAGACATGGTTAACCACCCTAGCCACTACACATATGGAAAGATTGAATGTATCGATGGTATTGAAGAATCAATGTCTACAGAAGCATTCAGAGGTTACTGCAAAGGTGCTGCTATGAAATATCTTTGGAGGTACGAGAGAAAGGGAAAGCCCTTAGAAGATTTACAAAAAGCGCAGTGGTACTTGGTGAAGCTAATCTCAAGTCATCAATAGCAATACACACAAGGAGCACAAGGGTAGTGAAGATTACAAAGTTCATCGTGTAAGGATACCTCTTAGGTTAATAGTGGATGGAGTTACTATTATATTAACTAAGAGGACTATGAACTAATGCTTATACTTCATGGCAACTATGTCTTAGGACATTAAACATAGTCACAGCACTACCCTGTGCATTAAAGGATGGTGGTAAGAGGACATGCAGCATCCACGAAGGAAACCACACATAAGTGGAACTGGATTACTTACACAGTCCCCCTACCACCACCGCTCATCATTATAGTACCCCCACCAAAAACATGTGAATTTATTTTGTCCACCCTTCAGAGAAACTACAGGTGTGGATACGCCACGCGGTGCGGTAAGCACTAGTAACACTAGTATTACCATTGAAAATAGCCAAGCACATGTTCCCCTCAAGTAGGCTCTAGAGGACTAAGGTTTTCCCCCTCATCCTTACTCCGATAGAGCCTACTTCCTTTGTCTTAGACCCAAGACCACTATGGACACTATAGTAGCCTTAGAATGCATTCTATGGCCTTCTATGGGGTCTTTAGTGGACTGTGGTTAGCTATGGTTAGCTTTAGTTGACATGTGTTGACTATGGTTGACTATGGTTGACTATGGTGGTCTTGAGCCATGTCCCTATTTTCAACTAAAAAATATCCCCTTACACCAAAAAATTTCACTCATGTCAGCTAAATGTCAAATGTCAGTGGAGTAGGGTAGGGCACTATCTTTGTCTTCCCTAGTCTCCCCTGTTGTTACCACTAACTCTAATTAGTGGACATAAGGATCACCAGTAATTCTGGGACTCCTAGCTGCAAAATTGACCCCCAATGGGTCTAATGTCAGTCGATTTCAAAAATGCCGTTAAACCCTCGGCTTGTTGTTGTTGTTGTCTGACCCTTTTAAAGAGAGCCTAAGTTTCCACACAGGTTAACCCCTATGCCTATCGAACAAAACGTCCAACACATAGACGATCTGAATCCTCAGAACCCCCCTGCGACAGACCCACTGTCACAAGTGTACAACCATCTGAATCTGATCAAGACCGCAGTTAAGCAGACGTTCCCTAATGTAACTGATGCGGTTACAGCTAGTCACACAGTCCTCAATGGTCTAGACGGAAGAGTCACCGCAATCGAAAGTGCAGATACACCTGCTATTAAGAATACCAGTGGTACACCTGTATTAGACTCTGGTATTACTGCAGAAGAAATAAGAAATCTGATTGATCTAGGCACTTCTGATAACGTGGTTTTCAACCAAGTAGAAACAGATACAGTAAAGCTACAGGCTCCACATCCGTTTAACGGAATATGGACGATAACTACTTCTGGCTTTGATCTACTCATCAAGTACAACAACGTGACTCGATACAAGCTATCTAGTAGTGGAACATTCAGTGCAGACCAAGACATCATTGCAGAAGCGACTATGTAACTATGGGTCAGATACTCCCTCTTCGTCAGCTATCAGACGTAGGTGTAGTTACCGATCAGTCTCCCAGTAGCCTACCCCCTACTGCATTCACCAGAGCAAAGAATGTAAGGTTCGATGAAGGTGCAGTTGTCGGTGGCCCAGTGTTTCGTAGAGTCTCTGATTTGTCTAACAACATTAGACATGTATTTGGTATTGATGAAGCTAGCGGTTACAACAAAGTATTACTAGTGTCTGATACTTTTGTATTGCAAGAGTATGCCAACGGCACAATCACAAATGTCAGCGGAAGTATTTCGCCTCTATCAGCCTCTGATGCATCTTACACTGGCACTAGTCTAGCTGATGTTATCTATGTGAACAGAGAAGACAGAGTGCCTGTCTATCGGACAGCAAGCGGTACTAACTTTGCCAACTTACCCAACTGGAACTCCACATGGAGAGCAGGTTCACTGAGAGCCTATGGCGACTTCTTGATTGCATTAAACATGACAGAAGGCTCTACCCAGTTCCCCAGTCGCGTTAGATTCTCAAACTTGACTTTGTCTGGACAAGTGCCAGACAGTTGGGATGCAACTGACACTACAAAGTCAGCAGGTTTTATTGACCTAGTAGAAATGAAGACCCCCATCATTGATGGTCTGCCTCTTGGTAAAAACTTCTGTATATACAGTTCAGACCAAGTGTATATGATGGAGTTTGTTGGCGGTACGTTCATCATGAACACCCGAAAACTATTTAGTGATGCAGGTGTCATCAATACAAACTGTGTGGTCGAAGTAGAGAACCAACACTTTGTCTTTTCTGAGAATGACATCTATGTACACAATGGTGCAGAGAGACAGTCAATTGTTGATGGCAGAGTAAAAAACTATATCTTCAACGGCATGGACACTGGGGCATACGATAAGTTTTTCGTTCAGCACAACCCAGACCTCAACGAGGTGTACTTCTGCTACAAGTCTGGCGATGACATGGCCCAGTTCACCGATGGTGACCGATGTAATCGAGCAGCAGTTTATAACTACAGAAACAACACTTGGTCATTTTTTGACATGCCTAATGTGGCATCTGGGACTGTCGCCAACGTACAGTCTACCCTCACCTATGCCACTGCCCCTGCAAGCCTAACTTTCGAAACAGCAGGTGGTAGCTTCCAATCGCAAAACAGTGGGTTTGACTACCACACACTGTTTGTTGGTGATGCTGTTGCTGGTATATCTAACAATGGTCTTTATGGTCTCGACAATGCCGACACTGGCACACTCTCGTTCCCAACAGATACCAATGCCACTAAACCGCCATTTATTGAGCGTGTAGGTATTGATCTCGATGAGATGAGTCAACTGTCTGGCTACAAGGTAATCCAAAAGTTATACCCCCAGATTGAGACCCCCAACCCCAACAAAACTTTTAACTTTACATTGGGCGGTGCAAACCTTTTGTCCGATGTGACTAACTATGAGCCTCAAGTTACTTTTGACTCTAGTTCAAATCACAAGATCGACAGCAGAGCATCGGGTCGATACCTGTCTTACAAACTAACAACAGCCTCTTCCAAGGACTTCAGTTTCACTGGTTTTGATTTGGAGGTCACTGTTACAGGGAGGCGATAAATGCCAATCAATAGAAACACTGATCTTGTCCTTACTCGCTACAGTCGTGGCAGTGTTCCAAACGATAGTGCCCAACTTTCAGTCTATCTGTCAGAAGAATTACAGCGGTTAGAAACAATCATACGCGACCTGTCCGAAGCCTCTGTACAAGCAACAGATAATCCTCCACCAGAGCCAAGGAAAGGCATGGTGAGATTCAACATACTGCCTTGGAATCCACTCAGTAATGGTCAACAGCAGTTGGTCGTTTACAACGGAACTGCGTGGGTTGCTGTATGAATATTGATAAGTCATTAAAAGCCCAAGTTACTCAGCTAGAAAATTCAATCAATACAGTGATAGACAGCGGAGAAGCTGAATGTGCAATAGACCAGAGTAGTCTTAGACACTTTTTCACTGAGATGCATAAAGAGTATGGATGTGGTCTCTACACAAGAGAACTTACAGTACCAAAAGACATGGTATTTGTGGGCAAGTTACACAGGCATCAGCACATGACATTTTTGCTCCAAGGCGAAATGCTGATTGTAAGTTCAACAGGTAAAAAAAGGATAAAAGCACCCTACACATGGGTGTCACCAATAGGGGCTAAGAGAGCGTTCTACGCACTGGAGAAGTCCATTCTCACGACAGTGCATATCACAAAACACTTAACTGAAAACGAGTTGTCGGAACTAGAAGAAGAGGTTATTGCCCCTTCATACGAATCTATCGGTTTAGAAGAACCCGATCTCAGTCTTTTATCGGAGAAATAAAATGTCGTTTATAGCAGCAGCGATTGTAGGCAGTGCAGTGGTTGGAGGTATTGCCTCTAGAGGCGCAGCCAAAGATGCTGCCAGAGCGCAAGATAGAGCCACAGAAGCTAGTCTTGAAGCCTTTCGCTTCTCTCAGCCCTACATTAAAGACTCCTACGACTCAGCAGGTAGGTTTAATCAAGATGTTCTTAATGCAGGCGCGTATGGCGGTCAGACCTTAGCAAATGTAAACCCTTTCCAAACCAGCGGTAACTACATGATGGGGCGTGGCGGCATGTCCCTAGCACCACAAGCTTTTGGTATTGCACAAACAGGAGGTGATTTTGCATCTAACTATGGTGATCTCTATAAGCAGTCTCAGCAAGATCGAATGTCTACAGCAAACCAATACGCTATGGATAACTCTCAACCACTGGTTGATTCCATTATGCGTGATGACTATAGAAACCTAAACGAGAACACCCTTACTGGCATCAACATGGGTGCATCAGCAGGTGGTGCTATGAATTCATCAAGAGCAGGTGTTGCTGATGCAGTAGCCAGACGAGCAGTTGATGACAGAAAAGCCGATGTCACGACAAACATACAAGACTCATTGCGAAGAGATAGCCTAAATCAACAAAACCGACAGTTTTCAGATGCGATGAATGCAAATGCAGGTCTGAGGAGTGCCTATACAGATGGTCTCAATGCATTTGGTGCAGCAGGCGACATGGTTGTGGGTGCAGGTGGTAACCTTCGAGCACTTGAACAACAGCAGTTGGACGATGCTCGTGCGAGATATGAGCAAGACCGCGATTTTGCTTTTAACCAACAACAAAAATATCAGCAGGGCATACTCGGTAATGCTGTCTATAACAACCCACCTGTACAGCCCAATCTTTACAACCCGAACATGGCTACTTTTGGTGGTGCGATGCAGGGAGCAGGCACTTTTATGGATATGTATAAAGACTATAAAACAATCAAGGGAATGAACGCATCGGGTGGAGGTACGACAGGATAATGTATATGACATCTTACCCCCCTGCTCTAAATTTAAGTACTACATCCAAAAAAAATGTTCAGCCAGCTTTGAATCAGCCAACTGTAGACGGACAGTTGTCGATTGATGAAATGCTGTATGACCCCAGTCAACCCAACAAAGTTTATACCTTTGATGAAGTCAAAAAAAAAGCAATAGAAGAGGGTCGCTATAATTTGCCAGATTCAGAGATACAGAAAGCAGTTGACATAATGAACTCGCAAAATCCCCAGCAGGCTTTAGCAGACACCACACTACAGACCCCAGTTACACAGTTTTCTGCTCCGACAACACCTGCCCTAGACCCAACGTCTGTTACAGCAAATCCAGTAACACCACCAGCCGTCCTAGAACAAGTCCCCACAAACGAGGCTACAGCAGCACCTGCCTCGGATAGTTTTACAGCGTTTTACAACTCTCAACGCCATCCAGATGCATCTAAATATACAGACCCAAGCCTGTATGGAAAAGCCACTGGAAACTATGTACCAAAACATCTCCTAGTCAATGTCATGTTTGATGAAAAAGGCGACATTAAAGAACAGTGGCGAGATTCTTATTTTGATCACAAAGAACACTACAACCTCAAGTACAGAAGCGATCTGATGAATAGTACTCCAGAGTCTCAGCCAATGCTGACTACAGGAGATCCCAGTGTCACTGCTCCAGTGTCTCAGCCCATGTTGAACCCAGAAACCACAACAATGGGAGGCAGTAGTCCTACTGTTGTAGATACTGCACAAAATGAACAACGGCTACAAGAAATGTTTGATGGTATAAATGTTGCCAAAGAGGGTAAAACAGGTCACACAGGTCTCGCTAGAGAAAGCACAAGTACCTTCCACAAACTTGCTATGGGTGGTATGGGCGAAAAGCTAATGAGAATGGGTGCAGCAATGAATGCCAATGCCCACCTCGGTGGCAATGTCATGTTAGGTGCTATGGGACAGCAAGCAGCAGCCTTTAATGCAGAGCGACTTGCTGCCGAACAGTTCCAACAAGAACAACGTGCCAGCGCATTGTCTGCCTATAACGAATCAATCGCAGAGCAACAAGACCTACTCGACCAGTACAACGACCAAGATCGTCTTTATGCCGAAGCTTTGGAAGGTTTTGATAAGTTTAGCAGTGTTACTGGGTTCTTTGACGGCTCAGTAATGAAAATGATAGATAACTCTGGTCTTGGCAATGCTGATAGACAGGCGTTTAGGCTCAAATTACAGAGCATTGCTGTTGATGAAACACTGCTTAGAACTGCACAGACTAAAGGTGCTATCTCTGACAGAGAAATGGCATTGTTCCGATCTCCCATACCAAGCCTGTACGCTACAGAGGAAGTCTGGAGATCATGGTTGCAGGCTCGAAGAGAGAACATGGCAGTCATACGCGACAGATTAGCCAGAGGCATCACAGTTGCAAGGAATGCAGGGATTGGATTTCAAAACACATATCAAGTCAGCAAAGCTGATTCTCAAGATGCTGACAGCACATCACAATCTAGTGCATCAACAACTGGTTCAAGACCCAGTGCATTAACAACCGAACAAAATGAACTGATTGCTAAAAACCTATCAGACTAAGGTAGAAGTATGACAGCGCAACCTCAATATACTCCCGATCAAATTGCAC
>Ga0070752_1002828_pt1 | contig 10973 bp, 15 predicted proteins | sample VirMetDEL_Aug_30_FD_77440 | JGI IMG/M metagenome (GOLD analysis project Ga0070752, IMG submission 77440) | Aqueous microbial communities from the Delaware River and Bay under freshwater to marine salinity gradient to study organic matter... | ecosystem: Environmental > Aquatic > Marine > Coastal... | reverse complement strand
ATCACTTGTATATTAATCAGCACTTATTCTTTTAGACTCACTACCAACATAAGCGGGTGATTGTATACCCAAAGTGTTATCAAATAATACAGCCCTGATACCTCTCTTATTTACAGCGGGTATCGGTGTATCACTTGTATAAACAGCGGGACTTACAAAATCACTATCACTATAACTTGTAATAAATGAAGTTGCGTCGGGTGTTGCGTTGTTTATCAAATCAAAGAGAGTTCCGTAATCACCAAAGTATAGATCTTCACCAGCGGTTTCAAATAGTCTTGTTCCGTTGAAAGTCCAAGTTATTTGGTCGGGAAGGTTTTCAGCCGTAGTTATGTTGTATCCTTGTATTTCACTACCGCTATATGTGAAAACTCCGTCATTATAATAAGAAGCGTCAAAGTTGGTTGCTAATGTATCAACTTCAAATGATACTACACCCAATCCATAAACTCCAAGTGTTCTTAAATCACCTGTAGTTTGTGTTTGAGTTGTTTGTGTGATACTTGTTATTGTTGTTCCACCTGATTTGATATCTATGGTAGCGGGTAGAGGCACACCAACTAATACAACGTCAGCAGTATAGGAAGTTGGTGGATTGTTTGTATAGGACACACTTAGACTTTTCAAAAATACCTTGGTTAGATTTGATCCTGTGAATGGTTGAAGAATTCTTACACTATCATTATTTAGTAGGGATACAAATTCGGTTTCAGCACCACCCGATACTGCTACTACCCCTTGTGCTACACCGCCTCGTGTAATCTCATAATACCAAGGAGTAGTAGTCCAAGTTCCAGATTTAATAATAACAATTCTATCCTCATACAATTCAAAATCACTTATTCCATTCCAAGTTAGAAATTGATTTACTATTGTTGGTGTTCCGTTGAAAAATTGGAAGTTTGCGGGGGTAGTCATAGATAGTGTTGGATTACCAAGAAAGTCTGTGAGATTTCCACTATTACCACCCGATATCAATATTTCAAAATTAACAATAGCATAGTTTCCATAATAGTATGGTCCAACGGCGTCTTGGATTACTGCCGAATATTGTCTTGTAAAGGGGAATGTTTGTCCTCCAGCATTAATACTTGTTGCTGTTTCACTAGAGTAAAGTGGATTATCTACGACTTGATAACTTAAAAAGACTTCACTCAGTAAATAATCAATTTTAAAGATAGCACTTTTTAAAGTTAACCAACTATCAATATAGGTTGTATCTACTTGTAGTTTCAATTTAACTCTATTACTTTCGGGCACAATTTCATATACACTAACAACAGCGTCCAAAAATGTTGTTGCGACGTCAAAACCAACCCCAGTTGTAGTTGTTAAAACACCATATTTCCTTTCACTTTCATTTACCAACATAGCACTAAAAACTTTTTGGGTGAGTTCTGGTATCGGCACAATTGCCCCTGCGTCTTGACTTGGGTTAGGGGTAGGATCTGGATTAGTAAAGGATATTGTTCCACTTGTAGCACTAGTTCCTTGACTAATTAGTAATTCTTCTTGACCTGTAAAATCACCTTCGGCTAAAGAAAGAGTTGTTCCAGCGTCATTTACCCTACCAGTATCACTATAAACATAATTCAAACCTGTTCCAGTTATAGCAAATCCATTAATTAATATTGTATTATCTAATGTAAAAGGAATTTCTCCACCAACGAAGTAAGGTATTTTACTTGAGTTATAAGGTTCGTCCGTCTCCTCGTCTCCGTAAGGTATTCCTATATCATTATAGGGGACATTCATTATTACTTATAACTTATTTTTTAATTCTTGATTTTCTATTTGCTCTACTTCTTCGCCTGATAAAGGTTCTCTTATACATTCAATAGCACCACAACAACAATCAATTTTGCTACACCTTGATTTAAGCATACATTTAGATATTGCTCCTACTAGTGATATAATAGCACCAACACCTACACCTATTAGTGTTAGTATGAAATTAGATAAAACGGGGTTCATTATTAAATAACAAAGTTATTTTGTTTACCTGTTATTAAATAACGAAAGTTATTTTGTTTCTTTCCTCTTGATTAATAGGCTACGCCTATTGGACTTACCGATCACTTAATTTTGACTTCATTTGTGGATTATATACGTCGGGTAGTGGAATGTGAGGTTTATTCGGGGGATACTTGGGATCGCTTAAAAGACCTTGGGGTTGATTATTTGCGTTTCCAAAATGAGGTCTTAGTCCTGTAAGATTATTCGGTTTTGGTTTAACTCTTGATACTACAGAAATATTGACTGGATTACAATTTTCACCACGGGGTCTTGACTTTCCATTTGCGTCATATAAAAGGGCGGGTGCGGGTCTAACTTCCCTGTTTAACATTAACGAAGCTTTTGATATAATCATTTAAGATATACAAAGGTTTTAATTCCAAGTGCGAAGCACTTGTTCTTCCAAGTCCCTTACCTTCCTTGTTCTTCCAAGTCTGGGTTTCGCCTATTGGTCGCCTAAGCTATCTTAACCATTTGGAGTTGCTGTGAGATACGGAGCGTAGCAGTTGTTTCGGCTACAATAATAATAGGGACTGCTGTAGAAAATGAGCCTGTTGCTACCACAGATCCCGCCATATTGATATTGCTGAAATCAAGACCGCTGATAACATTTACAGGCGTATCTGGGTGGTTGAAACGCTGAGCGAAAACAAAGTAGTTATCTACATACTGCTCTCGGGTAGCGATTTCGCCGTCCTTACCAGAAGCCGAAAGGGTGAGTGCTAGACACTCGTCAGGGGTCGCTGAATAACTTGGGTAGAAACCGCCGTTAATCTGGAGCTGAAGACCCGTAAGACCACTTGGGGCGGACATATTGAAATACTTAGCCTTCACTTTATCTTCGGTTATACCACGACCCGATACTGCTACTGCTTCACCAATAGTGGTATAGTTTGCGTTATTGAAGCCAACATAGACCTTGTCTAGAGACTGAACCCCTGCTAGAGACCAACGGGTATTACCAGTAAAGGCTTCGTCAAACTGGGTGTGGTATTCCTTAAAGTTGAATTCAAGGTAGGACATTTGTGCGATTTCACTTTCAACCATTCGGTCATAAGCACCGCCGTCATTAAGTCCGTAAGACTGGACTAGGAGACGCATATTAGATACGGAGTAGGTTACCCCTGTGGTAGCCCCTGGAGGTGGTGTAGTAATCGCTGAGGAAGCGGAAGCCACCACAACTGAGGCTGGAGCGAATGTAAATTCAATAGTCGCCTGGGCGAGGAGGCTCATATCCAACATACGGGGCATACCTTCAAACCAACCAAGAAGGTCGCCACCACCAACACAAAAAGGGGTTGAAAGATTTGTGTATACTTCAGTCTGGGCTGTTCCCGCCCCGTCTACTGGGTTATTATTGCCTTCAATAGCTACAATAAAGTCGTGAGCCAAGGGATCGCTAAGTTGCTTACATTTTGGCTTCTCAAGTGCGTCTTTAATATGCTTAACACGATTGTATGCGGAGTGTCCTGAATATACCTGCTGTCCGCCTACATAAACGGCTACACGCTCAATCAAAGAAGAAATCTTATCAGGAAGACGGGTGAGGTCGCTTCCCTCACCACCCGTAGCGGAGGCATTAAACATAAAACGAATGTCCTTCAAATCAACGATCGCATTATTAGGAAGATCAAAGCGGACAATAGAGTTGGGGGTTGCTGAGGTAGAGCCTTGAGGGTTAAGGCGGAAGTTGTTCGTGGAGTGTCCTGAAAGGCGGTTTACGAAATAGGAGAGTGTCTTTGGATAGTTCATTTAATATCTATTTACAAAAAAATTTAGGTTCAAAAAGTTCTTAGGCTGGGATTTAAAGGGCTACGCCCTTTGGCTCAAGTCCAAGTGCGAAGCACTTAATTTCAAAAAGTTCTTAGGCTGGGATTTAAAGGGCTACGCCCTTTGGCTCAAAATGGAATTCTTCGGCGTTCCAAAAGTGGAGGGACTGAATTTGATTTAATATTTTCTGGGACTGGTCTTTGAATAGGAGATTTTTCTGGGAAGGCATATTTTTCAACTCTTAGGGTCAAAGTAAAATTATTATTTCCAAGAGTATCTTGGTCTGCTGAAACTTCTGGGATAGCTCTACGCTTATGATCTGTTAGTCTAAACTTGATACTACTCATATTCTTCCTGAAAATATCTGCGAAGTATCCTGCTCCTGCTCCACTTAGTTCTGTGTAGCTTACAAATTCATTTTGGATAGCCATTTTACCCAAAATATCGCTGTGGGTCATTTGGATATCGTGATTGCTTACAGAAGCGTCAAAACTCTTGGTAGCAAAGTTATCATTAGCTAAATCAGTCCTTAGGTAGAGGTGTTCCATAGTGCTACGCTGGACTGGAAAAAACCCTTCAATAACTATATCACCTGTATTATTAGTAATACTAAATGATTGGGCTGTTGCTGAGGTATCTGTTAGTATCCTCTTACCACCTAAAAGGGCATAACTATCGTTGTGATCTCTGCTGAAGCTTCCACCCCTTATGGCTGTATCTGTGTAATCTCTAGCCTGAATAACTGGAGTAAGCCCGTGAGTTGATTTTGTTAATGTAATCTTCATAATTCGGTCTCCTGTGCTTTGAGGATCAGTTCCTAGTGTAGAAGTATCAACTGAAGCGGTAAATCCTGTAAAAGTTGTAGAGGCTACCAACTGATCTGCTACTTCTTGGACTATTTCGTTGTAGTTTTTGTAATTCTTTGGAGTTAGTCTTACTTCTTCAAAAGTAGACCCGTTATCACCTGATACCATAAGACAATTGTTATTCAAATTTACATTATAGAAGTTCTTATACATTTGAAAATCAACTAGCGTAAATCGTAAATATTCATTTGGTTCAATATTAAATGCGTGAGTTGGTAGATTAACTTTAAATTCACCATTTCCGTCTATGGGGCTTCCACCATTATCACTATCAATAAATAAGAGCTGTGTTTTCGTCGCTTGGGCGGTCATTTAATATAGGTTAACATTTTAATAGGCGTTGCCTATTGCTTTGAGGCACTTGCTTTGATACTCTTCTCTCAACTTCAACTTTTCTTCGTCATTTACAAATGCTTCGCTTCGGTCATATATGGGTAGTGTTATCTTACCTTCGGCTACTGCTTGTGCTTCTTCTGGATTAAATTTAATGTATCTGTAGATCCTTTCACAAAAATAATAAGGAAGAGTTGGGTTTTCTTTGTGTATCTTTTGTATCTCATTCATATCACTTAAATCTAGACCAACGGGAGTTCTAATCATTATACTTCTACCCTAGAAAAAACTTCTGCTAGGATCTCTTCAACTGCCTTACGACCTTCTTTAATTCCTGTTTTTGTAGGTTTACCTTTACCTTCCATTAGCATTTCAATTTGAAATTGTTTTTCTTCTCTAGTCATTCTACCTGCTGTTGGTCTCGCACCACCCCGTTTTCTAAGTTCCTGACTTACTCTTTGTAATTCTAATTTTGTTTCATTAACTAGCTCTGGGACTGGGATACCCATACCTGTCTCTTCGTCGCTTATAGTTCTAGGGTCTAATTCAACTAAATTTTCACTTTCAGTTTCAGTTGTGAGTAAATATTCACTTTCACTTGGAGTTTGACCTAGTTCAAATCGTAGTCGCTGACGCTCTTTTGCTACTTGTTTGAAAAATTCGTCTTCACTAATTTCACCACTATTCCACATAGTAAATAGTTGATTACCAATTCTTTCAAGAAACTCTACTTCAAAAGTATCAACCCTTACTTGGTTTGTTGTTTTGTTGTTGATTGTTTCACGAGCCATATTATTTAAATAAGCCGTCTGGGTTTTCAAACTTGAATGGACTGGATTTTGTAATGCTGATACTTGAGCCATTCTAATAGCTTGACTTTTTCTGGAGGTTGGTAGTAATTCATTTTCGCTAACAAAAGGAAGATCATAAAAACTGCTTCCTTGAGGTATTACAGGGACACATTCACTCATTCGCCTCATTTTAAAATATGATAATATAATAAAATGAATGAAGAAAGACTTTTTAACCTTATGTTATCCAAACAGGACAAGGACTTTATACCACCCCACGAGTTTAATAATGCTATTACACACCTATCACACCATTCAATAGATACTCATTTACACCCCGTCCATTTTAAACACTACAAGGACATAGTCAAAAGAAGTATCGGTGACGATCCTAAACTAAGTGATAACGCCCATAAAGAGTTATTGGATAAGTCATTTGGTAAATCAGGAGAAGGTATCGCTAGACTATTGAAATCTGGAAATACCATAAATGATATAGCAAAGGAGCTTGAAAAAAAACCTCAAATTGAAACCAAAACAGAGCCATATGAATTACACAAATACGGAGCTTTGGCTGACGCTTCCTATACACACTACAGAGGTGAGAGTGTTGAAGACTTTTTGAAAAAATCCCCAATAGACGAAGTCGCTGAATTCGTTGTTGATAATGAATTGTCTACAAATGATAATCTAGTTTTACACAATCCTCTAACCAAAGAAACCCACATTTCATACAGAGGCACTCAAAAGCTAAGTGATTGGAAAACCAACATAAAGGCTATGAGTAGTCTTGAAACCCATAGCCCACTTGTTAAAGGTGCTATAAAGACGGCTGAAGACGTTTTAGGAAAGTATGGTGGTGATAATCTTAGCGTTTCAGGTCATTCGCTAGGTGGTATGCGATCTTTGGAAGTAGCACACTATTTAGATAAAAAGGGTGTGAATGTTGCTGGATATCACTATGACCCAGGGGTATCAGTTAGACAAATGTTAAACCAAAATAAACTAGGAACGGCTAACCAAACTATATTTAGAACTCATTTTGATAGTCCTAGTATAGTAGGTAAAATGGCTCAGTTAAAAACACCTAAAAATCTTGATATTATAAATGTGCCTACAAGTCCCGAAGTTGATATGAAAACACCAATTTTGGATACACATTCAACTAAACACTTTACACCCGAAAATATTGTTGGATTTACGGAAAATGGAGACGTATTGGTAAAACGACACACTACAAGTAAAATTGTAGCAAATGCTCTAAGGACTGGTGAAAATGGTCTTAACGTTGTTGCTAACAATAGTAAGTTTCTTAAAAAAGCAGTTAGGTTTGGTGGGGAAATCGCTGAAAAAAGTGCTATGCCCCTTGCTGTTGCTGGTGTTAGTTTTGATATTTATAATGATATTACTGATCCTAACAAGTCCCAAACCGAAAAATCAACAGACATAGCAGTTGATAGTGCTACGGGTGTCGCTTCGTGGGTAGGTGGTAATATGGCTGGTGAACTCGCTATGGGGGCTACACTAGCGTTGTGTCCCGAATGTGCCTTACTAGGTGCTGGTGTTGGGTTAGCCGTAGGAGTTGGTGCTGGGGTAGGTATTAGTGAGGGTGGACGAGCTTTGAAGAAAACGGCAGAAAAATCTGTTGGTGCTGTTGAAGATTTTGGGGAAGACGTAGTTGAGGGTGTTGAAGATCTAGGTAAGGAAGCTATTGAAGGTGTTGAAGATCTAGGTCAAGGGGCATATGAAGGTGGTAAAAAAGTTGTATCCAAAGTTGGTAAGTGGTTGGGATTTTGAGACTGGAGAGCCAACGGACGCAGTCCGTTAAAACTGAGACCTAATTTATGAGTTGGAATTTCACCCCTTCGGGGTGGGGTCGTAGATTATTTTCTTCAGTAATAATAAATGACTGAACCCACTCAAGAAATTACTGAAACAACAGAAGCACCAGTAGAGAAAAGTAAAAAAGTAAGAACACCCGCTCAACTTGAAGCCCTTAAAAAGGCTCGGGAGTTAGCACTAGCCAAGCGTAAGGAAATGGCTGATCTTCGTCGTAAGGAAAAGGAAATCAAGGAGAAGGAGTATGAAAAACGCAAAAAGGCTGTTGAAAAAATGTATGAACCGACACCTCAACCTGAACCAGAGGAAGAAAGTGAGGAAGAAGGGGTAAGTGCCTCGGCACTTGAACCGAAACCCAAAAAGATTGTTAAGAAACCAAAACCAAAACAAGAATACAAAGAAGTATTAGAACCTGAATATGATTTTTATCCAGAACTAAATGATTTGAAAATGAAAGTAGATTATCTGGTAGCCAAAAAGATTGAGAAAGACAAAAAGAAGAAAGAAAGTGCCTCGCCACCTGAACCACCAATTCGTAGATCAAATTTTTATAGACCTATGTATTAATGAAGATAGTGAAGTCCCAAGTGAAAGGTAAAAAATATACTGCTATATTTGAAGACGGAACAAAGACGAGTTTTGGTGCTGAGGGTATGAGTGATTACACAATCCACAAAGACAAAAAACGAAGAGATAACTACAGAGCAAGACACAAAAAGGATTTAGATACAAATGATCCTAAAAGAGCTGGATATCTGTCTTATTACCTTTTATGGGGTGATAGCACAGATTTACAAACAAACATTAAAAATTATATCAGTAAATTTAAAGTATGAAAACAAATAAACAAGAAGTAAATAAGAGATATGGAAAGGGAGAAAATAAGAGTAATACTAAAACTGAACTCGCTAAGAAATCAAAGATACCGAAAAAGGTGTTGGACGAAGTCTACTCAAGGGGCTTGGGGGCTTATAAAACTAATCCAGAGAGCGTTAGACTTAAAGGGACTTATAAAAAAGATCCAAAAGCACCTTTAAGTAAGAAACTCAGTAAAGAGCGTTGGGGAATGGCTAGAGTTTATTCATTTATTAATAAAATTGAAGGTAATAAAAAATTGAACCACGATAAAGACCTATTAGAGAAGATACCTAAATTGAAAGGAAGGGATTTATCAAGGATTTAAAGAAATGGGGACAAAATAAGACATAATGAGTTGTTATGAGAATGCTAAAATATATAAATTATGGTCTAATCAAACCGACTTAATTTATATAGGCTCTACTTGTAATCCTCTTAGTAAGAGGTTTTATTTTCATAAAAATACAAATAAATATATTACTAGTGCTGAACTAGTTAAGTATGAAGATTGTAAAATTGAATTGATTGAAAACTATCCTTGTGAAACAAAAGAAGAACTAAATGCTAGAGAAGGTTATTGGATAAGGAAAGAGAATTGTGTGAATAAAAAGATTTCTGGTAGAAGTAAAAAAGAATACAGAGAAGAAACAAAGGAACAGAGGAAAAAATATCTAGAAGAAAAAAAAGAACACATTAGTAATGTAAACAAAGAATACAGAGAGAAAAACAAAGACAAATTAAATGAAATGTTTAATTGTGAATGTGGAGGTAGATATACTTATAATGGTAAATCTACACATTTTAAGACTAAGAAACACCAAGCATACTTAAATTCCTAAATCCCGTTGGTGAATAATCGTGAATGTATTTCATTAAATCATAATCAGGGGGACTGAGGTCTAACTCTCTTGTAATAGGCGTCCAATTTACTTTTATCTTTTTTGGGTTTAATCTTTCTGTTAGTGCTTTTTTTAAAATATGTTTGTATCTACCACATTCCTTTTGTATTTGTTTTATAGGATCTTTTTCGTCCAAAGCCATAGTGATATATCTATAGGCTAAATAGTCATTCATTTTCATTTCAGGATAAAAATTCCTTCTGTGTCTATCACATATTTCAAAAACTTCGTCAGTATCTTTTACTGACTTAATGAATATTTCTACCATTTATATTATAATAATATTAAATCTTTAATTTTAATAAAACTATGTTTTTTAAACTCAGGGCGACCTCTATCACACCTTCCAGCTATTTTTGGAGTGTAATCGTAATCTGGTTTGAATGTGTGGTAGTATAACCCGTCTTTGAAATTGAAACAAAAAATTACTTTTTTATCAGGATTGTTAATAGCATATTCTATCTTGTTGTATCCTATCATAGTATCTGGATAGGTATCGTGATTACACCTACGGGACTTTAACTCAACTAGTAAATTATCACCTTCAAAATCAAATAAATCATATTGGGTTGGGGTTTTCTTCAACGCACCGAACTTTTCTATAAGAATATCTTGAAGTTTAACTTCCTGGGAAATTCCAAAATTATAATCCATATAAAATATCAGGAGAAAAAAAAATGGAATACTTAAAGATTTATTTTCTTTATAAATAATATAATGGAAGCAACAAAAAAGTATGCTAAGCCCGAAGGTTGGATCGGTAAGAAGACAGGAGATACCATATGGCGTAAGCATAAGTGGTTGATAACTATGTATGATAAAAACTCAGGAGAAATGAAGTCAGGAAAGTTTTCAAGTATCAAGGAAATAAACGAAGAGTATGGTCTAAATCTCACGAATGATATTGTGTATCGTCTCAGGACATTAAAGCGGGTTGATACAAGCAAACGAAACAAAGGTAACTCTTTTCTATCTAGATACGGACACATAAAGATAGATAAGATAGACGAGTGGCGGGAGGGTGTCTCTAAGAAGGATACGAGGCAAAATACTCAGGCGGAGATTTTTTGTAAGGAGTAAAAAATTTTGTAAATAACTTAAAGAAATAAAAATCTAAGTATATAATAAATGAGCCGACCACGAAAACTTCAGGAAACAGATACCCCCACAAAAGCACAAAAAGAGATACTAAGGGATTACTTTGGTATCCAACGGGCTACAAATGATAGATACAGAGTGTTAAGGTTTTTGTATAACTCAAGGATACAACAGATCAGGCAAGAATACGACGATAGACAAGTTATAGCTAATTTAACACAGGGCATTCTCAGGAATGTAGTTGAAGAAAGTAGACAGGAAGCACGAGCAAGACAGGTATTACGACGAGGTTTAAGACGAAGGGCACTTACTTCAGGAAGCATTATAATCAATCCACAAACGACGAACATTCACGAAGTTTATAAGCAACCACTCAAACAATTCAAAGGTAAGCAGGTAAAAGTAATTACATTCGTAGACGGAAGAGTGTTATTTAGCGTTGTGTTGGATATACCAGCAGAACGATTTAATAACTGGTGGAGTGATAACTTTTTTACTTTTAT
>Ga0070752_1002823_pt1 | contig 10982 bp, 5 predicted proteins | sample VirMetDEL_Aug_30_FD_77440 | JGI IMG/M metagenome (GOLD analysis project Ga0070752, IMG submission 77440) | Aqueous microbial communities from the Delaware River and Bay under freshwater to marine salinity gradient to study organic matter... | ecosystem: Environmental > Aquatic > Marine > Coastal ... | reverse complement strand
GGCCATACCGGGAATCATGAGGCTAATGGTAGACATCATAGACGGCAAGTTCTTACCCCACCACGCAGCGTCACCAAACGCAAACGCCTTACCGGGGTCACGCTCGTAAATCTGGAACTCCTCGTTGGCACCCTCCATCATGGAGTTACCTACGCGCTCCAGCCAGTTGCGGTCGTTGTACTCACCGTCAGCGAGCAGGTTACCCAGCGCACCAAAGCCAGCCAGCGTACCACCGATAATCTCACCGAAGATACCACGGGCCAATCCGTTACCCAAGGACTCCATAACGCCTTGGTTAATAGCAGCGTTCTTGTAGGCGTCTGCTGACAGCACGTTCTGTACATTGTCAAACAGCTCACCGACTTGGAACTCGGTCTGCATGCGGTCCGTCTGGACTCCAGTACCATAACCAGAGAAGCCCATGAACTTCTCAGTACTGGGCGTCTCGTTGGTTTCGGGGGTGTTAGATATAGATGAATCGTATGAATCTCCCGTAGGTGCATTAGATTCGTTAATGGTGTTCTCGTCAGCCATTATAGATTATTTTGCTAAGTAATTGGGGGTCAGGCCCTTACAGGTTCTGCCTTAGATATTGTGTAACTAGTGCGGCAGCCTGTTGTGGAGTGGATGCCTGTTCCATAAAGGTACTGAATTCCTGCGAGTTAGCAAAGAGATTTACGCCATTTTTTCTAGCAATAAAGTCTCCATCTGCATCATACTCAAGGGTTACAGAACCGTAGTGGTTTGCAATAGTACTAGACAGCGTGCCGAAGTCAATAGGCTGCGGTCCGCTATTCTGCATGGACATCTCTGCACTGGCAGAAATGTTATCGTACATAACGTTCATACCCTTACGAGCGAAGTCAAGTTGCTCACGTGAACTGAAGTTCGGGTTGTTAGCAGCTGATGTGTAGACACCAGCAACATCGCGGTAGATGCTGTTGTCGTCTTGGTTCAGCTTCAGCGTCAGGACTTGGTCGTTGCCGTTGTTGTCCTTAATGCTAACCTTAGTCACACCCGTACCGTTTACGTCAGTAGAAAGCACTTTAGCCGTACCGACTTGATAGTCTTCACGCAAGTCCTTACCAGACATCTCCTCTGCACCGTCGTCGCCAAACACCGTAGTGGCGTCAAGGCTAGAGAGCATACCAACAAACGAGCGGTTAATGGCCTTCTCCTTACGAGAGTCAGCACCTACAAGGTCGATGACGTCAACCATCTCAGTGTCAAGCACTGCAGTGTTAGCCTCGCTCATCGTGTTGTTGATGTCCGTCATAAACATAGAACCACGCACTGCGTTGTCAACCTGACGTGCATACTTCTCAATCTGCTCATCGTTAAGGTTCGGGTACTTGCTACGCATGTCCCGCGTAATGTTCTCTAGAGTATTATCAGGATTGTTGTTTTGGACACGCGTACCGGCCTTAATACTTCCGGAACCACTGAACGAAGTCTCGGATGCCTCAAAGAGGTTAGGGTCTACAGTCTTAATGTAGTCTCCAACAAAAGCATCGAGACCTTCGCTCTTTACAACAGCATCAGTAGCGCGGCCCCATGCCGTCTTCATCTTGAAGTAACGGTCTTGGTCCTCAAGGCTGTCAGCACCTGCTAAGCCAGTCATGGTGTTCAAGTAAGACTCGGCGTCCTCAAAGTCCTGCACAAGCTTGACCTTAATGTCTCCGCCAGAGAAGGTAGCTACAGTAGGGTCGTACTCATAGCTAGCACCACCGCTGCCCTTGCCCTTCGGCACACCCTTCATAGTGTGCGTAGTCTTATCGTAAGCAAACATGTGAGCGTACGGAGTAACCTGACCAGAGACAAAGTCTTCCATCGTAGTCTCCTTACCCGTCATTGCAGAGTTCATCTGGTTCTCAGCAGCAAACTGACGCATAAGGTTACGGTCTGCATACACAGCTCCTTCAAGGATAGCCTGTGCACGGTCAGCTGACACACGCTCGCCAGTCTCCTCGTGGATGAACTCACCCTTAACGTAGGCAATGCCTTTCTCGTTAGCGGCAATCTCCTTACCGTTGTCGCGCATCCACTTGTTAACGTCAATCTGCTCGTACAGAGCGGGCGCCTTAAAACTAGCTCCGCCTTCTGCACCACCGGCCTCATTGTAAGCTTGCAATGCCTGCTGGAACTGCCATGCAGAAACATCGCCGTACTTAGCAGGGTCTTCGTCAAACTTAGTCTGCCAGTCAGCAGCTGCCTTTGCGGTTGCTTGTACCTTCTTAAGCGTGGGGTCCATAGCAAACTCCTTAGCCACAGAACGCACCTTAGCGGTTGCGTGCTCAGGAGCATCCATGATGCCCTCCAGCTTCTTGTTAAGGCTAGCAGCGTACTGCTGCTTGAACGCCTTGTCTGCGTCAGTAACAGCCGGCATGTCGTTCAACATGAGCTGCGTCTTGTCCATCGCGTCGATGTTCTGCTGCGCGCGGACGTTCAACCCCTTGACCACTTGCATGGCCTCGTTAATAGGAGCACCGGCGTAGGTACGCTGGTACGGGGTCGCGTTAAACTTATCGAAGATACTCATGGCTTAGCTAATTGGGTCAATGTCATTACGTCCAGCAACACCGTATTGGTCAAGCTTGCTGAGCATATTCCACTTCTTAAGGTCCATTGCCCTGTTCTGGAAATCACCCACGGCCATGCCGAGCTTCTGGCTCATCTGTTGGCGCATGCGGTTCTGAGCAGTAAGACGCTCATTCTCGAAATCAATCTGACGCTGTTGGTTCTGCGCGTTGATTTGGCGGTTCTGGTTTTGATTCTGGATGAGGTTCTGCATGTTCTGGTTACGGAAGTTCGTTTCCTGTGCAGCCTCTTGCGAAAGAATGTTAGCGGACTGACCAGCAGCCACGCGTTGTCCAGCCCGACGTGCAGCAGCAGCTACAGCGGGGTTGGAAATGTCACGGTCAATAGATGCGTTAGCGCGGGCGTTAGCCTGCTGCACCTGTGCAAGTTGGTTACCAACCTGCAGGTCTGTGTTGATTTGAGCTGCACGCATAGACGGCATATCCACCGGGCCTTGCAGCTGATTCATAGCCTTCAACGCAGCACGGTCTGGCAGGAACTGCGCAGCAGCACCGAGTGCCATACCAAGCGGTCCGCTCATGGCGCCGCTAAGCTTCTCGCCTACACCGGCAAACCTATTAGCTGCACGGTTAGCCAAGTCGCCAAGTCCGTGGGACTTAGTAGGGATGGTAGGGTCCATGAGGCTGGGGTCACTAGCAGGTCCCTGCTCAAGTGAACGAGGAGAACCTCCGGGGTAGTACATGTCACCCTTAGCAGTATTCATAATACGCTCAGGGCCGAGTATGTTAGTAGACTCAATAGGAGTAAACGCAGGAGCCTGCGTAGTAGTTGCCGTTGGAGTAGAGGCGGTTGCTGCAGTAGCTCCCTGTACACGAGTACCGCCACCACCAATACCAGTTGTAGCAGCAGCAGCTTGCTCAGCACGACGAGCGTCACCAAGCGGGGTGCTTACAGTAGAGTCAGTAACGGGCACGCGAATCACGGCACCATCCACAACCATCTCCTCGTACTGTTGCGTAGGAGCAGCACCAGCCATAACCTGCTCGTTCATCTGGTTCATGAAGTCCAGCTCGCCAATACCACCACGGCTCACAGGAGCAGCAGGAGCAGCAGGAGCAGCGACATCAACTTGTACAGCGGTATCAGCAGACCCACCACCTTGCTCGGCAGCTACGTTAGCTTGTCCTTGCGCAATAGCAGCAGTAGCTTCGTCGTTAGCCGCAAAGACACCAGTCTTTCCTTTAGCAAACGTACCGAGCTCATAGCTCTCGGGGTCAAACAGGAAACGCTGTCCAGCACCAGACGGGTCTTCCTTAATAGACTCGACAAGACTGTTAAAGCTGCTGGGATTAGTCTTGTAAGTCTTCCACATCTCAGGCGTAAGCACGACAGGACCAGCAGCCGTAGACATTACAGCCATCATACCGTCTTGTACCATAGCACCGGGACGTCCGTCGTAAGGAATCAGCGAAGTACCGCTTCCGTAAAGTCCGGGCATGCGGTTGTCTCGTGGGAACTTAGTACCTGAGAGAGGTGCGTTACCAGTATTACCGCCGTCGTTGTACTTAGTCTTACCGCCCATAGCAAACGAAGCTCCTTGCGTAGGTGCCTTGCTAGCCTCCTGTGCACTGAACAACTCGTCCATACCGGCAGACAGCTTCATAAGGCGACGCTTATAATCAGTAATACCGCTGCTGTTTCCAGTGCGGTTTGCCTCTTCGAGTCCCTTTTCGTACTGAGCCTTCTTGTTAGAAAGCTGCTTCATTACGTCAGCGTATGTGTGCTTCTTAGCCATTAGAGCTTCATCAGTTTCGACATGAGTGAGGGGTCAACCCTGAGCTTATCGCTGTACACTCGTGCGCCATTATTATCGCTAGCCTTCACACCGCCATTGCTGTGCTTAGGTCCTTTTACTTCAAATTCGTTTGACGACACTTGAGACATGTTACCCTGACCGTAGGTCTGAGGAGTCTCGCCGCCTGTCTGCATCATCTCTCCTCCTTCTACTTCGTACTGCGGGCCAAGCGTAGAGCCGCCCATAGCGAAGTTGTTAAGGAAACCAGTCTCGTCCTCAACGCCGTCAACAACGTTCAACACGTTACTCCCACGCTTAGCACCCTCAAGTGCAATCTCTCCAGACATCTTAAAGCCGTGCTTAAGTCCAGCCATTGTACCCTTACCGAGGTTGATACCTGCCTTCAGCTTCCCGAAGATAGGCATAGCACCTGCAAAGTCAAGGGCCTCATCAGCTGTGTACTGTCCATTACGGGCACGGGCTGCAGCTTCTGCACGCATTACGTCGTCGTATGAGGAGATACCCGTTGGGTCAATAATCTCCATAGCATTCTCAAACGTACTGTCGTCCTGCATGTTGTGGTTGTAGAACGCCTCACGCAAGAGGTCAAGCTTACTAGGCTCGTACTGCTTAAGCTGCGGCTGCTGGTAAGACAATGCCTTTGCAGGAGTAACCGTACCACCACCGTTCTCGAAGTTCATGAACGATGCTGCTGCCTTAACAGGACCAACAAAGCTTTGCTTCAGGACGCCAGCCTTAGCAGCCGCGTCAATAATCTCACCCTTAGAGAGGCCAGTCTTTTTACGGATAGGCTTAACCCAAGACAAGTCCATGTCTTTAAAGGCTTTGATTTTATCCCAGTTACTGTCCAGACCCTTAAAGGTTTGCTCTGTACGAACTGCTTCTCCGATAAGGGCAGTGAGCTCATCTTCGCTTAGGTTGCCAAGACCGTCCATGATATCAGCGCTGCTAAAGGCCATCCTCTTAGCGGCAATCGGCAGGTCGTTAATATTGTACTTCTTACCCTGCTTGTTAGTACCCTTAGCTTTAAGCGGGTCTCCGCTTGTATCACCACCAGCTGCAAACCGGGGAGTCGTAGTACCCTGCACAGGGAACGCGTCAAGGATAGCCTTGTTCTGCGCCACAGCTGCGTTACGCTCTTCAATAGCACGCTGCTCTTCCTTGAGCTTGCGCGCCTCTGCGTCCATACGAAGAGACTCCTCTTGAGCATTGCCAGCAGCCGAACCTTGTAAATAACCAAGACCTCCACCGATAATCATACCGGGGAGGCCAAGGGGTGCGCCCTGAGCGGCTCCCTGAACTAGGCCAGAGAAACCACCGTTGTTATACTTCTTGATTCGCTTACGCTTCATAGTAATACTCTATATAAAATCACCGGTGAGCCTTGCGAGCAGTGGCCGAGACATCTAACAAATATAGTCTATTGCCGGTAGTATTCAAAGTTTCAAGGCGGATAATTGCGTAATCACTGACAAAGCGCGGAGTGTTATACCAAGCTTTTGTATTGTCGAGGATAGTACCATCACCTTTAAAGGTCGTAGTGTCAGCGTCAAACCAACCCGGAGTACCAGCCACGCTGTAGTCGCGGAACTGGTTAAACTGCCAGCGGTCGTCCGTCATGCGGAAGTCCGTGTTGATGTTGCTAATCTGGTAGTCGTTGTAGACACGAGCCTGCTCAAACGTTTCGTTCTTAGTAGACGTGCCCTCGCCTTCACCGGCACGGGTGCGCCAGTTAAAGTTAGACCACACCTTACTAACAGGTCCGCCCATGTTAAACACGGCGTCTACGAAGCAGCTATCCTTAGCCGTGTTCTCCGTACCGTCTGACAGGTACTTAGTACCGGGAGCAGTACCGCTAATCTCGAAGATGCCTGCAAGGTTGCCGCTACCGTCAGCAGTATTAACACCACCGTTGTTAGCCTCGTTGTAGGCCCAGAGCTTGTTGTACGTCTGGAAGTACTGGTACGGGCGGTAGCTGTGCATAGATGTCCAGCACTGATGACGCAGGCTGTAGCTCAGCGTCTCGCCGTCAGTCTCCAAATCATCGCGGTCACTGTTGACGCAGTAGCGCTTGGTAAACAGGAGGCGCTCGTTGTACGGGTCGTAACCCAAAGCGTAGCCACCCTGCCCCGTGCTAAAGATAGTAGGCGTCGTGTTAGACGCAGCCACCATACCTTGCGTAGGCAGTTCCAAGAACGAGTCGCGGATGTAGTTGCGGATGCCCTTAGCGGACAGCTCCTCCATACCTTGGCCAAGCTTAAAGATGCGCTTGCCTGCGCGGTCAATCCAAATGTAACCAGCACGGCACAACAGCGTATCACCCCAGTGTGTAACACCAGCGTAGCCTGCGTTGTCAGGGAACAGCTCCTGTGGTGGGGCTTGGAAGATGTCTCCCGTACCCACAAACACATTTGCACCACTGGCATCAAAGTTAAACTTAGAGCGCGTCTTGTACAGAGCGTTGCCGTGGTGGATAATAAGCTCGCCTTGGTAGTCTTCTACGTTGCGGATGCTTTCCTTAGCCAACGCGTTGTCGTAGTAGTCAGCTGCCAAGAACTCTCCCCACTGGAACTTAGTAGACTCGTAGCCTTGCTTAGCGCTGCGGATAATCCGGTTAGGGTACTCGCTCACGTCGAGGCTGTCACTCACGCTAGGGAATGCAGACTTGCCGTCGTTAAGCTTAAACCACTGGGCGCCAAGGTTGTACGTGTTAAACGTCTCACCGTTAAACGGGGTAGAGGTAGCGTCAGAGTAGCCGACCAAGTCTGTCCAGTTGAGCGTACCATCAAGGTCGTTCTTACCCGGGCGCACGCGCGTCCAAGTAAAGTAGCTCATCTTCTTGATAAAGCGGAAGTCGGTGCTAGCGTTAGCAGCCTCAGCTTGCGGGTCGTTACTCTGGTTGTGGTCAAGGAACTCAACCACGACAGGGGTAATGAACGTGTCACCGCCGCGCACCACTTGGTTAGACTTGTAGGTAGCACCGCCGTCAACACGCACAAGGTCGTGAGTGTCAACGAGTTGCTGGCCTTCGTAGTTCAAGAAGTAATCATCGTAGTCACGAGACAGCATCACAAAGGAGCCGCCGTTACCGCCAAAGCCCATGTAGGCGCTACCAGTCAAGTTACCGCTACCGGCACTAGCACCAGTCAACGCATTAAACTGCGCACCAGCATGTCCGCCTGCTCCGTAGACTACGGGGTAGGTAGAGTCGTTCTTAGTAGGACGAGAGTCAAAGCCAAACTGGTTAGTAGCACTACCGTTGTTTAGGAACGTACCAAAGATAGAAACGAAGTTGTCACCAATAAGACCTGCACCTGATGTACGCTCAGGGTAGTCAAAGGCTTCGCTGTCGTGTACAATCTGGCAGTCCCAGCCGTGGTAAGCCTCGCTACTGTTAGTCAGGTACTGAATGTTAAACCCGCCAAAGAATCCGGGGTATCCTGCGTGCCAATCGTTAGCAATAGTCAGGGCCTCGCCTAGCTTTAAGCACAGGGCAGACTCACGGAACTCGTTGTCGAAGGTATCGTTAGTCGTGTTAGCCGGCATGTAGCCGAACTCTTCTACGTCAGAGCTAGCCATCACGTAGCTAAGCTGCTCGAGGTAGCTCATCTTCTTGTACACCTCAGTCACGCTCCACCCGTCAACGGCAGGCTTCTCGCTCAACAACAGCGGGTCGTAGATACGCATCTGCTGGTTGTTGGTGAAATCGTAGGTGTAGCGCCATGCTGGAGCGTATGCCTTAACACGACGCTTATCAGTAGTTGCCTTTGCGTAGAAGAGGCGGAACCCTTGAATCTTTTCTGCAGTGTCGTTGCCAATCACTACGTTATCTACAAACAGGCTTACCTGCTGACCACACCATTCACCAGAGTAGTCAGTAACGTTCAAGCTGTCGTCACCACCTTGAGCGGTTTGCGTAGACTGCCACAGCTGCTTAGGGCTAGGCATGATGTGGTGACGCACGGGGTCGTTGTTCAGACCCACGTCAAAGAAGGTACCCACGTTAGGGTAGCTGTCCGTTGCGTTCTCGTGGTATCCGGTCTTACCACCAAGCAGTTGGTTAAACGTACCAGCTGTCTTAATGTTAGCCGTAGACGCAGACAGGCTAGCAGCACCATCACGGGCAGTGCTAGTAAAGTCTCCGCTGTCACCGCCAGCAGGAATGTGGAATGCACGGCTCCACTGTCCGTCTTTCATTAAGAAAGAAACGTACAGAGCGTACACTTCGTTAGGCATAAAGCCTCCAAGGAAACCACCGTGGTCTGTGTAGACCTCACCCGGGGTATCGTCTGGATGTCCGTTCTCCGTCTCGCCACGATTAGGGTAGCAGTCACGGAAGTCAGCACTCGTGTAGTTAGTGATGTTGCGGTTAGTACCCGCAGTACCGAGGAGCTGGATGTTGTCGTAGCTAGCAGCACTAAGGCCGGCCTCGTCAGCAGTCCAGAACACATCAATGTTGTTAGCAATAGCCTGCCCTTCCTCAAAGGTAATTACGTCAGCTTCGAGGTTAGCCATAAACAAGCGGTCGTCGCTGACTGCAATAGTCTCAGCAGCCTTGTAGCTTACGGTAGGAATGTAGAGCTCGTCTGCAATAACACTAGTCGTCTCAATCTCCTGCCCTGTGTACGCCCACTCTTGGTCTTCGCCTGTAATAGAAATGCGGTCTGCGTAAGTCACAGTCTCCGTACCTAGCCAGTTACGGACAGCGTAAACACGTGCGTAGTTGTACCGCGTGTCCAGTCCGTAGAACTTCATCTTGGCAGACGTACGGAACTTCTTGTTCTCGTCCGTGTTACCGTTACCAATCTGAAAGCTACCAACACCGGGCCCGTACTGGGTCAAGTTATCAGTCCCGTCAACCACTTCATAGGCAAGCACAAACGTGTAGGCGCCACCGTAGATACTACCTGTCTGGTCGTTAGAGCCATTGTAGGTAGGGCGAGCCATAGGATAGTTAGCCTCTGGAAATACGAGAAGCGGCTCGTCTTGGTTGTTGGAGTGCGTGTCAGCGTTAAGGTACAGCGGCTTGTGTATGCCGTTGCTCCACACGAGGATGAGCTCACCTGCTCCGTTGACGTATCCTACGCCTTGGAACGGATTAGTTGAGTCAAACTGCAAGTTGCCAAAGCCGTCCTGTACAAGCGTGTTAATCGTGCCGTCCTCTTGGACCTCGATAATTTGCTCAGTGTACTCGGTGAGCGGGAAAGAGTTAGTCGTAGTGTTACGGGCCTTGATGCCGAAGATAGTCCTATCGCCGGGCACGTCAAAGCGGCCGCACACCTCCTGATTCTCGAAGCGGTTGTACAAGTCACCGCTGTCGTTAATCTGGCTAGCATACAGCAACGGGGCCTTCTCCGTAGCGAGAGCCCCTGCCAAGTCGTCGAGAATCATGTTCCGAGACCGGCGGTAAGTACCTGCCGGCTGGTCCACAGATGCGACGTCTGTGTTAAGTCCGTTAAGAAGTTTCATCGTGTGCCGAGTCTTCCTTGTGTTTCCTGACCTTGGAAGAAGTCCGCGTGTGCGTTCATGTTAGGCGCGAGGCGCACGAACATGTTCTTCATGGTCTCCATCTTGTCAATGCTCGGGAATGCCAAGTCATTCTGTGCAGCAACGCAGTAGTGTCCCCACTTGTCGTCTGCCACCTGCCAGTTGAATACAGGGTGGATGTAACCGCCCATCATCATCTGACGAATGATGTACCACTCGAGTGCTTGCTTGACATAGATGTTATCCGGAACCATAGGGAAGCCGTCACCATCAGTTGGGTAAGCTGTGTAGTGCAGTTTAATCGTGCCCTCTTCAAAGCTAGTCACGATGTAGCCTGCGTTCACAAGGTAGTAATCACTGCCTGCTGCGTTAGAAGACGTAGTACGCAGGGTGAATGCTGGGGAACTCTTACTGTCCGTCGGGTTTGTTTCCGCAACGGCAGTTGTGTACGTCGTACCCTGAGTGTTCGGGGTAGCAGCCGTACTGCGGTTCTGGTCGTAAGCCGCTGTGTCTGTGCCATATACGAGAGCCTGTCCGTTGTACTCGACTTGCGTCAAGGAGTACAGGTCACACGGGAATGCGCCTCGGAAGTTCTCAATCGTAACGGTCTCGACCTTGTGGTCAAAGATACCGTGATAGCCGATGAAGTCCAGTGCCTCACCAATCCATTCGACCGCGTCATAGGTCCAGCCAGTGTCAGTCGGCTTGAGGTCACGAAAAACCTTGCCAATGACTTCCTTAGTAGAGATAAACTTGTAGTTCATTACTCAGAGTAGTTTGTGCTGGCAAAGGGGTCCTTGCGCAGTCGGTCAGTTAGCATTCGCTTGAGTCCCTTCTTTCCTCCTGTAGGGTCAAAGCGGTATGCTGATTTATTCTTTACGAGCGCCTTACACTTGTCCCACGCCCACCTGTAATAGGTTTCGTCGGCCCAGTAGACGTACCCGTCTTTCTCTCCTTGTTCAGCCCACATCTTCTTGGTCTCATTCCAATCGATGGTGCGGCTGTTGGGGTTGCGTTTAATCTTCTTTACACGTAGCGTGCCTAGACGATTCCCCATGTTAAAGACTGCTCCGTCGAGCAACCTACCTGCAAGCTCTGTGTTGAATGACTCCAGCACCGAGCGGTAGAGCGGGTATGTTAT
>Ga0070752_1002817_pt1 | contig 10993 bp, 8 predicted proteins | sample VirMetDEL_Aug_30_FD_77440 | JGI IMG/M metagenome (GOLD analysis project Ga0070752, IMG submission 77440) | Aqueous microbial communities from the Delaware River and Bay under freshwater to marine salinity gradient to study organic matter... | ecosystem: Environmental > Aquatic > Marine > Coastal ... | reverse complement strand
TGCGCTCGCGCTCGAAAGCCGGGCGGTGCTGCGCGAGGATTTGCGCGTGCTGGTCATGTCGGCGACCATCGACGGCGCGCGCTTCCGCACGCTGCTCGGTGACGATGCGCGCATGATCGAAAGCGCGGGGCGCGCGCACCCGCTGCAGATCGAATGGCTGGGCGCGATGCCGCAAATCCCGGTGGAAGACGCGGTCGCCAAGGCGATCGGCACGGCCTGGCGCGAACAAGCGGGCGACATCCTTGCCTTCCTGCCAGGCGTACGCGAGATCGAGCGCACGCGCGAACGGCTGGAAGGCCGCTTGCCGAATGCGCTCGTCCTCCCGCTGCACGGGCAAGTCGATCCGGCGGGCCAGCGCGCCGCGATCCGGCGCGATCCCGAGGGGCGTCGGCGGATCTTGCTGGCAACTGCCATCGCCGAGACATCGCTCACGCTCGACGGCGTCTCGATCGTCGTCGATGCCGGCCTGTCCCGCCGCGCGGAATTCGACCGCGCGGCCGGGACCACGCGGCTGGTCACACATCGCGCGAGCCAGGCGGCTGCCGCGCAGCGGGCAGGCCGCGCCGCGCGGCAGGGCCCGGGTGTCGCCTACCGGCTATGGGAAGAAGCCGGTCACGCGGGCCGTCCCGCATTCGATCCGCCCGAAATGGAAACCGCCGATCTTGCTCCACTGGTGCTGGCGCTGGCGCAATGGGGCACGGGCGATCCCGGCGAACTGGCATGGCTCGATCCGCCGCCTGCCGCTTCGATCGCCGCGGCACGCAGCACATTGGCAGCACTGGGGGCACTCGATGCCGAAGGGCGCATTACCGAGACGGGAAGCAAGCTCGCCAAGCTCCCTCTCGACCCGCAGGGAGCGGCGTGCGTGCTGTTCGGTGCCGAACACGGCGTAGCAGAAGATGCGGCGCGGCTCGCCCTGTTGCTCCAGGAACGAGGGCTCGGCGGGCAGGGCGAAGATCTGGAAGCGCGTCTCGCTCGCTGGAACGCGGACCGGGGCGCGCGTGCGGAAGCGAACCGCAGGCTGGCGGGCCGCTGGGCGAACACCGCACGCAACCTCGTTTCGGAGAGCGCGGATGCCAACCGGCCCCCATCCGGCATCCTCCTCGCAGCCGGACGACCCGAATTCATTGCCCGGTGCCGCGATGCGAGTGGAGAGAGCTGGATTGCCGCCGGCGGGCGCGGTTTCGTCCTCGACCCGGCATCGCCGCTCGCACGCGCCGACTATCTCGTCATCGGTGATGCGCAGGGGCAGGCCAAGGGGGCGCGGATCACTTCGGCAATCGCGCTGGCCGAAAGCGATATCGAACGCTGGTTGCCCGAGCGGATCGAACGCCGGCAGGTCCTGAGATGGAATGGGGAACGGGTCGAGGCCCTGCTCGAACGCAGGCTCGGCGCGGTCACTCTCGCGCGCGGACCCGACCCTTCGCCGGACCCGCAGGCCATCGCTATGCTGCTGCTGGAGAAGGCGCGCCGGGATCCGGGAAAACTCCTTCCCGTGGAACTGCTTGCGCGTGCAAGCTATGCCGGGATCGAAGCGCTTTCACCCGAGGCCCTGGCGCAGACCGCAGACCTCTGGCTGCTGCCGCTGGTCGAGGGGCGGCGCGATCTCAACATACCGAAGGGCAAACTGGTCGATGCGGTGCTGGGCCAGCTCGATTGGGATAGCCGCCAGACGCTCGACAGCGCAGCTCCCCGCGTATTTGCGTCGCCTGCAGGCACGACGCATGCGATCGACTATACGGGGGATGATGCACCGAGCGTCGAAGTGCGCGTACAGGCATTGTTCGGGCTGGAACGCCATCCGCTGGTCGGGCGCACGCCCTTGCTGCTCAAGCTGACGAGTCCCGCGGGGCGTCCGATCCAGTCGACGCGCGACCTGCCGGGGTTCTGGCGGGGGAGCTGGGCCGACGTGCGCAAGGACATGAAGGGTCGTTACCCCAAGCACCGCTGGCCCGAGCAGCCCTGGGCGGAAAAGCCGAGTTTGAAAACCAAGAACGCCTTTTCAAAAACCGGCGGCTGACTTAAGGGCGCACCCATGGCAGCACGAATCTATCAGCGACCGAAGAACGCCATGCAGTCGGGCAGGGCCCGGACAGATGAATGGGTGCTCGAATTCGAGCAGTCCGAGGCGCGGCGTCCCGATCCGCTGATGGGGTGGACCGGCAGCGGCGATACGCAGGCGCAGGTTCAGCTGACTTTTCCGACGAAGGAAGAGGCGCAGGCCTATGCGCGCAAATACGATATCGTTGCCCGCGTCCATGCTACGCCGCCCAAGAGCCTGAAACTGCAGGCCTACGCCGACAATTTTCGCTGAGCGCAGTTCGTCCTTCAGCGGGATAACCAGTGGCTGATAGCGCTGCCGCGAATGCCCGGCCTGGGGCTGGACAAAACCTGCCAACCTCACCATATGGCGCGCCGGGAGTCGGTCGGACGTTTGCGTTCGCTCACCGGGTCAGGTCCGGAAGGAAGCAGCCCAGGTGAATTGCGGCGGGTCGGCCGGCTCCTCTTTCACCCACAATTCGTAACCGTGACGGCATGACTTTTGCCGCGGTAGTGCCTACCTAGTCGGCGATGGGTGATTCACCGGACAATCCTGACAGCCCCCCGTGGGACGGCGCCGCGCAAGAGGTCGATACGCCCAGTGCGGCGGACCTCGAGGAAGCGGGGCAGGAACAGATGTTCGGCGGTGCTGCACCGCAGCCTGCCGCGCCTGCGGCGCCGCATGCCGATAGCCCGGCAGAAGCATCGCCTCCGCCAACTGTAAATGCCGCCAATCCGGCGCCGGTCGATCCCGCACAGCCCTACCGCGTTCTCGCGCGCAAGTACCGGCCGCAGACCTTCGCCGAACTCATCGGGCAGGAAGCGATGGTTCGTACGCTGGCCAATGCGATCGCGCGCAACCGGCTGGCGCATGCCTTCCTGATGACGGGCGTGCGCGGGGTGGGCAAGACATCAACCGCCCGGCTTATCGCGAAGGCCCTGAACTGCGTCGGACCCGACGGGCAGGGCGGCCCGACCATCAGCCCCTGCGGCGTGTGCGAACCCTGCCGCGCGATTGCCGAGGGGCGCCATATCGACGTGATCGAGATGGACGCCGCCAGCCATACCGGCGTCGACGATGTGCGCGAGATCATCGAAGCGGTGCGCTACGCGGCGGTTTCGGCGCGCTACAAGATCTACATTATCGACGAAGTCCACATGTTGTCGCGCAACGCTTTCAACGCCTTGCTCAAGACGCTGGAAGAACCGCCCGCGCATGTGAAGTTCCTGTTCGCCACCACCGAGGTCGAAAAGCTCCCGGTGACAGTGCTCAGCCGCACGCAGCGGTTCGATCTGCGGCGCATCCCTTCCGAACTGCTCGAAGCGCATTTTGCGTCGATCTGCGAAAAGGAAGGCGTCGAGGCGGAAGCCGAGGCGCTGCACATTGTTGCCAACGCGGCAGAGGGTTCGGTTCGCGACGGCTTGTCGATCCTCGACCAGGCCATCGCGCATGCCGATCTCGATACCGACAGCAAGGTGACCGCAGCGCGGGTTCGCGACATGCTGGGCCTGGCCGACAAGAGCGCGCAGCGGCGCCTGTTCGGCCACATGCTGGAGGGCGAGGGCAAGGCCCTGCTCGAGGCGGTCGACGAACAATATGCGCTGGGCGTAGAGCCGTTGGCGCTGCTGCGTGCGCAGATGGATGTGGCCCACCGGATCACGGTGGCACAGGTTTCCGGCAACGAGCCCGAAGGGGTAAGCGCGGACGAGCGCGAGCAACTGGCGGAATGGGCCGCGCGGATCCCCGCCGGCCAGTTGCACCGTCTGTGGCAATTGCTGCTCAAGGGGCACGAGGAAGTCCGGCTTGCGCCCGATCCGCTGGTTGCGCTGCGCATGGCGCTGCTGCGCACCCTGCATGCCGGACAGATGCCCGATCCGGGCAAGCTGGCCAGGAAGCTCGAAACCCTTTCCGAGCGTGGACCTGCGCCAGCATCTCCCCCCGCACCGGAAGGCGGGGGCGAGGCGGCCCCGCAAGCGGCGCTGGACTGGAAGGAAACGGTCGATGCGATCGACGCTTCGGGGATGATGCAGCAGGCCAGCGTCATGCGCCTGCAGGTGCGGGTGGTCGAGTTCACCGACGGTACCCTGCGCTACGGGCGCGATGCGAAATATTCCGAAGATATCGCGCCGGTCCTGCGCGAGACATTGCACCGCCATACCGGCAAGCGCTGGACGGTCGAGGAAGTGCCGGGCGGGGAAGGCGCGCCCTCGCTGGTCGAAGTGGCCGAGGCCGAGCGTGATGCGGCCGCCGCAGCAACACGGGCGCATCCGCTCGTCAGGGCTGCGCTCGACACCTTCCCCGAAGCGGAATTGATTGAAGACGGCGGCGCATCCTCCCAGCGCCGCGAAATCCCTTGGAGTAGAAAAGCATGAACATGGAAGAAATGCTCGCGCAGGCGCAGAAAGCCGCGGAAACGATCCAGAAGCAGATGAGCGATGCCCAGGCCAAGCTCGACGAAATCGAAGTCGAAGGATCGGCCGGCGGCGGCCTGGTGAAGGTGCGCGCGACCGCGCGGGGCCGGATCGTCGGCGTTGCGATCGACGACAGCCTGATGAAGCCCGAAGAAAAGCAGATGCTCGAGGATCTGGTCACCGCGGCGTTCAACGACGCGCGCGATCGCGCCGATCGCGTATCGGGTCAGGAAATGGACAAGATCCAGCAGGGCGCCGGCCTTCCCGCCGGGTTCAAGCTGCCCGGAATGTAAGATCGGGGTGCGCGCCGGGTCGGTGCGCGCTCTCAGCGGGCCAAACACGGCCTTTCCGCCAATGTGCACTTCCCTGGCCGGGGCGTTTCAGAAGCGCTCCGGCCAGGGCATATCAGTCCTGCCGAGGATGCGGTCGTCGCCGTTCGTCCAGATCGCGGTTGTTGTCGAAGGTGCGCCAGCCCTCGCGGTCACGGATCAAAGCCGCGTCGCACCGCGCGCAATTCGTCCGGAAATTCATCCCATCGTCCCAGACATGGCGACGGTTCACGCGATGGCCGCGCATTTTGCAGACCATTGAACCCAGCATCGCTAGCCCTCCCACTGCAGAACGCGTCTTGGCACCGAGTCGGTGTATGGTTAAGCGACATTAAACGCGTGTGAAGCGCGTCACCAGCCATCCACATGACTTTGACCGGCGGCGTTGCGTTGCGGGACATGGCTCACCATATTCCTCGGGAACGGCCGACAGCGGCCCCCAATGGAATTGATTGATGACCCAGAGCTACCCCCTTCTTCCCCTGCGTGACATCGTGGTGTTCCCCGGCATGGTGGTGCCGCTGTTCGTGGGACGTGACAAATCGGTCGCCGCGCTCGAATCGGCGATGGAAGGAAGCAAGGACATCTTCCTGCTCGCGCAGCTCGACCCGGGCTGCGACGATCCCGAGCGCGACGATCTGTTCGACGTCGGCGTGGTGGCGCAGGTCCTGCAGCTGCTCAAGCTGCCCGACGGCACCGTCCGTGTGCTGGTTCAGGGGTCGGCGCGGGCATCGCTCGAAGCGCTCGAACCGCGCGGCGAATTCGTCGAAGCGGTGGTTTCGTCGAGCGATCTGGTAACCGCTTCGGGCAATGAAGTGGTCGCGATGATGCGGCAGGTGGTCGAACAGTTCGGCGAATATGCCAAGCTCAACAAGAAGTTGGGCGAGGACGCGGCGGACCAGCTGGGCGATATCGACGATGCCGGCGAGCTCGCGGATACGATTGCCGCGGCGATCAACGCCAAGGTGTCGGACAAGCAGGCGCTGCTGGTCGAGCGCGACCCGCTCAAGCGGCTCGAAATGGTCATGTCCTTCATGGAAGGCGAGCTGTCGGTGCTGCAGGTGGAGCGCCGGATCCGTGGCCGCGTGAAGCGGCAGATGGAAAAGACCCAGCGCGAATACTATCTCAACGAACAGCTCAAGGCGATCCAGAACGAGCTGGGCGGCGACGATGACGCGAGCGACGAAATCGCCGAACTGACCGAAAAGATCGCCAAGACCAAGCTCAGCAAGGAAGCCCGCGAAAAGGCCGAAGCCGAGCTCAAGAAGCTCAAGGCCATGCAGCCCATGAGCGCCGAAGCGACGGTCATCCGCAATTATCTGGACGTGCTGCTCGACCTGCCCTGGGGCAAGAAGAGCAAGGTCAAGAAAGACATCGGCAAGGCGCAGCAGGTGCTCGATGCCGATCACTACGGGCTCGAGAAGGTCAAGGACCGGATCATCGAATATCTCGCGGTGCAGGCGCGCACGCGCAAGCTGAAGGGGCCGATCCTGTGCCTCGTCGGCCCGCCGGGCGTCGGCAAGACCTCGCTGGGCAAGAGCATCGCCAAGGCGACGGGACGCGAATTCGTGCGCCAGTCGCTCGGCGGCGTGCGCGACGAAGCGGAAATCCGCGGGCACCGGCGCACCTATATCGGCTCGCTTCCGGGCAAAATCGTCACCAACCTCAAGAAGGCGGGCAAGATCAACCCGCTGTTCCTGCTCGACGAGATCGACAAGCTGGGCCAGGACTTCCGCGGCGATCCCGCTTCGGCGCTGCTCGAAGTGCTCGACCCCGAACAGAACAGCAAGTTCCAGGACCACTATCTGGAACTCGACCTCGACCTGTCGGACATCATGTTCGTGACGACGGCGAACAGCCTGAACCTGCCGCAGCCCCTGCTCGACCGGATGGAGATCATCCGGCTCGAAGGCTATACCGAGGACGAAAAGGTCGAGATCGCCCAGCGCCACCTGCTTGCCAAGCAGATCGAGGAACATGGCCTCAAGGAAGGCGAATTCGAGCTGACCGAAGAAGGTTTGCGCGACCTGATCCGCTATTACACCCGCGAGGCGGGCGTGCGCACGCTGGAGCGGGAACTCGCCCGGCTGGCTCGCAAGAGCCTGCGCAAGATCCTCGAAAACGAGGTCGAAAGCGTCACGATTACGCCTGACAACCTCAGCGAGTTTGCCGGGGTGCGCAAGTTCAAGCACGGCATGAGCGAGGAAGAACCTCAGGTCGGTGCCGTGACCGGGCTTGCCTGGACCGAGGTCGGCGGCGAACTGTTGACGATCGAAAGCGTCACCACGCCGGGCAAGGGCGAGATCAAGACCACCGGCAAGCTCGGCGAAGTGATGAATGAAAGCGTCGCCGCGGCGTTCAGTTTCGTGAAGGCGCGCGCGCCGCATTACGGGATCAAGCCGAGCCTGTTCCAGCGCCGCAACATTCACATTCACTTGCCCGAAGGGGCAGTGCCCAAGGATGGCCCCAGCGCTGGCGTGGGGATGGTCACCTCGATCGTCTCGACGCTGTCGGGGATCTCGGTACGGCCCGATGTCGCCATGACCGGCGAGGTCACGCTGCGGGGCCGCGTTCTCGCCATCGGCGGGTTGAAGGAAAAGCTCCTCGCCGCACTGCGCGGCGGGATCGGCAAAGTCCTGATCCCCGAGGAGAACGTCAAGGACCTCGCGGAAATCCCCGCGAATGTGAAGGACGGGCTGGAAATCGTTCCCGTGGCCCATGTCGACGAAGTGCTCGCGCATGCGCTGTGCAGCGTGCCGGACCCGATCGAATGGACCGAAGCCGACGATCTCGCAGCGCAGCCCGACCACGCACAAAGAGTGGCATCACAGACTGCGCATTAACAATTGATGTGCTGCATTGCAGCGACTCGCATGGTCCGCGGACTCGGTTTCGCGGACCATGTCGCGTGACCACTCGCCAGATTGATTGGTGAATTCGCGGTTCACCCTAGTTTTCCGCTGTCTTGCCCTGAAATCCGCTGTTTTCAGCCAAAAATGCCTTTGACAGCGCGCCTAAAAAACTCTCAATTCCTTCGTCTTCGCCGAGGCGATTCAGCCATTCCCACCCGAAGACAAAACAAGGGGGTTTCCCAGAATGAACAAGAACGACCTGATCACCGCAGTCTCCGACTCCAGCGGCCTTTCCAAGAGCGACGCTTCGAGCGCGGTCGAAGGCGTTTTCGACGCCATCACCAAGTCGCTGTCGAGCGGCGACGAAGTGCGCCTGGTGGGCTTTGGCACGTTTTCGGTCGCCAAGCGCAAGGCCTCGACCGGTCGTAACCCGCGCACAGGCGAGCCGATGACGATCAAGGCTTCGAACCAGCCCAAGTTCAAGGCCGGCAAGGGCCTCAAGGACGCCGTGAACTAAGCACGATTTCCGCATCCGCGCGCTTGACGCGCGGATGGAACCGAACTGCGCCGCGCTTTCCATCCCGGGAGGCGCGGCGTTTTCGTATCGTTCAGTCGAATGCCACCAGCGCGGTGGGCGGCTGCTGCGTCGACGGCCCTACAGTCCACCTCAGCGACTGCCCGCGTGCGTGCGGCTTGGGGCCTTCATCGGTGTTGTTCGCCAGGACCCGTCCATCGGTGACGATCGTGAATGTGCCTTGGGGCACGACAATTCGCGGGGCTTCGCCGCTTTCCTCGGCCTGTGCCATGGCAGCAAGGGCGGCGAAAGACGCCGTGCCCCAGGACGGTTCTTCCTTCCCTGCAGCAAAGGCGGGGGCATCGACGCGCACTTCGCCGCCGTCGCGCAGGTTGATGCTCACGAAGGCATTGGCCCCCGGCATCCCTTCGACCGTGGGAAAGACGAAATCGTGCGTCAGTGTCCCGGCAGTGACGAAGCTCACATCAAAGAGGCCGTCACCCCGATACTCGACCTTTTCCCAGCCCCGCTGGCGTTCCAGCCGCGTAGCGATCTCTTGCGCGGCCTGGGGGTCGGACGGATCGATACTGCCGACGAACTGGCGCAGCATTTCCGCTTCGCGCACGCGCTCTGCCGCGCGTTCGCCGGCAGTCTCTTCCCATTCCGCGCGCTGCGCAGCGATCTCGGCCTCGCTGCACTCGCGGACCTCGTAATCCTCGTCATAGCATTCGGCTTCGAAGCGCTCTTCGCTCGCCCGGCTCATCTGTGCCAGCTGGCTGAGGGCGAGCATCTCGATCTCGCCGTCATAAGCGAAGGAGAACCTTTCGTCGGAATACAGATGCAGCTCGCTGCTGAACGTCCCCGGCGACAACAGGCATCCGCCGAGCGCGAACGATGCAGACAGCGCGATAAGGATGCGGTTCATGTCGGTTCCCCCGTGTTGAAGTGGGCTAGCGCGTGGCGACCGCGTAGAGCGCTATCGCTCCCGCGTTGGACACGTTGAGGCTCTCGATCTGCTCTCCGATCGGCAGCTTCGCGAGCACGTCGCAATGCGATTCGATATTCTGCCGCATGCCTTCGCCTTCGGCCCCGAGCACCAGCGCGATGGGTCCTGCGGCCAGCGTTTCGCCCAGCGTCGCATCGGCAGTACCGGTCAGACCGATGCGCCAGTATCCCGCCTCGGCGATCTGCTCGAGCGCGCGTGCCAGATTGACGACGCGGACCCAGGGCAGCACTTCGAGTGCGCCGGAGGCCGATTTGCCGATCACGCCGCCTTCGGGCGGGGCATGGCGATCCTGTGTGACAAGCGCGGCGGCGCCGAATGCGGCCGCGGAACGCATGATGGCGCCGACATTGTGCGGATCGGTGACCTGGTCGAGCACCACGATCGGGCGCGCCGGGTCTCCGTTCAGGACCTCGTCGAGGTGCATGTCTTCCAGCGGCGCGCATTCGAGCACGAGTCCCTGGTGCGGGGCATCCTTGGCCACCAGCCGCGCCAGATCGGTCGCTTCGGCGTATTCGAGAGGGAAATCCGCCGGCAATTCGCCAACGAGCGTATCGATCGCATCGCGCGTCGCCCATAGCTTGCGATGCACCCGGTCGGGGTTCTTGAGCGCGGCTTCCACCGCGTGCCGGCCCCACAGGCGCACCTGCCCCGATCCCGCGCGGCCGCTGCCCCGGCCGCCCTTCATTCGGCCCGCACGGCCCCTGAGTGCGCGTTTGCGTTCGCCTTTAGCCATCGAATACGTCCTGTCTGTAACTTTGCATGGGCCTGTGCCAGCGAGGGCATTGACAGGCAAGCGCCGCTTCGCCAAAGGGGCGCCTCTCGGCACGGGGTCGGACTATCCGATCCCTCGATTTCCTCAGTGAAATGGCCCGTGTGGACAGGTGGCCGAGTGGTTAAAGGCAGCAGACTGTAAATCTGCCCGCGCAAGCGTACGCTGGTTCGAATCCAGCCCTGTCCACCACCACCCTTTCTTTCAGCATCTATCAACATCCCCAGAAATCCATGGAAATCGTTGGATTTCTGCGGTATATTGCCTTTACTCCGTCCGCTTCTGACCATCGCGATCCACCCGCAACCGAGGCCTAGTGTGGGGAAGGTGTGGGGAAAGATAGGTGCTTCCCCACACTTGTACTTTCCGGAACGGCCTGCGGAAATGTGGGGAAGAAAAAATGGGCAAGCTCACGGCGGTGGCGGTGAAGGCCGCTTTAGCGAATCCCGGCACGTATCAGGATGGCGACGGTCTTTTTCTCAAAGTTGGGAAAACCGGCTCCGCTTCATGGCTGCTCCGAGTCCAGCAAGACGGGAAGCGTCGGGACATCGGAGTGGGAGCGCAAAGCTGGTTACACTGGCCGAAGCACGCGAGAAAGCGAACGGACTGCGCAAGGCCGTGAAGGTCGAAAAGCGCGATGTCCTCACGGAGCGCAAGGATGAGGCTGCCGCCAAAGTGACCTTCCGAGAAGCAGCCACACAGTATCACTCCGAAAACGAGGCGGGCTGGAAGAGCGCTGTGTACGCGCGCCAGTGGCTGGCCAGTCTGGAGAACTACGCCTTCCCCAAGCTTGGCGACATACCAACAGGCAGTATCGCTGCAGCTGACATCATCGACCTCCTGATGCCGATCTGGCAGGAAATCCCGGAAACCGCCCGCCAGGTCCGCAACCGGATTTGCGCGGTGCTGGACTACGCGCACGCCAAAGGCTGGCGATCAACCGAAGCGCCATCGGGCAACAGCAGCCTGAAAGCGGGGAGGGGCCTGCCACGGCAAATCAAGAAAACCCAGAACCGCAAAGCGATGCCATATGTCGCCATTCCAGCGTTTCTGACCGCACTGAGGCGCAGA
>Ga0070752_1002809_pt1 | contig 11009 bp, 20 predicted proteins | sample VirMetDEL_Aug_30_FD_77440 | JGI IMG/M metagenome (GOLD analysis project Ga0070752, IMG submission 77440) | Aqueous microbial communities from the Delaware River and Bay under freshwater to marine salinity gradient to study organic matter... | ecosystem: Environmental > Aquatic > Marine > Coastal... | reverse complement strand
ATCATGCAACAACTTTTCCTTATAGTTTGCATAAATATTTCTTATCAATGCTGCCTGAATTTCTATAATATTTAATATAAAAAAACTTTAAAAAATATTAAAAAATAGTTGACAAGATTAAATAAATGTAGGATACTATTTATAAGCTAAGGGAAACCCTTGGTGATAGTTCTTTAAAAATCAAATAATAATAATGAAACAAACTTCTAAAAAAACTAGATGTTTTTTAGATTATAATTCAAATCCTTTTATAGCTTGGCTACCTTCTAAAAAAGTTAAGTCAAATCATAAGAGAAGTAGAATTACTAAAGATACATTTAGAAAAAAATCAAAAGATGTTTTCATTGAAGCAAAAATCCAAGAACATTTGGAAAGGGTAATAGAAAACCCAAATCCTAAAATGCACACAAATGCAACTTTAGAAATGGTACTAGGAAGAAAGCAAAATGAAAATGCCTACATAAGAAAAGCAAGTTGGTGTTAGAAATAGCACTAACTTTTCCAACCAAAAAAAAATTATATTAAATCAAAGAGAGAGGAAAACATAATGGATAAAACCACCCTGGAAAAATTACAAAGAGAGATTGAACAAGATATAAAGAGAGAGAAAGAAAATAGAGAGAAAGGAATTTATACACCACAAAAACCATACATGAAAGGAATACAATTATGGCACTATCTGAAATAAGAGAAGCAAGCAAAAAACTAATCTTAGGTGAGGCCAGACTTCACAACAATAAGATTGAAGATGAAATAAGTAGGCTAGAAGAAGAGGCCAGGTATATAGAGCAAGAGATATCCTATCAAAGAGCTAGGCTAAGAGCCAAAGAATCAAAGATAGTAGATATAAGAGAGCATTTAATCACAATAAGTAAATGAGAAAACAAAAGAAAATATATGTAGTCAACACTAGTAGAATAGAATGGCTTGAGAAAAAACCATACCAAGAATTAGATAATGAGAGATTCATGGATTGGGCAAAGTATCAAGGTGGTGTATTTACACTAGAAGGATTTGCTAGGCAATGGAATATCAATGGACTAGTAAGAGATATAGGAAGAGAAGAATACAAAATGAGAATTTTATGACAATAACACAACACTATGAACAGTTGCATGGCTTCAAGCTAACCAACTTTAAATACATAGGGGAAGGTGATGAACAAAGACCATCTTTCACTATTAGAAAAGGACAAGAGATATACACACTAGTAATATGCCAAGACCCTGAAGATAATGGGCCAGGATTCTTACACATAGATGAATGGGATGGCAAGTAATAAAGTAGAACAAGAAATATATATGAATAAAGTAGAACAAGAAATATATAAAGAATGGGCAAAAAAACAACAACCAAAGAAATAAAATGGAAGCAAGAATATTACATACTAACTATGAACAAGAAAGAGATGACATACATGAGTTCATCTTAGAGATGGGCATAGCAACAGAGAAAGAGATCTCCCTGGTTACAGCCATCAATGGATATAACATACAAGCACTCAATGACATACTTGAAGTACAAACAGGGTATGACTATGAACAACATATGGATAGACAAAAAGCAGATGAGGAAGGGTACTAATATGGAAGAAGAAGAAAAGAAATATAGGGAACTCAAAGGCTTAGTGCTAGAGGGTGAGATAGGTGAGCTAGTTGTAAGACTACAAACAATTAACAATGAGATAAGGGATAAAGTACCATGGGAAACTAGATGGGAACTATCAAAGATAAGTATATTTTTAGAAAGAATAGAAAAGAAAGTATTTGACATGGTTAAATAATAATAAATTATGAAAAAGAAATAAATAAAATGATAATGATAAAAGAAAAAGTAAAAGTGTATGCAAGTCCATACATAGGGATAAGTGGCACTAGCCTAAAGGGACACATTAGATGTGACTACCATAGACTAGTCCAGGCATTTGGGAAACCAAATTTCAATGGAGATGGCTACAAGACTGATGCAGAATGGAGGATTCAGTTTGTAGATGGTGAAGAAATAATAACAACTACAATATATAATTGGAAGAATGGTAAGAATTACTGTGGTGATGATGCACCAGACACCAAGAATATATTTGAGTGGAACATAGGAGGCTATGACAAGAGAGGTGTGCTACTAGTACACCAAATCATTGATGGATTAGATTGATATGAACAATATGAAAGTAGTAAGTCTCTTTGATGGCATGTCATGTGGACAACTTGCTCTGAAAAAAGCAGGTCTACACTATGACACCTACTTGGCTAGTGAAGTCAAGAGTGATGCCATTGTAGTGACTCAAAGAAATTTCCCTACAACAATTCAACTAGGTGATGTGACCAAGCTAGAAGATACAATACTAGAACATGTCCCACCAGGAAATGTTGACTTGTTCATGGGTGGCTCACCATGCCAAAACTTTAGTATAGCCAACAAGCATACTAGAACCGGCCTTGATGGTGAGAAGTCCAAGCTATTCTATGAATGGCTCAAGTGGAGAAACAAACTTCAACCTAAGTATTGGTTGCTAGAAAATGTGAGAATGAAGAAAGACCAACAAGACATTATATCAAAGGAACTAGGTGTTGAGCCTATCTTCATTGATAGTCACATTGCAACTGGTGTGTATAGGAAGAGGTTATATTGGACTAACATACCATTAGATAATGTGAAGGAATGGATGCAGCATAAGATTGCACCTCACTTCTCATGCATCATAGATGGTTGGTCACCAAGAAGGTATGGCACATGCCTACTAGAGAGTGACTCAAGACCTAATACAGATCTAGTCAAACTTGCTAGAAGATACTTCAAGGTAGGGTTTGGCAACATCATATTCAAGGACAAGGCTACACATGACAAGCTCAAGGAGGATTATACTCTGGCCCAAGAGGGTGACTTGAGAGTCATGACTAGAAATGAACTTGAGAGAGCACAAGGTGTGCCCAATGGATACACCTTACCACTTACTAGAAACCAAGCTGCTGGTTTGCTAGGTGATGGGTGGCAAGTAGATACAGTAGCACAAATATTAAAAGGAATAAAATATGACAACAAAAACTAAACCACAAGAGCCTGTACTTACAGAGTTCTTTGTTACTGAAACATACATAGTCAAAGCTAAGACTATTGATCATGCAAATGAAATGATAAGTGAGAACTGTTTTGATGCTGATAGTGTCAGACATTTAGGAATAGATGTACAACCCAACTTCTAATGAGAGAACCAGGAGAACACTTTGAAGAACTAGAGTTTGACTACCTTGAGATAGAGCCTAACAAGTTCATTGATCTTAAAGTTAGTGTGAACTATACAATCACATCTGAAGAATGCACTAGCACATTTGGTGAGCAATCAGTATCAGAAGGTTGGGAAGAAACAAATTTAGATTCATGGGAAATAGAATCAATAAGATTCATTGAGTCACATGACTATCCCATTACAGAAACACATAAACAAAAAATAGAAGGAGAAATATATGAAACCATTACAGACATCTACTAAAGGTAGACCCAAGGGTGTACCAAACAAGGTAGTATTATTAACAGTAGGTCAACTAACAGATCTACTTGGATCTAACTCACCTATCAAGGTACCAGTTAGTAACAAGTGGTACAAAACAATAAGCCAATAATGTATATCATGAATATACTTGAGGGCTTTATCATAGGAGTAATTGCTATACATTGTATACTACTTTTCTTTAAGGTATTAGATTACTTGACAATTATAAATTAAACTATAGAAAATAAATAAATGAAAAAACCACCTAAAAAACTTTCACTCTGGGAATATCCGGATGGGCCAGCACAAAACATGGATCAACAAGTAGTTGTTCTTAAACAAAATAGATCAGGTGACTTTAAAGATTGTTATGCTGCAAACCTTTTGGATGGTGATAACTACATGACAAAAAAAACAGTTGAGTTACCACCCAGAACTGATACATCCATACTTGATTTTATAGTAAGCAATCAAATCAAGATTGAGTATGGTGAAAAAGATATATTTATTTATAGGATGGGAAGATTTTTATTTGATCATCCTTATTCAGATGAAACAAAACAAGATGATGTTAGAGATGCAATGCAATACATGATGGATATGGATGAACTATGAGTCACTTCTATGATTGTAGTAGTAGCCCCAAATTGACTACTGCAAGAACCCCAAGTCAAGCTAAGAAAATAAAAGCATACCCAAGTGTGACAACCATACTAGGTATACAAATGGAAGACTATCTACATAACATATGGATACCACAAAAGATATGTGACTTAGCCAGACAATATCCAGAAGCTACATCAAAGCAAATCATGGACATCAAGTATGGATATAGAACAAGTCCAGTTGATGGGATGCCAATTAGATCTAATGAGTTTGGCACAGCAGTACATGCAAGACTAGAAGATGTACTAAACAATAGGATAACAGATGAGGGACTTGAAGAAAATGAAACACCCTGGGATGGATGGGTTGAGCCCTTCTTAGATTTTATTCAGACCAATGACATTGAGGTTGTTGAGTGTGAGAAGATAGCATACTCAGACAAAGAGAGGAGTGCTGGTAGCATAGACTTAGTTGCAAATTGGGATGGCAAGTACCACTTGTTTGATTACAAATGTAGAGATACCAAGGGTTCAGGTGGTAAGTTCTATGAGAAGAAGGATTGTTCACAACTTGCTATTGAATCAATGTGGATCAAAGAAGAATTTGAATTAGATTATTTTCCGGCCATCACTAGTGTATGTATATGTACTGAAACACAAAAGCATTACCATAAGAACTGGAGTAAGGCACAATTAAGAAAAGGTATTAAAAGATTTAGACTACTAAGACAAATATATTATATGGATTGGATGAATGAATGATAGTAAGTAAAAATAAAAAGTTTGATCCCAAGCTGCATGAGCAAGCAGATGAACCAGCAAAGACTGTAACTAAATTCTATGTTGGTAGGTTTGGTTATGATGCAGAGGATAATCCAAATATATATGGTGTTGATTTAATTGTACCAGATGTATGTTACATAGAGGTAGAGAGAAGATTTATGTGGAAGGAAGGAGATAAGTTTCCATTTTGGAATCTACACATACCTCACAGGAAGAGAAAATTTTTCAACCAGGACATGCCAACTTTGGTATTCACTTGGAACTATGCATTGACTCACTTCATAAGACTACATGAAGATGTAATAAAGAACTCACCTGTTATAGAGAAAGCAACTGAAGCTATGCCAGAAGGTGAACATTTCTATGAAGTAAATTTATCACAGGGAAGAATAGTTAAATTCACATGAACAAATATATAATATATTATAAACACTTAGAGATGCCACCTGAACATACAACTTGTGTATCAAGGTGGGCTAATACTGAGAAGGAAGCTATCAAGTTACTTACAGGTAAGTCATCCAAGGTAGGAGATACAGTTACAAATAAAAAGGGAGCACAGATTAGAGTAATAAGTGTTGAGCAAATCAGTAATGATGAATGAAGTATATACCTGCAAGTAGGCTGCAAGCCTGGAGATTAAAGAATGAACCAAAGCAATGCCCAATACTAGGCAAGGGTTTCAATTTCTTTTGTGTTGACCATGACCATAGGGATGGTATGATCAGAGGTGTTATAAGTAGAGAGGCTAATACTTTGATAGGTAAAATAGAAAATATTTATTACACTATGTGTAAGGGAAACCAGGAAGACATTGGTGCAGTCATGGAATCCATAGCAAAATATTTAATGTATGCCAAGACAGACTACCTACATCCTGTTGGTTGTAAACAACTTATGAGTAGGTTTAAAAGATTAAAGAAAGGTGATCAAGAATTTGCATTGCATCAATTAGGTTTTAGTATGAAGCAAATTAATGCTTGTAATAATTTACAACAAAGAGTAAACCTTTACTCACAGTTTTTGAAGAAAGAATTTTATGGAAAAAAAAGAAGAACAAAACATAAGAGCAAAGCTAGGTTACATACAAACTAACCTCAAAGCCCCAAAGGGCCAGCTCAATAAGTTCGGCAACTATAGATATAGATCTGCTGAAGACATCCTAGAAACAGTAAAGCCATTACTATTGGCTACTAACTGTTCTCTAGTTATTAGTGATAGTATCCAAGGTATTGGAGACAGACACTATGTTATGGCAACAGCCACCCTTATGGATGAGAACAAAGATACTGTAACTGTGACAGCATATGCTAGAGAAGCTGCAGAGAAGAAGGGCATGGATGCTGCACAAATAACTGGATCTGCTTCTAGCTATGCTAGGAAGTATGCATTGAATGGCTTGTTTGCTATTGATGATACTAAAGATCCGGATGCAACTAACACTCATGGAAAAGAAAGAAAGGTACAAGATATTTTATGAGCATAGAAATAAAGTTAAACACTGGGAGATTGTTTCCAGATCCTGAACCAAAGACTGATAAGCATCCTGTTGCTTCTGGCCCTTGTAATATAGATGGCAAGGAGTACAAGATGGCATTATGGAAAGCTAAAAGCAAAGATGATAAACCTTATTATAATATAAAGTTTACTATCATGCAAGAGAAGCCACCTGAGGTGAAGGCTGATGATGACAACATCCCATTCTAAACAACCACACAGCATGGAGTCAGAACAAATAGTTCTGGCTTCATGTTTAAAATTTTCTGATGGTTCTAAATTTGATGAGGTATCACAAGTGGTGCATGAGCATGACTTTTTTTTAGAAACACATCAAGTTATCTACAATACTATCAAGGAACTAGCATTGGCTGGTGATCCTGTTGATGAGATTAGCTTGTTAGAAAAGCTTAGATCCAATGGCAAGGAAGGATTTGTAGGTGGGCTTACTTATATATATGAAATACTTGATGCTACTAGCACAGGTATGAAAGGATTGTGGGCAGCCAAGCAAGTAAAAGAAAAGTCTAAGCTTAGACAGTTGATAAGAACATGTAGGTTATCTATTGAGTCAGCTGAAGAACAATCAGAGGACTCAGAGAATTTATGTTCTACCCTTGAGACTAATGTATCTAAGATTAATCTATCTTATAGTGATGACTTTGATATTAAAGATACAATACAAAGAGTAAGAGACAATGTGTACTCCAATGAAACAAGTGAGTACATACCAACAGGTATACAAAGCTATGACAATAGCTTAAAGAGAAATGGGTTTGGGCCAGGACAAATATGTATTGTGGCAGCTAGGCCAGGCAAGGGTAAGACAACCTTTGCTATGAATGTAGCACTAAGGGCAGCACTTGATGACAAGGCTGTAGGTATATTTAGTTTAGAGATGGGTGATGATGAACTCATTGAGAAGATGTGCTCAACATTATCTGGTGTGCAGGTACAAAAAATTTATGACAAGGTAGCAAGTAAGGAACACATGGATAAGTTCAATGATTGCATGGATGAAATATCTAATCTTAATATCTTGATTGAAGAAAGAGCAGATACCTTTGAGAAGGTAGCATCCAAAGCCAGGTATTGGAAAAGAAAATTTGATATGAAACTTATGGTTGTAGATTATATACAACTCATGAAGGGTGAAGGGACTAGAAGAGATGAACAGATTTCAAGTATATCTAGATCATTGAAGTCACTAGCTAGACAACTAAAGATACCCATTATAGTGGTGGCACAACTGAATAGAGAATCAGAAAAAGAAGATAGACAACCAAGGTTATCAGACTTAGGAGATAGTTCATCATTAGAAAGAGATGCTGATTCAGTTACATTTTTATATACACTCAAGACAGATTACATACAAACTGAGAAACTCAGATGGTGCCGGCCCAAGCAAAGAGCTGGACAAAGTTATGCTGAAGGAGAGTTTGAGTTTGTCAAACAATGCTGTAGAATAAGAGACTTTGTAGTTAGGTAGTTTAGCTATTAAGATGCTAATAGGGTTTCTTTCATTTACCCTTTTCAACCACCTATCTACTCTTTACTTTCTCTGTCTTCTTTCTTATTAGGATCTCCTTTGAACTTGGTGATAATCCTATGAGCTCACCATTTTTTTCTAGCTGCTCTATGATTCTCATCCTCTTTATTGTAGTAGGATTTATAATATCATTATCAATCATTTCATCCCTGACATAATTGTATTTATCATCAGGTAATGTTTGTTGCATCTTCAACATGATCCTTGCTTGATCTGTTCTACTCTTATTCTTGAGTCTACTTTGGAAGAAACCAACATTGTTATCTATTTTCTGTTTGTTTTTATTCCATAGTGCATAAAGTTTTGGATCACCCATTAGCATTTCTTTTGCTTTGCTTTCAAATAATGCTGTATCAACATGTGGTGAATACTCACCCTCCCTCAATGCTTTCTTGTATTCTTTTTCAACACCCTTTACTGCATTGTATCCTTTATTATTAAATAGATATGTTTCATCCTCCAAGGATTGCATAGATGGTTTGTATAACTTAAGATCTCTAACAACTGTATCAGTATATCCCTCACCATAAAATCTTCTTACAATAGGTAGATTAATATCTTTAGGCATTGGCACACCATTAACTACATTTTGATAAACAGCATGTCCAGATTTTACTATATCAGAAGTTGTATATGCAGCCTTTGCATATGTTTTAAAGAAGTGTTCAAATGTTTCAGGTGTAAATTTATTCTTCTCAATACCACCAGCATCTAATACTTTGTCAGCTAAGTCAGCCATACCTATCATAACTTTACCTATAGCTGTATCATCATAACCAGCTGGTATCCTATCCTTAGATGGTGATAGTTGAACTATCTCTGAGTCCATAGTATAGAATGGATTATTTGTAGTCTTAGGACTCCACTTCTTAATCTTTCTACCAAAAACATCTGTCTCTTCTACACCAGCTATCTCCATTACATTTCTATAGAGTGTTGGTTTTAAATCTAGTGGGATAGGATTTGTATTATTATGTACTGTATCTATTGTTTTCTTCCACCATGCTTCCAAGGATTCTTTACCACCATTCCTAAACTCTGGGTTCATTGTGTATTGTGCAAGAGCACTAGGTATTGTATTAAATGAAGACATAGCAAACCCCATAGGGAATTTTTTATATGATGGTCTGCCATCTTGCCCTAGATTTTGTGGTTCACCACCTGGTTCTAAAGGTGTATGCTTTGGATCAATAAACACCCAATGGTTACCAAGTATAAAGTTACCATAATCAGAATCAGCACCTACATAATCTCTCCAATTTGTACCAAATACACTATTGTTATGATACTCCTGGTATACCCCTACTGTATATAATCCAGTACCTACTATAGCTAAGTTTTTTCTGCCCTTTTCTGTAGTAGGATTCATTGCTCTTACAACATTCTTTGTACCCTGGATAGCTGGGTTAGAAAACATCCATGCTGTACTTATTCCTCTCTGTGATCTACCACCTGCTAGTGGGTCAAAGGATGAATCTCTAGCTTGTAGTGCTGCTTGTGATGGTGTAGCTCCTGATGCTTTGGCTGCCTTATATACCTGAAACCTAGTGCTTTGTTCAAATACTGAATTAATAGTCCCAACAAAATTAAAAAAGTTCCTACCAGTTTTAGCAATACTATTGTCTCCAAACATATCTGCATACTCTAGTTTCTTGAATGCTGTTTGTACACTATTTTGAAAGTCAACACCATAGCTACCAGCACCTCCTCCATTTTGTAAGAACTCAATGTACTCAATATCATTGTTATTATATGTTTTTGCATTCTTCATCATACCATGTTTGAAAATGGTACCAGTATCTGCAAAAGCTTTTGTAGGAGAGAATACACTAAATGCATTTTTAAAATCCATGTTAGCTAAGTTTCTAAGAAATGCATCTTGTCTATCTCTAAATGGATTTACAGCTTGGAATGTAGGTGAATAAGCTGTAAGCTGTGCAGCCTGTGCTTTGATTGCTAGTGAAAAACTATTAACTAGCATTGAGTTCCAATTATAAAAACTAGATCTTTGTTCATGTGGCATCCATGTAAGTGCCTCTTTAAACATATCATTTTTTGTATCACTTACATCAATAGCTTTTCTCTTACCATTCTCATAAAATTCTATGTGATTTGAATTTGGTCTTTGATACTCATCAACCCTTAATGGTCTTCCAGTATCTTTATTCTTAACTGTAATAACTTTACCAACTACATCTTGAGCATGTGGATTTTTTTCTACCAAGTTAGCAGCAATTTGTATAGATTTATTTCTTTCAGCTGTGAAAATAGCATCATCTATAGAAAACTGTAAGTTTATATCTAGGTCTCTTATGTCACCTGCTGGGTCTTCCTTAAGCTGTTTAGCAGATTTTGGTGCAATAGACTTTTGATTTATCTTACCTGATGTATTTATTTTATTCCAATCTACAGTTCTATTTAGAGGAACATAGAATGGATTCTTCTTTAAAATTTGTAGGTAGGTATCTTCAGTTTTAGTTTTACCTGTTGGATCAAAATCTTTACCACTCTTGTATATACCTGCATCCACACCTTCTTTTAATATACTGTGTGCCATATCTTGTTTCATATCAATGATAGGTTTTAGATCATCTTTAAAGAAACTTAATGATTCTATGGCATCCATTTTTTTCTTTAGATCCTCATTTGATATACCTGTAAATGGCTTACCCCTTGGACTAGGATTATTATTATTTATCTCCAATTGTCTTCTAGCAATCATGTATTGATTTGCTACCTGTCTTAATTCTTTATACTTGTAACCATTCTTAGCAGCCATCTCCTGGGTCAATTCCTTGATTACATTTCTTCTCCCTGCATACTCTTGTTGTTTATTTATTACCTGCCCTGCTTCAAGTCTATACCTTTGATATGCATCTGTAGAATCACCTGTTGATTTTAATATACCCTGGTTATTATAATAGTTTTCACCACCTGAATCTTTTTGTAGTCTCTTTATGTATTCATATCTATCTGAGTATGCTACCTTAAAGCCCATATATATATCAGCAGCTTTTTTCTTAACATAACTATCAGATGCTTTAACAGTACCATCCATTATATTCTGTATGACATTAGCATCCTT
>Ga0070752_1002805_pt1 | contig 11014 bp, 17 predicted proteins | sample VirMetDEL_Aug_30_FD_77440 | JGI IMG/M metagenome (GOLD analysis project Ga0070752, IMG submission 77440) | Aqueous microbial communities from the Delaware River and Bay under freshwater to marine salinity gradient to study organic matter... | ecosystem: Environmental > Aquatic > Marine > Coastal... | reverse complement strand
GAAAAGCGCCCGCAAACGCGAAGCTGCTGCAAATATTCTTGTAAATAGAAAGTAACCAGGCGGTAGCCAAGGGCATCAAACATTTCCTGACGCACCAGATGCCACCGCCCTATGATGTGCTTTTGTCCTTCTTCAGGCCTACTTACACATCAATCCTATTTTGTTAAAAAATGTATAGAACCAATTTTTTTCTGGCTGTTCAGGCGTTTCCATAGTCACAGCTTTGGCTGCTTTTTTAGCATCCCAAAATGCTTTTAAGCGCTTTGATTGCGCTGCTCGCATCTCAGGCGTCCAGTTTTTCGATGTCCTTGGCATCTATGCCTCCTAGTTTAATAATTTCATACTTAGGAATAAACCAGCGCGATCCATCTGCGATTGCGCTGATTTGTCCAGCTTTGATCCAGCGCCGTAATCTTTTACGGCTGGCATCTGTATAGCCCTCGCCAAACAGGGCATTACAGGCCTCTTTGACAGTGTACAGAGCCTGACTAGCCATTTTTGGCACCTTGGTAACCTTGCGGTGCTTCAGGCCACGGTGGTTCCTGTGATGGCGGCGGCGGTGGCGGTGGTGCATAACCAGGCGCAGGCGCCGGGGCAGGGGCTGGGCTGGTCATGTTGGGGCCATCATCAGCAAACAAACTGCCGCCACCAACTTTCACATATTGATCGCCAACCTTTTTTTGTAGCTGTAAGCCTGGCTGTTTTTTTGAATTTGAATAGTAGCTTTTCACAGCTTCATAGAGCGCCTCATCTTCAATGTTGAACCAAAACGCTGCGGTTAACTGGTCTGTGATTTCCACGCCAGATTCCAATCTGACTTTAGTATTCTTAAATTCAGGCCGTGCCATTCTTTAAATCCTTTTCCTGTTTTTTCCAGAAGGCGTAAAAGCGGTTATAATCGCTTGGGTTTTCCTTGTGCATTTTAGTCAGCACAGGGTTTAACTCACTGATCCATGCGTTCAGGCCAGTAAGTGTTCTTTTTGCTTGGATTTGTGCCTCAAGCCCATCAAGGTCATATGGCTTGTCAGTCTTTACTGTTTTTTTTGGCGCATCTTTTAAGGCGCCGTTAATCTCGCCATCGTCATCATCATCAAACTCAACCTCTTGAATACCAGCGGCCATGCCAAGTGCTGCCATGAGCGCATATCGCCGGGCATAGCTTATAGCTGACCCCAACTTTTGATTGTTGGTCATGTCATCCACAGCAATAGGATAACGGCCTACTTTTTCCTCGCCAGAAGTGTGCATGATGTAGGTCTTTAAATGCGTGCCTACACCATCTTCATAATCCACTAACTGGCTAAATGATAAGCCATGCTGTGCCGCCTGCTTAACCTTGGTCATCACTGATCCAACGCTGGCATATTGCGATCTGTTGCCCTTCTTATCTAATTCTAGGCCTGTCTGCGCCGCTTGAAATTCAGCCAACGCTTTTGCTAATTCACTCATCAGAAAGCCACCATTTTGTCATTTAAACCAACAATTACATCAGCTTTTGTTGATGACTTTCCTGTCTTATAATTGTTATATGCACGACTTAACATCACGCCATATTGAAGTGCGCGTAATTGATAGGCTCTATCCATTCGCATACGATTAACATTTTCAAGCATGTACGGGATTGGTGAGCGTGGCTTTGACCCAATGCCTTTGCACATATCTTCAAAAAAAGCTGTGATTTGTTCTTTTTGACCGTGCTGGCAGGCAACATAGAAAAACGCACCAACAACACCAGTTTGCCACTTAGTAGTTTTATAAACCTTGTTTGCAACATTTATTGATTCTTGAAGCAAATCATGGTCAATTTCAGTCAAATATTTTGACTTTAACCAATCGTTTGATACACCTGATTTTGGTGAGTCAGCCATGCCAGATTCATAAGCTATAATCATTTTAATAATGGTTGACGCTCTTTTATAATTTGGCACTCCCATCATCGCCAGAGTATCAGAGCCATCACGTTTTTTGCCCACATCAATATGTTGAAATGTGTCTGGATCAATTCCGAAACAGGCGTGTGTTTTAAAAGGTGTGTTGGCACGAACACATGCTTCAAGCCTATGTTGACCATCTTTCAATAGGCCATCATCACCAAATTTTATTGTCTCGCCTGTTAATGACCAGTTTTTGGTCTGCATATCTTTACTATAAGTTATAACTTTTGATGGGCTTATGGGCCGATTATTTTGATTTGTTGCACTTAAAGCAAATTGCGCTACCTTTGGCGTTATTTCTACAACAACGCTACCTTGCGGTGGCTTGGATATGTGTTTTTGTAAGGTTATTTCATTTAGTTTTTTTGTTTTATTAATTTGCACAGTTATCTCCCTCTATGCTGCGTGTTTCAAAAACCTTGTGTTCTGGATTGTTTTTCATCCAAAGCCGTGCGTAATAGGCTTTGTGATGGTCATTGATCTTAAGTGTGCCGCCATCAGGCCGGGCATCTACAAGCACAATGCTTGTTTCCCAGCGTATGCGTTCCATAATTAGCGCAGCACCAACGCGCTCTTGGCCTTTAGCCAATGCCTCGCGGGTGAACTTGTCCCACAGTTGATAAACAATAGGATTAGCCTGATGGAAGGCTAGGAACCGCACTTCGCGCATATTTCTAGGCGCTTCTAGTGCCTCAAACATGGTTTGCTGCACCATCATCACACGCCCGGCGTCATTGAAAAGGCCACAACTATAGACCACCAGATGGCTAACAGAACGCCATATCCGATGATTGCTTGTGCTGCAAATCGCAGTGCAACATACAGCACTCTATATCTGCGCCGTGTTGCATAGCTGGCTTGCTCAATATGTAACTGCAAAAGTTTATTCATTATTTAAACCCCCATAGTTTTTTTGCTTGATTTAGAACCTCTGGCCGACAGTCCCATGCCCACATATGGGCAAAGTCTGGTTCGATTAGGCGCAACATGGCCTCAACAGAATCGGCGGATTTCAAGATGTTTTCGCGGATCGCACACTTGGCAACGATATGATTTAGTGCTGATTGCAGACCGTCTTGTGTAAGCTGGTCACAATTATCAGCGTTGAATACGCGGTAGCCGCTGGCATTGGCATAGACAATCGACTGCATCAAACCAGTGCCAAACCAGTAGCCAGCCACCTGACAGACATGGGCAAACATTGGTTTGGTTGGTAGGCTGGCAGATCGTTTGCCTGATTTGGTATTAGCTGCTGCGCTAGACCACTTGGTTTTTAACTCTATGCGGCGTGAGAAGTCTGGAAAGCCTGAATAAGGCAACTTTAAGCCAGGTAAGTTGGAAAAGATTTCACTCTCACCCTCGATACGGTTCAGACCATAGGCCTGATGCGCTTCTTTAACGCCCTCAACAGCGTGTGTTAGTACGTCGGCAAACTCACCGCGATTGACCGCCAGTTTGCGTTCATCCTTGCCATCATCCCAAGTGCGCGGCTGGTAACTATCGAACAGGCTCATGCCGTGGCGTATGGCGGCATCGAGGCTATGGTCATCTATCAATGTGAGATTTCCACAGTCCTGCACAACTCTACCAGCCAGCATGTTTGCATTGTCATCTGAATAGAGATCAATAGTTGCTCTGGCTTTGTCTTTATCGCCTAGAGACTCGCCTTTCATTACTTTCCAAGCATCATTTACGGCTGGTCTAATCACACATTTGTCAAACAGAGTTCGACAGACTGGACGCGATGCCGGGTTAGAATGATGGAAATAATGCTTGTCAGAAGCCCATGTGATATTTGGCGGCAGAGACATAAAAAAACCTCAACAGAAAACAAACTCTGTTAAGGTTGTAATACTCTTTACGTTTTAAGACAAGTGCCTTTTTCTAAAAAATTAACAACAATTAATTATTATTTGGCATAATTTTTTTACGATATGCTGTCACATCGTAGTCAACCCATTGCATTTCATTAAGTTCTGGGCATAATAACATAGAGATTATAGGACAGGCCCACTCTAATTCAAGATTCTCATGGCATCCAAAGAAATTACTTTCCAGCGTGTATTTTTTACGGCTTGATTGATAAACTATGCCATAGAGTAGATTGCCGGATTTTGTTTTGACTAAGCTGTAACGGCCAAAACAATTTTTATCCACAACATTACGCCAGATAGGATCAGCATTAACAATGTCTATGTTTCCGTGCTGCCAAGCAGCTTGGTGGTCAAGATCATCTGACAAATCCCAATAGATGCCCATGGTATCTTGCTGATAAAAATTATGTACATATATAGCTTTGTTTTCATATTGTGACATACGAGGTTGCTCCATCCTGTGGCATAGAGCCAATTCAGGATTGCCGCCTTTATGTGATCCAAGCAGTATGTCAGACGTTTTATTAGCATGTTCTGTACAGGCTTCATTCCAAAACATTGCTGCTCCAATTATAGGAATGGCTGGATTGCTAAAAAATATCTGCTGTGGCGTGCAGTTTAAAATCTTTGCATATTCTTCTGCATCGGTCAGTGAAATACCAATGTCACCGTTCTTATGGCGTGATAGTGTAGGCGGCTGGATGCCTTTTAATTCAGCAACCATGTTACTTTTAAGGCCAGACCTTACTATCATTTTATGTAGATTGTTCGGCGCCACAATGTTTTCCGCTGTCTTTGTTACCACAATAAATACCTTTTCAGTTTAATAGCGTGTCTTTTTACGTCAACATATTTATGAAGTAATAGCCTTGTCAGAATAAGTCAAGTCGATTATCGTGTGTTAAATCAACAACGCACGGATAACGAAATGCAACTTAACGACTACTTAGAACAGAACGATCTTTCTTTTTCCGAAACTGCCAGGGCGTTAGGCGTCAGCCATGCCACGGTGGTTCGCCGCTGGTGTTTGCCAGCAGGCAATAGTGAACGGCTGATTCCAAAACGCGCTAATATGGATAAGATCGTAGCCTTTACTGGCGGCAAAGTTATGCCAAATGATTTTTACAGTTCTCATAATGATGACTGAAGATGAGCTACAGACATATGTGGTGCAATGGCTAAATGCCGCACTACCGCTGGGCGCCGTGTTTCATCACAGTCCGAATGAGGGCAAGCGCCATGTCGCATACAAGGTGCGGTTAAAGAAGCTGGGCATGGCACCGGGCTGGCCTGATCTGGAAATCTTTGTGCCTGATAATGGCTGGCATGATCTGTGCGATAAAGGCCCGATAATGATTGAGTTGAAGCGCCCCAAGGGTGGCAGCTTATCGGCAAATCAAAAGGACATACAGGACAGGCTCAAATGCACAGGCGTCTATTGCGTCACTGCAAAGCGCCTTGGTCATGTTGCGGCATACTTGAAGCCATTAATAAAGCTACGTCAGACCAGCCAGGCAGACATAATCAGGCAATTATGTGAGGCGCAAGGTGGCTGATCTATGCACATACAAGAACAGTTATGGGCGCTGCAAAGATGGCTGGGTACGCATCCGGGATTGTATGGAGCCATCAGAAACAGTGTCAGACCTATGCCCGGTCTGTGAGGGTGTGGTGGGCATTGTGCATCAGGGCGATGGCTCGATGCAGACAGCTATTAATGCTGGGCGTTGTCCTAAATGCAAAAGCACAATGACAGCCAGTGCCTGTGATGTATGTGGATTAATCATAGGGGGCGATCATGGCAGATGCTAAAAAGCGCAAGTATTACAAGCTGTCAAACAAACCAAATCCTGGGCAAATGTATGACAAGCCACAGGATGAACGCATCTGCCTTAAATGCAGAAAGGCGTTTATGTCGTTTGGCATATTCAATCGTATTTGCGGCTCATGCAAAGAAACCAAGGAATACCGTGGTGCCAGCCTGCAATCTGAGACAGGGCTGTTACCCAAATGAACCATGCTGCACTTAAAGAAGCTGATCAAGAGATCAGCAGGCTGATAGGCGAGGGCTTTGGCCTGTTCTGGATAGCAGATGCCTACAACGTGCCTGTTATACGCTTGGGCAATGATTATCAGCTTGAGGTTGATTTAAATTATCAGGAATTACCTAGCTATCTTAAAGGCCAGCCGGGCGTGCTAACGCTGGGCTATTTGCGCCAGCAATTAGCAATCAAGGTGATGGAGATATGGCGCAATGAGGAAGAAGCGCAAGCTGCAAAGATCGTTGACGTTGAGAGAGCCAGAGCCATGCCAGGCATGTGGCGCCATGCACAATCTGGATATGGGTACATGGATAATGACAGGCACAGGCAAATTGCTGTGCGCTAATGACAAGTGTTGGCGTGACATTTTAAGAACGTATTATGAGGGAGAAAAGCACGATGCCAAAATCAAGACGCACTAACCAGCAAAAGCCCAAAGCAATGATTGATGAACAGCAAGCTAAAACCGCAAGCTATGCTGCTGAACAATCCAGCAAGCTGTTAGCTATCCAAGAACCTAAAAACTATATTGAAAAAGAAAGCTATCAATGTGCTGAAACACTAGATAAAGCTGATTGCTTAAACTCAATTTTACAGCCACCTAAAAATGTGTCAAGTGAAAAAATTGACCCCCAATTAATTCAACAACTTATAAGCAAAACTGTGAAGCACACAAATCATCGATATAGGTGTGTCGCGGCAAAACGCCGGGTTGATGACTTTGGTTACAGGCAGGAAAAAGTGTTTAAAAGATTGCGTGACCGCCTGTCAATTGACCGCTTTAAAAGCATCAGAAACAAGTATTGGGAAATGAATGTATTCCAACAGCGCCAGTTTGTGGAAAAGATGGAGATACAGCATCATGGACGTTAATGCCCTTAACAGCCTATTCATGGAAGCTGCAGAAACCGATAGGCGCCTGCCACGGGCGATACGCCAGCAAAAGCTATCTGCATGGCCTGATGTTGTAAATGACTGGCATGGTTACGGCTGGACACAGATTGGCGAGACAATGCTACGGCCAACCTCAAAGCAGATTGACAACTATGATCGGGCATTGGAGTTGACTGTTTCGATGCCAGAGGCAGATCGCAAGCTGGTCTGGGCTGTAGCGCATAGCGCAGCGTTTAAGGCCAGAGGTGCGCCGTGGACTAGGCTGGCAAGGCTATTAGGCTATGGAATTGATGGCAGGGTGGTAAAGCGCAACTACATGGATGCGCTTATACGGTTGCATTATAAGGTGTGACCATGTGTCAAAAGCAAGCAAACCATGTGTCAAAAGCGATCAAACCATGTGTCACAGTGGCACACTAACCCTTAGGAACCCTTAAGAACACCTTAAATAGTGTTTCATTTTAACTTATTTCGACAATGTGTGTTGCGTATGCCGTGAAATGTGTTAGCTTTACTGTATGATTCGGCCATGTCATGGCCACAACGAAAAGCAGGCTGGGCGCCCTCGCCTAGTCTGCTTTGCTATGAGGACGGTATGCGAAAGCATGAAAGCAAGCCGGGCATTGATTGGGTTGTAATCGAGGCCAGGGTAAAGCAAGGCGAAGCACTAGCTGCCATAGCACGCGATTACAATATCAGTAGGCAGGCTATTCAAAAGCGTTCCAAGCGTGATGGATGGCTGTCAGTTAATGAAGCAGTCAAAGACGCTCGGCGTGTAGCACGCAGGGTAACAGGCTTGCCAATGTCGGTTGCAGTGCAACCAGTCTAACCAGTTGCAGGGGTGCAACCTGATGGTAGGGTGCAACCAAGTGTAACCAAGCCAGCTATAAATGTGGGCGTGCAAAAGTTTAACAAGGATACGCCAGAGGTCAGGGCTAGTATTCTAAGCCTGATAAGCGAAGGCGTGCCAAAGACGATAGCTGCTGAATGTTCAGGGGTTAATATTGATACGCTCTCACGCTGGATAAATGATGACCAAGAGTTTGCGATTGAGGTACGCGCACAAGAGCGCAGGGCTGTGGCTGACAGGGTGCAGCGCATCGGTGCGGCTGGCAAACGTGGCGACTGGAAGGCTGATAGCTGGTACTTAGAGCGTACACAACGCGAGATATTTGGCTCTGACGCTGGCAAAAGCGGTGGCCTGGCAGTCCAGATCAATATTATGCGCGATGGTGATCCAGAGGTCATAGACGTCACGCCGTCAGGGTAATTGGACTGATGTGGGACTGATTACAGCATTATGTTAAGCCCATTCTAAGCACAGCAACAGTTACAGCGTGGTGTGTTACCGCCTTTGGGGGGCGGCACTCGATCTAGACCCGCCCCCGGTCATACCCCCAGGGCTGGCTCGCGGCGGCGACGAAGGCGATATGTCAACACGCACGTATCTGCAAAATATCAGGGTTTCAGGTTGCACAAGGTTCAGGTTGCATGGCAGAGAGCGCGTTTTCACGCCGTATGATGGCGCAGAAGTTGATGACTGATGCCAGGCCTGATCCGTTTAGCGATAGCAGGTTCTTTGCTGGCAAGATGCGGCCATCAATGGCTGATATTAATCAGCCGACTACTTTGGCTGATGCTAGGGCGCCTGCTGCGACTGCGTCATTGTTTGCGCCTGGTGCTGGCATTGCTGATGTGATGGGCTATGCGCCTGATCCTATGCAGGCTGGTCAGATGCTTCCTAGTTTTGGAGCAAATGTCAGGCAGGGTAATTACCTTGATGCTGGGTTGCAGACGCTTGGCGTTGCTGGTGATGTGCTACAGGCTGGTGGTGCGTTTGTACCCCCATTAGCTGCTGTTGGTACTGCATTAAAGGCACCAAGGGCTGCCAGGGTTGCTTTATCGCCAGAGATAACACGCGCCATTTCGCGCAATACAGACAGAAATGCAAAGAAAGTTGCAAAGGATTTACGGCAAGAGGGTTTGCTAGACGTAAATGATAGAGGTCAAAGTGAAGCCTTTTATGCAGAATTTGAACGCATCAGGGAATTGCAGAACCAGCGCACAGCGGCAAAGCCTGATCCTGTTGATAATTTAGAGCGCAATCAAAGCGTCAGATCATTAAAAGCAGACAAATTAAAAGCACAAAAACCTATAAAAGAATCGCCAATGTTTAATGCTTGGACAAAGCCAAATCGTGAGCGTGTTTTAAATTCGACATATGACAGCGACACAATAGACGCAGAGGCAAGGCTTGCAACCGTTGAAGCGATTGCAAGAGAGGCAAAAAAGCGTGGCCTAGAGGTCTATTATACGTCTAAGGGTCAAAGGGGCAGGGCTGGCAGTAGGTATATTGAACTGCCTGACGGCGGCAAGGTGCGGGTTTCTGACCATGAACTGCCAGACACCCCGCAACGGCAGTATACCAGAAGCCAAGGCATAGGCAATTTTGCAGATGAGATTATCGTCAGTGATTGGGAAACCAGTTCTGTTGACGATTATTTAAATCGTATTCTTAAACGTCCTAACCCTAACGAGGCCGCTGGTGCGGCTATGGATGCTGCACAGGCCAGATATTTTGAGACAGGCAAGTTTGAGGCGCCAACGGCTGAAAACCCTGTGTCCATTGTAAAGCCGACAGAAACCGAACCTGGCATTATAGCATTTCATGGCTCTGGCGCAGATTTTGATGAGTTCAGGCTTGAGATGATCGGCACTGGCGAGGGCGCACAGGCGTATGGCTATGGGCTATACTTTACTGATAGTGAGGATATAGCCAAGTTCTACAGGGATTCACTTGCTAGAGGGCGGTCTAGCATTGTTTATGATGGCAGCGGTGTCAAAAACGCTAGAGAAACTGACAGCTTGACTGACCGCGAAATGATTTTGGATAACATAGCAACTGAAATGGCCTTTTTTGACCAAAAGCCAGAAAACGTCATTAAGAAAAAAATAAAGAATTTAAAGCAGAAAATTGATGACCCAGTGGATATTTCTGCTTCTGCGGGTGATGCAGAGGCACAAGAGCTTGCTGATTTCATAAGGCAGTCTGCCCAGCGTGAACTAGAGATTTACGAAAACCTTGATCCAAGCAAGTTTACACGCGGCAAAATGTACAAAGTCGGCCTTGCTCCCAAGCCTGACGAATTGCTGGATTATGACTTGCCGTTGAGCCAGCAGCCTAAAAAATACAAAGCGGCATTGGACGAAATTGCAAAAATTCAAGGTATACCAGTGGTTGACCAGTTTGGACAATCTGCATCTTTTGGTTCTTTTCAGGACGCATTAAATCAAAAAGTTGGGCCAGTAAATGCAATGAAGGAATTTACTGATGCTGGCATCCCCGGCATTAAATTTTTTAGTGGCAACACAAGAAACACCGCTGGCGGTAAATTGATTGATGTAGCAGAAACCACTGATGGTTTCCGTGCAAAAGTGGCCGTGGACAACAGGGCTGGTGGTTTGGGTGGCTCTGGTAGAGTTGTCACAACAAGCCAGCCATATGAAACAAAGCAACAAGCTCTTGATTGGGCTGATGAAGCCATAAAGAATAAAGAAAGCAATTACGTCATTTTTGACGATAAAGCGGTCAAGATACTAGAGAAATACGGCATTGTCGGGCCTGTGGCTGTTACAGCGGCTGGTACGGCGGCGGTCAACCGTGGCCGCAATGACAATGACAACGGCGGGTCTATCTTACCAGATGCCGGGATAATGTAGAGGCTGGGGCAGTGCTTGCTCAACTTACTAAGATTAATTAGCAAATCCAGTGTAGCGGCCTAAAGCACTCTGGTGAGAATGGTTTAAGGCTTATCTAACCCCAGCCAGATCAAACCATAACAGAAATGATTATTTTGTAAATGGCCCAGAAAACAATCAAGCTGGATTACCAGCCACAGCCAAAGCAGGCGCTCTTGCATAAATGCAAGGCCAAGCAGATATTGTTTGGAGGCGCCGCAGGCGGTGGCAAGTCGCATAGTGGCCGCTGGGACATCATAGGCTTTTGCTTGGAAAACCCTGGCTTGCAGGCGTTTATCTTCAGGCGCAGCTTGCCAGAGCTTGATAGCAACCATATACAGCCGTTGAAGAAAGAAATGCCGCCAGAACTTGGCAACTTTAACGAAACGCGCAAGCGTTATGAGTTTTATAACGGTAGCAGCATACAGTTCCAGTATTTGGAGCGTGATAGCGATTGTGACCGTATTCAGGGTACAGAGATACATATAGCGCTGGTTGATGAGGCCGGGCAAATGACGCCCTACCAGTTGGG
>Ga0070752_1002788_pt1 | contig 11055 bp, 12 predicted proteins | sample VirMetDEL_Aug_30_FD_77440 | JGI IMG/M metagenome (GOLD analysis project Ga0070752, IMG submission 77440) | Aqueous microbial communities from the Delaware River and Bay under freshwater to marine salinity gradient to study organic matter... | ecosystem: Environmental > Aquatic > Marine > Coastal... | reverse complement strand
TGCCGTTGCGACGGCACACATAGCCAGCGCCTTCCATCACCTTATTGCGGTCCTCACCCTCATGTTCATTGAGGTATTGCAGGAGCTCCTGTCCACGTAAGGGTGCCATGGCTAATGCTGTTGAACGTTGTCAATATACAACACCTGATGACTGTTGCATCAACTCCATTTGTTGTCACCTTGGTATCCACCTAATGCACCAGACACACCAGCCATCAAAGAACTTGCAATGATGCTGCCTGTGCTTTGACCTTGCACCTTTGTTGGTGGCATCACCATCGGAGCAAGTCCAGCAATGGGCTTCACCGGATCCATGTACTCCCGCTGTCTGTACTCCTGGCCTGCTTGCTGGAACGCCTGATCTGTCTGCAGCTGCAGGCTCTGCAGTTCACGCTTGTACTGGTTGGCTCCCAGCTCGAAGCTAGGAATCGTCAGCTTCTCCAGCTGATTCTTCGTGAAGCCATAGTCCGCTCCGTAGCGGTCAGTTGAATACTTCAACCGCTCCGCTGCATCCTGGCTTTGCAGTGCCAGCTGTCCCATCTCAGTTGCCAGCTGATCAGTGAAGTAGCTGTTCATCGCATTGAGCTTGGCGTTGCGATCCTTGCTCCTCAGGTTCAGCTCGCTGTACAGGTTGCCCAGCTTCTTCCCGGCTTCCATCGCCAGGCGCTTGCTGGTGTTGCCCATGCCCTGCCTCACCCCAACGCGGGCCTTGGTTGCAGCGTCCTCGGAGATAGCCGCCACCTTCTCCACGTTGTACTTCAGGTAGTCCTTCTGCTCTTGGATCAGCAGGTTCTCCTGCAGCTCCACTGCAGCGTTCTCGGCTTTATCAACAGCCAGCGTCTGGGACAGGGCGTTGTTGTTGATCTGTCTCATGTACTGAGCGACCTGAAGGCCGGTCTCAGCACTGAGCTTGTCCTGGGTGTACTGATACTCCATTCCAACCTGAGTGCCCCTCAGGTTTTCCTGGGTCACGAACTTGTCGTACAGCGCGCCGCTGTTGATCTCGAGGTTGCGGGTTGCGTTCTCGATCAGTTGCGTCCCCCATGCCGCTTGATCAAGAGCGTTCTGGGTTTCGATCTTCCGCAGCTGTGCAACCTGGGCCATGTCCCATGCCCATTGCGTTTCGTTCTGCAGGTTGTTCAGCTGATAGGACGCCTCGGCCTGCATCCGCTGCATGTCCCATTGCTGGGTTGCAGCTTTGTTTTGTGCAGCCGCTGCTGCGTTGGAGCTAATCCCGGAGAAGACCCCCTGGCCAATCCCAGCAGCAGCACCCAGAACAGTGACGATCGGGAAAGGCATCAGCCGACACTCCTTGCACGATTAGTGTAATTACCTTCCCAGCAAGCACTCATCAGTGTTACTGGCAGGAATGAATCACTCTGCACCTTGACAGTGCATTCAGTGTTTTTCGAGTAGACCGGCACCCGCAGTACGCCAGTAGCCAGCACGCTCGTCTCCGTGTCCAGCAAGTTGTTGCTCACGTTCAGCTCACGCGCTCGATACACATGCACTGAGTCGCGTGACCTGTTCTTGCGTGACACAACAACCTCGTATCTGCCTGTATTGAAATGGTTGACACTCCACGTTGCAACTTGCAGTCGGCCATCCAGCTCCCCGATTACTCGTTGTCTTCCCTGATCCTTCACTGGAACGTGGGCCTGCGTGAACTCGTACACAAAGTCGTACCGGGTGCCGAAGCTGATCAATGAGTTGCGGTAGTCACCCCTGGCAAAGCAAACGATCTGATTGCTGCCAGCTTCCACCGTCCCAATCGCCTGCCCCTTCAACGTTGGGCTGTCAAACCGAATCACCGCATCAGTTGTGTGACGGGCTATGAATGGCAACGTGAATGTAGTGATGTCGATGAAGGCGTCATAGGTCGCCGTCACGTTGTTCGACTGCTGCGGATCGCTGTTGCATTCCGGGTACAGAAGCTGACGATCCAGGTGGATCTCAGGATCCTGCGTGTCGGTCAGCTCCTCGGCCTCAAGCGTCACCGTGAACGTGCCGTCGGGATAGGTCATCACCATCCACAACCGGTTGTCGAAGAACCTCGCCCACTGCACTTCACCGTCAAAACTCCAGGTGCTCCAGGAGCTTTGCTGCTTGACCACGCTGTTAGCCGTTACCTGCCACAGGTACTTGTGGACAAACAGGTGTCTCGTGTCAGTGCCACTGCGACAGACGAAGTAGTCCAGGCTCTCGCCCACGTCCCATAGCTCAGCTGATCCACTGATGTACTTGGGCACATTCAGTGTGATGTTCTGGCTGCCGCCCAGGTTCAATCCAATCCGCCTGGCCTGGGTGTCGATGAACTGGTACTCACGGAATCCCGTGAACCCATACTCATCAGTTGCAAACACGGCATTCGGCCCCGCAATCTTTGGCCGGAGATGAGCGTTCATGTCGATGTTGCTCAACCGCAAGATGATTGCCGTACGCGGTGTCAGCACATCTGCGTCAGCTGCCTGCAGCCTGAACTGTGACTTGGTACTGAAGACCAGCAGGCTTTCGTCCACCGGCAGGATCCAGTTCAAAGCAACACTGGTTTCACTGCTGGCCCTCACGTCGATGGGGTCTGTCTCCAGCACCGTCGTTGCAGTGCTGTTGAAGAAGTTGAAGATGTCATCGACTTCACTGCTGACGACGCTCTCCCCTCCCACTACCCAGTAGCGGCTGCGGAACAGCACGTGGTCCTTTAACGGATAACCAATGAAGCCAGGGGTCGGCACTGTGTCGGCGTCACCAGCTGTTCGCTCACCCCACGTAGGGAACGTGTACTCGTACGTGGTGCTTCCAACGGTGAGAGTCCGAGTCGCACCATCAGCTGGGCCAACAAAGATTGCCTGTCTTGCGGCTCGATAGATGACCAGTGGCATCGTGTCCCGGTCAATGCGGAACGTGATCCCTGGCGCTGGGCGCTCCTGCCAGGTGCCGTCGCCAAAGGTGGCGTTTGCATCACGCGGGACAAACTCAACCCACTGGTCGTCCTCTGTGCTGTTGGCGTCCTGCTCCACGAGCACGGTGAAGCCACGGCGGGCAGTGGTGGGCAATTCGCTGAAGCTGTTCACGCTGCCCTTGATTGCGCGGGCCAGCACGTTTGATCGGCTGTCGTCCAGCTCGATCGTGAAGTCGGCGTTGTCGTTGCGAGCGACGTAGACAACGCTGCCTCGCTGGGTAGCGGTGAAGTCCGCAAGGTTGTTGATCTCAGTGGCCAGCGCCTGGGCCACCGCATCGGTGCTCAGCTGGTTATTGGTATCGGATGCCTTGGGCGTGGTGAACGACGGCAGAGCTGTGCCATCAATCGTCACCGTGTATTGGATGTCGTAGTTGACACCCTGAACAAACAGCAGCGCCTCGAAGCCTGGGTCAGGGGTGGTGTCGGTTGTAAGTGCCGTGACCTTCTCACGGTTCAACAGCAGGCCAATGGCACCGTTGTTGATCAGTACATACTTGTTGCGCAGCTTGTCTGCGTTGTATGCATACGCGGTTGTGTCAAGTTCGATCTCGTTGTTGTTCAGGGTCATCCCTGTTCCATGCACGTCGATCGACGGATACACCCCGTTCAACGTGATCTGGATATTCAGTTGATTGGTGGTGTTCTGTGGCGGGTACAGGAACACGCTGTATCTCTCATCGACCGCCACTGGCCTCGTCTCGAGATAGAAGTCGTTGACCGGGTAGTCGATGATCCGGCCAACAAACTTGGTGGGCCGACGCTTGGTCAGTCCATTAACAGGAGAGCTCCAGCCGTTGATCTGCTCGGCACCCTGCCCCACCTGCCTGAGGTGATCAGGCTGCTGTGACACGCCTTGGGTAAGGCTGTCGATCTCATAACGGATCAAGCTGGCGGGGGGCCTTGCTCCACCGGTCAGCTGGCTCTTCCTACGCATTAGTTGCTCCGGTAACGAAGGCCCTGAACGGGCAAGTAGCTAATGCCTTGGCCAATCCCAAGGTCGTTCCCATACAGCAGGTTGTCCCCGCCGCTCCTCTCCTCTGCACGGATCAGCATTGACCGTGCGTACTGCTCATCCTGTGCGGTGTACACATAGATGGCATTGCTGTTCAGGTAGCGATCGGAGTAGATCCGTGCTGCTCGAATCACGATGTACTGCTGTGCCGCATGAGGCAGGTAGTCCCACTCCAGTTGAGTGACGACCTCCTCAGCAACAACAGGTCCATCACCTGCTGACAGTGCGATGTCATAGGTCTGACGGTTGCGGTCATACACCCGCATACCTCTCACCACGTAGGGCATGTCGCCATACCGGCTACCGGAGAAGACCACCTTCAGTGCGGTAGCTGGGATTGGAACTTGGTTCTGTGAGTCCAGTGTGTACTTGACTCCGTGGTCCGTGTTCCAACTCCAGCCCTCTGCCTGCACGTCCCGCGCAACCTCATGCAAGGTCTTGCGGGCCAGTGCGCTATCAGTGATCTCGTTGACCGTGATGTCAGAGAGGCTGTCAACGGGAGCCTCCCCAATCACGCTCAAGAGGATGTTGACGGCCTCAAGTTCTTTCACTTGCCTTCCTGCTGCGCGGTGAGTTTGGCTCTGACTGCAAGCACGGCGGCCTCGACAACGGCCTGACGCAGCAGATCGAGCGTCGGGAAGTCGTCGGGGTTGATGCCGCTGTGGCCATCAGGTCCAGGGCCAAGGTTCTGGTCCTTGATCAGCTGGACAATCTGAGCGCGAGTCATCTTCCGCACGTCAAACGACGAGGGCTCTTGAGGCTCAGGCTTGGCCGCGGCCGGTTTCCTTGCAGGTGCCTTAGCGGCAGCTGGCTTGGCGGCACGGATCACATTCATGTGCTGCCCGGGTTGATCCCACTCCGCCAGGGGTGCAGGGCTAAGGGCATTCAGCTGTTGGTCCTTTACCCATCCAGCTGGGATGTTGATGGTCGCCATGAAAAAGGGGGCAACGAGTACCCCCATCTTGACAAGCGTCAAGTTCTTAGCCAGCCGAACATTCAGCCAACAGCATCAACGACAAACTGCATACCCGCGCCAGCACCGCCAAGTTGACCAATGTTCAACTTGTCATTCCACTTGTATCCACTGCCCTGAGTAGTGACAGCAGCATCGGTGACCGTGCCCCCGGCAACAGTGATGCTCATCACGGCACCGGTCCCATGGCCGCCAGTGGTAGCAACGCCTGTGTAGCTGCCATCGGGGTAGCCCGAGCCGCTGGTCCACAGCACAACCAAGGCAGCGCCGCCGGTGGGAGCGTGGTCCTGGGGCCAGGCGTATGAGTAGCGGGGCCGATCCTGGTCGTACAGATCCACGGGATCCTCGGGTACTAGGGCCTGGTCAGTGACCCAGCCCTGGGGAATGTTGACGGCCATAAAAAAAGGGGGCATCTGCCCCCCATCTTGACAAGCGTCAAGTGTTTGACCAAGCCATCACTGGCTGTTGATGATCTCAACGCAAGCCTCAGGACGGAGCGGAGCACAGCCGTAGGCCATCTTCGCCACCATGAGGGTCGCTTGGTACATCGCGTTGTAGTCATTGCCGGTCATCTGCATAGACAGATCACGCAGCTTGACCACACCAGCAGCGCCGGTCTGGAACGCCAGCATCTCGGTGTTGCTCAGGTCAACAGACGAGAGGGTGGTGGTGGTTCCGTTGAAGGTGTAGCCCTGCTCACCGGTGGGAGCAGTGACGTTGCCTTGGCGCAGGTTGTTGGAGGAGTAGATGCTGAAGCCGGCGAGCTTCGCAATCTGACCTTCCTTGTAGGAACCGTTGGCTCCCTGCTGGTTGAAGTCGAAGTTCACCGCTCTGCTGCTCTGGATGAGGCGGTAGTAAGCCTCAGGGGAGCAGACGAGGGAACGACCTTCGCCAGGAACATCCTTGGCGTCCAGGGCCTCAGCAGCAGCAAACACAGCTGCGACGTAATCGTCGGCAGTAGGGGTTGCGTTGTTGATGTCCACCTGGGTGCCAACACGGGACTGCTGGTCAGGGGTCAGGCCAGCAGGAATGTTGGTGCCAAGGTCACCAGTGGAGGTGCGAGCGCCAAGAGCAATGACACGCGCAATGCGCTTGTCAAAGGTCCGCGACATGGCCCGTCCCAGCTCAGTGCTGTAGATCGACCTGATGTCGTAATGATTCTTAGCGTCATCGAGGTCGTATAACGCAGCGTCTGCAATTAGCAGATCGTCAACATTAACGACGACCTCGTTCTGGGCCATGTTGTCCTGACCGATGATCATCTGGCCAGGGGTGTGATACCGAGCCGTGAAGCGGCCGGTCACAGGGAACTGAGCACTCTTGCCGTTAGAGATCGTGCGGGATTGCACGAGAGCTCCGAACACATTGTTCCGGTTGAAGGCAGTCAGGACTTCGCCGCTGAATACCTTCAGGAATAGGGCGTTGTCCTGTGCGTACGTCCCGGATTGGTTGTTAATTACGCCGGGCCGTGACAGATCCAGATTTGGAGCAGCCATCGTTTTGAAATGAGAGATTGGTTGTTGGTTGATTAACCATTCCCAACGTCACTCCCTGGGGTGTCGGCGCACCGGGCCCAGTTCAGACCAGTCGGTTGTCGGTTGATCTACTGAACTTATAGTCCAGCGTCACATTCCAAACAAGGCGTTGTCCGATACACCAATACGTTGCTCCACCTCTTTCCTGTATGAGGCATCATTTGCATAGCGAGGATCATTCATCGCTTGCTCTATCTGGTATTTAGATGTGAATGGCTGGGTCATCATTGATGGGGCACGGCCACCAACAAGCTTTGGCTCGTAGCCATTGCTCATCATGTAGTCGTACTGCATCCCCTTCAACGCATTGAGGATCGCTCCCTGGTCAGCTGATGCCAGAGCTGCGTTGTATGCGTTGGTCCGATCAGCGGACAGGTTCTGACCAGCCCAGCTGGCTAGGCGCTGATACTCCGCCTGTCCTCCGGCCTGGTCATAGATCGACTGTTGGATGGCGGCAACGGCGGTGGGGTCCAGCCCCCTTTGATCAGCAACAGGCTCGGCCTCGCTGGTGGCTGGCTCACTTGTGTTGGCCGGCTCAGCGGAAACTTGATCAGCTGCCCCATTCTTCAGAGCGGTGTATTCCCTCTGCAGGTTCTGATACGCAGCCGCCAGGTCGTCAGTTGTTTCGTATTTCCCAAGGATCAATTCGTTGGCACCGGTCGCTTCATCGACCAGTTCCGCTCGAGCAGCATCAAGCTTCGCTGTCTCTTCCTGTTGGGCCGTGACTTCCTGCGGGCTGCCGCCAGGTGCGTCGGTGAAGTTGACTTCGCTCATCGGTTCAGGCCATGGATAATCATGCGCCCACCGCTAGGCAGTGGACGCTCGGACTGGATCTTGTGAGGTGTCAACTGCTTTGTTGACTCTTCAGGCTCAGGCTGCGATTGGGGCTGTTGGCTGCCCTCCTTGATCAACTCCGCCAGCTGCTTCTCCGCCGGGTTGCGGCGACGGCGCTTGCCCTGTTGCTCCACCCTGGATTGCTCCTTGTGTGAGTGATTGAGCCAACATAGCTTGTTGAGCTTGTGCTTGCTCAGCTTGCAACTGTTGCTCTGTCTTCACTAAACCAGCTGTGTCAATACCGTCAGCTGCAGCAAACCTCCGCACTAGCTCTGTCGGGTTGATATATGAGGCAAACTGCTCGGGCCCTAATGCAGCAGCAATCGTCTGCAGGAAGTTAGTCAGACGTGCTTTGTCATTGCCGCGGCCGATTGCCTCAAGGCCAGTAGTCACCACTGGTTGAATCAATCCATCAGGCAGGGGCGGGAACTCACCGTCCTTCTCCATCAGGTACATCAGCCTGCGGACCAGGGGCATCTGCAGCTCAGCAGACAGGATGCTGTACACACCACCCAGTCCTTCCTCAAGCTGCTCTGCCATCACGCGGATCTCTTCCGCAGTGACACGCTCAGCATTCCGCCGGATCGCATCGTTCTGCAGGAACGTGAACTGCACCCGCTTCTCCAGCAGCTGCATTGTCTGCAGTGCAGTAGCGAAGTCGTTCTGCTTCTGTACCTGCAGGAACTCAACGTCAGCTGCATTGCCAGCAACGATGGCTCCGTTCTTCGCACGAGCCAGCACGTCAGCACGGGTCACGCCGTTGGGGTTGACCAGTCCAATCGCCTTGGCGCTGATCAGGCTGCCCTCGACGATCGCTTGCGCCAACGACTCGAGCGACTGCAGGTCACCCAGGCATTCCTCAACCAGGCTCCGGCCGTAGCTCTCACCTGCAATCGAGTGCAGGCGCAGGCACAACCAGGGGTTGTTGTTCAGTCGGCTGAAGCCAGCACTGCCAGGCAGCTGCTTGCCCTCAACTTCCTGGAACCACTCAACCCGATCCTTCTCAGGGTCAATGGCGACATGGGTGTACACATCGCGCATCTCCTCGCGGCTGCCCCGCTCGCTGTTGACCTTGCCCTCGATCTCCTTGCGGACATACGAAGGCAGGTACTTGCAGGAGACCTGCTCCTTCACCACGATCTCGTTGACGTTCCCCTCGGGATCGCGGTCAACGCAGAAGCTGCGAAGGCTGTACATCTTGATCCGATCGGGACCGATGTACAGCAGGGCATTGCCCGCAACGATCAGGTGTTTGATTGCCTCGAAGATTGCAGGCCGTGCCTGCACCCTGTCCAGCTTGGCGAGGATCTGACGCTCCATCTTGGAGAGCACTTGATCCAGCTGGGTCAGGATGTTTTCCTCTTGGCCACCCTGCTGCTCTGCGTAATCACGGACGCGAGCAGCATCCATGGTCAACCGGAAGAACGGGACCGATGGTGGATAGAGAGACAGCAGCAGCTTGGCGCTGATGTTGTTGACGCCATTGGCTCCGGCCCCTTGGTACAGGGATGGGAGTGCGTTGTATGCCTCCCCCGCCCAGCCGTTGTACTGATCTGATTCAGGGACAAGCGACGGCACCGTGAGCTTGCTGCAGTCGATTGCTCGACGCAGATAGATCGTGCGGTACAGCTCGAGGTTGTTCCAACGTGACTGAGCGGTGTCTTTCATCAGGCGATTTGCAGACCAGCGAGGGGCATGGCTGCGTTACCGGCCATGGGGCGGTTGACAATCGCCAGCTGCGAGAGCTCGTTGTCTTTGGCTTTGCGTACTGCTGCAGCCGGGGCGGTGTCTGCCATGGCTGGAGCCAGTGCTGACTGCTGTGCCTCGGGCACGTAGGCATTGCCCAGGTTGGTAGCGATCCGCTTTTGCTCGTCGTATGCGGCCTGGGATGCAGCCAGTTGCGTCTCGAAACCAGTGCGCTGCTGGACCATCAGGTCATTGAGGCTGGCGATCTGGGCCTCCGATGCTTCGCGGGTAGCGGTTAGCTGCCCGTCATAGAAGGCTTGCTGATCAGCAATGGCCTGCTTGTTCTGGATCGTCATCTCCTGGAGTTGAGCCATCAGAACTTGGTTCTGCTGCTCAAAGCGGGCCTCGCGTTCGCGGGCCTGGCGCATCTGGTCTTCGAGTGCTTGCTGCGCTCGAGCCTGTGAGTTGTTGAAGTTGTTGATCTCGTTCTGTCGCCGCATCTCCTCTTGAGCGCGGTGATGAGCTCGCTTCGCTGCACCAAACATCAGTCCAGGCTCCTTAGAAAACGAATGACAGATCTCTGTCCTGAAGCGTACCGAATCTGATCAATAGAGTCAGTTAGCTCAGGTGTCTTCTCAGGAAACATGAGCTCTAATGCTTCAAGCAATTCATCACTCATGCGTTGTTTGATCACACGCTTGAGGGTTGTCGGGTCGGAGGCGTCCATGGTTTCACTGCAAAGTTGTTGAAGTCGTACTCCCCGTAGCGGAGCACCCTCACGAGTCGCGCCTGTGTGAGCGCGTATTCGTGGGCTTGTGCGTAGTCCATTTCCCCTTTCTTTTCATAAGTCCGAACAACTGCTTCCCAACATCCCACCGGGTCCTTGATGTCGAAGTCCTTGACGAGTCGCGGGGCTGTGGTCGCACCCACTCCTTTACAGCCAGGTATTCCGTCCGTGGAATCGCCCGATAAATACTGCTGGTAGGTGAAACGTTCGGCGTCCTCATCGGTTACGTGCCAGGGTTCTTTGTCCAGCCAGACATGCCAGCCGGGTACTTGATCGAGATCCTTGTCTCCCGAAGCAACGATGGTTTGACATGCGTTGCCAGGGATCCGAGCAAAGATGGACAGCAGATCGTCGGCTTCGATCTCGTTGAAGCAGAACGAGTTGGGTAGCTGCATCAGCTGAGTGCGGGCAGCGCCGAAGCCAATGGGCTTGGGCTTGTCCTTGCGGGCAGCCTTGTAGCCCGGGAAGATCCGCCGCCGCCATGCGCTCTTGTGCGTGAAGCAGTGAGCAACCTTGTCAGGGTTGATGTTCAGCTCCTCGCACCACTGGTGAACGTTGTCCCAGTAGAAGGTCATCGCTGACGGGATGTCCGAGTGACGGGTCCACACGAAGTCATCCAGCTCAACCTCGACCTCACTCCTGGCCATTGCTCGGAACAGGAGCATGTCTGCATCGAGCACCATCGTGCGCTCGTCACCGCTGGTCATCTCCAGCAGCGCCTGGTATTTGTTGTCGGTCAAGCTCCGCGCTCCGCGTAGGGTTCTAGGTAGGACCAGACGGTTGAGTCGCCTGGTACTTCGTTGTCAACGAAGAACTCAATCAGTTCCTCAAGCTTGTAGAAGAGACGGGTCTCTCCTCGGCAGTACCCCATGAAGAGGGTGTCCGCATCGGGGCGCTCGATGACCTCGGCGTAGATGCAGTCTTCAGTCATTGGGTACTCCTCGCAGTCGATTAGCAGCAGCGAGATAAGTGAGTGCCACAGACTGATGGCTATACGCTTCAGGCTCCTTGGCCCACTTCTCAAGTTCACTTGCAACTGCCTCGATAACTCGTCTCCAACGTTGTGGTGAATCATGGCGATGCTCGGCTCTGTACCAATAGGAATGAATCATCTGCTCGATGAGATCTGCATCTGCATCGGGTGCTGGCTTTAGAAGACTCATACAACAGAAGGTGGTTGAACTGGGGGAACAATCGGAGCGTTCAGTTCATGGAACCGTCAGCTCGATAGGTAGTGCAACCGACTCATCAATCCGAGCTCGCCTTTGA
>Ga0070752_1002773_pt1 | contig 11105 bp, 7 predicted proteins | sample VirMetDEL_Aug_30_FD_77440 | JGI IMG/M metagenome (GOLD analysis project Ga0070752, IMG submission 77440) | Aqueous microbial communities from the Delaware River and Bay under freshwater to marine salinity gradient to study organic matter... | ecosystem: Environmental > Aquatic > Marine > Coastal ... | reverse complement strand
TGGCCGACGTCGTGAAGGATGTCGACCTTGAGCACGCGGCTCTCGCCGGTGAGCGTGTCGATGGCCACTTCGGTCACAGCCGCGCCGTAGGCGAAGTAGTAGAACGGCCGGCCGGTGAGGGTGGTCTTGTCGTAGTGGATCTTGGGCGTGCGGTAGAAGCCGTCGCTCCAGAGCTGGATGCGGTTGGCGTACGCGGCGCTCACCACGTCTTCAAACTTGCGCGTGGTGGTGGGCGTGATCACCTGGCCGCCTTCGAAGCGCACGGCACCGGCGCCCCAGTTGTCCAGGCCTGACACGAACGCGGCCAGGTTGTCGCGCACGTGGCGGGCGGCAAACTGGGCGGCGCGGCCGTTGAGGTCGGTGCCGCTGCTGGCGGCGGTGGCGCTGGCGTTGGGCACCTTGCTGGTGTCCGAAGCGGTGGAGAGCACGCGATCGAACGGCACGCCCAGTTCGTCGGCCACGATGGCCGCCACCTTGGTGTTCAGGCCCTGGCCCATTTCCGTGCCGCCGTGGTTCACCTGCACGCTGCCGTCGGTGTACACGTGCACCAGCGCGCCGGCCTGGTTGAACAGTGTGGCGGTGAAGCTGATGCCGAACTTCACGGGCGTGAGCGCAATGCCTTTCTTGATGACGGGACTCTGCGCGTTCCAGTCGGCGATCTGTTCGCGGCGTTCGCGGTAGCCGCTGGTGTGGGCCAGCGTGGTCATGAGCGGCTCGAGGATGTTGTCTTCCACCTTCATCTGGTAGTGGGTGACGTTGCGTTCCTCAATCCCGTACAGGTTGCGCAGACGCACGTCCAGCGGGTCCATGCCGAGCGTGCGCGCGATGTCGCTCAGGATGCGTTCGATCACGATCACGCCCTGCGGGCCACCGAAACCGCGAAACGCGGTGTGGCTTTGAACGTTGGTCTTGCAGCGGTAGCTGGAGATGGCCACGTCTTCCAGGAAGTAGGCGTTGTCGGCGTGGAAGATGGCGCGGTCGGCCACGGGGCCGGAGAGGTCGGCGCTGAAGCCGCAGTTGGCGAGCATCTCCAGTTCCAGCCCGCAGAGCAGGCCGCTGTCGTCGAAGCCGGCGCGGTAGTGGTAGGCGAAGGGATGGCGCTTGCCAGTGACCATGAAGTCGTCGTCGCGGTCCAGCCGCAGCTTCACCGGGCGCTTGAGTTTGTTGGCGGCGACGGCGGCCCACACGGCCAGGTGGCCGGCCTGCGTTTCCTTGCCGCCGAAGCCACCGCCCATGCGCCGGCATTCCACCGTCACGGCGTGGTTGTCCAAGCCCAGCGCGTGCGACACCCAGTGCTGCACTTCGCCCGGGTGCTGCGTGCTGGAGTACACCCACCACTGGTCCTGCTCCAGCGGCAGCACGTAGGCCACCTGGCCTTCCAGGTAGAAGTGCTCCTGCCCGCCAATCTCGAAGCTGCCTTCCAGCACCTGCGGCGCGCGCTTCAGTGCGGCGACGGCATTGCCGCGTTTCACGTGCACCGGCGGCAGCACATAGCTTTGCAGCGCGTGCGCTTCATGCACGCTGATCACCGCCGGCAGGGGTTCGATGTCGATCTTCACCAGCCGGGCGGCACGGCGCGCGGTCATCACGTCGTCGGCCACCACCAGCGCGACCACCTGGCCGAGGAACTGCACGGTGTCGGTGGCGAAGATGGGTTCGTCGTGCGCGAAGGCGGCAAGCATCGGGTCGCCGGGGATGTCGGCGGTGTTGAACACACCGCGCACGCCGGGCACGGCCAGCGCGGCGGCCGCGTCCATGCCACGCAGCCTGCCGTGCGCCACGGGGGAGCACACCGGCGCGGCGTGCAGCGTGCCGCGTACTTCGGGGATGTCGTCGATGTAGGTGGCGCCACCGGCCACCTGGGCGCGCGCGCTTTCGTGGAAGCGGGAAACGCCGGCGGCGCGTTCCGTTTTGGTTCGGGTGGGCGTGGACGGGATGGGGGTTTCGGGCGCCATCTCCGCGTCCCCCCGGGAAGAGATCACCACCGGGGTGTCGGCCGGGTTCTTGTCGCGTGCGTTCATGTCACAGCCTCCAGGTCGGTTGCGGTCAGGCTTTCCAGGTTGATGCGTTGCTGGCCCTGGCTTTCCAGCCAGAAGCGCTGCAGCAGGTTGCCCAGCACCGTGTGGCGGTAGGCGGCGCTGGCGCGCATGTCGGAAATGGGCTGGAACTCGGCGCGCAGTGCGGCCGTGGCGGCCATCACGGTGTCGGCGGTCCAGGGTAGGCCGAGCAGGGCGGCTTCGGTCTGGCGGGCGCGCACCGGCGTAGCGGCCACGCCGCCGGCGCCGATGGACACGGCCTTGACCTTGCCGCCTTCCACGGTCATGCGGATGGCGAGGCAGACGGCGGAAATGTCGTCGTCGAAGCGTTTGCTGATCTTGTAGACCTTGGCCGTTTCACCTTTCACCGGCCGTGGCACCTTGATCCAGCAAAGCAGTTCATCCGCCTTCATCACGTTCTGCCGGTACCCGGTGTACAGGTCTTCCAGCGGCAGCTCGCGGTGGGCGATGGCGCCGCGTTTCGCGTCCCAGCGCATCAGCACCACGTTGGCCCCCAAGGCAATCAGGAGCGGCATGGAGTCGCCGATGGGCGAGCCGTTGGCCACGTTGCCGCCGAGCGTGCCCGAATTGCGCACGGGCAGGCCCGCGAAGCGCTGGGCGAAGGTTTTCAAGGGTGGGCGCTCGCTCACCAGGGCGTCGTAAGCCTCGGTCAGCGTGGTGGCGGCGCCAATGGCGATGTGGTGCGAATACGTTTCCACGCGGCGCAGTTCTTCGGCGGCGGTCACGTCCAGCACCTGCTCGAACCGCTTGTGCATCTTGGTGACCCACAGCCCCACGTCGGTGCAGCCGGCCACCACCTGGGCTTTGGGGTGCGCGGCGCGGGCCTGCAGAAGCGCTTTCAATGTGGCGGGGCGCAGGTAGTTGGCGGCCGGTGCTGGCGGGAGTCTTTTCAACGCGGCCACGGTGGCGGCTTCGTTCACACCGCAGCCTGCCGGCAGGGGCAGGGCGCCCATCTGCTGCGCCGCATCCAGAATGGGGCGGTAGCCGGTGCAACGGCACAGGTTGCCCGACAGCTCCACCTGCGCCTGGGTGCGGTCGATGCCCTGGCCGCCTTTCGTGTTCTGGTACATGCCAAACAGGCTCATCACAAAGCCTGGGGTGCAGAAGCCGCACTGGCTGCCATGGCACTGCACCATGGCCTCCTGCGCCGGGTGCAGCTCTCCGCCCGGGGCAGCAATGTCCTCGGCGGTCCACACCGCCAGGCCCTGCACCGAGTGCGCCAGCCGGATGCAGCTGTTGATGGCCTTGTATTCGAGCTTGCCCGCCACGGCCTCGCCCAGCACCACAGTGCAGGCGCCGCAGTCGCCTTCGCCGCAGCCTTCCTTGGTGCCGGTGCAGTGCAGGTCTTCGCGCAGGACTTCCAGAAGGGTGCGGTCCGCAGGCACGTTGTGCAGGGTCACCGGCTGGCCGCGCCGCAGGAAGCTCAGGGTTTGTGCTGATTTTTGGGGAGTCATGCGTGTCAGCATAGCGCCGGCCCCATGGCACAACATATGCTCAACCATATGTCCAGAATGCCCAAAACACCATCCAGCTGCATATGACATGGGTATGAAATACGCCACCATGTTCGACAAGATTGACCTGCACCTGATTCGCGTGCTGCACACCGTGCTCACCGAGCGCAGTGTGTCGCGGGCAGCGATCCGGTTGGGCATGTACCAGCCGGCGGTGAGCGCGGCCCTGAAGCGCCTGCGCGAACTGGCCGGAGACCCCCTTCTGGTGCGTTCGGGCTCGGGCATGGTGCCCACGGTGGCCGGCCTGCGCATGATCGAACCGGCGGCCGACATCCTGCGCAGCGCCGAGGTGCTGTTCTCCGACGCCCGCAGTTTCGACCCCGCCACCGCCCACCACAGCTTCAGCCTGGCCGCCAGCGACTACCTGGACCCGCTGTTCCTGCCCCAGCTGGTCACGCAGATCAAGAGCCTGGCGCCGAACTGCCCGATCGACATCCACCCGCTCTCGCGCGATTCGGACTACCGCAGCCACCTGGCCCAGGGCGATGTGGACGTGGTGATCGGCAACTGGGCGCAGCCGCCGGACGATTTGCACCTGGGGCGGTTGTTTGGCGATGAGGTGGTGTGCCTGGTGTCGAACCAGCACCCGGCCGCGCGGCGCGGCTGGGACGTGGAGGCCTGGCTGGGCGCCGAGCACATTGCGCCCACGCCCACCCACCCCGGCGCGCGCGGCTTCATCGACGACCACCTGGTGAGCCTGGGCCTGGTGCGCAACATCACCGCGCGGTGCCCGCATTTCGGCCTGATTCCGGCCATGGTCGCGGGCAGCCTGCTGGTGCTGACCACCGGGCGCCAGTACGCGGAGCGCTTCACCAGCGTGCTGCCCGTGAAGGTGCTGGCCAGCCCGGTGGAATTTCCAAGAATGATGTATTACCAGCTCTGGCATGAGCGCACCCACGCATCGAATGCGGCGCGCTGGCTGCGCGAGCAGATCAAGACGGTCGCCGCTTCGCTGAAGCGGCTGGACGCCGAGTCCTGACCCCACCCACAAGAAGGAGACAAATGACCACACCCAGACTTCAATTGAGCGGCATCACCAAGCGCTATCCCGGTGTGGTGGCCAACAGCGATGTCTCGCTCACCGTGCAGCCCGGCGAGGTGCACGCCGTGCTCGGTGAAAACGGCGCCGGCAAATCGACCTTGATGAAGATCATCTACGGCTCGGTCAAGCCCGACGAGGGTGCGGTGATGTTCAACGGCAAGCCGGTTCACATCCGCAATCCGCAGGAAGCGCGCGCGCTGGGCATCAGCATGGTGTTCCAGCATTTCAGCCTCTTCGACACGCTCACCGTGGCCGAAAACGTCTGGCTCGGGCTGGACAAATCGCTCACGCTGCCGGAGGTGAGCGCGAGCATCACCGCCAAGGCGGCCGAGTACGGGCTGGACATCGACCCCTCGCGTCCTGTGCACACGCTTTCGGTGGGGGAGATGCAGCGGGTGGAGATCATCCGCGCGCTGCTGACCAACCCGCAGCTGCTGATCCTGGACGAGCCCACCTCGGAGCTCACGCCGCAGGCGGTGGAGAAACTCTTCGTGGTGTTGAAGAAGCTGGCTTCGGAAGGCTGCAGCATCCTCTACATCAGCCACAAGCTGCACGAGATTCGCGAACTCTGCAACGCCTGCACGGTGCTGCGCGGTGGCAAGGTCACCGGTGTATGCGACCCGCGCGAAGAAAGCAATGCATCGCTCTCGCGCCTGATGATCGGCGCCGAGCCGCCCGCGCTGGACGTGCGCGAGCTGCACGCGGGCGCGGCGGTGCTGGAAGTGAGCGGCCTCACGCTGGCGAGTGACGACCCCTTCGGCACGCAGCTGAACGACATCGCCCTCACGGTGCGCGCGGGCGAGGTGGTGGGCATTGCCGGTGTGTCGGGCAACGGGCAGAGCGAACTGCTGTACGCGCTGTCGGGCGAAGACCGCCGCGCACCGGCCGGCAGCATCCGCGTGGGCGGGCAGGACGCCTCGCGCTACGCGCCCGGCAAGCGGCGCTCCCTGGGCCTGCACTTTGTGCCCGAGGAACGCCTCGGGCGCGGCGCGGTGCCCACGCTCTCGCTCGCGCAGAACCTGCTGCTCTCGCGCCGCGACGCGCTGGGCGCGGGCGGGTGGATCAAGGTGAACGCGCTCAGGAAGCAGGCCGAAGACGTGATCGCCCGCTACAACGTGAAGGCCAACGGCCCGGATGCGGCGGCCAAATCACTTTCAGGCGGCAACCTGCAGAAATTCATCGTGGGCCGCGAGATCGAAGCGAACCCCAAACTGCTGATCGTGAGCCAGCCCACCTGGGGCGTGGACGTGGGGGCCTCTGCGCAGATTCGCGGGCAGATCCTGGCGCTGCGCGACGCCGGCTGCGCGGTGCTGGTGGTGAGCGAGGAACTGGACGAACTGTTCGAGATCAGCGACAGCCTGCACGTGATCGCCAAGGGGCGCCTGTCGCCGAGCATGGACCGCAAGGACGCGACCATCGAGCGCATCGGCGAATGGATGTCGGGCCTGTGGGACGCCTCCTCGCACCAGAACAACAACGAAGAGAAGGAGACCGCCCATGCTGCGGCTTGAAGTCCGTCCCCAGCCCTCGGCGCGCTGGGGCTACGCATCACCTTTGCTGGCCTTGCTTATCACGGTGGTGATTGGCGTCATTCTTTTTGCCGTGCTCGGCAAGGACCCGGTGCGCGGCCTGCAGGTGTTCTTCTGGGAACCCATCAAGAGCACCTACGCGCTGTCCGAGCTCATGGTCAAGGCCACGCCGCTGCTCATCATCGCGCTCGGGCTGGCGGTGTGCTTCCGTTCCAACGTGTGGAACATCGGTGCCGAAGGGCAATACATCATCGGCGCCATCTGCGCGGGCGGCGTGGCGCTGCTGGCCACGAAGGAAACCGGCGTGTGGATCATTCCGGCGGTGCTGGCGGCCGGGGTGCTGGGCGGCATGTTCTGGGCTGGCATCACGGCGCTGCTGCGAGACCGCTTCAACGCCAACGAAATTCTGGTGAGCCTGATGCTGGTGTATGTGGCGGTGCAGGTGCTGAACTTCCTGGTGTACGGCCCGTGGAAAGACCCGCAGGGCTACAACTTTCCCCAGACCAAGACCTTCGAGTCGGTGACGCAGATTCCACGCCTCATGAGCGGCTCGCGCGTGAATATCGGGCTGCTGCTGGCGCTGGCCGGTGCGGCGGCGGTGTGGGTGTTCCTGTTCCGCACCTACTCCGGATATGCGCAACTGGTGGGCGGGCTGGCGCCGGCGGCGGCGCGGTATGCGGGCTTTTCTTCTCGCAAGGCGTTGTGGATCGCGCTGCTCACATCTGGCGGCGCCGCAGGTCTGGCGGGGGCACTCGAAGTGGCCGGGCCCATCGGCCAGCTCACGCCGTATGTACCGGCAGGCTACGGCTTCGCGGCCATCATCGTGGCCTTCGTGGGGCGGCTGCACCCGGTGGGCATCGTGTTCTCGGCCATCCTCATGAGCATGTTCTACATCGGCGGCGAACTCGCGCAGTCGCGCCTGGGCTTGCCGAAATCGATTACCGGGGTGTTCCAGGGCCTGCTGCTGTTCGCGCTGCTGGCTTGCGACACGCTCATTGCCTACCGCCTTGTCTGGAAGAAGTGAGGAAGACATGGAATCCATCGCACTGCTTTTTGCCGCCTCGCTCAACGCGGGCACCGTGCTGGCCATTGCCTCACTGGGGCTGTTGATCAACGAGAAGGCCGGCATCGTCAACCTGGGTGCCGAGGGCATGATGCTCTGCGCCGCGCTGGCCGGCTTCGCCACGGTGGTGCACACCGGCAGCACCACGCTGGGCTTTCTGGCCGGCATGGGTGCCGGGGCCTTGCTCGCGGCCATCTTCGGGGGCCTGGTCATCTGGCTCAACACCAACCAGTACGCCACCGGCCTGGCGCTCAGCCTGTTCGGCGCCGGCTTCTCGGCGTTTGCGGGCAGCAGCTACGTGCAGGAAAAGCTGCCCGAGCAAACGCAGTTTGCCATTCCGTTCCTGGCCGACATTCCGCTGATCGGCCCGGCGCTGTTCCGCCACCACCCGATGGTCTACGCCTGCGTGGCGCTGGTGCTGGGGCTGATCTGGTTTCTGTACCGCACGCGCTCGGGCCTGGTGTTGCGCAGCGTGGGCGAAAGCCCGGAGTCGGCCCACGCGCTGGGCTACCCGGTGCGGCGCATCCGCATGATGGCGGTGATGGCCGGCGGCGCGCTTTGCGGCCTGGCAGGGGCCTACGTGTCCACCGTGTACACGCCGCTGTGGGTGGAGGGCATGATCGCCGGCAAGGGCTGGATCGCGCTGGCCCTCACCACCTTCGCCACCTGGCGCCCGGCACGCGTGTTGCTTGGTGCCTACCTGTTCGGCGGCGTGACCATGCTGCAGTTCCACCTGCAGGGAATCGGCGTGAACATGCCCAGCCAGTTCCTGACGATGATGCCGTATGTGGCCACCATCGTCGTGCTGGTGCTGATCTCGCGCAACCCGACCTGGATTCGCATCAACATGCCAACGTCGATCGGAAAACCCTTCTACCCGGGTGCCTGAATGTGGACCCCCACGCTCCACCGCTGCGCGGGTCGCTGCCCCCCGAGGGGGCTGGGCCGCCTTGGGAGCGGCCCGGCAGCGTCCCGCCTTCCCTCCGGAAGCGCCCACGCTTCGTGCACCATTTCTCTCCTTGTCCCGATGTTTTTGCGGTTCGCAATTCATTAAGATGTGTCAGTTCGCTCAAACCCTTACCCCTACCACCACTCCAAAGGCTCATCCATGACAGACCTGAACAAACGCTCCCTGATGAAGGTTGCCGCGTTGACCGCGTTGACCAGTGCCGTGCTGATCGGCTGCGGCAAGAAGGAAGAGGCCGCTGCGCCTGCTGCCGCGCCTGCACCGGCTCCGGCCGCTGCCGAGGCACCGAAGGCGGAGCCGCTGAAGATCGCGTTTGCGTACGTGGGCCCGGTGGGCGACGGTGGCTGGACCTTCGCGCACGACAACGGCCGCAAGGCGATGGAGAAGGAGTTCGGCGACAAGGTGGTGACGAGCTTCGTGGAGAACGTACCCGAGAGCGCCGACGCCGAGCGCGTGCTGCGCGACATGGCCAGCCAGGGCAACAAGCTGATCTTCGGCACCACCTTCGGCTACATGGAGCCCATGTTGAAGGTGGCCGCCGATTTCAAGGACGTGAAGTTCGAGCACGCCACCGGCTACAAGACCGCCGACAACATGCGCACCTACGACAGCCGCACGTATGAAGGCGCGTACATGGCCGGCATCATCGCTGGCAGCATGACCAAGACCAACACCCTGGGCGTGGTGGCATCCATTCCGATTCCCGAGGTGATCCGCAACATCAACAGCTTCACCCTGGGTGCGCAGTCGGTGAACCCGAAGGTGAAGACCAAGGTGGTGTGGGTGAACGGCTGGTTCGACCCACCCAAGGAAACCGAAGCCGCTACGTCGCTGATCAACGGCGGCGTGGACGTGCTGTTCCAGAACACCGACTCGTCGGCCGTGTTGCAGACCGCCGAGAAGATGGGCAAGCGCGCCTTCGGCTGGGATTCGGACATGACCGCCTACGGCCCCAAGGCCCACCTGGGTTCGGCCGTGATCAACTGGGGTCCTTACTACATCAAGGCCACCAAGGACGCGCTCGAGGGCACCTGGACCACCGGCGGCGTGTGGTGGGGCGTGAAGGAAGGCGCGATCGACATGGTGTCCGGGGCCGACGACGTGCCGGCCGAAGCCAAGGCCAAGGTGGACGAAGTGCGCGCAGGGCTGAAGGCCGGCACCTACAACATCTGGAAGGGCCCGATCATGGGCCAGGACGGCAAGGAAGTGCTGGCCAAGGATGCGGTTGCGGACGACAAATTCCTGGGTGGCGTGAAGTTCTACGTGCAGGGCGTCGAAGGCAAGGTGCCGAACTAGGCCCACCCCCGCCGCACTGCGCGCGACCCCTCAAGGGGGCGGTACCTGCGGCCCGGCGGAGCCGGTTCCGCGGTACCTCTGGATAGAAAGGGCTGCCTCCGGGGTGGCCCTTTCTTTTTTCGCCGAAGGGGAGTTACTCCCTCTCCCTCTGGGAGAGGGCAGGGGTGAGGGCCAAGCGCGGATTCTCAGGATGAAAACCAAGTGATCGAACAGCAACTCTGGCACCCGGTGATCGCCGCGCACGAATTGCGCGACGAACCTGTTGCGTGCTCGCTCCTTGGCCAACCGCTCGTGCTCTGGCGCGAGCACAAGCATGGCACCAGTGAGGTGCACGCCTGGGACGACCGTTGCCCACACCGGGGCGCCAGTCTCTCGCTGGGGCGTGTGCTCATTGGCCTGCACGGCGCCCGGCTCGAATGCCCGTACCACGGCTGGCAGTTCGAAGCCGGTGGCCGTTGCCGGCATGTGCCTGCCGCGCCCGACTTTGAACCGCCCGCTGGCCACGTGGCCGCCGCCTACGAAGCACGCGAGCGCTACGGCCTGGTGTGGGTGCGGCTGTACAAGCCGACTGCGGACCTGCCCGACCTTCCGCCCTTCGAGCCCGGCGACAACCCCGCCTGGCGCCAGGTGCTGTGCGGCCCCTACGAGCTGAACACCAGCGCGCCGCGGCTGGTGGAGAACTTCCTCGATCTCAGCCACTTCGGCTTCGTGCACGAAGGCTGGCTGGGCGAGCGCGGCCACGCGCAGGTGGACATTGGCCAGGTGGAAGAGGGCGCCGAAGGCCTGCAGGTGAACGGCGCGCGCGCCTGGCAACCGCGCGCCTACGCCGGTGCGGAGGGTAGCGCGTGGATTGCTTACCGCTACAGCGTGCCGCACCCTTATGCCGCCATCCTGCGCAAGGATGCCGCCGAGGGAGACCCGGTCAGCAATGCCATCGCGCTCTTCGTGCGGCCTGACGGTCACGAGCGTTGCACCGCCTGGTTCGCCATGGCCACGCAGGGCGACAGCGCCAGCGACGAATCCCTGCGTGAGTTCCAGGACGCCGTTTTCTCGCAGGACCGCCCTGTGGTGGAATCGCAGTCGCCGCGCACCTTGCCGATCGGCCGGCTGGGCCCGGTGACGGAGGTGCACGGACCGGCCGACCGCGTGTCCAGCGCCTACCGCCGTTACCTCAAACGCCTGGGCATCGAACTGGGCACTTGCTGAAACAAGGGACGACCAACATGACCACCGCCGCCGAGCTGGCCGCTGCCATCCCCAAGGCCGAACTGCACATCCACATCGAAGGCTCGCTGGAGCCTGAGCTCATCTTTGCGCTGGCCGAACGCAACGGCCTGGCGTTGCCCTACGCCAGCGTGGAAGACCTCCGCGCGGCCTACGCCTTCACCGACCTGCAGAGCTTCCTGGACATCTACTACGCCGGCGCCAGCGTGCTGCTGCACGAGGCCGATTTCCACGACATGGCATGGGCCTATTTCCTGCGCGCCAGGGCCGACAACGTGGTGCATTGCGAGGTGTTCTTCGATCCGCAGACGCACACCGCGCGCGGCGTGCCCATGGCCACCGTCATTCGTGGGCTGGCCAGCGCCTGCGAACGCGCGCGTGGTGAGCTTGGCATGAGCGCGGAGCTCATCCTG
>Ga0070752_1002762_pt1 | contig 11122 bp, 19 predicted proteins | sample VirMetDEL_Aug_30_FD_77440 | JGI IMG/M metagenome (GOLD analysis project Ga0070752, IMG submission 77440) | Aqueous microbial communities from the Delaware River and Bay under freshwater to marine salinity gradient to study organic matter... | ecosystem: Environmental > Aquatic > Marine > Coastal... | reverse complement strand
TTATGGTTCGGCAGAGTGATTCGTGGGTCGCAGAGGATTCCGCTAACTTTGTACGATTATTGCAATAATCGTACAAAGTTAGCGGAATCCTCTGCGACCCACGAATCACTCTGCCGAACCATAAAGATGAGCAAGGCCGCGCAACCTAAAAAGCCCATTAAACTAACAACCGCTCCTGTCTGCGCCCAAGTCCAAGTCATTCAGCCCCCTTGAGAGGATTGCCCGCAAAAACAAAGCCGAGTCTGCGCAACATCCAAGGTACTCTCGTCTTTACGTTTGATCCTGAGTGTAAGAACAGATTATCTCAATGTCATCAACGCATAACATCGGGCATCGCCCCGAACACCTAAATCACATGACCTTTACTCGGCACTTCCCTTCTGAACCAACTATTAAAGCGCACTGCAGAACAGTTAAGACCGTTGCTGACATTGCGTTTCATAGACATTCGGGCAGGTAAAAACTAACGAAATTAAGCGCCTCTGAAGCTCCTAAAGAGACACACACTTATCTAAAGTTAGTGCTTACTAACCCATAAAATCAATCTTTGTAACGCTTAATATTTAGAGCAAAGAGCAGCATAGCTTTAACACTTTGAGTCACATTCAGTGGCACTCCTTGCTCAGCTAATATTGCTTGGCACTCCAAAGCCAGCTCCTTGGGAACAGTGAGCCGCAGAACATCACTGCTACGGCTATGCGTCATTAGCAGCCTCGTCTTGGTTGTACGCTCTCACCATCTTAAGCAACCTGTAGTGACTTAAGTTTTCTGCCGCTGAACACCACTCCAAGTTGGCGACTTTGTTATTCAGCTTACTGCCATCAATGTGGTTTACCTGACTCCTTAGACTGTCTGACTTATCCCTCGAAGGAGACTCAAGAAAAGCATGGGCGACCAACCTATGAACCTTGAGGTTGGCCGTTTTACCATCAGGGTGCCTTAGAACAACCTTGGCGTAGTCCCTGTCGTTATGCTGCTTTAAAACGCGCGGAGAAACACCTTTGGTACTAATGATGTTGCCGCAGGTTGAAGCGTAGTAACCATCCCAGCCTTCACAAGGCTTCACGTAATAGGTAGTGCTGTTAATTTCAAGCGTTTGCAGATCAGTTGAGTCTGTCTTGAGTTGAGCTTTCATAGAGGTTTCCTTGTTATGCGGCTAGTGACTCATTGTTGATTAAAGATGTAGCGCTGAAGACTTGTTGTAGGTCCTTGATTCTTAGGCCGTGTTCAACCCAAGAGTAATGACCGCTATTGTTCCGGTAGGATTTGTAGAGCTTCATAAGGTTATTTTTGGACCACCTCTTACCGTAGAAGGTAGTCACACCAGCATCATTGAGTGCCTTAACTCTGGCGTCCCAAGTTGGTAGCTCTTCAGCTAATAACAACAAGCAGGGAAACAGTTGATGCTTCCAAATTTCTTTACTAACACTGCACTGAAAATCAGACATAGAAGGTTCCTTGTGATGTTGAAACAACGGACCACCACTACAACCACTCTGAATCCTTCAGCTGATAACTAAATAGAAACGAAAGAAAGAGTGAAAAGAGCAGTTAAGAAACAGCAATGCGCTGCAAAGGGATAACTAATGTTTGATAACAAAAGTTTTACCTTATAAGTGGCTGTAATTGTGGACTTAGGTGGTGTCTTTAAAGACAGATTATTAATGAATATTTAATAAATGTTGTCTTTAAACGTATGACAGTAACGAGGCGTTATTAACATAACTGTAGATCTATGGAGTAACGGACAGCCTTAGAGTCGTTAGCTCTTGCTCGTTAAATCACTCAAAAGTTAACAGTTATATTAATATTATAGCATGTTTTTACTGAAAAGTCAATGCTGTACGCCTTTTTTGTGACATATTTACTTTATTATTATATTTTTCTATGTTAGGCGACAACTCTGCAGTCCCATAAAACTTGAAAGGTATCATTAGATCCAGTTAATCAAATTTGTCGCAAGTGGCAAACCAAACTCTTGTCACTCCGTCGGAGTCAATATCAGCAGCCTGAAGCTCGCCTTCCTTGAATTTTAAGTATCGCCTACCGCTAAGAAATGATGCATTGAAATAATCATTGAGAAGCTTCTTCGGCTCCTCTTTCAAACAATACCCACTAGTCAACTTCCAGTTGGCGGTTCCATCACCGAAAAGCGACCGGCCTTCGGGAACTAACAACTGGGAGTCTTTAACTGCAAACCTGAAAGGCACGTTAGGTGGGGTATTGATCGAACCGTCCGGATACACGCTCACGATTTTTGTTGTCTGGCAATAAAAAACCATGTCGCAATAGCCGTGACGCGGACGTGCGTCTTTTGGATCATCAGCAAACACTGCGCTGGATGCTGTCAGAATCAAAAGCGAGGTTGTCAGCAGGCGTTTAGCTTGATTCTTCATGGATCACCGCCTTTCTCCATGGCAGCACCCGTGCCGAGCCAAAGAGGATGTAGTTGGCGATTACAGAGATTAGCCATAGTGGTAACGCCCACGGAACTATTAAATCCGCCACGTCAGTTCCAACGTTGTGGGTATAGCCGGGAATATCAATGCCATACCTAAGCGTGTTGATAAGCCAAGCACGATCGTCAGTCAGTCCAAAAGTTACCCCTTTGTAAGACCACCTAGCGGCATAGTCGTTATACAAAGAACACTCCTCTAGGTCCACGAGGTGCGTGTAAGCGGCTTTAAGACTGGCGTTGGTGGAACGTTGAATTTCCCTACAGCTCTGAACCTCACCTATTAATAGAGGCTTTTCTCTAAACTGGTCATATGCCAACCCACCGACACCGACGGGCAGTATCAACAAACAACCAAAACCCAACCACGCAATCACATTACTTATTCGCTCTCTCATGGTTGTCATACTAGAACCAAATGAGTGATTCGGCACCTTTAGCCGTCACAATTAACGCTTTAATTCGATGACGTTATCTAGTGTTGAGGCATCCACCATGAAGCGACTAAATATTTCCTTCTGATCCTCGTAAAGCTGGGCTAGTAATTCTGGGTCGTCACGGTAGCCGTGTATGTCGTAGACACGTTCCATAACCGTATTGTTAGTGTCTCCCTTTTCCCAGCCAGCTATGGCGTGTTTGTTGTCTTCAGAAATACGTATACGCCGTGACATTCGCAACCATGTATGTCTAAAGCCATGACTTTTAAGCTCTGGGTCTTGCCCTAATAAGGCACGAAGGCGCTTGTTAAGCGTGACTGAAACGCTGTTCTCGTCAATGCTATTCATCCAAGCGATAGTCTCCGGCAGGTGTTCTTTGACTATCTCCAAACCAATAACAATAGGGACAACTCTGGGTCTAGCCTCAGTTTTAGTAATGCCTTCGTCACCGCCCCTAAAGATAATGTGGGGATACTTCGCATCAAGGAACAGATCCTTCTCTACACGCAACCTGCGCACCTCACGACAACCAAGACCAGCGTGAATCATTAGCAACATCGCCGCGTTTTTAGGATCCGGCTTCCTATGAATCCAATGGTTAAAGCAGATGCGTAACTCATCATCACTAAGAACACGGCCCTGAACAGCCTTCGTTGTCTTCGGCATCTGGAAGTTATTTTGCTTGCCTGAGATTTGGAGACTTGCACCCCACTTGAGCCGTGGCACGTGTCTAATCGCAGCAATAAACTCAGTTAACTCTCGCTCTATCGACTGTGCTTTGATCATCGGGTTATCTTGTCGCTTCCCGTATATGAAGCTCTGAATGCGATCTAGCACTTCATCCTCCGTCTCGTTGGAGACGATAAAGTCGCCCGTATACTTCAACACCCGCTCAAAACGTTGCTGTTTTTTTCGGCCATCTCCTTTTGAAATATCGATTGCAGAGTCAGAAACATACTGCCTCCAAGCTTCTCGCATTGTCCAAGACTTTCTAACGGTTGGTAGGTGTTGAACAGCCTTCCAAGCATCTGCGACAACCTGCTGTTGAAACGTAAGTTTCTCACCGCGCAGCTCTGCATCACTAATGTCATCAACCTCAGGGAACGCTTCTCCTGCCAAGTCGTACCTATCAGGGACAATACTCGCACCATGATCCATCGCGCGCTGCCATTCGTCCCCCGTGTACTGCTTCTCAGGAACGTGGGCGTACTCACCAACTTTTAAATTTCGCTGGCGAAGCATCTCCTCAACAGCCATCTTAAGCTCAGATTCAGAGAACGCATTGGGGTCGCTGTTGGTGGCTGTTTTAACTCTTAAGTCGTATAGCCGTGTAGCCTCCTCCATTGCCTTCAGAAGCTCGCTATCGCTGCAGGTGTTGTTCAGCCCTAGCTCTTTAGAGAACTGCTTAGGATGGTTTGGATAGGCTTTGAGAAGCTTTGTAGGAAAGTCACGAACGTAACGATAAGTGCCGTTACTGCGTTCGTTTAAGTGCGTCAATTTACGCTTCATTTGGGCGATTCCTGACAGGATTCCTGACAGAAACTAACCTTCTGAAAACCATAGGTCAATATCTATGCGGTCTTCAGAGTATTGTATGGTGCGGAAGGGGGGAACCAAACACTGAAAAAAACCTTATTTAAAGCCAATAACTAAGCCGTTTTTAAACTGTATTCGCTTAATTCCTGACAAAATTCCTGACAAAACTCCTGATTGCTTGTTAATAATTCACACCTTGGCAGAAACACCCCCCGGGGAGGGGCAACTCTTATCACTGTCGCAGTAGTTCCACGCCAGATACATCAGAAGCTGATTTGAAAAAAAGTAGGTCTTTAGAAGGCAGTGCCGTGATTGCTGTTGTTTCTGGGCAAGGACATTAGAGGATGATTTAGACCAATGGTCTGGTTATCCTACGGTAACGCATTGTAAGGGCCGTTAGATGAATAGCTGGGTTTCGAGCGTAGCAACTGTAACCGCTACCACTTTCATGATGGGAAGCGTGCTTGCCGATACATCACAAGACTTATTTGAAAAAGCATACAGTGGTGATGATTTTCGATCTGTAGCTGATTTCGCTGTCACTTCAGGAATCAGCGTTTCTAATTTTTGCAGTCTGCTCCCTGTTGCTAAAGCCAGAAATGAAGATGCATGGCTTACTTTGGTAGCAGCGTCGGTTGCGTTTTTGGAGGCGAAAGGGCGTTCGGCTAAGACTTGCACGGCTCAAAATAGCAGGGGCGATATTCCAAAAGAAGAAGCAAGATCAATTCTTGGAGATAGAACCACAGGTGGCGCTCTTTGGGAAAAAGAGACTTACAACATAGATCTTTTGAAAATCGAAACCTTCGTCAGTCCTCAAGGGACATCCACTTGCAGCTCTGGATCTGAAGTAGTGATCAGGCTCCAAGGACAAATCGGGCCTGATAGCAGTTTTGCTATGTCTAGACTTCTTGAACGCCTACCAGACTGCACAAATGAAAGTGGCGCCATTGAGCTACCACCCACTGCGGTGCTGCATTCTGCTGGAGGATTGCTTAAGGATGGTTATAACCTAGGCAGGACTCTGCGAAACCATGGTGTAAAGGTTCATGTAGAAGACCAAAATATTTGCGCTTCTAGCTGCGCCGTCGCCTTTTTGGGAGGAGAGCATCGCAAAGTCGAGGATGGCGGCCAGATCATGTTCCATGCCCCTTATTTCTCGGGAAAGAACGAATACGGTGAGAAGGACATTGACTGTGATGTAGGTGAAGAGTCACTTACTGAATTAAAGGACTACTACATCTCAATGACCGACAAGGAAACTGGTGAACGGCTTTTTGAACGAACAATGTGGTACTGCAGTGCTGATGATGGCTGGGTTGTTACTGGCGGTGCAGCTGCAGAGCTTTTCGGGATAGCAACTGAGCGGTGACATGGTAAAGCTGGCATTCACAGTTTTACTCCTTTTCTTTCCTGCAGTTACAACTGCACAAACCGTCCAAGACGGCGATAGCATCATTAGAGGCGATGGTGTTCGTGTTCGTCTCTATGGCATAGATGCGCCAGAACGTGATCAGCCCTACGGCAGAGAAGCAAGAAAGACTCTTCAGCAGTACATGCCCCTTGTTGCCAAAATGAAGGAGTACGACGAAGACCGCTATGGACGCCTCATTGTTGAGCTATTTACTGAGGACAACAAAAGCATTAACGCAGCGATGATCTGCTCAGGAGCTGCATGGTGGTATGAGTATTACGCTCCTGACAGACCGCAATTCAAGCAATGTCAGGAAGATGCTCAGAATAACAAGCGTGGTCTATGGGCTAAGGAAGAGCCTGTAGCGCCTTGGGATTGGAGGAGAAAGTAGCTGCGTTCTCGTGACAATGTTGTCAAGTCGCAGCAGCTCCAAATCAGACACATCTATGAGGAACCGCTGCATTAAGCCGTTTATTCAGTCAGTCGTAATAGGGGGTACACGTACCAAAATCAAACCAGCTATCCGTGGTTGGCGTGTCCCCTTTTGCCGTATTGTGCCAATCACCAAAGGCCGCAGACGTAAACCGGCCTGTCGAGGCATCCAATCTCAACTCTGCACCTAAATTAAAATATGCCTTGTCGCAGAAGATAAGGTTGTATGCTGGCACGCCGGTAGCGACCATCTCATTCACACTGCAGACTCCCCATGATGAATAAATCCGCGGATCTTGAGACACCTTTCGTATTAGTGACACACCAACCTGAGCATTCTCAGTGCTATCGGCGATCTGTGATTGGAGTATTGTTTTAAAAAGGTCACTACCAGTTAAATCATCAACCCAAGCACCCAATGGCTTTATGCGAAACTCTGTTCGATCTTTAAAGCTTATGGACCGAATTTCTCCGTCTGTAGTTTTAGCGCCTACAGATTCTTGAGTGATACATTTCCATGGCTTTTGCTCTACTGCGTGCGTTTGACCGGACAACAGAAGAGTCACAAATAAGATACTTAACCATCGCATGCGCAGCCCCTCCCTTTATGACACGTCTTACTTCGTGCAATACATGAATCTCCGCAGGCTTTACCTTTCTTACAAACTTTGCAACAGCGACTCGCCAGCTCATCTCCGATCAGCTCTACAGGCTCAAAGCTATCCAAGTCATATGGAGCAACCGTATCGGCTTCTTCGCATGTCACCGACTCCATTTCGGCCGTAACCTGAGAAGGCTTCATCTCTTGATCTGTAAGCAGATCTGCAGCTGAAATAGAGACAGAAAAGACAAGAGATACGCATAAAATCAGAACATTCTTGAGCATCGCGTCAGACCTTCATTCACTTATTTCAAGACATAATTTACGAGCAGCGGATAACTGTAAAGTACTACCGTCACGGTTGTCACAGCGTAGGCTGATAATTTAAGGAATGGGGTTAATTAGGCTACGCTGGCAACTCTATAGCGAATTGGGATTCGAGGAGATAATGAGATTGAAGGCCTATCAAATATGCTTGGCAGTTTTCCTTTGTTTCGCCACCGGTGCATATGCAAATGATCAGGGCTGGTTCGATACTGAATTTACCCCGACCACCAAGATGACGGATATATCAGTTCACACCCAGTCGAGGGTTTGGGCTACTTGCGCAGTGGCTCACGATATAGCTGCTGTTATTGAAAGTTCAGAGGCTCCTGATTCAGCGTCTGCTCAAGAAAGTCAGCAACTATCAAACGGAGCAAGATTGGCGTCCGGAATTACGTTTGTTGTAAACGCGATTGGTCAAGACGAAGAACTAACTCCTCAAAAATTCGCTGCGACTTGGAATCTGGCAAAACTAGCGATGGAATCGAACTACGAGACTATAGGCACCTCGATCAACGCAAAGCTGGAGATGGACGCCTCAGCTACACTGGCTGATTTTTACCCCACTTATAGTAGGTGTCTAGCTCTAAGAGAGTTGCAACAAGAGTATGTGAATATCTGGCGAGAGCTATACGGATCTGGTCTGTTGACGAACTAGGTTTCAGCCAACACTGTCTCGGCAAACGAGATTAAAAAAAGAGAGGGTTAAATGTTTGGATTTGGAAAGCCAAAGGTATACGACGAAAACTTTGACTACGACGCCGTTGTAACCCGATATGAAGGTGAAGTTGCCGTTGGTGACTACGAACTGAATCGTCCAAAGGTGAATACATCAGACAACTACCACCTGATGGTGCCAGACGGGAAAGGTAAAGTTACTTATCTGTACCACGGCGAGATAATTGAAGAGTACGAAGGCGAGTTTAATAGCGGTCAGTATCATGGCCAAGGAAGACTCTATTGGCGTGGTGAAGTTTATGAAGGTCGCTTTGAGGATGGTGAATACATAGATGAATAACCATAAACACTGGCTTCTCGTAGCGTTAGCAGCCTTTTTAAATTTAGCGGAGGAGCAGCGGTGTCTAACGAGAATAATGGCTTCATAATGAGCTTTCTCGCTATCCAATCAATTTCATATTGGATGGCATTGTGGCGCTGGTTTACCGCAGACCACGTTTTATTTTGGGGCGGATTTAAAGAATTGATTTGGGCCTTAACTCCAGTATTTAACGTCTTCTACGTCTGGGATTTGTGGAGAAACATAATTCTATTTCCCGTTGAATTAATATCGAGTGTAGTTAGCTAGATCATTCAGGCCTTTTTAACTCTATTCGGTATCACAATGGTAAGAGCTGAGTCACTGACTACTGCCAGACCAGAGGCTCAATCCCAAAATGAATCCAATCCAGTAAGTCAGCCCAGTATTCGGCTTGCCTATCGCATAAATTTCACCAAGCACGTCCACACCAATGATGTTGGTAATCCAATCAAAGAGCTTAAGAAGTAGGACGATTGGTGCTACCAGTCCGTGGAGAAGCCCACCGAAAAAGCCATACGGATCGCTATAGCTTATGCCTTGGTACTGCGCCGCGCATCCAGTGATCACCAATAAAAGCAAAAGCAACAATGAAGGTCTGATTGCAGCCTTTAATCCATCTGACATAACTTAGTAAGCCTCCTTTCCAGCTGCTGCTCCTGAGCTTCTGTCATGCGTTCATTATAGGCATTGCGACGTATCTTCATGTACTCAAGTTTCAGTAGTTCCACGCCAGACACATCAGAAGCTGATTTGAGTCACATTAGTCTGATTTGACTCACCCCTGTGCGTTTTCCTTGAAGGTCGGGCTATCGACACTCATGCTACATTTCGTTGCACCGTAATAGTAGGAGCCATGATGAGAGTCCGCTTAGCCATAATATTGTTCACTGCGCTTATCTCGGCGTGCGAAACACAGCTTGACCTATGTGCTTCACAATTAAAGCAAGACCCTACTTTGGTAAACATTGGCAAGATTCTCTCTCCCGACGACATAACGATAGAGATGTTGAGCAATAGGTCGTATATCGCTGAGGGAGACAGACCTGCTTTCACAAAATGGATGCTCATTGAACAACGGTGCTTGCGAGAGGAAATGGGTAGACGTGCGGCGCAAGCTCGGTACCCAGAACAGGTAAGTGCAAACAGAGCAATCGTGAAATTTCTCGACGTAAAACAAGATGCTTACGTGAAATTACTGGCCGGAAAAGTTGACTACGGAACCTTCTATTCGACCATCAGAAACTCCAAGAATAACGTGGAAGCTGAAGTTGCAGCTTATGAAGTTGCGCTCAAGGAGCGAGCCACGTCTCAAAAGAATAATTCCTCTAGTCGTGCAGGCAGTACTTTTAAACCCAACTGTCCACCAAGCAAATATCCTATTTATGGTTGCGGTAACAGCTCGTCCTCTAGTTCCAGTCGTAATCCTCCCGGCAGTAAGGACTGCACCTACAAATCTGGGCCGTATACGTGGACCAAGACGATAAATGGCTTTACATGCCCTGCAACTGACAGCAGCGACGGCTATTTTGGAACCCTTGTAAGATGACGGTGGTAAGTACCATGGTCAAGGAAGGCTTTCATTGGCGTAGCGAAGTTTATGAGGGCCGCTTTGAGCATGGAGAGTTTCTTGAGTAAGTCTTTTCAGAAAATTCTGCTGATAGGGTTATTACTCCAAACGAGCTGGGCGAGTCACGCTGAAACCTTCGTACTGGATTGCCCGCAGGTCAACGGACTAGCGGATGACAGTTTTCTGTTAGACAGCAACGCAATGCAGGTTTCGCATTTAGAGCCTAAAGAGCCATTAACTGGTAATCTTGAGATAAGTGAAACGACTTACCGCCTGCTATTTGTAAAAACTTCCGGGATGCTCTGGGAATGGCGCATCAATCGACTTACTGGTGAGTACTTTTGGGAGGCTGGTTCAAAACCCTTGTTTGATGATGATCCGGATGTTCGAGAAAAAAATAGATGGATGCACGCTTGGGGTGAATGCACCAAACGGTCTGCTGAACAAAGGCTGTAGAGAGACCAGACAACAAATATGAGCATCTTCACTTCAGCAAAGGCAAAACTAGCAGCACAAAAGTTAGCTGAAGAGCAGCTTTACGAGTTTGCGGTGTCATTAAAAATCACTAAACCGAGTTAGAGAGCTGATGATTTTTTCCGTTGATCACTACCGTCGAGGGCGGCTCTACTCCAGCTTCTTCTAGGATAGAGCAAATCTTTTTTGCGCCGTCCAAATAGAAGGCAATCTCCGCATCCACTGATTCAAAGGGAGATTCCTCAGAAGAGAGGCGGCTATAACCATCTATTGTGAAGAGCGGAGTCTCATCTTCTCCACACATCTGGGGGGTTCTGATCAGGGTATATCCGAAATGTTCATCGTATAAGGCTATGGCTGGCGCGTCCTCCGCGTCGTAATCCAATTCAGGACCTTGATTGAAATTCGGGGTAAAAACTAATAAGGCATCTTTGACTTGCCGAACAATGCTGTCCGAGCAGGCGAACTTTGATTCGTCAGCCCAGTGATCTGCCAAACTTTTTTGGCCATCTGGCTTGTGATTCGCCGACCATGCGAACAACAAGAGGTACAAACCGACGGCACCAACGACAAGGACTGCTGTCACAAATATCAAGAACAACAAACTCACGTTTATTCTCCCACTAAAGCGGTTCTAACAAGCTAGCGCATTTAACTTGGCCCTTGAAATGGAACTATGTTCCCTACATCACCGAAGTAACACATTGCTAGGAACAGAAAAAAGGTCAATTGCAATAATCGTACAAAGTTAGCGGAATCCTCTGCGACCCACGAATCACTCTGCCGAACCATAAAGATGAGCAAGGCCGCGCAACCTAAAAAGCCCATTAAACTAACAACCGCTCC